>ENA-UOJH01000138-UOJH01000138.1-human-gut-metagenome-genome-assembly--contig:-C148-NODE-138-length-74496-cov-8.598649_pt1 | contig 74496 bp, 99 predicted proteins | sample MGYA00242345_ERZ723892 | MGnify/ENA metagenome assembly ERZ723892 | reverse complement strand
TTTCGGCGTCTTCCTCATCCCGATGATGTTCATCATCGTAGAAAAATTCGGACACCGCAAGATAAAGCGCAAAAGCGACGTCATGAGACTGAAGGATATGTAGTATGGGAATGGCATAGTTAAGCGGTTTATGAGGCATAGAAATCAGTTCATTAGCTCTGAAATTAGCTACTTTTTGCTAAACGTGTAATACAATGTCACACGAGCTATCAAAGACATGTGTATAATACTTCAAAGTCGTTTCCACGTTACTATGCCCCATGAGCTTGCTGACTGTCTTGGCATCTGCTTTCTCTACGGTAATCAGCAATGAAGCGTAGGTGTGACGAATATCATATAAGTGGTGTCCGTTCAAATCACCTAGTACAGCCTTGACATATTTTTTAAATTTGTAATTCATGTTGTCCATGGACACATACCCATTGGCACTCTTTGATGACTTAAATAGTCTATCAGGGAGTGCCTTTTTTAGTCCGCAGATGATTTGCCCGTATTTTTGGCTGATAGGTACGACTCTTACACTCGAATCTGTTTTCATGCAATCTTGGAGCTTTCCACGAAAACCTAATGACTTATGGAAAGATATAGCTGTTTCAGTTACATCTGTTTGGTTCAAAGCCAGTATTTCTTGTGGTCTAGCTCCCGACATAAAAGCAATTAAGAGGTACACCTGGAACATAACAGGCAGCTTCTTTAAATTGCTTGCTAACAGCAGCTTGTGGGTTTCTTCTTTCGTAAACGGGTGTATCGTTTTAGGGGTTCTACCTTTAATACTTTTGAGTGACAAGGGAGAGTCCATAGGGTTGGATTCCATGTACCCTTCATAAACCGCCATGTTGAGGACTGCTTTAAGATTCTTGCGCCATCTTGAAAGGGTAGAGGTTGAATAACCGTGACTGGCAAGCCCGATAAAGAACTGATTGATAGCCACTGGAGTCAAATCAACGAATTGCATATTGCCTATACTATTGTCCTTTACATGCTTGTTATAGAAGTGTATAGCCCCATTCAGCGTAGATTCTCGATACTGGTATCTTTTCACTTCAAGATAGTGTTCCCAATATTCATTAACCGTAGTAGGAGAGAAATATTTCAAGTCCCTGGCGGTAACTTTATTGAACCATGCTTCTACTTCTTGTCGTGTCTTGCAGGTCTTGCTGACACGTTTCCTTTTACCGTTTATATCAGTTACATAAATAGCCCCTTTGAATTTACCAGAAGGGGTCTTAGTGATACTTCCTTTTCCTTTTTCTCGTCTTCTCATTTCATTATCCATCCAAAATCACCATATCACCTTCCTCTCTGTTTCTCATCTCTGCTTTTAGAGTAGCACAGGGAAACAGGGAAGGCAATAGGTTTGTTTTTTATCGTTCTACGTATACGTCCAACGTTTGTACACCAAATTCTACGCAGTCATCATAAGACGGCATATAAATATCAAGTCGGTCACTATAGCCTCCGCCAAAGCGGTCTGCCACAATATAGGACTCACCATTGATAATAACGGTCGTTCCGATAGGAAGGTCGTCACTGGCTACCATACCTTCTGATACATATTCGCCTGATGCTGTATATCCCTGGTCACAATAAGCCGTAACAGTCATTGTTCGCCATTCGGCAAAACAAGTGGACATACCTAAAACTAACAAAAACATTAACATAGAAATTACTTTACGAGTCATTCTTACTTCCCTTCAAAAAATATAAATAATATATAAAAGGGCGAACCTGTCGCCCTTATTAGCTAATTTTTCTTTTTACGAAGTGCCTTGAGTTTATCGTCCAACTTGCCTTTCAATTCAGTTTTGCAATAAAAGTGAGTACCAAACAGAACAACAGCCGTAGCGACTACTAAATCAAAGACAAGAAGGATGAGGAAAGGGGAGAAGCATACAAGCCAACCCCAAGTAATAATCCCAGCTACCTTCATTACGATAAAACAAACAGTCAATAAAACAACAAATGCGTTAATCAATCTAATTTTCCTTTCTGGTCTTTCCATTTTTCATGTAAGTATGCTAAATAATATTTTACATACAGATTGTCCATATCTGGTTTATCTGCCAGACATGCTTGTCTCATCCCGTCAAAGGCCAATGCTCTTTCTTTAAAGAATGTCCTATATCTGAATCTAGGCTTGAATTTGTACTCAAAATGGCCTTTCTTCTCATTGTACTTGACGGCAAAATATATAAGCATATGGTCATGTGCCAAACATTTGAAATCTTCGCTTACTTTCGGGTATCTATGACTCATCTTTACCACTCCAACGTTTGATATAATCTTTAATTGTTTTCATGTTTCCTTTTTAAAAGCTTACCAATAGTCATAAAAGCATAACCTGGAATTATCAGTATAATAAAATTTATAACATTAAGTACCACAACAAAGACAATAGAAATTGTAGCCGTTACAACCCCCATAATGATAAATAGTGATGACAGAATAGCTATAGCAATATATATAAGCCATTTTGTTTTCCTTTTAATATCGGCTTGTTTTGTAATATTAATAATTTCTTCTATTTCAGAAATTGTACCAGTTATATTTTCGCTTATAATATCGCTAATCTTACTTTTCAGTACGTCCCGTAGCATTCTCTTTTCCTCCTATCTGGTCAAAAAGGTTGTCCGTTTCTGTTTAGCCGAGGGGAGATGGCACAACCCGAACCATCTGCAATATAAATATATTCTACGCCTGTTTCGGTATCTTTAAGAATCATTGCGTAAGATTTTGCAGTATCGTTAATCTCCGAGTAACTAACTTTTTCAATCGGATTCTCTGCGCCTTTCCCATAAGCATCACTTTTACTTTCTGGCACACAAGCCAACAGACTCATCGACAAAGACAACATAAGTGCTGCACAAACCACTTTTTTAATTTTCATTTTTCTACCTTCCATCTCCCAATCTAAGGGATTCTTTTCCTTTGTATAATCTCCTCAATCTAAGTCCCAATCACCGGGGTTATCTACTTCATTTCCCCAGGTATCTCGCAATATGCATCCCTTGAAGTGAGACCCGTTATAGAAAAACGGACAACTACGACAGTAGTTAGTTTTCGCATTATCCCGATAATATTGACAGCACTTGTTTATTTTCCTTGCACAGTCATATAATTCTTCCTTAGTCAACATCCTCTACACTTCCTTCAAAATCGGATTCTTCGTTCTGCCCGTCATTAACTCTAGTCGAACCTACTTCTTTCAACAAATTGACTAACTCTTTTGCGCTTATATTTTCCAGCTCTTTTATTGCTTTCTTTTTGTATTCGTTGTTAAGCATCTCGTTTTTTAGTCCCTGTTTATAATTATATCCAGTGAATCTATAAAATTTTCAGCTGCACATGCCCCTCCCATATCAAATGGGCAATACTCTACCTCATCTTCCCCACTATCGTAACAACACGAACCCATACAACCTAGAAGCGTATACTTATCACAACACTTATGTTTTAATTGCTCTGCTAATTCATATAATTTATTTAATTTTTGCTTATTCATCCCAGTCGTTACCCTTTATCCTTTACTAAAATCTGCCAGAGTATAGTAAAACGAATCTTTTAGATGTTTTTTGCATTGGTTATAGAACCAGCCACCGCTATAGTCTTCTTTCCAACACATTTTACAATCCACCACATTAGCTGTCATTTTCTTCCATCTCCTTGCCCAATAGTTCGTGTAATTTCTTTCTACAAGCACCGCAGAGAGCTACAGAAGATGTCACATGACCGTCTCCCATAATCACAAACTCTACACGGTTAATAGAGCCACAAGCGTTGCAGAACGTCCATTCGTGGACATTCTCTTTGCTAATCTGTATCACTTTCTAATTCCTCCTTAATATCGGCTTCTACCAAGGCTGAAAACACAGCCCTGATAATGTTTGTCCGACAGTCTTTATATCCTTGGATGTACGCTGCCTTATATAAAGGTGGTACATGAACGTCACTAAAATTAGCATCTACAAAATTAATAATGTCAATATTCGTCATCTATTTAATCTAATCTCCTAAGTTGTCTTACTGATTGCATAATGTAGCCTCTTCTTCCGTGTTCCAAACCAAATAAATAAGGTTTCCCTTCGTCGAGTTCTACATATTGTCTATAAAACATAGCAAATTCAATGCCATTATCAAGTGTGACAAAGGCCATTCTATGTCCTTTTTTGTCTTTTACTTTTCTAAATGTTTGTACGTACCCAGCGAATACGTTTCGATTGTTGACTAGGTGAAGGTCATAACCTCTAAGTGCATTACCAAAGGTGAAGCCTAAAACTTTCATTTCGGCCTCTGGTTCGTTAAAGCTTTTATCTTCATAACCTACAATCTTTGCCGATTTGATTTTGTCTTCGTAATATCTTATCTTGCTGGCAATGTATTCTGGTTTATGCTTCGTGTTCTGTTTCCAGCGGTTAATAGCATCATGAGAGCTTTCAATAGTTTTAAAATAATTTTTAAATGAATCGATTGACCCAATGAGGACACTTCGTTTTATCTTGAAGTAATCCAAAGCTCCACCTTCAATAAGGGCTTCCAACTTGTTTCTAGGGTATTGGTTCATGACAGAGCGAAGGTTATCTTTGTCTATAGGCCTATCAATCGTCCCAACCCCCTTGATACAATTGATTCCTAACTGAATCGAATCACCTACGATAGTACAGTTTTCTATACCAAGTTCGGGTGGCCGTAATGTAATGCCCATATCCTTGACCGCTTTGACATATAACGGGAACTGGTCATCTTTTGCCTTTTGATTTAAAAAGCTTGTCATATACGCTTTTGGATAATGAGCCTTTAAATAGGCACTTCTCCATGCTGTAACACCATAAGCTGCTGCATGGCTATGGTTGAAGGAGTAGTTTGCAGAAGCTTCTACGACCTTTACGAACCCGTCAATAGCATCTTCTGGCGTTCCTATAGCCTTTGCAGCTTTTTTCATATCCTCGATAGCAGGAGCCATTTCATCTACAATCTTACGTCCAATGATACGACGGATGTTGTCGGCTTGACCTAAAGAATAACCACACAAAGCTCTACAACCTGCCATTACCTGCTCTTGGTAAATGATAAGCCCGTAGGTGTCCTTTAACGCAGACTCAAGTTCTGGGACAGGGTATGAAACCTGATGAATACCATTTTTGCGGAGAATATATTCTTCCGTTGTGCCACTATCAAGAGAACCAGGACGATACAAAGCATTGGTAGCAATAAGGTCATTTGCTTCTGACACCTTCATCTTTTGAAGGGTAGAGGTGAAACCTGCTGATTCAGACTGAAACACTCCGTCCGTCTTTCCTTGACGAAGCATCTTGGCTGTCTTTTCGTCTTCATTTGGAATAGCGTCATAATCAATGCCAGTCGCCTTTACGACCCTATCAATAATGTCAAGGTGTTGTAACCCAAGAATGTCAAGCTTGAGAAGCCCCATAGCTTCACATTCATGAAATTCGTAACAAACCACATATTCGTACTCTTTCGTCTTGCTGTTCTTCTGACGTTCAACAGCAGTATAGTTGTTGATGTCATCAGGGCAAACAATAACGGCAGAAGCATGAGTCCCATAATTAATAAGTCTACCAGAAAAGTGAGAAGCTAAATCTTTGACCGTCTTATCCGTTATAGCGTCAATTGTAGGGGCCTTACAGACTTCATTTGTTTTTACGCTGTCATAGCCCAAACTTTGGCAAGCTTTACGGATAGCCGATTTTTCTTTGATGTACCCATAAGTACGAACCTGATAAACTTCCCCGTACTTACTCTTGATATAATCAATAAGTTCGTCTCTACGGGACGTTTGTACGTCAACGTCTACCTTGAATACCTTATATTTCTATAAGGAATAGACTATCTCTTAACCATGCCTTTCGGTTTAGGTTCTATGCACTTCGAGTGGTAGCTCATCTTCCACCCTACGGGCCTTTGCCCTAGTCGTTACACTTTACTTCAATTAAATTAGATATTGAAGTCTTAGCACGGTATTGTCATGCCTTTCGGTTTAGAGTTCCACCGTTAGCCCTATTTCTAGGACACCTATGAGCAATATAGTTCACATAGATTAACATCTGCTATTTCTAGCAAACTCGACATATACGTTTATCTGCGCTGCTTGTACGTTCTGGATTGCAAAAACGTTCAAACAGCAAATTATATTTCAATGGGTCAATCTTAGTGCAGCCAATGACGTACATTACATCACTGCCGCAGCAACTTCCTCGACCTGCTCCAGTCCTAATACCTTTGGCTTTGCACCATCGGATATAATCATCGATGATACAAATATAGTTCGTATACCCAACTTTATTGAACATCTTGAGTTCATAATTGCATCGCTCAATATGTTCTTTTTTATTGGGCCAGTTACTCATTCCCTTTTCACGCCATCCTTCGTTGAGCCGTTTACGAAGGTAAGCTTCTGGGTCAGCACAGAAGTTCGGGTAGTGTTGTTCCCCGAATGGAATCTCTACGTTGCACTTATCCACAATTTCTTTGATATTGTCATAGCAACGTTCTACGATAGAACCGTGGAAGTTATGATAATCAATCATTAAGTGGTTTATTTCGTCGGTATCCATCAAGTAATACGTTGGTGTTTCGTAGTAGCTCGATTCTTTTGAAAGATTCAACCAATAGCGATGATATTTAGCATCGTCCTTGAAGGTGTAGTGGCTGTCAAGGGTAATGATTTCTTTGTGGTTATGCTTGACGGCCCATTCGTGAACCTTATAATTGTACTCTTTCTGTTCCTCTGTTGGATGGGGCTGTAGCTCCATGTACAAGTCATGATTGAAAATAGTGGATAACTGCATCATATCCTCTGTAGGGTCTTCCTGTCTCATGACGCCTGCCAAGCAAGCTGTCGAACAGATAAGACCTTCATGGAACTCCTCAATGTCACTCATGGTGATTCTAGGCTTCTTGTAGAACTGACGATAAGCAATGGTATCCAGCTTCATCAGATTCTTATAGCCTTTTAGGTCTTTAGCTAGGAACAGCATGTGATACAATGGCAATTCATTAAGGTTGATGTCATGTACATAGTACATTTCACAACCAAGGATAGGTTTGATTCCTTGCTTATGGCACTCATTGTAGAAGGGGATAAGTCCGCTTACTGTACCATGATTAGTCAATGCCAGGGCTTCATAATGAAGCTCCTTGGCACGACTAACAAGCTCCTCTATTGTTGAATATCCATCCCTGATGGAGTGTCCATCATGGGTATGCAAATTAGCAATGAACTTCTGCAATGGAATCGTCACCTTTCAGTTTCTTCATAAAGAACTGCTGTCCTTTACCCGTTACATATGCTGTCAATCTAAGGACAGGCGTATAACTGTAGCCATGGTCTGCTGTCGATTCATGGATTTTGAACAACCCTTGATTTACATATTGTTGAGCTGGCATATTGTAGTCATGCTTACCAGACAGCAGATAACCAGCTTCTCTCATCCATTTAAGTAACCGATTACGGCCCATAGGAACACCACTCTGATTAAGCAGCTTTGCCAATGCCCCGATAGTTATACACGTTTCGGAGCAACGGACGGCATCAGAAAATTCAATCTTAGGTTTGGCTTCTTCGAGTTCCTTTTCTGCTTTTTCTCTTGCTTCGTATTGGTCAGCCCAAGCACGGGCCGCAACGGCAGGATTGTTAAAGTCTGGAAGTTCTGGATTCATCGACTTCTTTAATTGTTCTTCCATGGCGTTAAAAGCTGCTAAGAACTTTAACTTCCAGGAAAGGGCTTTCTGTCCACGGAACCCCATGACCAACAAAGAAAAGCCGTCACGATTCATGAAATAGGCTTTCTGTTCACGACCATAGGAATCTGGGGTTGTCCCTTTATGGAACATCTCCCCAAAGTTGGGAACATCTTTTTTGTACACTTCAATGTCTCGGATTACATGGTCATGACGTTTCTCAAAGTTCCTGGCAACCGTAACGCTACTTGTCACGAGTTGTTTATCCACAACCTGTACTAATTCTTCCATGTTTTTGTTTTCGTCTTTCATAATGTTTTCCCCCATTCGATTTACTGATTATTAACTGCTACACAGTCTAGCCATAGGCTAGATAAATCGTAGCCAACTATCTTGTATGTGTCTGCATGTCCTTTTAATGTTTTCTCTCTGTCTGTCTACATAATATGTTTACATATTCATGTATGAATTAGTCTATGTACGACTAGGTTCCTTGACAGCTGGGAGAGTGTGGAACATGCTAGAGCTTGAGGAGATACAACTCACCCAAGACTGCGTAAAGCAAGTCTGGGGCTGATTGTATGACATGCCGTCGCCGTCGTGTCAACAAGCTCTCCTCGTCACGACTTCATTGCTATGATTCTGTCCCCATAGTCTCCATCGTGTCCCAAGTTCCGAAGAACTCCAGAATCCCTACCTGACCGATTATGTCCGTCATCGACCTTATGGGAAACCATTTGTAGAGAGCATACATGGCTGTCCAGCGACCAACCTGTAATCCCAAGCCCTGGTTGTCTGTCTGCTAGGCGAAGCAGTTGTTTTTTACCGCGTTATTCCACTAACCGCGTGTTTCCTTGTTTGTTTATTGGTCTTGCTTACATGTATATTATACCACGTAGAAATAAATAATCAAGCACGAATAAACAAAAATAATAAACAAAAATATCTTTACAAACAAACAAAACGGAGTTATAATAAACGAGTAGTCAAGAGAACTACGGAACAGATGAATAAAAAAAGGAGAGAAAAAACTTTGCAGACAAAGTTAAGCCCTAAAGGGACATTCCGATGGGTCGCCATCAATGGAGCGGAAAACAAGACTCCAGACGGTAATCCTACGGGAAAATATGTAGCCAACCTTGAAATCAGTGAGGAAGACTACAAAGCCCTCAAAGAAGAAATCATGAAGTTCTTTGAATCGACAGACGTATACGAAGAACTGAAAAAGCTGGATACAAACATTAACCCGATGCTTCCTATTGGAAAGAAACAGGATAAAGACGGGAACGTGTATTGCGTATTACGGACTAAGATTCCTACCACTATCAAACGGAAGAGTGGTGAAGAAGAACCTCGTGTCATTCCGATTTACGACGGCGAACAGAATCGGCTGCCCGATGACACAAAGGTGTTCGCTGGCAGCAAAGGTCGTATCGAATACTTTCCAACCGTTTGGAAGACGGCTTTTGGTCATGGCGTCAGCTTCAAATTAATTTCCTTACAGGTCACGCACCTGGAAGAAGGCATGAGCGGAGGCTGTCCGTTCCCTGTTGATACTTCCGATGAGGAAGACCAGGGAGAAATCGTATTCTAGTTTTCTAGGGGTCAATCTCATGGCCCTGCTACGTGCCACTCACCGCCTCCCAAACATCTTCAAAATCTTATCTTTCCTCGCCTCCTTTATTATTGATAGTAAATGTTTCCATAGATAAAACACCTTCAAAATATAGGTGGGTGGTACATAGGAAGGTCGTGAGAAAATGACTCCAAGAGAATTTAGAGAACTTCCAGTGAGTAAAAAAGCTCATAGATTGGTGATGCTCTATTTCAAAGGGCGTTGCTTCAATCATGGGAAACCAACACCAGATTATTTTAAGTTGCGTAACGCCTTTTTAAAGGCTAAGGAAGCTGACTTGATAGACATGTATGCATATCTGTTGAGTACAGAAGACAGACCTGTTCTCAAAGAACTATGGGCCAAGAGCCATCAGTGGAATCTTGAACAAATCCAAGACCATAAAGTAAGTGACTACAAAGAAATAAGTGTGGATGAATTATGAGATTCACGACAAGAGAAAATTTTACAGATTTCCTTGATAACAAATTCTCTTGCGTTGGTATGACAACTGATATTTATAGCCTAGAAAAACTGGATGAGTTCAAGAGAGAGTTCCGCAAAAAAGATGCAAGAGTTCTTAGGGATACCAAAACCCCATGGAGTTTAGTTGTACAAGGGGCAGCTTGTTGGTTGTTCAAAGCTAATACACCAACTAAAAGTCTTCTGTATGTGCCTATTGTGGGAGCTAAATTCTTTGTAGGCTCTACGCCACGGTGCAGATGCATACATATCTGGTGTCCAAAGTGGGGAAGAGTATATTCCTTCGCCTCACGCAAAAAAGGGGTGAAAATTCCCCCATCAAAGCTAAAGAGTTTTGACGAAGAAGTGAAAGAAGAAGTAAAGAAAAGAACAGGAAGAAGGTAGTAGCTATGAAATATGCATTATGTAAAGGACGACACACGTTCCCAAAAGATTGTGTAGGGTATATTTTCCCTCACCACGTAGACCCGACTGATTTAAAACGACTTAATAAGGAAATGGAAAACCGATTCCCCAAAGTGCCATATCGGTTGGATGTCTACGTAACGGGTCTTACAGTGGCCCTTGTGACGGTGATTAACTACTGTTTTAAACATAATGTATGGCTCGTACTGTGGCACTATAATTCAGACACAGGGAGCTACTATCCTCAGTCTGTTCTGACTGAAAAAGGACAAGAAGTTTAACCGAAAGGATGGAAGAAGTTTGAAAGTAGGAGATATTGTAAAACTCCAGCACGGCAATGCAAAAGTCGTGTTTGTGGATAAAAAAGAAGTGCTTCTCGACTGTGACAATACAGACGATGGAGAATTTTATATGTCGGCTAAAGCTGGTTATGTACCTAAACGGCATGGCCGACGGCTGAAATGGATGAAGAAAAAGGATTTAACGTAATCTACCAGAAATCTTCATCCTCTGTAGACGGGGCGTGATGCGTTCACAACTAAGTAAGGAGTTGACCAATCTATGAAATATCCAGAAGAAGCAAGAGCTTACAATAAACGCCATGGCATAGAAGTGAAGGTTGCACTGGATGTATTAAGACAGTATGTAGTCGGCCTTGATAACGTTAAAGGCCGTCACAAGTATCCTTGTGATTACTGCATTATAGAGAATGTTTGCTTTGAACTTTTTGGTAAATGTTGTCCTACTGTTTTCGAGTACCACAGAGACGCCGCCACAGATGAAATTACTTGCGTTGCACCTAGCATGGATTGCGACATGGTGGTACGCATGGACGAAGACGAGCAAGAAGCAGACGACGAAACGAGGTGACACTTATGAGAAAATTAGCTTCCATTCAGAAAATTATTTCTCTTACTCCTATCCCTAATGCCGATAGAATCGAATTGGCTAGGGTGTTGGGTTGGAAATGTGTAGTTAAAAAGGGCGAATTTAAGGTTGGTGATAAATGCGTATACATTGAAATCGACTCTATTCCGCCATCTGACAATCCTGTATTTGACTTTTTGAAGCATTCAAATGGGAAAATGGATAGAGTTAAGACCATTAAGCTGCGTGGTCAGATTTCGCAAGGACTTGCCATGCCAGTCAACCTGTTCGATGGCCTTGACAAATATAATGTCGGTGATGATGTCACGAAAGTTCTTGGTATCAAAAAGTGGGAACCCGATGAACGAAACAGGGTGTCTCTTAATCAAAGTCCATTGTATATGCGACGTTTCCATAACCGCCGTCTTAAATGGCTTTACAATAAGCCGTGGTGCAAATTATTTGATAAGTGGCTATACGTCAAGAGTCGTGCTAAATTTCCGTCATTTCTAAACAAGACGGATGAAACACGAGTCCAGGTACTTGGTGACATGCTGGAAAAATACAAGGGAACTGAATGTTACGTCACCGAAAAAATCGACGGCCAGAGCATTACTATCTGGTTCGACGGTCGAGGTAAAATGCACCTGGCTAGTCGGAACTATGAAATCCTCGATAAAGAAGACTATATGTGGGCGGCTGTAAGGTGCGAAAACGTAGAAGCCAAGGTTCGCAGATTGTTTTTCCCTTCACGACCTATGTTCTTCTTTTTACAGGGCGAGCTAATTGGGCCTGGCATTCAAGCTAACCGATATAATAAGATGACGTATTTCATCTATTTCTTTAATTCTGGTTTTTACGATTTAGGCAAAGTTCAATACAATAGCATTGATACGTTGCTTGGACTTGCCGACCAGGCTCATCTTAGAACAGTTCCTATGCTTGACGACAATTACAAGTTGGAAAGCGACATTGATAGTATCGTAGAAATGTCCAGAGGCAAATCTGTACTACTTGATATTCCTAGAGAGGGTATTGTCATTCGTCCTGAAAAGGACATCTACGACAATCAGATTGAAGGTATGGTTGGAAACCGTATTAGCTTCAAGGCTATCAATCCTGATTTCCTTATCAAGAACGATGTGTAGAAGATGGTGATGACATGGACGTAATCGACGAGTTACTTGACAAGATTGATATTGTTGAGCTTGCCAGAAAATATACGGACTTGACGCCAGACCATGGTGGCGCTTATCGGGGCAAATGTCCCATCCATCATGGTCATAATGAATCATCCTTTGTGGTCTATCCAGAAGGTCGCTACTATTGTTTCAGTTGCCATTCATCTGGAAATGCTATTCAGCTCTATAGTGCTATTACAGGGGAACCGTTCTACCAAGCAGTAGAAAAGCTCTGCGAGGAATACGAAGTATCCTCAAATGATAAAGATTTCATGAAACAGAAAGAGACGGTGGGGCGAAATACAAGACTTGCCCATCGTTTCCATAAGCAGGTAGGACAAGTAAGGGACTACTTAAATAAATCCAGAGGACTTACTGACGAAACCATTGAAGAATTTAACCTTGGTTATGACTATGGTGGGTTCATGGGGTCGTATAGTGGCTTAATCATCCCCATTCAAGACCAGTATGGACGTATCGTTGGGTTTTCCAAGCGTCGTCTTGATGAGGGAAAGCCTAAGTACCGTAACAGTCCAGATGATGGCACGTTCTTCAAGGGACGAATCCTTTTTAATTGGCATAGAGCTGTAAAAATAGCGAGGGAAACTGGCAAGCTTCATTTGGTAGAAGGGTATATGGATTGCATGGCAGCTCACCAACAGGGGCTTGCTTGTGTGGCTTATATGTCGTCTAAGCCTACGAAATACCAATGGGAGCTGATTAGTAAGCTTAATCGGCAATTTAAGAATATTACACTGATACTTGCTACGGACAATCCAATGATGGATAAAGCAGGACGGCTCATGCTTCCTCGTATTAGAGATGACGCTTTAAAATACGCAGCAGGTGTTCCGATTTGTTGCCCTATATATCCAGACGAGGTGAATCATGGACTTTAGTAAATTCGATATATTCAACAAAAGAGCCACGATTGTGGTTGACAATAAATATAGAGCTTTCGTTGTTACAGGGAGTCGTAAAGATAAACACGGCAAAATCATCTTTGATTGCCGAACGATTAACGCTCATCCTCAGCAACGAGTGTTGGAAGTAAAAAACGTCAAGTGGTTCTACCCCTTGTTGAACTTCCAGGAATGGCTTGATAACTATGTTGAGCTTGAGGATGAAGATTGGGATTCAAAGTGAGGGAAAATATGGAAGAAAACAAGCATCAAATTAGAAACGGATTATGCATTGACGCCTTATCTTCTATTGTTGTTGGAGCTGGTGTACTACTTGTTACGCTCATCACAACATGGACAACATTTGGTACTCCAGATTGGCAGACAGCTGTTGGGCTTGGTAGTGGGTTGGCTACGTATTTCTTCTTGGTGGGGAAGTGATGAAGCGTAGGTATATCGTCCATTTCTCTTGCGACTTTACTGTCTATGGAGAGGATGATGATGAAGCTTTTGATAATGCATACGAATTAATTGATAACATGCCGTCAAATAACCCGCTGAACAATGGTGAGATTTACGGTATTGAAATAGATGAGGACACCCCAGCAAGGGCAGCATACTTTAGTTAGGAGGGGAAACTTGTATAAGGACTACAATGACTTGCTTGTGGCTGGCATTGATATAGCAAGTCTTCAAACTGTGCCTCTTGACGTTGAGGTATTGAAAATTGAATTAGATAACCTCAACAACAAACAGGCTGAATACAAGAAAGCTTCTAACTTATGCCGTACTGTCAAGGACGAAATGGTTAAAAGTGATATTGCTGAATTACTTAGTAAGCGATGGAACAAACCACTGGATGAAGTTAAAAGCTACCTCAAGGTTGACACTAAAGGAGCAGACGAAAGACTGGCCTTAGCGGACAACGTAGAGGTGGCATTTCAGAAATTTGACGAGTATTACAAAGAGGGGGCTTCAAACCTTGGCTTCAAATCCATTGATGAAAGCTTTGGCGGTATCCGAAAGACAGACGTTATCGGCCTTGCTGGTTACTCGAATCATGGTAAGTCGTTCATAGCTATCAAGATAGTTACCTATCGGCTGGTAAGAGAAAAGAATAATGTGTTGTTCTTCACTCAAGAAATGCCAGCAGGGCAGGTTATGCAGTACATCTGTCAAGACATATTGCATATGAACGAATGGACGTTCCTGGAACATGTGAAGACCGAACAGGGACACCAAGATTTACTTAAAATCAAAGAAATGCTGGGCGACAGGTTACGAATCGTTGAGCAGTCTGGGCAAACCATGGATGATGTAGCCTCGATGACGGCCATCCTAAACAATAGTGGTTGGCATGTGGACTTCACCATCTATGATAACTTCCAACTCATCCCCAATGTCAGCAACTTCTCCGTTTATGAAGCACAGGCAGCTAAGATGAAACGATACTGTAACCGGTATAAATGCCCTCTGTTGATGCTCGTTCAAATGAACGATGAGTTTCAGCAGAGGGGAAGCAAAAAGCTTCGTCCGCCAGTTCCAGCTGATATAAAGGGGCCGAACTCCTTCATGTCGTCCCTTGACGAACTGCTTATGATATGGCGACCGTCGCTGATGCAGGTCAACGTAGATGCCATTGAGGCAGAAGAAGAAAAGTATATTACTATGATGAAAATTGGTAAAGCTAGACGGTCTATCAATGGGCCTACTATTTTCCGATATGAGTATGACCCAAAAACGACTGATTTAAAAGAAGTGCCGTTAATTGCAATGAAAGGGTGATTCTATGTGGTGTCAGTATAGAAAGAAATACTGCAATGATTCAAATGGCTGGAGACGAGTCAATAGTTCGTGCTATGGCAGATGTCCTTATCATTGCAGCTCAGATAGTTCCACCAATGATATGTTATATGGTACAGCTGTTGCTCCGTCCATTTGGAATAAGGACGATTATCCTAACCCGACTGTAGGCGAAACTTTTCAGGAAGACAGTATCGAGATTAACGACTCATGGTCTGATTCTGGTAGTTCATGGGGTGATTCTGGCGGAGGCTTTGATGGGGGTAGCTGGTAATGAAAGAAGAATGGCGTCCCGTTAAAGGGTATGAAGGACTGTATGAAGTATCTAATATGGGGCGAGTTCGTTCATTACCTCGAACAGTTCGTAAACGAAGTGACAAAACATCACTATATAATGGAAAAGTCCTGAATCCTATTGCCTATGAAAATGGTAAGAAGACTGGAGTTTCCCTTTCGGTTACGTTGTGTGACGGCAAGAAGAAGCGAAATGCTGTAGTTGCTCGTATGGTTGCAATGTCTTTTCTCCCAAATCCAGAGCATTACAAGTATGTTTCTCATATAGATGGGAACCCTTTCAATAACCAGGTAAGTAATCTAGTATGGGCTTCCGATTGTTCTACGAGGCTTTGTAGCAGAATCAATGCTTATGATTTACATGGGAATTTTGCAGGTTCGTATAAATCAATGAGCGAAGCCAGTCGCAAATTAGACGTAGCTATACAGACTATATCGAACAGCTGCCATAACAAAGTGGCAAAACCTACAAAGTATATTTTCGAGTTTGCTGAATAGGGGTGACACAAAATTCTTAAATATTTTAAATGTCCAGATGGGAATGTCGTAGAAGTTGATTATTGTCTTCATCATTGTGACCATCAATGTATGACACTTCCGACTCGCTTGTTTGTAAGTAAGTCCAGGAAGCAAGATGGCGTTCATTTTTCCATCACACAGTTGACTAACCCAACTTGTCACGAATACTTGAAGATTACTTGTCCAGAAACGGTAGACCCAATGGGAATGATGCAAGCTGGTATGGGAACCAATAACCACGCTTTGCTTGAAGGGAATATCCCTAATGGCTATATTGGCGAAGTCCGATTGGAAAGTCCAGATGGCTTGATTTCAGGTCAGTTCGACTTGGTTGACTTAAAAACGAGAACACTTTTCGATTACAAATTCCTTAGTAGCTATTCCTTGGCTATGATGCTAGGTTATGAACGTAAGGGTTACTGGCATGAGTTTACCCGTGGCAAGAAGAAAGGTCAAAAAGAATGGCGTTATAAGTTTGAGCCAGGTGGCAAGCCTGATTATCATACATATGACATGCAGCAAAACGCATATAGGGTTTTACTCAAACAACATGGTATTCAAATCGACCACATGTTCCTTCAAGCTACGGCGAAAGAATCTGATGCTATGTTAAAGAGTCTTGGCCTTGACCGTCGAGTATACTTGATTGAGCTTCCTAAGTACGATGACGATAAGGTTATTGAATACTTCCACAAAAAGTACAATGCGCTTAGAAATGCTATCAAGACTCAAACGGTTCCGCCTATGTGTGAAGAAACCTGGCTTGGAAGACGGTGCGAGTCGTATTGCTCTGTCAATAAATACTGTCCTTATTATAAAAAGGAGTGATTTCCTTGGTAGTCATCAATATTTTTGGTAGTCCTTGCTCTGGCAAATCAACTACCGCAGCAGGTGTTTTCTATCTACTCAAACAGATGGGGAAAAACGCAGAGATGTCATTGGAATACGTCAAGGATTGCGTATACGATGGCAATAAGTATCCATTTACTGACCAGATTTTCGTGTTTGCTCAGATGCTTAAACGGTTACGTCAGTACGATGGGAAAGTTGATTTCGTTGTTACGGATGCACCGTTGCTTATGAGCCATATCTATGGCAAAGACGAAGCCTGTGAATTTCATCGTCTGGTTGATGAAGAATTTTATAAATATCAGAACATCAACTTCGTGCTTCGTCGTGGTGACATTCCTTACGCCAAAGACGGACGTATCCATAGTGCTAAAGAGGCAAACGACTTGCAGGATGCTATTGAATACATGCTTAATGACCGTGGTATTGACGCTCCAATTTATTGCATCGACGAAGACACTGCTGATAATATCGTAAAAGATACTTTCAGTTTTTTGAAAGGACTCTACAAATGATTATCGTAGGGAAGATGGGTAGTGGCAAGGATACATTCGCTTCTATGTTTCCTATGCTAAAACGATTTGCATTAGCTGACGAATTAAAGAAGGTTGTCCGACTGGCTCAGATTGATGGTTCTCAGGCTGCTATGGATTATCTGGTACAGCGTACTGGTATTTGGGATAGTCGAATGGTAGACGCACTGGCCTACGCTGAATCCCACAAGCCAGCTCGTCGGATGAAGAAAAAGAAGCAACGTCGAGTGTTACAGGTCGTTGGACAACGGTTCCGTGATATTGAGCCGAACTTCTGGATTGACCTTTTAAAAGACGATATTGAATTGGCAGGGAATCCGCCTCATATCATTACAGACGTTCGATACCGTAACGAGTTTGATACGTTTAAAAATGAAGGTTCCGTATTTGTCTTTGCACCTCGTAAGGTTCGTATCCATCGTTTAATGGCTCGTGATGGCCGTGTCAATTTTAAAGACCTTGAGCATGTATCGGAAAAGGAAGTTGCTACTTTCTGTAACGAATGTGACTATGTGGTCAATAATAGCACCGACAATCTGAACAGCCTTAGACGCAAGGCAGAAGTAATTATCCGGGAAGAAGGGTTACACAATCAGAAGAAAACCAAACGGTAGTATCCAGCATTGGTCAGACCTAAGACGTAAGGTCTATGGTCGTGAAATGTTTGCCTGTGCTATCTGTGGACACGATGGAGAAGAAATCCATCATATAGTTCCTAAGTCAGAAGGTGGCAGCGATACGGAACACAACTTAGTTCTGCTTTGTCATGACTGCCATGAGAAAATCCACAATCGTCAACCTATCTTGATTCAAGGCTTTCCATTTACGGGAGAATTAATTACAACGTACCTTAAAGAGTACATTAAAGGAGAAGAAGATGCCCGTAGATAACAAAGTTTTTGGTAGATTAACAGTTATTGGCGAAAAGACTGATAAGAAGTATACATGGTGCTTATGTAAATGTTCTTGTGGTAACATAAAATGGATTCGTAAGAGTAGTCTTCTTTCAGGCTGTACAAAATCTTGCGGATGTTTACGAAAAGAGATTACGAGAACGCATGGGCAACACGGAACCAGATTGTATAATGTATGGAAAGGTATGCGACAAAGATGCAATAACCCCAACAACGAACGTTATAATGATTACGGCGGAAGGGGTATTAAGATTTGTGATGAATGGAACGATTTTAGTAATTTTTCCAAATGGGCTAATGAGCATGGGTATCATGAAGGGTTGTCCATAGATAGGATTGATAACGATAAAGGATACTCACCACAAAATTGCCGATGGGCGACTATATTAGCTCAAAACAATAATACACGTAATTGCCGAAAGTTCACATATCATGGAGAAACTCATACTATTACAGGGTGGGCATTAAAGCTTCATATGGAGCGTTGTGTACTAGAATCGAGATTGTACAGAGGATGGTCACTGAGCGACGCACTTTTTACACCCGTAAGAACAGACCAAAACAAGTATGTAACATATAAAGACAAGGTTATGTCATTACATGAATGGGCAAAATATTTAGGAATGAATTATAGTACCTTTAAGAGCAAAATAAATAAAGGCATTTCTATGGAGGACATTATAAAAGAACACAATGGTAGATAGACACAAGATTGGTAGATACAGTAAGAGTAAAGGAAAACGTGGGGAGCGAATGTGGGCTAAAATTTGTAGAGAACACGGGTTCAAAGATGCTAGACGTACCCAACAATTCTCTGGTGGCACACAAGATAGTTCCGATGTCGTTGGACTTGACGGAATCCACATTGAAGTTAAATTTGCTGAGAAGTTAAATTTGCGTAATGCTATGACCCAATCGCTTAATGACACAGAATCTAGTGGCAAGAACGAAATCCCTATTGTTGCTCATAAAACAAGCAATAAACCTTGGCTAGTCACTATGTTCGCTGACGATTGGTTTAAGCTTTATAAAGTATGGTTAAAGTCGAAAGGAGAAAACAATGCCGACAAGTAAAACAGTTACACCTCCGAAAGAAGCTAACGTCACACTTAGAGTTAAATTTATGAAGGTACGTCCTGATGCTGCTGCACCAACTAAAGAAGATGGCGATGCAGGCTGGGATTTCACAGTTCCCCAGAATATGGTTATCCCTAGTCTTAGCTATGGGAATAAAATCCCTCTTGGTATTGCTATGGAAATCCCTCAGGGTTACTATATGCAGCTGGTTCCTCGTAGCTCTACGGGTGCTAAGACACCGCTCCGTATCAGCAACGCACCTGGAACCATTGATTCTTCTTATCGTGGCGAAATCATGGCCCTTGTAGATAATCTTAGCGAGATGCCTTTCGACATCAAGAAGGGTCGTCGATTATTCCAAGGTATTCTCCATCGTGAAGTTAATGCTGTAATGGTTGAATCTACTTCCCTTAGCAAGACCAAGCGAGGAGATGGCGGTATTGGCAGCACAGGCGAATAAGAAATTCACGTTAGTCCGACTAGAAAATTACAAAGGAGAGTAAAATGCTGAAACGAAATCAGGTAAAGTTTTTCGTAGACGAAAAGAATAAGACCGTAGTGTGTCGTCTTGAAAACGGCAAGTACGGGAATCAGTGGTTCTATACTATTAAACACTTAGTGACCAAACGCTTTCCAGAATATTCATTTGACGAAAGTCTTTTGAGCTTTGCTATTATGGAAGACTTCTTCAAGCTCAACAAAACACAGTTAGTTGGCATTGCTAAATGTTCTGATGACGATGCATTTGATATTAAGGTCGGTAAAGACCTGGCCTTCCACAAACTTGACTATCATGTTTGCAAAGCTGTGTTCATGTATTTAGACCGTTGTGTGAAAAGCCTTGATAAATCCATGAGATACCTTGATGGCTGCATGTTGGAAGACGAAGAATTTATGAAGGCTGTCGGTGTCAATTTAGATGAACGAGTAGCTATTTAAAGGAGAACACGAATTGAAGATTAATGTTGTTAAACGGGATGGCCGAAAGGTACTATTTAAGAAAGACCTTATCCTGAACGCTATTACGGCAGCCGGTAAGGAAATCTATACGGACGATGAAAAAAGCCTTGATAGATTTCTATTCGTCGCTAACTATATGACCGACGATATAGTTCTTTCGATTAAACGTAAGTTGGCTGAAAAAGATGACGACTCTATTGATGTAGAAGAAATCCAAGACATCGTAGAAAGTGAATTGCTTGAAAGTGATTATCCGAAAGTTGCCCAGGCATATATCCGTTATCGGCAGAAACGAACAGACGAAAGACAGAGTCCGACTGATAAAGTAATCAAAGAAATCGTTTCGGCTTCTAGCGAATATTGGGGAACAGAGAACTCTAATAAAGACGCCCGATTAGTTACAACTCAGCGTGACTATATCGCTGGTGCTGTAAGTACAGACCATGCTCGTCGCTTCATGTTCCCTAAAGACATCATCGAAGCTCATGACGCCGGCATTATCCATATTCATGACATGGATTATGCTATTCAGCAGATGAATAACTGCGGTTTAGTGAATTTGGAAGATATGTTACAGTATGGGACGGTCATTAGTAATGTGAAGATTGATAAACCTCATAGATTCTCGACGGCCTGCAATATCGCGACACAAATCATAGCTCAGGTGGCTTCGAATCAGTATGGCGGCCAGTCTATTACACTAGCTCATCTTTCGCCGTTTGTTCAGTCCACTCGTGAAAATTTAAAACATGAGTTCCCTGATTTGACAGCTAGTCAGCTGGATAGATTGGTAAAGAGAGATATTTCTGCTGGTGTTCAGACTTTGCAGTATCAGATTGTCACGCTTATGACGACGAACGGACAAGCTCCCTTTATTACCGTTTTTGCTAACCTTGCAGAAGTACCAGAAGGCAAAGAACGAGAAGACTTAGCAATGGTTATTGAAGAACTTTTAAAACAGCGCACCAAAGGGGTCAAAAATAGTGCTGGTGTATACGTAGCTCCTGCTTTTCCCAAGATTGTCTATGGCCTTGATGAATGTAATGTGTATGAGGGGTCTAAATATTTTTATTTGTCCGAACTCGCTGCTAAATGCACAGCAAGTCGAATGGTTCCTGATTACCAAAGTAATAAGATTCAACGTGCTTTAAAAAATAAAGATATTTTTCCAAGTATGGGCTGTCGGTCGATGCTCCCAATCGATAAAACGAAAAAGAATTATGCAAAAGCTATGAATTACGAAAAATATAAAGGCCATAAATATTATGGTAAATTCAATAAAGGGGTAGTCACTATCAACCTTCCTGATGTTGCGTTGTCGTCACATAAGGATATGGAATTGTTTTGGAAGATTTTCAAAGAACGGCTCGAACTCTGTCATAAGGCTTTACGTTGCCGTTACGAACATTTAGTAGGGACAAAATCGGACGTTGCTCCTATCTTATGGCAAAACGGGGCATATGCAAGACTTGGTAAAGGGGAAGTTATTGATGAATTATTAAAACATGGCTACTCTAGTATCTCTCTTGGCTATGCTGGTTTGTATGAATGTGTGTATTACATGACTGGAGAGTCTCATACAGCCAAAAAAGGTCGAAATTTCGCCCTTAAAATCATGAAATATATGGAAAATTGTTGTACAAATTGGGACGCTAAAGAAGATATTGGATATTCATTGTACGGCTCACCAATCGAGACCACTACTGCCACGTTTGCTAAAGCTTTGCGTAAACGTTTTGGAGTAGTAGAAGGGGTTACAGACCATGGCTATATTACTAATTCGTATCACGTAAATGTTAGAGAACCGATTGACGCCTTTACGAAGCTGAAAATGGAAGCTGATTTCCAAAAGCATAGTTTAGGTGGATGTATCAGCTATGTTGAAGTTCCAGACCTTAAAGATAACGTGGACGTAGTTATTAAATTGATGCAGTTCATCTACGAAAACATTATGTACGCCGAACTGAATTGTAAAATTGACTATTGTCAAAAATGCGGTTATAGTGGCGAAATCCAAATTAAAGGCGAGCCTGGTCATTTATATTGGGAATGTCCCAACTGTGGCAATACTGACCAGAACACGATGAACGTAACTCGGAGAACGTAAACAAACCAATGCGTTCGTAAAATGAATTATATGCGAGAAACCCCTTAGAGCCATTGGTTACTAAACCACTGACGAAAGGATAGTGGTGGCAAGAGCAATGACCTTGGTATAGTAAAAACGCCAATGGATTGGGCAATTCGCAGGGAAGTACCGTATGGGTAAACCCTCAACGACTACTATATTCAAAGCGTGTTAAAACAAACCAATAAAGAATGGAGGTGAGCAATTTGGACAACAAACTATTTAATGCTATATATGATGTGTTAGCTAGTAAATCAAAGAAATCCGATATATGCAGGAAGTATAACATAACAAGGAGTGCTTTAGACTGGAACTTAAAATCTATACTTAGAGAGACAGATGAGTCAAAGAAACTTCGTCATCAAATGTTTCTAGGAGCTAGATTGGGAGACGGATATTTCCAAAAAACACATCGTAACATCTACAAATACAGAGAGTCACATAGTATTAATGAGCTAGAATATGCAAAGTGGAAGTATTTTATCTTGCAGTCTTACCATAAGAACACAAGGGTCGTGCCTAAAAATGGCGGTAGGGCGTGTGAGGTTTATACATCGTCGTCATGTTCGCAACAGGTTAAGCCATACTATGATATGTCTATCGAAGATGTCATTAGTGGTATGAATATCTACGGATTCTTATTCTATCTGCTTGATGATGGATGGTATTCATCTCACAGCAAGATTGGTAACTATGTAGTAGGTTCAAAGATATTAACTATCGAACAGAAGAAGATGCTCATTGGTGTTCTAAACAAATACGAGATAGAAGCGTCAATAGTAGGCGAAAGGGCGGATATATCAATAAGTTCAAAATACAATATCACGTTATTATCCTATTTAATGCATATCGCTCCTACGCTAGACATTGATGTTATCAACAAGAAATTCGGTTCAGTAATAAAAAAAAAACACGCTTATGGCATAGTCTAATCCGACCACACAAATAGTGGTGTAAATACTAGGAAACTAGCGGTATAAATGGTGGTTATTTGGGTACTAACTTCTGGAACCAAGGACGTACAGAAGAAATCAAAGACAGAGCATTACATTTAGATACCAAAGAACGGTTGTGATAAATTGAAATACGCAGGAGTCATCCCTAACGACACTGTGGACGTAGATAAAGGATTAGCGGTATCCTTCTGGGTACAAGGCTGCCCACACCACTGCCCAGGATGCCATAACCCAGAAACATGGGACAAAGATGGGGGCTATGAATTGCCCCCTGACTATATCCCACGTATCGAAAAATTATTAAAGAAAAATGGAATCAGACGAAACTTATCAATCTTAGGCGGAGAGCCATTGTGCAATGACAACATCTCCACTGTATTTAGTCTTTTGATGGTTGTTAAGCACGATATGCCATGGACAAAAACCTTTGTATGGACAGGTGGCAAGTTCGAGGCATTGAAGCTGGTGTATCCGTCTACGATAAAGCTGATTGATGTACTGGTTGATGGGCCATTCGACATTACGCAGAGGGATATTACGCTTCCCCTGCGTGGTTCGCCAAACCAACGAATCATTGACGTACAGGCTTCTCTCCAATTGAACAAAACCATTCTGATTCCTGATAGTCAATTTAAGGAGTAGTAATGCCAAAAAGAAAACTGTCTGTTGAAGTAAAGGTTGTTGAAAAACCTAGTATGGCCAAAGCGATTAGGAAGTTTTGTATAGATTGTGGAGGAGGAGTCACAACTACAGTTCGGGATTGTAACTTGAAACGATGCCCACTTTTCCCTTATCGGTTTGGCAAGAACCCACAAGCGGCCATTAAATGCTTAGAAAAGACATATAACGTAAAAATCATCAAGTGAGGCAGATATGAAAATTAACGATATGAAAGTCAAAGATGAAACATTGCGTGTTTGGTCATGGCGAATTTTTGTAGCGTGGTTTATTTCCGCCTTTATGATTTTTTGCTGGGTCTTAGTGGGAATTATCGAGTTTTTACATTAAGGAGAAGATAAATGATTAAATTTAGTAACGGTAACAAATTATACCGGTTCATTACCGACGGTAAAACAGCAAAATTACAGGTAGATACATCCACATACTTCCCACGGGATACAGAAATCACCCTTTCTGAATCCCAGCAAGAAGCCCTGAAGGATTTTATTGAAAATAAACTGCTTCCCCCTGTGTTCCTCAATAAGTATAAAAAGTATATCAACAAAAAGGTTATCTACTATGACCGTGATGGAGATTGCTACGTAGGTTATTTAGCAGCTATCATGCCAAAAGACCCAGAACAACCCTTTGCTATTTATATTAACTATGACGGCTCTCCTGTAGAACCAGAAAAGTCTGCTGATTTGTTCTTTTCTAGTCATATCGAACCCTTAAAGGAGGACGACTAAATGGAAATCAAACACGTACACGTTTATGGAATTAACGAAACTCTTTCATATGCCCGTTTCCCAATGCTTCCGTTGGATAAGCCAGAATTAGCTTTCCAGGAAGAAGAAGGGAATAAAACTCTTGCCAGAGCTAAAAGGCTCGGCAACACGCCTATTGGTTCGGGACATGATAATTTCCTTAAAGGGGTTACCGTTGTTTTCGATGTAGACTTTACAAACAAAGTATGGGTACAAGCAGAACGGTACCACTGGTTTGAAATTATCAGCTCTATGTCAACTGTACACGCTCTTACGAAGACCCGTGTTGACGAATCTATGTTTTCTGAATGGACGGATAAAGTTATCATCGACCGCTTAATTGAAATCCAGCAGACGTATACCAAGAATCCAACGAAGGACAATTTATTGCGATTGTTATATAGCTGCCCTGCTGGAATTACTGTTCGAGCTGGCATTACGACTAATTATCGGCAGCTCAAAACGATTTATGAACAGAGACACAATCATGTCCTGCCAGAATGGCGTGAATTTTGTCAGTTCCTCTTGACATTGCCTCATTTTGCAGAATGGTGTGTACCTACGAAAGGAGTAGCTTAATGGACGAAGAATTAGAACGTTGGCAACAGATGTACGATAAATCCAAAAAGGATAAACGGGACGAGCTGAATGATTTTTTTGATAAAGTCAGTGCAGCCAACCGATTAAAGTCCTGGTGTGATAAACGATGGAATCCAGAAAAGGCTACCTGCGACGACTGTTTAGGTATTGAATATCCAGAACTTTGTTTTTACATACCAGACTTTGAAGGGGAAGAAACTGTAATCACACATTGTCCATTCTGCGGTGGACAGGCCAGCCTGCAAACTAAAAACTCTACTTATTTTGTTAAATGCAAAAACTGTGGTTCTGCTGGCCCTACGAATAATGTAGCTCCTATGTTAGCTGTTGTGGCATGGAATAAGAGATATACGGAGGATAACCAATGAATAAAGAAGCAAAACTGTTTTGTGAAATGTATGATGATGGCGACCCTGAATTAGCAGTGAGATTTCCGTATGAGGAAATGAGCCTTGGTTCTTATGTAGTGGATGAAGAAAGTGATAGCTCTGGCCGCTGGTACGACTATGTAACAACCATCCTCAAAATGGGCGACCGCTATTTTGCCTTTGACTGGAATCGTGGTAAAACAGAAATACAGGACGACGATTTCGATGATGCTGAATACTATGAAGTTGTTCCTGGAACAAAAACTATCACTATTACAGAATATGTTCCCAAAGAGTAGAAGGTGTTATACTGATTATTCATTTTTTCTTAGTGGAGTTTGGTACAACTGGCGAATTGTATAAAGTCGGTTGTACAGGTGATAAGAATAAACTCCGTGACTATTGGTATTCCATTAGTCGTGACGTTCGTTATTATCGAAAACAGGACACCAATAATAAGATTTTTGGTGTCAATCGTAAAGTAAAGCTGGGCCGTAAAATTGGCAATATCGGTCATGTAGTATCCTGTGATTCCTTCTGCGATTTTGCACAAAGTATTGACCGCTCCAAAAGATTGCGAGTATTCGATGAAAGGTATCCAATTTATGAAAGAAAATAATTACTTTTACGATGATGACATCAAGCGTGACGAAGGCTACCAATATTTCCTTGACCGCTCAGATGATAATAAACAGCAGAAACTTGCTAAAAAACTAGCAGGGAACCATCCTTTATATGGTGGGTCATTAGAAGACATGTTAGAGGAAAAAGATAGGACTAAACGTATCGAGGCTCTCATGGACTACCTTAGAGGGGAAATCGGTGATGAATGGTATGATGTTCTGTATGAAAAATATGGCGAGCGAAAATCTGGCAGCGATATTGCTAGGGAACGGGGAACTACCCCTCAGAATGTCAATAAGAAAATCAAAAGGGCAAAACGAAAAGCTTTCTACTTCTTGAATCGTGATAAGCGACAGGAATTGGCTGAATTGAACGTCACTTTATGCCAACTTCCAAGCTATCTTTGTCAAGTTCCTACACTTCCGTTTGAAAAGGAAATGACACGAGTCACTACTCCTTATTTGTACGAAGGGAAGACTCATTGGCATACCAAATGTGAAGTTCCTACATACCTAAAAAATACATTCCACGACTGTGACACAAAATGTCCGTTGTGTTTCGATAAATTCGGTACATCTACATGCCGTAATAAGAAAATCAATTAAGGGCCACCCAAAGTGGCTCTTTTTTATTGTCCAAAAATAAGGATTCCAGGACGACGAAAATATAGCCTTCCAAAATACGAAGATGTAGAAAAACTAAAATATAAATCGTTTGACGACTAACTAAAATTCCAAAACTAAAACCTATGCTACAAAAAATAAGGATTCTTGACGTAATAATAGCACTCAACGTTTCCATTCCATTGAGTGCTATTAACTAATTCTGCTGAGGTTGTGCTGCTGTTGGTTCATATTCGTTGTCATCTTTAGAGGTCTGTTTGCGATGGGGTTGTCTTGCATCGTTGTCTGCCTTGCGTTCCTCTTGCTGTATTGCCTTAACCTTGTTTACAAGCTTGTCGTATTCGTCGCCTGTAATACGTCCTCTAAGCAGGCTCAGAAGCTGGTCTGCGGGGTCTTTACCCTTAACTTTCCTTGTACGGTGCTGGGGAGTATTCTTTACGTCGCCCAAATATCGTAACATTGGCAATGTAATCCCCTGTGGAATCAAGACAATCCGTAATGCCCTCACACAAGCCTTTACAGACTGTTGCTGCGATTCTTTGTCCCTGGGCTTTATGCCCAAGAAATACTCTGGCCCTATACGTCCTCTATCATTGCTCACATAGTCTACAATATAGTCTTCCAACGGTTTGCACCAGGGATAAGCCTGAGCAAGGACCATAGGCGTCTTGATATTGACGACCTGCTCGAATGTCACCCCGTAAGATAAGAGCTTGAGTAGCAGCCTAGCATAGGGAGAAGTCACCTTGTCCAAGTCAATCTTACTCAAGATGTCTTTCTTTTTATCGTCAAATTTACTTTCCATGCCTTTAGGAATTTCCATATTATCACATCCTTTTATATTAATTATAACAGTTAGCTAATGAACAGACAAGGAAACAAATGTTTTAAAGACGACAATATAAATAAAAACATAATACAATAATACAGAACATAAAGACATATATAAATAAGACGATAAATAATAAGTATAGAATAGTATATAGACAAGAATAAAGTAATCAGTATATAATATAAAGACAATAAATAACAGTAAAATATATAAGAGAAAAGGATAATAGACGACAGGATATATAGTAGATGAGATGAACAGTAGACGACCAGTAAAGTTTGAGATGAAAAGACAAGACAGGCCCTCCACGGACGCCACTGGACGACTGCCAAAATTGCCTGGATAGGGCAAAAACGATACATTTCCAGGGCTTGCATAATCGTTGTAAGTGCAGCTGTACGCCTGTCTAACGGATTTTAAACAGGCCTCCTAGTGTTTGTATCAAGACGACTTTAAAACGCCGTATAACGTCAAATACAGGGTATAAAATACAATCGCTGTATTTGCCATTTTAAGACACGTTAATTCCTGGCCCTAGTACTTATACCTAGATGAAATTAAAACGCCTTAAAATGGCAAATACGAACGTTATCAAATTGTCTTATACCGTCGTATATTCGATTTTAACGTCTTTTAATTTAATCTACGTATAGAGCACCATGAAAATATAAAACGCCGTTAGAAGTCCATCCATGACGATACAACGGCAGTTTATAAAGTGCTGCCAGTCAATTATAACAATATAGTATACTAAAATGGTATAGTATATAGACATAAAAAAAGAACGGCCCGAAGGCCGTCCACTTAATCGTCAATCATACTCCACGGCGCCGTGACTTCATCCGTGTATGTAAACGAATATAAACCGTCTTTGTATTGATATATATAATCGTCCTGGGTGTCGTATTTACCGAGTGACGCAGCGACTAATGCATCGTATATGTCGCAAAATATCGTATCTAGTCCGTCCCTGTCATTGTCAAAGATATATAAGTCGTCATACTTATCATGTCCGTAAATTTCTCGTTCATCATTCCATGTTTCTATAGCTTTTTCAATATCCATGGTTTTATAATCTGCCTTCATACTATCAAACCTCCTTATAGCGTATGTCTTTTAATCCTTCGCGAAGTGGACGCTTGTTATTTCTGTAAAACCAAATATTACCTCCGTCAGCTGTCCCAATATACATATATCCATCTTTAATGTAAATAGGAGAGTAACAGCTCCCAATATAAATTTTATATTTACGGAGTTGTTCCGCGACTTCATTACGGTTTACGTCTTTGTTAATATAGACATAAAGAATTATATTATTCTTTTCTGCTTCCCATTCAACGATAAGAAAATTGCTTGTTTCTGTTTTAATATAATCTGACCACATGTTTCCTCCTTCCACTTATAAAAAATTATAACATGGGGCCAGCGATAATGCTAACCCCATTTGTTAAATCAAAACGAGTAGTAAATAGAGGCACAATATTCTCTATCCGCGTCACGTGCTGCCAACACTTGATAGGCGACTTGGTTATCGTCACTGTCATAAAGTCCATAGTCTTCGATAATCGCAAACTGCTTGCCAATGCGTTTATGCAATTCCTTGCGCGTGATAATTGCATAAACGTAATTATAAGAATCCCTGTCAAATTCATGTTCCTCTAGCCAAGTCGCCCTTGCTTGATATGACGTAAATGCATAATAAGAATAGGCATGGCCGTTCAGCGACGCTGGAGAAATGTTAGTGCCGTAAGGACAATATTCTACATAATAAAAACGTTGCTTTTTCTGTTTTTTCATAGTTGGTTCACTCCTAACAAATAACGATTATTTTAAATTTAACACCACAATAGCTACTAATGCCATAATTACAATACCCATAAAAGCACCTTCCTTTTTTGATAAAATATATTATTTAATACTTATCTCATGACGATAGGGCAAACAACGCCAACAATTAACCCGTCATTTTTTATCACGATAGGTTTATTTTTATTCGTGATAAATTCCAATTTTTCCGCCTTTAACATGCGGAAAATGGAGTCAATATAGAATGTATTGACATGGACGCCGTTAATCGAAAATGGGTTATATATAGCAGCCTTTTTACTCCTACCGTGTATTTTTAAATGCTTTGTAACGTCGCCATAGCTTACAAATGCCGTATTTTCGCCATTTTCAGCCCACTTCTGAGCGTCGGTAAAAATGTCGGTAGCCTGTCTTGTTGTTATACCGTATTTTTCCCTTGGTGCTTTTAAGTCGTCCGGGATGCCAAACGTTGCCGGGATATTAAGTACCATATGCAGGTTGATGATTGTATAAATATTATTGTACAGGCTATACAAGTATCCCCATGTAGTACTTGATGTATTATCATATAAACGATAGCATTTATCAATAAAGCTTTTAATTTCCACAAGCTGCGAACGTGTGGGACGTTTTCCGGTATGAATAGAATCAATGTGGCTTTTAATATAATCTAAAATATACACCCTGTTAGCGTCGACGTTATAAGTCGTCAAATTGTCAACGTCTTTGTAAAGTTTAGTTAAAACCTCCAAGGCTTGTGCATTAGTCATAATAAAGCACCTCCTATTTCAAAATTTCATAACCTTCATCGTCAAAAATGGCATTGTCGTCGGCTGTAATAATGTCCCATAAAGCATTATCACAATCCGCGACAGGCTCATAGTTCCGCATATTCATAAAGTCGTCAACGAGGCCATCCGTGCAATTTGTACGAATCAAGTCCGCTGCTGTCGCTTCATCGCAAGAACACAAGACGCCAGCGCAATCATAATAGAAATAGTCGTCGGCGATATCAAAGTCGCCGCAAGCATCCGTAACGTCTCTAGCGATTTGAAGAGGGTAGACGCCTTCATAAATATCATTAAATTCGTCCATGTTGTAAAAGACGTATCCGTCATAGCCACCATAGTAACAGTAAATTTCGCCAATTAAATGAATCAAGTCAATGTCGTGCATGTGTTCGATATGGTACTTAATTGCTTCTTTTTTCGTCATCGTCATAATAAAACCTCCCATTTATATAAAGTATAATCAAGGGGAATATAATACCCTTATTCATGCACTAGAATTATAATCACTCTAGTGCATAGTAAAGGCGTTATAATACTTCAAAATCATCAAACTTTACAGCCTTGCGTTTAACTGTCACGTGATAAAATGCTTTGACCTTTTTACCTTCTAACCAGCCGCGGAAACAATTATAATTTTGACTTGTACCTGTAACTATGTTCCCACTATCGGAACGTTCGACAACGACTTTATAAATTCCATTGCCGTTAATATCGTTGCGCTGCCATTCGCAAGACTTTACGACGCCAACGGAAGAAGGTTTTTCATTTTCTTTTATAAGCCTGTTGGTCAAAAAGTCGACTTCTCCGGCATAAAACGCTTGTAGCTCATCAGCAATTTGCTGCCGTTCGCGCGTCGTCAAAAGGTTAGACCATGCGGAAATATGGCCGTATTTATCGACATAATATTTTTGATACACGTCGACAAAATAGCATTTCAAGCCGTGATTTACGACGTTATACCACACCTTTTTAGCCTTTTCATCGTCGTATGTGTTCTTGAATTTCTTGCGAGCCAGATTATTACAAACTGGCATGATAACGTTATCGTAAATCATACGGGTATTTTCGATGTAAATTGTAACGTCCGCCATAATACCCAATTTTTCTTGTTTGTTCATAATTTATTCGCCTCCTAGTCACAAAAAGCAGCGATATATAAAACTAAAAGTACATAACTTGCAAACGCGACGCCTAAAAACGGTAGTACGCCATGCAAAATAAATTCCTTATCTTCTTGCCAGTCCTTATACATCTGCTGACACTTCCTTTACGTCGTTATCGTCGACAAGTTCCCCGTCTTTCGTCCAATAGTCGCCGCGTAAAGACAAGTCTTCTTGTACGCCTTGACTAGAAAAGAAGTGGATAATGTCTTGACTAATTTCGTCGGCGTATTCGTCGACGACGGCCTGGATGAAGTCCATAACGGATATTTTTTTCTTGATAATGCTTCTTTTCATTCCTTGCCATACTTCGTTGAATATCAAGTCCAGGTAATAGCCATCGCCGTCATAGTTAAATTGACATTTACTGTAACGCCACGGGTAACAATACTTTTCCTTGTTATAACCAAGGCTGTAATACTTGCCACGACGAAAATCCGGCAAAAAGTTATTGACGATGTATTTATAGGCTCTCAGCCCTGTAATGTCGCACATGTCAATATATTCACTATTGTTTTCTGCTACAATGTAAATTGTGGCTCCGTATTCGTCCGCTTCCCGTTCTGTCTCAATGTTCAAAATTTCTGCGGTTTTTTTAAAACTGTCAAAATTTTCGTCAAACCATGAGTAATTGGCACTTTCTTCTTGACGTTGTACTATTTCATCGTCAACTACTTGACGTTGTACGTCTTTCGGCAATTCATCAAATTTATAGACAGGTTCGGCCTTATAACCGACTGTAATAGTTTCCGTTATTGGGGTAATGATAAATTTTTTCGTGTTTTCCATAAGTTAGTCCACCTTCTTTTCATCGTGATACAAGAAAACGTTTGCGACTTCGTCGCCGTCATTCGTACTGTACCGGTAATAGACTTCATACCGACACGGGATGTATTGAAGCCATTCAACCGGCAAACGCATTGTATCGTGATGCATGGTATAAAATTTAACCGCTTCTTTTAGTTTTTGTTCGTTCATATCGTTGTCCTCCTAAAACATTTCAAACTGCCTTAAAATCGAGCTTCTTGTTTCTGGCTCCATGTGTAACACACGGAAATGAACCGTTCCACATGGTACGCGGTTAGCACTCAAGAGGCGCCACTTACTGTACTTATACAGCAAAACGAACGTCGTCGTCATTGGGATACCCTTGTAAGAGTTTGCGAAACTCTGGGCATGAGAATTGACGTCAATCTTTAAACCTTCTTTGTTGATGCCCATGAATTTTCTATCAAGGGTATCAACTGCAAGAGCAACGTCGGTACAATCTGCCAGTCGTTCGCGTGACTGGCCGTTTGATTCGTCTAAAATGGCTGCAATTTTGACGGCGTTGGCCGACTTGACGATAATACCGTTGCTGGCTTTTTGGGACTGTTTTGATTGTTTAGCTGATTTGTTATCATTGATAGCGCAAGCGATTTTTTTCGTTTTTGTTTCCTTCTTTGTAGCCAGATAATCGTCATACGGAATTACGGTATAATTCCATGTCGGGTCTGTCGCTTCGAAACAAAGACAAGCTTTAATTGTTTTACAATAGCGTTTGAACCGGAGTAGCAGCTCACCCGTTTCCTTATTAACGATTGCGTACTTGTATGGCGCAACGGCCTTTTTACAAGTTTGCGACAGCTCCCTAGACGCTATCACGGTTATATTTAAATTTAAAGCGTCGTTTATAACGGCCGTTGCCTTTTTAAATAATGTTCCGTGTTTAGCGTCAAAGGGAAGTAAGGCATGTAAAATTTCATGGGCTACTGTATCACGGCTAAAATCAAACATGCTAGAAATCTGAACGACGGCGAAATGGGAGTTAGGCCGTAAAATGCATTGGCCTAGATACTTGCCAGACTTGCACCATTCAAAACTAATACATCTGTCTATTACATCGTTCGGCATTTCATCGGATAAAACTGTATAAATCCGTTTGTACAATTCTGTACAAACTTGTTTTTCATTCCCTTCGATTTTTTTCATACCGTTGCACCTCCTTCATATCTCTTGAAAGCGGTTGTGATTTTGTGGTAAAGCCACAAGGCCAGCCCTTGTGAAATTGGGGTAGCAAGGAAAAATCCTTCGTCTTCCCCCACAAGAGAATAGCAAACGAAATAGACAACGGCGAAAAGTGCAAGGCCGATAGCTTCGAACCACAAGACACTTGCATGACTTCCGTCATGTTCAGCCGTTGCGATACTTGCAAGGGCCTTTTTGGTGGCCGTAAAGACGGCCGCTTTGACGATATCCGCGGAAACTTTGAGCAGGCCAGCGATTTTAGTTAAACCGAGGCGCTGCCACTTTGCGCCATCATAAAGCCAATAATGCCTTGACGGTGTTTTCTTTACAAGTCGTCCCATGATAGAGACGACGATAGCTTTTTTCTTGTTTTCCATAAAATTTGCCTCCCTTGAGTTGAATAAAAGTTTTAGTAAACTGGGGCCGGGTTTTATATGCACGGCCAGCATATCCGAGTGGGGTTTATTGTTTTTGCAATCTTTTCAGCGGTATGATACCACCCCCAGCTGCCACTTATTGACCTCCGTCTGGATTCCTCCCGGCTTTGGCAATGGCAGAAGCTACTCATATTTCTATATGCAGTTGTCAAGGAACAGATAAGGACGCCTTCAAATTTGCCACGTTGTTATAACATTTTATGGCAAATTTTTTAGGTATCACCGGCTTTTCCGTTCCGGCCCCTTTCCCTTACCTTGATTATATTATACCATTGTTATAACGTTGTGTCAATAGGAAAAGCAAAAAAATTATATCATTGTTATCACAAGTAAGGTGTGGTATAATAGTCAAAAAAGGGAGTGACGTATATGATTGATAAGAGTAACAAAGATAGTTACATCAGGGTCAGAATCGACAGTGCTATCAAGAATGATTTTCAAAGGATACTTAAAGTTAATGGGGATACTATGAGCAGCTTTTTCAGTCGAACAATAGCAAAGTATATTAACGAACACAAAGAATTATTGAATAACGATTATAAATAACTAGGGGCTAGCTTTGAGCTGGCCTTTTCTCTTGTCTTATTGTGTACTAGTTTAGTATAGTTTATAGGTAAAAGAAAAGCCCTATTGCTAGGGCTTGAAAGAGGTAATTAAAGGTTGTGTACATATTCAAGAGCCGTTAAGGCTGAGCATACAACCGTAGGCAGGCCGTGACGGCGTAAAATTTCATTGATATACGTTGCCACCGGTTCAGGAAAATCAGAATAAACGTCCTCCTTGCAACCGCGGTGGCCTTCGCGGAGGTATTCGTATTCCATGCCGTCTTTATACAAGCATACCCGTACATAGGTATACAGGTCGTCGGAAAAATCGACAAAGCGGAAACTTTCGTCACGACGTAAAGTGATAGTTGTTTTCATAACGGACTCCCTTCTGCCAGTGTTACCACTGGCAACACCTTCTGGGCTTTACGCCCTTCTCTTATCTTTGTCTATATTATACCATTGTTATAACGTTGTGTCAAGTGAATCAGCACAACTTCTTTATTCTATTTGTATTGCCTACATTATATACCATTTTAGTACAATATAGATTTTCCCTTCGCTATGGATCTGGTGTATAATGATTACTTATGAATAGCTATTATTGTTTATATCAATATCGCTATAATTGTATCTAATTGCCTTTATAATGCGTTTTAATTGTCTATAGTATAATGTATCGGATGTGCTTGCTATCGTTCGTCATACAGGCATACAGAGCGATATATTACTTTCATGCAGTAAAGTGTACCTGTACAGTCGTCTATTAGTGCCTGACCGGGTTACATTTAATTAGTTGGCATTGCGAAAAGTTAGTAGGTAAGGGAATATAAAATATACTTTTTAGGTACAATTTGTTAGCTAATAAAATGAAAAGGCAAAAAGTCAAATCAAAGGAATACAAAGTTTAGGAACGCAACTGTTTGTAATACGAATTGTGTATATACGGTAAGTAGGAAAGGGAATCCTCTGCCAATTAGTTGATAGTGTCAACTATATGGATACCCCCATGGGGGTATATGAGGGGTTATTGACATATGTCGGAAATAAAAGAGTTTGCAGCAGAGATAAAGACTAGGCGGGACGAAAGGCGTCCCAGCCCTGAAAAACGGCTCAACAGTGCAGTTTGTGGGGTCTTTTTTGTTTGTCTTTTTGACTTTTACAGTCCATGGGGCCATTTTATGGCTATTCTCATTTTTATATCGGTTATTGAAAATGAGTGTCCACTTTTTACATAAAAGTGGACGGCCAGCAAATGGCATGGTTGAGCCGTTCTTGACTCCAAAAGGCGATTTTTGAGCAGCTACGTCGGGGGCATTACCTCCTCCCATTTTGCCACCAAAAATTGACCCAAATAAATCCATCAATGGGAATCCAAAAGGGGCCATCAAATTTTCCATCAAAGAATTTTCAAACCACACCAAAAGCATCTTTTTCAAGATAGAGGTACACGGCATAAGAAAGCCAAGCAGGGGACGAAAATAGCCCTATATTTTTACTAATGTGACCCATTAGGGCCTGTATTGGTATCACTTAAATTCCAAAAAGGGGTCACGTAAATTGATTTTCCTTATAAAAAATTTTCCTAGAAATTTTTGAGCAAAAGTTCTTGCCATCAAAATAAGCAGAAAATAACCAAATAATGGCTAGTTATAAACTGAACAAAAATTAGCCATCAAATTATCAACAAAGATGTTCTGATAGTCATAAAATATTTTGCAAATAAAACAGGGGAAATGTAAACTAAACATTTGACAAAAAATAAATCAAAATGTGAAACCGTCTAATTTATAGCATGAATGTAAAATGACGACTCTAATTATAAACAAATTATAAACTTTTAATTTTTTTCAAAAAATTTTCCAAAAATGGTTTCAAAAATGGCAATGTTTGGCTATATAGTAGGAGGGTAATTTTTAGATACCCTTCCAGCGTATACTGGCTAATAGTATAGAGAAGGAAAACTTGAAATAAATAAAACCAAAGAAGCGACTAAAGGACTCATCAAGACCGTGAGGCTTGATATCCGAGAAAGCTAAAAAATAATGCCTATCGGGAAATCCCAAAAGGGAGTCGCCTATAGAATCGTCTATAGGAAATATCCGGCAAATGAACAGGGCCAACGAAATTAAGCTCTGCATGTAAGCTCTGTTCCCGGCGGAGGCAATTGGGCCGTCCGATAATCCATTCCTAATCGTTTGCATTGAGCTGTCGTGGTTGAGGGAAGAACACGTTAAAATCACCACAGTCTGACCGTACTGGGGAAGCAAATCGGTATTGATAAGCAAACGTCTCAAAGTAATAATAGGAAATACATCTCTAACCCCTGGAAAGGTGAGGAGATATAGGTCGTAGCAATACCATGCATAGTGAGAAGCCATAGCTGCCTTCTTGCGTGACCGAACTGGATACATAATACATAAGCCTCTAGGGGAGACTGGTGACGAATCCTAGACTGCTGGTGGCTTTGGGTAAAGAGTATCCATTTGAAGATAAAGGGTACTATGAATTTGAAGGTAAGATTGGATTACTCAAGGTTAGCAAATTGGTCAGTTAGGTTCGCCTGGACGGCTCACCTAACTTCAATATAAGTTGGTAGTTAAACCTTGGACTGCTTCAATCAATGCCCGTCAGGGCTTCTGAGCAAAGCTCAGAAATCCACCGCCTACGGCGGTATCAGCCTACGGCTGATAATATATATAGGAGCAGTAAAAAAGGGTTATGATAAATTAGTATGAAAATTTGCCTATAACCTTGGTACTGAAATTTACCTATAAATTCATTTAAATAAGATAAACCTATTAGGGCTGATGCAATTAATCCCTTGCGTAGCAAGGGAGCCATTGTAGAGTATCTAATATAGCCCTCTTATATACCTATGAATAGGCTTATATAAGAGGGCTATAAACTACACCATAACTTGCGTTTGACTTATGTTTTAAGGGTCTATAAATAGCGTATTGATAGGGTAGACAGTTAGTCCTTTGTGGCCCTATATAGACTTTCGTGCGTAGCACGTTTTCCTATATGAGCAACAAAGTTGACAACTGTCTTATCTATCAATAAACACTATCTATTTCCCTTTCTAACGGTTTTTAGATAGTGTCATATGTAATAACATTATAAGGTTCGTTATAATAGCTTATATTGTCAATTATAAGGAGATTAAAATTATGAATACAAAAAAATTAGCAGGAATTGTTTTAATGGCTATGGCTCTTTGTGCAGGAAGTTGTTTTGCCGATACTGTTCCTGCGTGTAATTCGGCTCAGGAGTGGTTGGCAGTCACAAACCAGCAGGCAGCCGAAAAGGCTAAAGAAGAATCCACCATGCATGTATATAGTGAAAATTATGACTATATGGCTGCACATGCTTTTGACTCTGCAAATGACGCCGTAGAGTGTTACGAAGAAGAAACTGAGTTAAAAGCCAAGGAAGAGTCTACTATGCACTGCTATAGTGAAAACCATGACTACATGGCAACCTCTGCCTTTTGACAAGGAATAAAAAAGAGCCATCCCTATGCAGGGACAGCTCCTTGGCTCATAAACTCTTTCCTAAACGACTCAATCTCAGTTGCACATACGACTGGAAGTTCGCCTAAATTATCCGTGGGGATGACGTCATAGCTGTCACCGTAGTACATCACAAGATTCAGTTCACCTGTAGGCATCTGTACGATGCTGTAGGTAGAGCAGACAGGTTCACCGTTATATGCCTTTCCAGCTCGCCTTGCTGCAAGGTCAACGGTGACTGGGAAACTCAGGTCGTCTGTATTCCAGTTGAATCTTCCGACCAGCTCCGATAGAATCCGAAAATGCTCCTGGAAAGCGTTATTTGATTTTGGTTCTTCCATGATTACCTCCTAGTTTTATTGTATCTATATTATAGAACACCCGTTCGGAGAACGCAAGTTCTATCTATAAAGCCATCTTGGAATACAGACCGTCATTAACAATATCCTGCGTAATACCAAGGTATCTCTGGGTTGTCTTTGGAGATGAATGATTGAGGGCTGTCATGATGAGCGGAATAGGAGCGCCCATCTTCCATGCCTGATAACCAAAAGTTTTACGCATGGAGTGAGTCGAAAAATGTTCCAATCCAACGACTTTAGCTGCATCGGTTAAGATACGTCTTGCCTGTCTGGTCGAAATATGACCGCCCTGTCGACTTTCAAAGAGCCATTTACGAGGGTTCTTTTCGATGTACTGATGAATTTCATCAGCAACAGCAGGGTTCAGCTTGAAGACTTTGATTTTACCGGTCTTCTTTTCACGGACTTCTACGGTATCGCCTTTAAATTCATCGCAACGACGATTTACAATGTCACTGATACGAAGACCGCTGTTGATTCCTAGCAGGAACATAATTCTATCTCTGTCTCGTTTCAGTGTTTCTTTCATTTCTTTGATTTTTTTCTTATCTCTAATAGGCTGTGTCGTTAAGATTTTCTTTGTCATAATAAAATCACTCCTCTTGTTTATTTATTTGTCTATATTATAACACATAATGTCTATTAGTCAATTTATTTAATTTGTTTATTGGTCATAGGTGGTGATTTTATATGGAAGATAAGAATTTACCGAAAATAAAGATGAGCAATATCTCATGGGCCAAGACAGGGACGAATAAGATTGACCACTATGGGGTAGGGCCAGAGGTTATGGAAATGCGCCGTAAGGGTTACTCGTACATGAAGATTGCGAAAGAGCTGTCTACGACGTATTCAGACAAAATGGCTGGCGATACAATCTCTATGGTCACGGTGAAACGCTGGTGTGGTGTTCATGTAGACGAACCAGCAGACCCAAGAGGCGACAAAGTAGTAAACGCATATAGAGAAAACGTAAAGATGCTCAACATGATTGAAAACAACATTGAGCTACTTACAGTTTTCCTTGATGCTACCCAGTCGATGATTGCCGAAGGGGCAGACAACAAGACTATCCTTGGACTGTTTCATAGTACGACCGACTTACAGAAACAGCTGGAACGCTATATTGCCCGTAAACAAGACCTAGTTATGACCATTTTCAATCTGCAAAAGGAAATCTATAACATGCAGACCATGAAAGAAGTCTTGAGGGTAGCCCTCCAGACCGTTCGTAAGGCTGACCAAAATGTTTATAATCAGGTACTCATGGAACTTAGGAAGAACGAAAAATTCATCGAAGCTATTAAGAAATTCGACGAAAACCCAGTAGATGTGCCTGCAAGCGTAAAAAAATAAAAAAATAGAAAAAAATCAACTTTTTTTCTAAAAATGGTTTCAAAAATGGCAATGTTTGGCTATATAGTGAGGGGGTAATTTTTAAGGGCATACATCTTCTCACCAAAGAGCGTGACCCTGCCCCCTACACTTTTTAGTGTTTGGAGTTGACAATTTATCGTTAAAGATAAAGCTTTAGGCGACCTCACAGAGCTTACGGTAGCTACCGAGGCAGTCAAGGCAGGATATAATGTTCTTTTCCCATTTGGCGACCGTGAGAGATATGACATGGCTATAGACGTTGGCGGCTGTATCCTTCGTGTCCAGGTAAAAACCTGTGCAGTCAATAAGTGGGGGAGCGGATTTACCATTGATTGCCGTACTGGTAATCATAAAGATGGTCAGTTAGTAAAACATCACTATACATCAGACGAAGTTGAATATATGGCGACTGCGTTTGAAGGCAAAGCATATTTGATTCCAATTGAAGAGTGCTACGCCACTAAGACGTTGCGCTTTAAAGCATCGGCAAATTGTAAAAATATTTCGTGGGCGCAGGATTACGAATTAAGTAAAGTCCTTGGCGAAATAGTAAAAACCATGTAGCTGGCCCATATGGTCAGTCACATACAATCCATCAACGCTGTTTACGGGGTAACATCCCACAGCGACAGTATCAAAGTCGGGTCATAGCATAAATGATAAGGATACTTTCCTATGAACCCGTTCTGTCTGTAGCAATACAGGCTAGGTGAACTGCCAAAACAGGAAATTGGTACTGGTATCATACTATTTAGAATTGTAATACAGGAGCGTCGTGGCAGACGTAATACACTGCATTGAAAATCAATGTGAGTGACCTGCACGAGGGTTGGGATGACACCAACGCCAAACGGTAGGAATGTCAAATAAGTCTGTTGGCCGTGAAACCTTAGAAATAAGGTGTATAACTAGTAGCGTTCCGTTCGAGTAGCCCATAGGCCAACCCCTATATGCGTGTTGAGAGATTATCAATAATAAAATACAAGACGAATGTTGGGTGAAAGTTGCAGGTAATAGTCCTGCGTTGAGTTCGTGGCTATACCATTACGGTAATTGTTACAGGGTCGCTCCTTGTAGCCCGTCTTACCGTATCAACTTGTATAATAACAACCTAAGTAGTGTGGTTTGCAGAAATGTAGATAGATTGTGTGTGTGTGACCATATAGGCCATTTCATCGGGTTCCTGAGTGTGGATAGCTTAGGGCCGTTACCGTTACGGGGAGTTCAAGAGGTCTTCCTTATCAAAACCTCTTATTGTTGTACATTGAAAAGGCTTGTTCCTTTTGGAAGAGGTGGAGTCTCATGACCTGCCTCTGATTTTTGTCCATGTGGTGTAAGGTAGCACAGATTCAGGTGTTGGTTCGAATCCAACCGTGGGCTTTTATGAACGACACAAATTTTAAAAGAGATTATTGGTGGTCAACTACCCCTACCTAAAGAGGTGGGAGCTTGTAAAAGCTCAAGTTGACTAGCCTAAGTTCTCCGAGAACTACGTTGTTTTTGTTATCTCACCCGTGAGTGTTTATCCTAGCTTACGGCTCTGAGTAGGCTCTGTAAAAGTCCTGTGAGGTAGGGACGGTCAACCTAGTGTGGTCGATTACGACAAGCAATTACAACATTGGCGAAGGGTAGATTTACTCTAATTTGAAGCTTTAGCTTTGGAAAGGAGATACACGTTATGTTCGTGTATGTTATAAACAAAAATGGACAACCGTTAATGCCTTGCAAACCTCAGAAAGCTAGAAAGCTTTTGGAAGCTAATAAGGCAGAGGTTGTTAAATATGAACCATTTACGATTAAGCTGAAATATGGTTCAGCTGGCTATAGACAACCAGTAACATTAGGGATTGATACGGGGTCTGTGCATATTGGGGCTTCGGCATCAACAGAGAAGCAAGAACTATATTCTTCGGAAACGGTTATGCGTTCTGGTGGAGGTAAAGCTTCTATCGTAAGGCTTTTAGCTAAACGGTTAGAGCTTCGCCGTAGTCGTAGAATCCGTAAAACACGATACCGCAAAGCAAGATTCCTTAATCGTGTTCGTCGTAAGCACAAGGGCTGGCTAGCTCCGAGTGTTGAAAACAAAATTGATGTCCACCTTAAACTTGTTGCGGATATTCACAAAATACTGCCTATCACAAAAGTGGTAGTAGAAGTTGCACAGTTTGACATCCAGAAGATAAAGAATCCTAATATTTCTGGAGCAGAATACCAACATGGAGAACGGCTAGGGTGGACTAATGTTCGAGAATATGTATTGTTCCGTGATGGACATCAATGCCAATGCTGTAAAGGTAAATCTGGAGACTCGATACTTAATGTACATCACATTGAAAGTCGAATGATTGGCGGTAATGCGCCAAATAATTTGATTACGCTTTGCAAAACTTGCCATGATGGCTTTCATAAAGGTGCAGTTAAGCTTCCGAAATCCATACATCGTGGGATGAAGTTCCGTGACGCAACCTTTATGGGTATTATGCGTTGGTACTTTTACAACAGGCTAAAAGCACTGTATTTTAATGTACATTTGACTTACGGGTACATCACAAAGAATACTCGTATTAAGAATAACGTTGCTAAGACGCATACTGCTGATGCATACTGTATTGCTGGAAATGTAAAAGCTAAACGGCTCAATTATGAATATCTTCGTAAACAGGTTCGACGACACAACCGAAAATTACATCGTGAAGTGCCAACAAAAGGTGGTATTCGCAGAAACGCACAAACTGGACATATGGTAAAAGGGTTTTGTTTGAACGACACAGTATTGGCTAAAGGTCAACAGTGGTTTATTTACAGTCGTCGTCAAAAAGGCAGTTTTGTGTTGAGACATCTTGATGGCATTAAGCTCGACATTGTACCGTCAAAAATTAAATTCTTGAGACATAATAGTTCTTATTTAATTGAAAGGAGAGATGTGGTGCTTACATCTACATTGTAGAGGATAGAATCTCCGCACCACGATTTAGATGACGGACATTTTAAAAGAGATTATCGGTGATAAAGATGAGAATACTGCTCCTACCCGTGACGGGGAATTGACGGACAAAGAAATTGGTGCAACAGATTTTCAGCACTTCGCTCTTACGTATTTCCCTCATATCTTTACCAAACCGTTAAGCCGATTTCACCGAGAGATGTTCGCTGACGCTCAACAAATGATTTTAGGCGACAAATTTAGTCAGCATTTCTTTGTTCGTGCAGCACCTCGTGGTTTCGGCAAATCTCGTATCATTTCAGTTGTCCTCCCTTTGTGGTGTATCTGTTACCAGTATCGGCATAATATCGTCTTGATTGCAGATACAGCTCCACAGTCGACAGAATACATTGCAACGATTAAAGATGAAATCGAATCCAATGAGTTACTCATCCGTGATTTTGGCCGTCTTAAATCAGAAGGGAAATGGACAGAACTTGAAATAGAAACAGATAACGGGTGTCATGTATCGGCTAAATCATCTGGTAAGGCTATTCGTGGTATGAACTGGCACAATTACCGTCCTGATTTAGTTGTCATGGATGACTTGGAATCAGACGAACAAGTCAATACGGAAGAACAACGTGTCAAGCTTCGTACTTGGTTTACAAAAGTCGTATTGCCGTTGGGCAATGAATATACGTCCTTTTTGTACGTTGGGTCAATCCTTCATTATGAAGCTTTGCTGAATATTGTATTGACTAGCCCGAAATATTCAAACTGGAATAGAAAAATTTATCGCTCTATTTACGAATTTTCTACTTCTCCCTTGTGGGGAGAATGGGAACAGTTATTCACCAACCTTGCTGATAAATACGCAGCTGATACGGCTTATGATTTCTATTTGAAACATCGTGAGGAAATGCTTGAAGGAACATCTGTTTTGTGGCCCGAATGGAGAACTGACAGAGATGGCAATTCGACCACATATTATAATTTGATGATTCAGCGATTGCAAGACCCAGACGCTTTCAATTCGGAATATCAAAATAATCCGATGACAGAAGAAACACGTATTTTCAAAGAGGCTTGGATAAAAGATAATTACTATTCTGAACCACCTCAAATGAAACAAATCTATGCCGCTGTAGACCTTTCGATGGGGAAATCAAGGACGGCTGATACGTCTGCGATTATCATAGTTGGTCAAGGCGTAGACAACTATTTTTATATTTTGGAAGCTGACATTTCAAGACGAAGCCCAGACACTATTATTGCCGACATTATTAAGTACGTCGATAAATACGGTTCTGATTTAACAGGGTTCATCGTTGAAACGAATGTATTCCAGGAATTTTTTGCAAATACACTTGAAAAAACATGTCGCGAAATGGGGCTTTACGTGAATTGGATTGAACGAAAGAACGTGACAGGGGATAACAAGTTGTTGCGTATTAAGTCGATGGCTCCCAAGGTCAAGTTAGGTTACATCAAATTCAACCCGTTTCATCAGGTGTTGGAAGCCCAATTAAAGGACTTCCCTAAAGGCCATGACGATGGCCCAGACGCACTGGAAATGTGCATTTCTCAATTTATGGAAAGTTCGTCCAGACTATCCTTTGGCAGCGTAACTGGCAAGTATGGTAAAAAGACGAACATGTACAGATTTATTAAAGGGTGGCACTTTTGAACATTACTAAAATTATTCAAGCGACCGCTCAGAAATTCATTAGAAGAAGTACTGCTTATAATTCGTATAGTTCTTGGTTCCCGTTCCCTATGGGGCCAGCTAAGAATAAAGAACAAAAGGCCAATATCAAAACCCTTAGGCGGTTATCTAAGACGGCAATCGCTGGGGCAGCTATTGAACAGATTGAAGACGGCGTAAAAGCATTGCAGTGGCATGTAGTTTCGGCTGACGGTAAGAAGCATACAAAAGAAATCGAAATGCTTACTCATATTATCCAACGGCCTAACCAAAATGACACTTACGATGATTTTATTACGCAAGTTCTGAACGATATGCTAGTTCTTGATATGGGGTGTTTTGAAAAGAAGAAAGTTAGTTCGAGTTATCAACCGTTATATCTGTTTCCTATTGATGCTGAAACGGTCAAAGTTATCCCAGAGTGGGACGGCGACCCGACTAAACCACGTTATGAGCAGGAAGTATACGGCAAGCCGACTTATTTCCTTGATTCTGAAATTGGCGTCATTACCAAAAACAAGAAGACCTATGTATGGACTGGTACTTCACCGACAGAGCTTGCATGGAAGCATATTCAATACTTGTTAGGTTGTCAAGAATACGCTGATTCCATTGCTTCTGATTCCATGCCGAAATACATAGTCAATCTTGGTGAAAAAGCTGGCGACCAGGAAATTCAGAATTTCCGTAATTATATCAAGAATGAAGTCCAAGGCCAGGATACGTTGGCTATGGTCGGAACCACTAAATTGGAAGCTCCGCAGGTGTCCCCGATTGGTGACGATGCAGCCTGCCTTTCGTGGCAAAAAATGCTGTTACAGATTATATCGGTTTGTTATAGAGTACCGCCAGAAAGGCTTGGCTCTGCTATTTCAAACGACCGTTCCACGACAGCTGACCAGGAAGAAAACTTTACGGAACATACGGTTAAACCGTGGGCGAAACTTATTGAAGGGGCTATTAATAAGCACGTTGTCGAATTGCTTGGTTTTCAAGGTAAAGTTCGGTTTGAGTATATCTTCTCGCCTACAGAAGCCCAGAAGACGGCTCTCAAGGACAGATGCGTTGATATGTTTAATTCTAATCTGATTACTTTCAACGAAGCCCGTAGAGCCATGCAAGGTGTTCTTCCTATTGAATTGCCGGATATTCCAAACGGGGATATTCGATTGAGTGAGTACCAAGCGTCGTTACAAATGTTGACCCAATCAACTAATAACGATTCTGACAATAAAACATACCAAGACAAAGGTGGTGAAGAAGACGGAAAATCAAAAGAATCTTAAATTCGACTCCACCAATGTTCAGGTTGAATTAACTACTGAGCAACATCCTAATGCAATGTATTTTACCGCTACATTCGCTCGTATCGGCACTCCTTCTGATGGTACCCCTTGTGGTGCAGATGAACCTGTAGTTATCGATGCAGAAGAAGCCGCTAAGAGTATCAAGACAATGAATTTCATGGGTATTGATTGCGAATGGGATGAATGGTGGCCCGAATACTGCATGACAGGCCACGACACACGGAACAAAATCGGTGTAGTCCGAAATGCCTACATCGAAGGCAATGAACTTAAAATTGATGGTCTTATCTATTCCAAAGATTTTAGTGATATTGCGTTTTTCATCAAAAATGCGACACCTTCTTTAGGTTTCTCAATGGAATGTTTAGCGTCGTCTGAAATTCAAGATGATAATTACGAACATTTACACGATATTACCTTCACGGGGGTTGCTATTTTATTTAAGAATTTAGCCGCATATGAAGACACTTATCTTGATTATGTGGCCTCTAAGAAGAAAGGAACAAAAGGATTGACTAAAGAGGAAATGGAACAGCTGGTTGGTTCTCTTAAAGAAACAATCAACGCTTCTCAGGCTGAATTTGAAAAGAAAATGAACGAGAAGTTCGATGCTTTCAAGGCGTCCAAAGTAGAAGAAGGCAAAACTGCTGAACAGGACAACGAAATCAACAGACTGAAAGCCGAATTGGAAGCTACCAAAAGGGCTATGGAAGAAAATGAACAGAAAGCTAAGGAAGATTTGGAAGCAGCCAAGGCTAAATTTGAACAGGAAAAAGCGGATTTTGAAGCACAGCGCAAATCCAAACCGTGCCACAAGAAATTGGAAGCTTCTAAAGAAGAAATCCATGAAATCTGGAAAGATGGCTTCAAGGAAGGTCTTCCGAAGATGTTAAACAAGATGAAAGAAAACATGGAGGAACAGTAATAATTGAGTACCGAAAATACTAAATTTATTTCCGCTGCATCTGTAGCAGACTATAACCAGTCCCATTACTGGGAATTTCCTGAATTTCAGCAGGGTATTCAGGATTTTATTAATCGCAAGGTTACAATTCTCCCTCGCATTAAAACAGTTCCGGCTACAGGTTATCCGAGCCGATATAAAGAACAGACCAAGTTGCCGCACAACACTGCCTTTGCAAACGTTCGTACTGGCGTTAAAGGTGGTTCTTACGGTTTAACTTCTATTGATGATGATTATGGCCGTGTAGAAAAAGTTGTATTCCTTAAATGTATGGTCAACCGCATTAAATATAGTCTGTTCGATAAAGAAGTAGTACAGCAGCAGGGCCTTGAAACCGAACTCCTTCAGAAGGACTTTACGGATATGCTGAACGACTTCTATATGACACAGAACGATAAAATCTGGAATGGTGCTGCTACTGGCCCGGACGATTCTACATCGTTGGAATATTCTGGTATCCTCACGCAGGTTAAAACCAAAGTTTCCATCGCTAAACCGTATGACTTTACTACGAAGCAGGGCGATATGATTACAGACCAGATTCGCGCACAGATTGCTAAACAGCTTGCTGATGCAAAATGGAATGTATACCCGACCGCTGTTTATGCTGACCCGGTATTGGTTGACCGTATTATCAACGAAGAACGTAGCCGAGAAGGTGTACGTCAGGTTATCCCCGATGGAGTTACCTTGGCAAACGGCTGGAAAGTCCCTGCCATTAACACGGCGATTGGTAATCTTCCTCTTATTTCTGACGCAGCCATCAAAACTACAGCAGATGAAACGAAGACAAAACATACGATTGCAGTTGTTAATGAAGACCTCATCGAACGTCATTATCTTACGTCGCCTACACCTCGTATCTTCAAGATGTCCTTGAACGACAGCTTAATTGATGACTACATTGCCGTCCTCTTTGATGGCCTTGTTGTTAAAGGCGCAGATTGCGCTCACTTCTTGATGGACGTTTCTATTTAATATTTGTAGCCTTTGGGGATAGATTAACCATCCCCAAAACTACTTTATTATATGAGGCTTAGATGAAGTTAAAAGTAAAAGATAACACAGTAACAGAAATTGCATTAAATAAACAGATTTATGTAGTAGACAAAGATGGCTACATCAATATCCCCGATGGTTTAGAAGTTGACGATTCGTTGTTTGAATTAGATACAAATACAGCTAAGAAGACAGACAATACAGCCAAGACGGGAACTACTACTAAATAGAAAGGTGTCTAATGGCTAGTACGCAATATTTAACCGATGAAGAAATTCCAGACTATTGTGATTTGTTACCCGTTACCAAATCTCAAGTTGTTTTTGCTTCTGGTATCATTGACTCTTTCGTCGGTAGAGTCAATGGTGGTAGCAAATTTAAGGCATTTACCGCAACTGAAACAGTTCGGTCGAACCGCCGAGGAGTGGTGAAACTCGCGCATACGCCTGTGATTTCTGTTGATAAAGTTGCGTTGCAAGTGCCGAACGCTTTTCGTTTTACGTCGGATGTGGAAGTTCCTTCCGACGAATTATATTGTGATGAATCTGGTTATATTCAAATTCCAGATTTGCATGAAATGCCTGTAACACCTATTAACCTTTATGGTAGAGCGCCGGTATCTCTTAAAATTACTTACTCATATGGTTATGCAGAAATCCCAGAAGCTGTTAAATTGGCTTGTGCCATGATTGCAATGAACATTTCACAGCAAGGCGGTTTTGCAAATATTGAGTCTGCTACAAACCTTGATGCTCGCTACTCTTTGACAGACCCGTCGGTATTCACGGACGATATTCGTAGGATGTTGGTGAGTTACCGATGAGTAAAGATAATTTTACTATTCATTTTGACGCTACAGCTATGTTTAACCAATTCCGCACTAAATGCTCAGTCAAAGATAAAGAAGACGAGTTCGTCTTATTTACACGAATTGGACGAGGTACAAAACGGTTCACGGTTAATAATGTCTTTTGGGGTATGCTCAAATACGATTCCAACTTTGAAGTTGGTGACATTGTAGACGACCATAAAGGTAACTTATATTTCTTGGTAGCAAAGATTAATTCTTATAGAGCAGATAAAGCTGAACTTTATAAGACGAATTGTAAAGTAAAGATTGTTCGTTTAGAAGACCAATATGAAGGTAATGATATTATCGGTCAAACCGAATCGGTAATAGCAGACAACTTATTGGCCGTCTATGAAGAAGTATCAGCACGAATGAAAATGTACGATGTAGGGCTTCTTGAATCTACAACAGTAAGAGTATTGATACCGAAGACGGCAGACGTAAAAGTCCTTGACCGTCTTTATTTGAATAGCGAAGCCTATTTGGTAAATAACGTTAATACATCGTCGTTCCCTGGCTTTTATTATTTACAGTTAGGGAGTGATACTCGTGGCAATTAACCTTTCCCAAGAAATCATTGATTATTTTAAGTTACGTGTCCGCGATTTAGAGGCAACGATTAATCTCAAACTGTCAGCATATCGTAGCACCCACGAAGGGTACACAGACATGACGGTTTATGAGCCAGTATTTTTGCAGGACGAAAATTCATTAAAAATTCTGCTTCAATATTCTGGTGTTGCTGCATGGATTGAAGAATACGGTAGTGGTTCTGAAATGGATAAAAACAGTCCATACTATTCAGCCTACGAAGCAGTCATGAGGCCAGAAAGGAAAGCTAACAATAATGCTTTTACGGGCCATGCTAAAGGCGAAATTTATTTCGGCCCGGACGGAAAACCTCATGTATCAAAAAGTAACCGTTTAGCTGGCAAGAACCTGGAAAATCCACCTGGAAAAATGCAGCCGTATATTCCAGAAAAGGCACAGCATATTATATCAAATGAGATTAACGCATGGTGTCAGCAAATCCATAATGAATTGTGTAGAAAGATTCCAGAATTGGTAATTATCAAAATAAAAGAGGGGGTTAGGCAGTAATGGGTTATGTTATTGAATTACAGGACGAACTATTTGACCTGTTCCGCAACGATAAAGAAATTTGTATATTGCTGGGTATTAAAGATAACACAAGTATTGCTGAATGTTCTACTAAAATCCGTAGAGGTATCCAGCCCGCAGTCGAGGCCAATGATTCACCTAATTTATTTATCGCTTACTGGATTGTTCCCAGCTATGGCATCACTACACGTAATTATTTAACCAATGAAAGCGTCATTGAATTTGACCTTTATTTCAAATATCGTGGCGCAATGGTTAAGTTGTTCAAGGCAATGCAGAGAGTTTTGAAAACTCATTATGAAGACATGGTCATTGTAGCAGAGGGAAATTCTGATTCTCCTGTTACTGGCCTTAATGCATACATGTTTAGATGTAATCCATTAGTAAAATCTTAAAGGAGAAATTGTATTGAAGGATAAACCTATTGTACTTAATGGTGTTGGTAAAGCATTTATCAATTCCGTAGTGAACGGCAAGAAACAGCGTGTTCCGCTTGGCACGTTACAGGATATGAAGCTCACGTTTAATGGTTCGAGTGAAAAGGTTTATGGTGGTGACACCATGTCCCCGATTGCCATTATTGATAAAGACCAGGATATTACGGCAGCTTTCACCGAAGCTCGTTTTGGGCTGGCATATTTGAACCTTGTCCGTGGCGCTGACCTTTCCGACTCTGGTAAATGTGTATTCGACGTTGGCCCTGATTTGGTAGCGTCTGGTACGGCGTATACGGTTCCTGGCAACCTTACTGGTATTGACCCAGAATCCGTATCGGTAGTTATTTCTGATGACGCTGATGGCTTCGATAATGTCAAGGTTCTGAATTATAAAGCTACTGAACCTGGCGATGGCGAATTTACGATTACTGCTTCTGGAGTCGTAACGCTTGGTGCAGCTGTAACTAACAAGTACATTTCCGTTTCTGGTCTGTATAATAACGCCGAAGCCTCTTCTGCCGTTATTACTTCTGCTTCTCTGCCGGACTATGTTGAAATTCATCATAAGTCCATGCCGATGAAACAGGATGATGGCTCTAAGGTTATTTTCCATACGGTTATTTACAAAGCCCGTTCGACTGGCAAGCTTACCGTCGACTTTAAACGACAGGCAGCCGCAACACCCGAACTTGAATTTGACGTAATTGACCCCCACCGTAAAGATGGAGCTATCATTACTGTAACTCGCGAAACTGTTGCGTAAAGGGGCCTACCCCTAATGAAGACGAGGGGAACCTTAATTGGTTCCCCTTATTTTTTTATTTGAATCGCTTTGAAAGGATTATATATGAGCAATGCAAACACATTAGTTCCAGAAGATACCTATGTAGGTTTGAATGGCAAGGAATACAAGATTCATCCCATGAAAATTGGTGATTACGCCAAGGTAGAACGCCTTTTTAGTAAAATTGATGACCAGTTCTTGTATTTCAATATGCCAACTATCGAGGTGGACGATAATGGAAAGCCGATTAAGAAAGAAAATGGGAAATATAAATATAATTATGACAGATTCAATGCCATGTGCGAATTATTTGAAATGGCTCTTGGTATCAAACATTCAGAAGTATTGGAGGCCCTTGACGTTAATACTGGCGTCTTTGTTTTAGACGCTTATAGGGGCTTGAGCGGTCTAAAAAAAAAGATACAGGAGGCACAGGCGACGGCTCTCTTGACGTCGTTATCGCAAGCCTCGTCCAAAACACAAGCGAAACCAGAGAATCAATAATGCGTTATACAATTCCCCAGCTTGAAGGGTTAGCAGAAGCGTTGGCTGAAATCAATAAAGGCCCCAAAGACGGGGAAGACGACGATGATAAGCCGTTGACTGGACAGGACGCTATAGATTCGCTCAAGGCACATGGACTAATTAAATAAGGAGATTGTATGGCATTAGACGATAATAGAATTTCTTTCGGTGTTGATGTATCCACAGGGCAATCCGAAGAGAGCATTAATAAAGTAATCGACCGTATAGATGGCCTAAAGGACAAGATTAATGAGCTGAAAAAGCTCAGGACAGAAAACAAGCAAGACGCTGATATATTTGCCAACTATACAAAGAGTATCCGTAATACTGAACGAGAACTGTCCAAACTACAGTCAACGTACAATTCGTGGATTCAAAAAGCAACTAATATTGACACTAAGCCTATTGGTGACGTAAAGAAACAAACACAAGAGTTCATCTCTTTATTAAAGCGATGGGACGGTCAGTCTGCTACCTTCCAGAAGCAGGTTATGAGTCACTTCATGATTCCCAATTCTGCCGTTGACCAGTTAAAGCTCTATAAAAACATTATGGGCGAGCTTCAAGGATACGGAAGCAAGAAAATTATAGACACTGGCAATGTTGAAACGGCTTTAAAGCAGTTGGTCACTATGGCAAAGGATGCCCAGGTCACCGTAGATAAACTCAAAAACTCTTTAAAGGACACGAACGTTGGGGGTACAGGGAAATTAGCCGAGGAAGAAGAAAAACTGTCTCGTATCCGTCAACAGCTTAATAATTGGGATGGTAAAAGTTCTTTTTCTTCTTCTATTAGTGGCTTTGAAAACCTTGACTCTTATTCCCGTCAGATTCAAGTATTACGTCGTGCCTATGAAGAACTAAACGCTGTAAAAGGGAAGAATGGTATCGACGACGCTAAGGTAGAGTCTGCTATTGATAGTGTTAAGAGTAAGTATGACGAGCTGGTAGCCAAGAAGAATCAAGTCGATGCCGAATTAAAGAAAGGCACAGAGGATGTAGCCAAAGCCAGCAAAAAAGCTGCTGACGACGAATCTACGAACGTAAAAAAGACCATTGATGAGTATACTAGGCTGAAACTCAGAATGGCCGAAATCCAAGAGCAGATTAAAAACAACTATGTGACAAATTTTAAAACCAGTCCTGCATTGTACAACACCAATTTTGCTAGATTGAGTGCCGAGTACAGAGAAGTGGCAGACGCAGTTAATCAAGCTGACCGAAATATGGCTCGATTCGCGACGAAAGCAGACTTCGCCGGCAGAGCTATGGATAGATTATATCAGCGTTCGGCGTGGTTCTTCTCGGCTATTGGAGCCAATGCGATTATTGCTGTACCTAATGCTTGGTATGACGCCCAGACTAAAATAGAAAACTCAATGGCTCAATTTTCGCAGGTAATGGCTACAAATTCTCATTCAGTCAATGCGTTTAAGACTGCTCTGTTTGATATGGACTTTGGCAAGCTACAACAAGGACTTAATACAACATCTGTTCAATCTAAAGAGTTTATTAAAGATTTGGACTATATGAAAAATTCTTTAATTAATTTAGCTGTAAAATATGGTGAAGCTAGTGATGATGTAATTAAATCTGCTACATTGTGGGGACGTAAATACAAGGATAATCAAACTGTCCTTACAATGACTAATGCGGCTATGAAACTTGCTGTTGCCGATAGTTTCTCTATTGTTGAGGCCAATAAAAACCTTGAATCTTCGCTTGTGCAGTGGGGGTTCCAAATTAAAGATAACAATGACGCTATGATTGTATCCAATAAAATCATCGACTCTTGGACAGCACTTGCACATAAAATGGCAGTATCGGCGCAAGACTTATCGGCAGCCAACCAACGAGCTGCACAATCTATGAGGGCTGTTGGCTTATCTTTTGACGAAGGCCAGGCGTTAATTGCTACAATGCTTGCAAACACCCAGCAAGCAGGTGGCGAAATTGGTAATGCCGTAAAATCTATTATGGGTTCCATCCATAGCAAGAAAGCTATTGAAGACTTAGAAGCTATGGGTGTAGCCGTATATAAGTTTGGCGAAAATGGGAAGAAAGAGTTTAGGGAAGTTGGGAAAGTCCTTGTCGACTTAATGCTGAAAACCCAAAACTCTAAAGAAAATCTTGAAAAGCTGTTAAAAGATGTTTCTGGGGGTAAGATTGCCATTTGCCCCAGCCTCAAGTAATTGAGGTGTAAATAACGGTTTTATATCGGTCAAAGACCCAGTAGTGGGCAAGACCGAAGGAAACTACATTTGTATGTAGACCTCGAACGACTGACATAACCGACCCATATAATATTATGTTACATGGGATGAACATACAGTCTGGCATAGGCATAACAATAAGAAACCTATGATGGTTGTATAACTAAAATAAATCACGGCCACAACAGTGGCAAACAGTAGCTTCTGGACGACTGTATTCACCGCAATACGGGCATTTATGCCAGCCTTTTGCAATTTTTATGGCGTCGTTGTCTTTGATAGCTATACTATGAATTATTGCAATAATCCATAAGAAGAACCCGTAAGCAAACCATTTCCAGAAATTACGACCTTTTCGATATGCAATATTAGCAGGGATTAAGGCTAGTGGCCCAGATACAAATGTTATGGTTGCTACGTCTTTACCTAAAAAGGCTCCAATCAAACATAATACAACACAAACCCATACTCCTTTTAATGTTTTACGCAATGGTGTATCCATGTTTTTCACCTCGTGATAATTTATATCTATATTATACAACAAATTTATTACTGTTCCAATAGAAATGGCAATGGAACAAATTAGCAGCAAGTCTTGATTTTTCTACATATATGAACGCTTTGCAACTCAGCCTAACTTCTTATGGTTTTACACAAGAGCAGGTTGGTATGCAAATGAACACTTTGCAGAGAAGGGTAACTGCATTAAAACAGGCATTAATCAATCTAACGACATCTACCAACGGGAGTGTGTCTACTGTATTAAAAGGATTGGTCAATGCTCTTGTGTCTTTGCTCCAGCATTTAAATAATATCCCTGTGCAACAATTGGGTTTTACTATTTTGATGAATGTTATTGCTTTAAAAGGGCCTGCTATTATTAATATCCTTAACCGAATGAAAAATTCTGTTCTAGGTGTTGGGCAGGCATTTAACTCTCTTAGTAAAATGGGTAAAGCAAATGTATTTGTTGCTGTGGCTACAGTTATATATGATGCTTGTTCTGCATTAGGGATGTTTGATACCGCGACTACCAAGGCTAGTAAAGAACTTGATAAACTTAATCAAAAAATAGAGGTACAGACCGAATTAGTTGCACGACAAGAGCAAGGCCTCCAGTCTTTGGACACACTTGCCGAAGCATGGCGCACTATTAATGAAGAGCTGACTCAATATAATGAAGGCTCTAGTGAATACCAGAAATTAGCCGATGAAAAGAACCAGGTAGAGCAAACTTTCATTGATTTACTCGGAGAAGAAGACGAACAAACCCTGATTAATGAGGGCGTTTCGGAAGAAGCTATAGCTAACATAAAACAAAAGAAGCAAGACCAGATTAATGCAGAAAAAGTAGGTATTGCCGAATTGCAAAAAGCTTCTGCGGAAAAATCCAGACGGCTTATTAAACAAGCCCATGAAGAAGCTGATGCTATTCGCAACGAAACAAATGGGGTTTTAGGATTGTCTTGGGCATTATTAAAGCAGGGCGACTATTGGGATGCTTTAATGGTAGCTGCGAGACGGTTTTCTCAGGCTTTTCAAAAAGCAGCCGTTACTGTATTAGATTATATTATTAAAATGAACGATGCCTGGAACGAGTCTTTTATTGGCAAACTTGCTAATAAAACAGGGATGGCTGTTATATCTACAGCTTCATCTTCTATTCTTCATTCGTTGCGCGACACTATCCAGGCTGGATACGATTTAAACGAAAAAGAGATTAATGAGATTAAATCATCAGATGCCGATTCAGTTCTTGCCGACGCGCTTGAAAAAGTTAAGAACTTACAAGGAAATTTCGGTGGTCGTAGTGGGGCTGGCGGCGATGATATCGGTAAGCAATTAATTACAGAGCCAATGGGCGGTTCTGAGGTAGACGATAGCGGTTCGGGAAAATCCAAAAAAGGGAAAAAAGGTAAAACTCCCCACGAAGGGAAGCCCTCCTATGATGGCATTGAACTAAAAGAAGTTAATGAAGACAACTTCAAAGACGACTCCAACGCTGTTGGTGGATTAACTCCAGATACTCTTGCAAAATTGAGAGCATTGGATGAAGCTGTGTATACTAAATTTGGCGAACACGTTCGGGTATCATCTTCCTATCGTCCAGGTGATACTGGGAGTAATCACAGCGTAGGTGTAGCTTTCGACCTTGCAAATGGGGTTATGGATGACCCTGATAAACGATATTGGGTTGAACATTTAGGCCCGTATTTAGGTTTGTTCGTTATACCTGAATATTCTGGCGAAGCTGGAGCGAAATTTGCTGATGGCGATAATGTCCATTTCTCGAATGTCACACCTGGTATTTATGGCGAAACTAGATGGGCAGAAGGGTTTTGGGCAGAGGATAACGCTGCGCCTACATTAGGTACAATTCTTGGTAAAGGGATTGATTCTGGTAAAACCCAATATGTGGATAATTCCGTTCAGCGTCAAGTCTATGACCTTCTTTATAGCAAGTTGGGATTAACCGATAAGCAAGCGTGGGCAGCTATGGCTAACATTGACGGAGAATCCTCATTCGACCCAACGGCAGAAGAAGACCCTGATAGAACCGATACAGGTATTGGGTTAATGTCGTGGACAGCAGACAGACGGGACAACTTGTTAGAGTTTGCAAAGGAAAGAAAAACAGACTGGAGAGATTTAAAAACTCAATTAGCCTTTATCGAGTATGAATATAACGGTAGTGAAGCTGAATCGTGGCAAAGATTTAAAGATTTTGTCACCGACCAGACCACGCCTGAGCAAGACGTTGAATATTTCGCTGGGCCGTTAGGGCCAGAACGGGCAGGAGATATTAATCTTGCTAATCGTATGAAAAACTACTACGAATACGATAGTCATTATGCAAAAGGCATGTCTTTCTATGATTCTAGCCCTTCCAAGCAGAAGAAGAAGGAAATTACGCCAGAAGAAAGAGCTGAAAAAGAAGCTCAACGACTCCAGCAAATGTTTGGTGCTATTGATAAAAGCCTTGACCTTCTTAGTAAGAGTTTCTCTGGTAAATTCAAGACCATTCTGGAAAGCGTTCAGGAAGACCAAAAATATTTTGGTTCCAATATAGATAATACTACCAAGCAGTTAGATACTTACTCTAAGCAGCTCAAGAGCGTTGTCTATATGCAAAATCAATATCAACAAGCAATTACGAAGGTTAGCACTTTCCTTGACGATAAGGGCGTCAAAGCTGTCCTTGGTGTATCTAAAGATAAATTCCTAGCAGCTGACTTGTCGGAACAGCAAAAAATGATGAGTAAGCAAGCTACAGGGACTAAGCTTTATCAACCTACGATTGTTGCCTTGAATGAAATCTTGAAACTCAAGCAGAATATCCAGAAACAGGATGAAGAGTATCATAAAGTACAGCTTCAATGGGTGGATACATACCGTAAACGCACTAAAGCTTTATATGAGGATACTATTTGGTCTGAACAGGCAAGTATCAAGGAATGGGAAATTCGTCATAGCAACGAAAAGTACGATGATTGGTACAAGTATTTCGCAGAACAAGACCACCTGGAAGCCATTGCAAGACAGTACCGTGAAGAATATGAAGAAGCTCAGAAACCTTTGCTCGATGAAAACGGGCATCAGGTATACGACAGTGAAGGGAATCACCTTAATCGGATAGAAAATGACCCCAAGAAACTGGAAGAATTAAGGGAAAAGTGGTTGAGTGCAGAAGAAGCTGCTAAGAAATATTCTGCTACATTAAGGAATAGCGTACAAGATTCCTTTCATGATTTGACGAAGTCTGTATTGCTTGAAGGTGGTTCTTTACGTGACAAGTTAAAAGAACTTTGGAAAGGTTTAGCCGACGATGCTCTTAGCTTACTCATCAGTGGTGGTAAGAGTGGTACAAATAGCCCATTAGGCAATTTGCTTCGTATGTTTGTGTTACGTCACCAACAGCAGAACGTTAAATTCTATGATAAGCAGCACTTTGACTACGGGGGCCAGGCTATGTGGGATACGTCGGCAGAGCAGTTTGGAGCTTATGATTTTAAGCCACAGCGTAACTATTGGCGTCAATTCATGGGACAGGCGAAGTATTTGTACTATAACCCTATGCCCATTGATATGCTGTATCCAGAAGCAAAGGACGAAGGTTCTGCCGACTATAGAGGAAATTACAAAGGTTTTAAGGCTGTAGACCTGGTGTCAGCTGCTACAAAGTTTGACGGCAAACCATTTAACCCATTGAATCCTGTTCCTGTTACGATTGTCAATGGTGGCCCATTACAGGATGCTCTTACAGATATTCCAAATACGCTTACCAATCAACCTACTACACCGTCCAGTGGTGCATTTGATTATGGTCAGCTTGGAAGCTTCAATGGTGGTATCGTAGGACAGAAACCTTCTAATCCGTTTGCTAATGCTACAAGATATAACTGGTTAGGTCAGTTTGCTAATTACGGTTCTGGTGGATGGGGAGTTATCCCTATCGGTCAAAAATTAGGTATATTTGCTAACGGTTTGCCTTGGTTGTTTAGTTTGTTCGGTCATCATGCAGAAGGTGGAGAAGTCGACAAAGAACAAATCTCCTACCTTGCAGAAGGAAACAAAAAGGAATATGTCATTCCTACACAAGCTCATCGTAATAGAGGTATTGCTTTATGGCAAAAGGCTGGCAAAGATTTAGGTGTTTTAAGAGACGGCTCTCCTGTTGAACCAGACTTTAAAAATAAAGACATTGCCCAAAATGGTATTATGTCTGTCCAGGTTAAACAACAGGCCATTTATATGGAACAGATGAAGCAACAGAACAGAACGCTGCTAAACATCCTTACGGCCATTGCCGACAATCAACAGGCAGGAGGAAACGGAACAACCATGGCTCAACCGATTGTTATGAAGCAGTCTATGGATATGGATGATTTTGGGGAAATGTTAAACCGTTTCAACCGATACGGCTACAATCGTTGATTTTTTTATAAAAAATTTTCCAAAAATGGTTTCAAAAATGGCAATGTTTGGCTATATAGTGAGGGGGTAATTTATATCCCTCCGCATATAACCAAAGAGGTTATTATGAAAGAGGATTTAAGTAAGTACATTGGTCTTATTCACAAGTACCAAGGCAGCGGAAATTATTGTGATTGTTTGAACTTGGTGCAAATGTTTTATAAAGACCATGGATATAAGCAAGATTTTAACGATGGTCGTCCAAGACCTAAGACATGGGGCGACTATATCAACCATGAACCGACTAGAATGGTTCGATATTTGGTCAAGAATTTTAAAAAGACAAAGAACATAGATGACCTTGAATATGGAGATGTGATTTTGACAAATATTGCAGGTGATGCTCATTTAGGAGTGTATATCGGTGATGGAAAAGCTTTGGCTATGCAGATTCCTGTAGTGGAAGGAAAGTCAAAAAGCACTATTTATAAACGTAAGTTTTGGGAACCATATTTCAAGGCAGGGTTTAAGAGGTGATTAGATGGCAGATGCAAATACAGATACCCCTAGTATGCTTCCTAAATTTCCTTTACCGTATGTATTTGAGATTACAACAGATAAGAAGTATGCTACTAAGACAGTGGTATTCAATAGTCAAAAGAAACAAGTACAGATTCTATCTAAGAACCCTATTAAGAGCTGGTCTATCTCTGTAAGAGGTACGAAAGACGATTTGGAAACGTTGACTAATTTCTTTGATAATCGTTTTGGTAACGGTTATCCTTTCACTTTTACAGATGAATTTGACAATGAGCAGACCGTCCGTTTTTCTAGTCCTCAATTAACAACAAAGGTTAAACGTGATTTTGACCCAACGTCCCCGACCAATGGGTCTGTTGTTGGGTTTGAAGCCACGATTTCGTTAGAGGAGGTACTTTAGTTGGCAGTTAGCTTACCTGTTAAGATGGCAGAAGCGAAGGAAGCTGGGCAGAACTTTTTTATTGAGTTATACAAGTTGTTTCTTCCTTCCTATACGCTAACCATTGCTTCGTGTGATGAAGATATTTTGTTTAATAACGAAAAGTACCTTGGGTTCCCTGTAAAACGCGGAGAAATTACTAAGACGGTCGATAGCCGAGTCGATAACTGTGAAATTGAGATTTCAAATACTAATGAATATTTCACATTGGCGTTATTCAACGGCAAGAATTTTTTAAATTGCCGGGCATTGATTTATAAAATTCTCTACCCTGATTCATTGAAAGACCCATCTATCGTACAACTCATTTTTTATGGACAGGTAGATACTCCTCAACTTACTGAAAACGGCACATTCAAGTGTTCTATTGTATCCGACCTCCCAAACATGAACTCATGTCGCACAATGGGGTACTCTTGTACAAATACATTCGGTGATGAAAATTGTAAGCTGAAACCGAACGAAATGATGGGTGTATGCACTTTGGAAAACAAAACATGGAACGGTATCAGCCGACAATGTATAGTAGACAGTCGTTTAGGAGATTTGGACTGGACGAATGGTGTAGCTGAAATTGATGGGGAAGCACGACGTATCATTCATTCTGAAACTGGCTGCGTATATTTAGAGTATGCTTTCCCAACAAATATAGATGTATCAGACGGCTATTGGATTCGCCAGAATTGTGACAAAACGCAGGAGTCTTGCAAGAAACTTGGTAATTTGATTCATTACGGTGGTTTTCCGTTCGTTCCGTTTGAATATAGTGTTAAAACGTAAGGGGTGATTATTTGGGTAAACATCATGGTAAAGGGCATAAGAGCGGCTTAGGAAAAGTCCTTGGCATCGCTGGTTTTGCAGCAGGGTTTGCTTTCCCTGGTGCTTTTGGTATGGCCGTTTCTGGTGTTGGTAGAGTTTCGGCTGCTATATTTGGTTTGTCGTTAGGCACGACCATTGCTTCTGCATTTGCTAAAACTGGCACTGTTTCGACTGCCTCTTTTGACTCTAAAATGAATACCGTTAGTTCCGACTCAAGAATCCCCCTTGTTTATGGTACTCGCAAAATTGGCGGTCTGCAATCGTATCACCATTATAATATCAAAGGTAAAAGCCTGACCAAAGACGTAATTATTGGCGAAGGTACCTTCTCTGGTTGCTACGGCATTACAGCCAACAATTACTGGGTAAAAAATAGTATAAACAATAATATTTTTGGCTTAATGAACACTAAGTATAGCGACGCAAGAGCAAGAATTGATGGTCATACATTAAAATTATATTGCAATGGTCATGAAGACGGAATTTATTTAGATAAGCATGATAACGTAAAAGATGACCAGTCTAACGATTATAACTGTTCATTAGCTAAGTTATACGAACGTATTGAGGGCATTAATTACGACTCTTATTTTGTGGACAGAGGTTGGAAAGTTATTCGTCCTATCGTTACGGATGATGACCCTTATGCTTTAGGTGGCCGTGGTTGGGGTGGATGCTATAATAGCACGGTATGGTTTTGGCAAGGTGATTATGAAACTAAAGATTCATATGTAACTTTTTATGATGGGACTCAGGGGCCTCCGTCTTATTATCTTAAAACAGGGGCATACCCTAATATGGCCTACCTCCATGCTTATTTGAAGTATACCGAAAAACTTGGTTCTGGCAATCCGACAGTTACTTGTATTGCTCAGGGCCGTAAAATCTACGACACTCGAACAGGTAAATGGCAATATTCTGAAAACCCTGCTATGATTGTCCGTGACTATTTATTAAATAAGACGTTTGGCTCTGGCTATTTTATTACGCAAGATATGCTTGACGAAGATAGCTTCAAAGAGGTTGCTAATTACTGCGATGAACAAATTAGTCGTTACGATGGTGCAGGCCGAGTTGTCAAAGAGCCTAGATACACACTAAATTTAGTATTTGCAGAAAAACAGTCGTACTTGGACCATTTACAACAAATGTTGGCTTGTTTTGCTGGCTTCTTGGTTTTCTCAAATGGTAAGGTAGCTTTACATATAGAAAAAGCAGAAAGTCCTGTATATGCTTTCACAGACGATAATATTATACAAGGTAGTATTTCTTACAAAGCTCTTTCTTCTACAGACGCACCTAACAGACTTTGTATGAAATATATTGAGCCTGTACTTGATTGGACTTCTACATCTGCTATTGTAGAAGATTTGCAAGACCAGGAACCCGCTCCTATTGGCCGTGGTAAAATTGTATCTAAAGACGTTAATTTGATTGGTGTTACTTCACAGTCACAAGCATTGCGTCTTGGTAAATTGTATCGAGATATTATACGCCTTTGTCCCGTTACGATGACTTTTAAAACAGCAATGCAAGGTATGCACCTTGAACCAGGCGATATTGTAACGGTGACTCACAACGTTATCATTAATAACGAAGTGCATGAACTTTTTAAGGACATGCCTGTTCGTATTACCGAAATCAAGGATGATAACGGCGAATTTACGTTGACCTGCAAACAGTATAATGCATCTATCTATGACGATGCATTAGGTGGCAATTTAAAGACTTATTCGTATACAGACCTTACGGAACAGTACCTTAGAGATTCAGTTAATATGACTGGCTGGTACGAACCGCCTGCTGATGTAACTGAGTTAAAAGCTACTATTTCCAAGGTAGACGGTTCAGAAGTAGATTTGTCGTGGAGCCCTGTTGAGGGGAATACGATTAAAGGGTATAAGTTGTACGTGAATGATAAATTGCAAGGCAACATCATTACAGACACTAAGTATGTATATAACTGTCCTGCTACAGGTGATTATACTTTTAAAGTTGTCACAGTAGATATCTATGGTGGCGAATCGGTTAACCCTAAAGAGATTCAACTCCATGTCGTTTGCGAGCCAACAGAAGTTTTTAACTTTGCTGCCACGATTGACAAACATAATCGCTCTAAAATTAACTTTACCTGGAACGCTAACAAAGAAGTAAATATCAGTTATTATGAAATTCGTCTTGGCTACACATGGGACACTTCTCCTGTCATTGTCAATAAGATTAAATCCCTTGATGCTTCTTATATTGTTCCTGTAACTGGCTATTACCGATTCATGATTAAAGCGGTTGATGCAAATGGCCGTTATAGCTTAAAGGAAGCTTCTATTGAACGGCAGATTACCGTTGAGCCTCCTTCTCCTATTGATTTTATCGTTGTACAGTCGGCTACAGATAAGTCAAAAGCAAAAGCTTCTTGGACAGTCGTTGACGGGGATGATATTTCCCAGTATATTTTACGCGAAGGTGATTCGTGGGATACGGGTAAACTAATTGGCGTAACCACGAACTCATGGTTTGATATTATCCTTGACGAAACCCGCACGTATACATTTATGTTAAGGGCGCAATCAACTAACGGGCATTATGGGGCAGTGTCAAACTGTGTCGTAACATATTCCGTTGCCCCTGCTGATGTAACAGGTTTTACAGTATCTCAAAGTTTGACTAACAGAACTAGAGTCACATTGTCTTGGGATGCCCCAGAAGAACAGGATATTGCTTATTATATCCTTAAAGAGGGTAATGTATGGGATTCAGCTAAAATTGTTTCTGCACGAATTTTTGGTACGATATATGAGCTTGCTGTAGCAAATGATGGCGACCATACATGGATGATAAAGGCAGTGACGACGGCAGGGAATGAAAGTCAGTATCCTGCTACAATTACGGCTTCTTTCAATTTGCGTCCGAATAAAGTACAGTCTATTCAGGCCACCCAGAACAAGAATGACATTTCTATTCTTAATATCAACTGGTCGCCTGTCAATGATAGTGATTTAGCTGGCTATCAGGTGAAAATTGGTGATAATTGGACGAGTGGAGAGCCGTTGCCATTTACTCGTGAACTATATGCCACTTATAACATGAACACTTCATCGTCTTTCAAGATTATGGTTAAAGCGAAGAACAATGCTGGTTTATATAGCGATGAAACGAGTATTCAATATTACGCAAAACTTGAACCTGACGATGTACAGGGTTTGGTAGCGTTTCAGAACGGTAATTCGATTGAATTATATTGGGATAAAGTTACCCAAGATGATATAGTCGGGTATGAAGTTCGTGAGGGGCTGTCATTCGATACATCTTTGGTTATAGAATCACAGATTACATCCCTTAGTGATGTTTTATCTATTGACATTCCTAGAACATATAAATACTATGTCAGAGCTATTAATCAAAGTGGGCATTTGAGTAAACAACCTGCGCGTGTTTCTATAGCAGTGTCCAATTTGCTTCCTAGAAATGTTATTGAAAGCTATGACATTATCGAAAAACATGGAGGGGTTTGTAATTTAACTGAGTTCACCAAATCAGGTTACAATTTCCAGACTATCGGTGGCAGATTTTCTGATTATCCCAAGACTCGGTTTCAAGATATGGGAGGCGCACAGGTTCTTAAGTTGAAACATAATCGTGCATGGAACATGAGTTCTAAGTCAAAAACCATGGTATATATTCCAGATTGCAAGGCCCAAATGCCGACCGACTGCATTTCCATTATATTAAGTTTATACAACGAAGATTGGAAGACGGCTGCGAATGGTAATCATGAAACGTCTAATGGCTGGTTGGTACAGTTTGTAAATGGGAATGTAGAGTTCACTGTCAATACTAAATCACATGGTCAGCAACAAGTGACAAAACCAGTAACATCATTGTCTGGTGGGTGGCATTACTTTTTCTTTGGTTTCAATAATGGGAAGCTCAGTATAAGCGTAGATGATGGAGCGACCACAACGAAAGATATTGGAAATGACCAGCTTGTATATAGTGCCATTACAAGTATGACATCTAATTGCGGACGATTTGAAGGTTTAATGAACTTATTGGCTCTTTATAATAGACCACTTACGGCAAGAGATAAGAGTGATTTGCTAGACAGTTATTTATTTGCTGATGATTTAATTGGCTTATACCGGTTTAATGAAACTGGCTTTACTGTTCATGACTATTCAAATACTAAAAATCACGGTGTTGTCCTTGGTGATTCGTTATTTACTCCAAATAGTTATTATCCCCGTGGGGAATATTATAGCGACATTATTGATATCGGAAAAGAGTCGAATTGTAATATTTCTGTACTGTTTTTGTCTACAGCAACAATGTATGGCGGCAAAGCCGAATTGCAATATAGTCAGTCTACCGATGGTAGTTCGTGGTCTGAGTGGGCTACGTTTAAGCCGGGTCAACGAACCTTCAAGTACATTAAATTTAAAATACTTTTGGTTTCGTACAATTCATCTTTAGCGTCTCCAGAAGTTAATAAGTTTGTTGTTAATATTGATGTTCCTGATAAAGATATTGCTATGTCCGTAGATATTGTACAAGGCGGACAAACGGTTAAGTATGGTTATTCGTTTCATCAAGTTCCTGCTGTAGTTCCTGCTGCTGTAGGTGAAGGACTTCATGCGGAATTGGTAAAAAAATCGAATACGGATTGTGAAATCAAGATTAAAAATGCTAAGAACGAGGATGTGGGCGGTAAAGCCGACATCCATATTAGAGGATTCTAAGGAGAGAATAATTTGGCTTACAACAAAGATAAACCAGCAGATAACGATTACCTGTCAGAGTTCCCTGCTTCTGAGAGAGAGCAGCAACGAGCAATTATTAATGACCAAATCGTAGACGCTGGACATTTGAAAGGGTTAATTCCTGGTAATGCTGACGGGGATATACCTATTAATAATGGTAACGTTAATGTGAACCTCAACGCAGACACATTAGATGGAAAACATTCGTCGTTCTTCTCCCCGGACGGTCATCGTCACGATAACGCGACGACCAATAGTGACGGTTACTTGAGTAAAGAAGATAAAGAGAAGCTTGATACAGTAGCTACAGGGGCAGAAGTTAATCAGAACGCTTTTGCAAATGTTAAAGTTGGTACAGTTACCTTGCAGGCTGACAATAAACAAGACACCTTGTCTATGAACGCAGGGAAGAATATTTCTTTAACTACCGATTCTGATAACGACAGCATCACTGTTGGGGTAACAGGTACAGTCGATGTAGCAAATAAAGCAAATGCATTGGCAAAAGCTATCAATCTATCACTTAGTGGTAAGGTTGTTGGTAATGTAGTGACTGATGGCTCTAGTGATGCAAATATTGAAATCACGGAAGTCCACGCAGATGATTCCAAAGAGTCCGACCATGCCAAGGAGGCAGACCATGCTACTAAAGCCGATAAGGCTACTAATGCCGACTTGGCTACCAAGGCTACAACCGCGGACGTAGCCACAAAAGCTAATGGACTGTCTAAGCCTATTACAATTAAAATTCACGGTACGACAGCTGGGCAAGGCACGTTAGATGGTACGACTAGCATTATTGATATTAAGACAAAAGCTCTCCCTGACCAATTTAACAATATCGCCGTTCCTGCATCTTGGACTGCTTCGTATGAAGTTGGGCATGTTGGGAGTGAAACAAAACGAACAATCAGTCTTAATAATGGCATAGCTGCTGGCACATATTCATTACAAACATTGCTTAATATGTTGGTACAGCGTTGCCATTGGCACGCGGTAAATTCCACCAATTGTAATTGTAAATGCAATTGTAACTGTACAGACAACGACGAAGAATGACATATTATCCAGGTCGATTATGCATACCATTTGGAATACAATGCAATCTTCATTGCAAATATTGTTACCGTGACATATGCCATAAAGAAATCCCAACTAATGTTACATCTGATTTCTTAGACTATATATCGTCTGCTCCTAAAGGGACATATGCTATCATCGCAAGTGGCGGCGAACCTTTATGTAACTGGAAAGAAGTTATAAAAGTATTTGGCTATGCTCCTTCCCATATGCATAAGAAGATTATGACAAATGGTAGCTTGTTAAACAAAGAGATTATTGGCTATATCAACGATAATGATATAGAAGTACATTTATCATATGATGGTAATATGAGCAAATACTTGCGTGGGTATGATGTGTTAGATGATAAATTGGCATTAGTTAGACAGATACACAATCTACGCATCTTGTCAGTTATTACAAATAGAAATACAGATGTATTGCAAGTATACAGGGGAATAAAAGAGAAATTACAACGGCCATTCTATTTTTCACATAGCGTAATAGTTAACAGCCCAACTAATCAATCACTGATAGATGGGTTCGATTACGATACATATGAGCGGTCGTTATGTGAATTGCTCGTTTCAGAAGATAAACTACCTACAACATGGTATCACAATAAGAAACCGTCAAGATTAGGATTTAATTATCTACTTGACGGTTCTGTGGTAGGTATCCATACATTGAACAGGTATGGTTCGGTATGGGACGATGAAGAAACTTTACTGAATAACTTTTATAAAATAGAAAATACATACAAATGTTTGAATAGGACTTGCTATATACGTGACATATGCGGGCAGGATTTCGCTAATGCAAGTGACCATATGTGTCGTATAGAAAAAATTAGACAGAACGTTTTTGCAATGCTTAATAACGGAGGAGTAGGCCAATATGTCAGAGCTTGATATTAATAGAATTAATATAATGATGGGTAGTAAATGTAATTTTAATTGTAGGCATTGTATCCAAACAGATGCAATGAATTTCGAGAATCCTAATAATATACATGAACAAGTATTCGTATATATAGAACATCTGGTAAATATACGGCCCAGTTTTAAGCAAAAGCTGTCGCTGATGTTTTGGGGCGGTGAGCCGTTGTTCTATATGGGCGTCATCGACCAATTTGTGCAACGTTTAGGCGACAAAGTTCAGTATGGAGTGGTAACAAATGGTTCATTGCTGACAAATAAACTGGTAGATTATTTTAATGCCAATAAATTCAATGTCGTACTTAGTAATGATGGTGTAAATACAAACCATGTACGGCCATTCAATATGCTTGACAATGATAATTTTATCCGACTGTTTAATAAACTGGACAACAGGGCCATTGACGCATGTATAACGGCATACAATCAGGATTATTATGTGTTATGGGATTACATAGAATCAAAGTTAGGTAAAGACATCTGGATAAACCATGAAATGCTTGAATGTACATGGGATATGCCAGAAGATTTATATAATTTCGATTTTGATGCTTATAAAAAGACAATGCAAAGAATCGTGGCTGATGCTCGTAAAGCTGTAGTTAATCGTAAAGCTAATCGCCCACTTATGCTGTTGGAACAAATGGTAAAACGTATTGCTAAGATTGTAGAAAAAAAGGAAATCGGACTCAGATGTCCTCAGATGCAATCTATGATTAGCATAGATTTGGCAGGTAATGTATACGCATGTCATAACGGATGTGGAAAACTAGGAACGGTAGAAGATGAGTTTGAAAAGCTATATACTAACTTCTCCTTGTGGTTCCGAAAGAAAGATAGTTCTGATTGCAATTCCTGTTCATATATCGCTATATGTGGATATGGCTGCTTAAATTCTACTCCATCAAAAGGGAAGGAAGCTTGTTGTAAATTAAAGAAGATTTTCTTTGACGCTTGTATTGACTTCATCAATTCTACAGAAGTACCGTTTGAAGAAGTAGATATGGAGGACGCATATGATTGTAATTAGAAGGAAATTACAAGATAAGCAAAAGCCAGAGATAATATACGCAATATCTAAAGACGGGGCAGGGGTTTATTTTTCTTTCTCTGGCAAAGTGCGAGGGTATGACATTAACGAATCGGTATCTATTCCGTTTTCTAAATATAAAGGAAAGATTTTGAACATGTCGTTACAGTGGACACATAAATGTGAAATACATATTTCCCCATTGTATGAGATGACATCCAGATATTATGTCTCCGCAGAGCAAAATAACGAAGCGTATATTTTATGCAGGGTATCTATATCAGATGACTGCAATGATATTGTAGTGTTTTTGCAAAGAGCTACAGACTACAAATGTCCAGATGCTCAAAATACATATATCCCGGCTGGGATGACTAAAGCTCAGATAATGATGCAATGTTCCCCGTATTACAAAAATCGGGCAGAGCATTTTAATAAAAAGTGTGATGTGATGAAATCTGTTGATATCTACAATACAGTTACATATTTAGAATCACAGGTAGACGCATTGACACGGCTTATATTACAGCTGACCAACAGCAACAGCGAAGCTGCTAAGATATTACGAAAAGCAGATAAATACAGCGTATTAGACATAAAAGATAAAGATAAGATTTTGCAAGAACTTGAAACCGATAAGAAGAATGTAAGGGATATGCAGAAGGAGTATTATGACAAAAACTAAAAAAGTTGTTTTGAAATTTGGTGGTAAATGCAATCTAACGTGTAAGCATTGCCATTGCTTGCGTACCAATTACGAATTTAACCCAGATATTATTGGCTGGATAAATAATAGGGAAACAGAAGACTTACATATGTGTGGTGGTGAACCTTTCCTGTATTTTGACATGATGAAGAAAATCATCCCGCAACTGACTACTATTAAACGTTTCCACACAACAACAAATGGGACTGTATTGAATGACGAAATGGTGGATTTCTGTAATAAGTACAATATTATCACTGCGGTTTCCTATGACGGCCCTGATAGTCAAAGAACGCCATGTCTGCCAAATTATGATGCAGTAGGTAAAATTAAGACAAATGGTGTGTCCCAGGTATTCTATCATGGCAATACAGATATGGATAAAATCATATTTGAGACACGTAAATTAGGGAAAGCTCATGGGATGCTCGCAGGAGAATGTGTAACCAACATCCCTGCATTTGTACATCAAACAAAAAACAACCCGAATAGTGATACAACAAAGGAAGACGTAGACAGCTATATCAAACAATATGCCAAGCACTTGGAACTTGGCTTAATGAGTTATGACCCAGAAGGTAGCATATTCAGCCTTGGGGCAGCCCATGCGTTCATCCGTCATTTTATCAACCATAAGCCATATGAAGTAGGTTGCCGTTGCTGTAATCCTAATAATATTACCGTAACGCTTGACGGTCGCTTTCTTCTTTGCCCATATGGCGATACATATGTTGGCGACATCTACAAAGGCGTTGACTGGGATTTAGTTGAATCATATATTCCAGATAAATGTAAAACATGCCCATTTAAATTACTTTGTGGCCCGTCTTGTATTGCTAATATTACAGATAACGAGTGCTATATTTTTCGTGTACTGTATCGTCATTATAAGAAATTACTCAAGAAATACAATATTGATGAAACAGCTTTACTCAACAGGCCAGAATGGAGTGAAGAATAATGGCAATTATTGCCAATGAAAATAAAGGCTATACGCAGGATGAATTTAAAGATTATTTAAAGACGACTATTGATGCCATAGTGCCTCAAGTGTCTGAATTAAAAACAAGCGCAGAGCAGTCCGCTACTGATTCGGCTAAATCAGCAGAAAGCGCAGAGCAGTCCGCTACTGATTCGGCTAAATCAGCAGAAAGCGCAGAGGACTCATACAATAAAACGGCCAGTATACAAATCAATTTCCAAGTGGTATTGGATACTGCCAAAGCATCTGAAACAAATGCTTCCAATTCTGCAAAAGAAGCTAAAACTTCCGAAATAGCAGCGGCTACGTCCGCAAGTAATGCATCTACCTCAGCAGAAAAAGCTAAAACTTCTGAAACCAATGCCGCAAATTCCGAGTCTAATGCATTGCAATACAAGAACTCTGCTCTTGAGAGCAAAAACGCTTCTGCAACATCTGAAAGCAATGCTTCTAAATCAGAGATAAACGCAAAAGCAAGCATGAACTCCGCCTCTGCATCAGCAACAGCCGCAAAGGCCTCTGCAACAAATGCTAGTGAATCAGAAGACCATGCGGCTACCAGCGAAACAAACGCTAAACAAGCTCTAGCAGAATCCCAGAAGATACAGAAAGAAGTAGAAGCAGCGTTATCCAAAGTAACAGGCTTTGCTAAGTACGCTGGCTCTGTCGATAATTATAGCGACCTTCCTACGACTGGTGTTGATAAAGGTGATGTTTGGAATATCGTAAACGCTGATTCAACCCATCAGATTAAAGCTGGGGATAACGTCATTTGGAATGGAAAGACTTGGGACAACTTATCTGGTTTCGTTGATTTGTCTAATTACCCAACAAATAAGGACGTAGCAAAAGCAATCGTCGACACTACATATTCTGGCGGTACGATTACTTTTATTCATAAAGATGGAACAAAGTCCACAGCTACGATTGGAGATACTTCGCACGCTATACAGGCAGACCAAGATGGTGATGGTAATGTTATCACACGCACTTATTACAAAATGACAGACGCTGCCACTGTCCACCAATCCTTCCAGAATCAGATAAACACTAAGCAGGATAAGCTAACGTTTGATAGTTCTCCTACTGCCAACAGTGATAACCCGGTTACATCGGATGGTGTCAGGAAGGCGATTGACGAAAAAACAGTAGACCCCAGCAATTACTACACCAAAGCACAAGTCGATACTGCTGTTAGTACAGCCAAGACTGAAATAGAAGAAAAGATTCCTGCTGTTACGGTATCCGGGAATACAATTTCGTTCGGAAGTGTTACGATTGGGGTTGATTAAAAATGGCAAAATATATTAGTGTGACGAAAGCGGATGGGGGTTTACAATACATTAAACTTTTAGATACAAAAGAGTACGGGTATGATTGGTTCCCCGTTTTATGCTCCGATGGTGTGACTCGATATGCGATGCTCGGAGAAAGTTCTGATGCTAATGCATCAAATTTATGGATAAAGCAAAATGGTGTAAAAAAATATATAAGGCAACCAAATATTATACCACCTGTCTATTTGACGATGGGTGGCTATAGGGATAGGTACGGCTTTTCCAACACCGGCACTTTTAAGTTTGGGGAAATTAGCGGCACGTTTACATACAACAGTAAAACAGTTACCGTCGAAATGTTTCAATTTTATGACCCGTATGTAAGTTTTGTTATGCAAGTGGGAGGGGAAACAAACGGAACTTATAACGCCAATGTCACGCTAATAGACCCAGATACGGATAAAAAAGGAAGCCTATATTTTAGTAACATGTATTATCAGAACTACAGTAAGGCGTTTGTTGGTGAACAGTCACTCTACAGCGGCGATTTATACGATTTTTTTTCGGATAGTAACGTTGGAAAGAAGTATGTGATAAAAGTCGATATTGCAAAACAATAATTAAATAAAAAAATACAGGAGCGTGATAATATGCAAGAAAAAGCAAGGAAAATCGCCATGGATTATTTTAATGCTCATGTCGATGTTACGGATAAGAAAACAATCACGATGGATGATGTCTTCGTCGTCTGGTTCTGCAAAACCTTACAAAACTGGAAATGCTTAGTCAGTACGACAGTGCCAGACGGGGTGTACTACGAAGTCACACACAATGGAGACAAGCACGAAACATACGTCGACGTATACAAAAAGTGGGAAAACTACTGCGTAAAAGACTAAGATGGCTGGCTATGTTAAGCTATTTAAGCGCACAGTATAAAAGCAATGTTAGCGAAATAAGCAAGATATTTCTGGCGTCCGTTAATAGTACGACAAACTGCGTATGGCCTACGACGATTTCCAGGCAGCTTTGTGATACTCCCATATCCATTTGGCATTTTCATAAAAATCACCTCGTGCCGTATTACAATTAGCAAATTACAACAAAATATAGGGATATATCCATTAAAATTCTTAAATCTTACAATTAAGGGAGAATGAATTGCTCACTTCTATTATTACATCATTAACCGTAACAGCAATTACAACATGTTGTGCTTATATATGGGGTCGCTATTGTAGTGACCAGTCATTAAAGAAAGGCGTACAGTCGTTACTCAGAAATTCCATGCTCCAATCTTACCGTAATTTTAAGCAAAATGGTTGTACCGTACAAGACAAATCTGACTTTGAGAATATGTACCTTTGTTATCATGCATTAGGACAAAACGGAGTTATGACAGAAATCTATCATGAAGTCATGGGGATGGATGAACGTGAATGAAACAAAAGATAATTGAATTAGGTAAGTGGGGCCAGCATAACTGGCTCCCCCTTATTATCATCATGTCTATCTGCATGATGATTTTTTTGTGTACCGTAATGGTTTCGTGGCTGGTCGGGTTCTGGGCCAATGCCTTGTTGGGTATGCACTTTGAATTAGCTTCCTGCTGGAGTGGTATTAGTGTAGTCGTAACTGGCATGGCAGGCATTGTAGCTTTAGCTGGTGCTTGCTGGACTAAATACCATACAGACAGTAAATTCAATACTCCCATGGGTCAACCCCCTAGGACTCAAACAGTGGTACAAAATATGATTAACCGTACTATAGACAATAAGCATTAGAAAGGACAAATAATAGATGAAAGTTATCGACATTTCTGATTGGCAAGAAGGCATTTCTTTTGATTCTATCGTAAACGCTGGTTTTGAAGGCGTAGTTATCAAGGCATTTGAAGGGCAGAATCCTACATCATGCTTTGAAGATTTCAAAAATGAAGCTATCAGCCATGGCCTTAAATGGGGTATCTATCTGTACACCAATGCATATACCACAGATGACGCTCGTAATGAAGCTCACGCCGTTATCAATCTGCTTAACGGTGAAGTTCCTAGTCTTGGTATCTGGTATGACATTGAAGACGACCCCGAAAGCTTTAATCATCCTATCCCCTGGTTGACTGGTATTCCTGACCCTACAGGTCGAGCCTCCGCTTTTATTTCCGAACTTAACGCTGCTGGTTATTCTGCTGGTATTTATGCAGGATATTACACGTTACGTGACTATATCGCAACAGATGAGCTTGCAGATTATGTTCCTATTTGGTACGTCCAGTATAGCAATTCTTGTGACTTTGCAGAAGTATGCACTCATCTTCGTATGGCAGCTTGGCAGTATACATCTAATGGTCAGATTGATGGCTGGGATTATGGTCTTGATTTCGACGAATGGTATGAATAATGCACTACTTCGGCGGCAAATCCAAAATCAGCAAGGATTTAGCAAATGTACTGAATCCAATTACTAAAGATAAGCCATTCGTTGACCTGTTCTGCGGCGCCTGTAATGTAATTGAAAAGATTACTACAGCGTCGTCCAGAATGGCTAACGACAATAACCCGTACTTGATTGCATTACTGAAAGCTGTACAGGATGGATGGGAACCTCCTATTGTAGTATCAGAGGAACAATACCGATATACCATGAGCCACTTAGATGAAGACTATGCTTTAAGTGGTTTCATCGGTATTGGCTGTTCTTTCAGTGGTGGTTGGAAGAACGGCTATGCTAGGGCAATTGATAAAGGTCATAACTATCCAAAAGGAGCACATAACTCACTACTTAGACAAAAACCGAAACTAGGGGGGGTAACGTTCACTTCCTGTGACTATGACAAAGCTCCTATCCCTGTTGGTGCTGTGGTTTATTGTGACCCACCATATAAAGGTACAACCAATAAATACTATGCCCGTAAATTCGATTATGATGCCTTTACAGAATGGGTAGAAGCCAACAAAGAGAAATATGATATTTATATTAGCGAATACAAAGAGAACTTTGCTCAGTGGCCTTCTAATTACGAAATAGTATGGGAAAAAGAATCATGCCAGGAAATGGCTAAACGCAAAAAGACTACAGAAGTATTAATTCATGCGAGGTAGCAATGGATGAAACTAAAAAGAAAATTATTTGCATCGTTATTAGTGTTCTGCTTTTTGTTAGCGTCTTCGCCTTTGGTTGGGTACTCAGCAGACACTACGGCAACCTTGAATCCAGTAACGGTAACAATGTCCGTACAACAGTACGAAACTCTCAAAGACTCAATCAAGACGCTCAAGGAGAACTCAATCAAGCAATCCAATACAATCAATCAGCAGAGTCAGCAAATCAAGACGCTCAAAGAGCAGCTGACAGTATCGCAGACTCAAACGATGAACTCTCAAGACTCAATGCAGAAGACCAAAACGCTATTGAACGAGCAGAACAAGTCTTTAACGACATTGACAGAGCAAATCAATAAGGAATCACATAAACGCATGGTAGCGCAACTGGTCCTATGTCAAGTTTGAGTACAAATTAAATTGAGGTTTCTATCAATCAGT
>ENA-UOJH01000132-UOJH01000132.1-human-gut-metagenome-genome-assembly--contig:-C148-NODE-132-length-77872-cov-10.133493_pt1 | contig 77872 bp, 57 predicted proteins | sample MGYA00242345_ERZ723892 | MGnify/ENA metagenome assembly ERZ723892 | reverse complement strand
ATTTGGGAAACTAATCTGTAGTTCTTAGAATATAGATGACAAAAATGTCATGAAGATTTTGTAAAATATGCTTTGTTTGATTATAGCACAAAAGCAGAAGCAGAAGCAAGAAAATACTTCTACCTTCTGTACCAACTGAGATTGTATAGACGCTATTCTCACAGTCTATAGAATAAATTTCACAGCACAGGTCGTAGAATCTACCTCTACGACCGCCTGTGTTAATTTAATTCGAGCATTCTGTCAATACAGCGTTTTGCTCCCTTACTTACTTCCTCAGGTAAAATAATTTCTTCACCTGCAAGGCCTTTCAGACAATTATATACATCTACTAAAGTTGTAAGTTTCATATTGTGGCATACACAATCCTTGGAAAGTGGATAAAACAGCTTATCCGGACACTCATACTGTAAATGGGAAACTATGCTGTTTTCTGTTCCAATGATAAATTCCTTATCTGTACTCTTCTTCGCATAGGACATAATTCCAGTTGTGCTTCCTATGTAGTCTGCATTCTTGGTTACTGCAGCGGCACATTCCGGATGGACAAGAAGCTTCGCATTTGGATGTGCTTTCTTTGCTTTTGCCACATCTGCTTTGCCCATTCTAAGATGAGTTGGGCAACCACCCTTGATAAATTTAAAAGTTTTCTCAGGAATCTGTTCTGCTACCCATGCTCCGAGGTTACAGTCCGGAATAAAAAGAATCTTGTCGTTCTCCAGCTTCTTAACAATAGATACTGCTGATGCAGATGTAACACATACGTCACACAATGTCTTCAATTCAGAAGTTGTATTAATATAAGCTACTACTGTATAATCCGGATACTGTTTTTTTAATTCTTTCAATTCTTCCACAGAAAGCTGTTCTGCCATAGGACATCCTGCTTCACCGCTGGAAAGAAGTACTTTCTTGTCTGGTGAGAGAACCTTCACGGTTTCTGCCATAAAACGGACTCCGCACATAAGGATCGTCTGCTCCTGTGTTTTGGCAGCCTGCTGGCTCAATGCAAAGGAATCTCCCATATAATCCGCAACTTCTAATATCTCATGATTTTGATAGGCATGTGCCAGAATACATACTTCTTTTTCTTTTTTTAATCTAAGGATCTCGTCCTGAATTTCTCTTGTCGTCATCTTTCCCTCTTTTATCACAGAAAGGCTTTCTTCTTCCGGTATTCGTTCTGTCTTAATGTGATCTCATTTTTAATTTGTTTTCCAAACGACAGTATCAATACCGGATCTCACTGCCTTTTGCTCACTTTAGTAAAAGTATACGATTTGAAATATACACTGTCAACACAAAAAATTTACAGGTGTCTTGTCAGTTGTAAAATTAAGTGTTATACTTGGAGCAATCTGTAAAAAAACACTATTTTATTAACATAAAAGAATAGGAAAAGAATATGAAAACAGATATACTTATAGTTGGAAGTGGCTGTTCCGGATTATATGCAGTCTTAAATCTTCCTGAGGAATTAGATATTATGCTGATCACGAAGTCTGATTTTGAAAGCAGTGATTCCTTTTTGGCTCAGGGAGGCATGTGTACGTTAAAAGATCCGTCTGATTATGACAGCTTTTTTGAGGACACATTAAAAGCCGGACATTATGAGAATGACCAGAAGTCTGTCGAGATCATGATCAAGTCTTCCCCTGATGTAGTGAAAGATTTGGTAAAATACGGTGTCTCTTTTACCCGGGACGAAAATGGTGATTTTGTCTATACAAGAGAAGGTGCACATGCTCATCACAGAATACTTTTCCATGAAGATATCACTGGAAAAGAGATCACAAGCCACCTTTTAAATGCCGTCAAAAAATTAAAGAATGTAAGAATGTATGAATATACGACTCTCTTAGATATCCTTTGCGATGGCAGCAAGTGTTGTGGTGGAATTATCAGGTGGCCGGATGGCAGGGAAGAACAGGTTGAAGCTGACTATGTAATACTTGCAACCGGCGGTATTGGTGGAACATACAAGCATTCCACTAATTTCAAACACCTGACCGGTGACGGCGTGGAGATTGCCAGACGTCATAATATTGAACTGAAAAATCTTGATTATGTCCAGATTCATCCTACTACTCTTTACTCTGATAATAAAGAAGAAAGAAGCTTTCTTATTTCTGAATCTGTAAGAGGTGAAGGTGCCAGGCTTTATGATAAGAATATGAACCGTTTTGTAGATGAACTGTTGCCAAGAGATCTGCTTACACAGGAAATCTACAAACAGATGGAGAAAGACGGCACCGATTTTGTGTGGGAAGATTTAAGAACCATCCCGCGTGACGAATTAATAAGTCATTTTCCAAATATTATTGAACATTGCAGCCAGGCCGGTTATGATGTGTTCCATGAATGTATTCCCATCGTTCCGGCTCAGCATTATTTTATGGGCGGAATCAAGGTAAACCATAACAGTAAAACTTCTATGGATCATCTCTACGCAGTCGGTGAAACCGCATGCAATGGGGTTCATGGTAAAAACAGACTTGCAAGCAACTCCCTTTTAGAGAGTCTTGTATTTGCAAAAAGAGCAGCAAAAGAAATTGCTGGCGAAAGGAGATAATATGTACGATCAGGTAACATTAGGGTTAAATGTAGACCCATTTATATTAAGTGCTTTAAAAGAAGATATCACAAGTGAGGACGTATCCACAAACAGTGTTATGCCACATCCACAGCAGGGCGAGGTAGACTTGATCTGCAAAGAAGATGGCATTATCTGCGGTCTTCAGGTTTTTGAAAGAACCTTTACTCTGCTTGATTCCAATACAACCGTAGAATTTTTTGTAAAAGACGGTGACCATGTAAAAGCCGGTGAACTTATGGGCAAGGTTCATGGTGATATCCGTGTGCTTCTCTGCGGAGAGAGAACTGCTCTTAATTACCTTCAGAGAATGAGCGGAATCGCAACCTATACAAGCCAGGTGGCAAAGCTCCTTGAAGGAACCGGGATCAAGCTTTTAGACACAAGAAAGACTACACCGAACAACCGTATTTTTGAAAAATATGCCGTGAGAGTCGGTGGCGGAAATAACCACAGATACAACCTTTCTGATGGAGTACTTCTCAAGGATAACCATATCGGTGCCGCAGGTGGTGTAAAAGAAGCTGTCAAAATGGCTAAGGCATATGCACCTTTTGTAAGAAAAATCGAAGTTGAAGTTGAGACTTTTGAAATGGTACAGGATGCCGTGGAATCAGGTGCTGATATTATCATGTTAGACAACATGGATAATGATCTTTTAAAACAATCCATCGATTATATTGCCGGCAGAGCTGAAATCGAAATTTCCGGAAATGTTACAAAAGAAAACATTGAAAGAATTAAGAACTTTGGTGTAAACTATGTATCAAGTGGAGCTCTGACTCACTCAGCTCCAATTTTGGATATTTCACTTAAAAATTTACATGCAGTTTAGAAAGGACTTTGACAGATGAACGGAGAGATCAGGAGAGCAAAAATAGAAAATATTTTGAAATCCAGCGCTGTGCCTGTCCCTGGAGTTACTCTGGCAAAAGACCTGGATGTAAGCAGGCAGATCATCGTTTCGGACATTGCTCTTCTTCGTGCAAATGGCCTGACGATCCTTTCCACAAACAAAGGTTATATTATTCCAAAACAATCCGCCTGCCAGCGGGTATTTAAAGTGATCCATACAGATGATCAGGTTGGAGAAGAACTCTCTCTGATCGTTGATAATGGCGGTGTTGTCAAAGATGTTTTTGTTTATCACAAGGTTTATGGTGTTATCCGGGCTGATATGAATATCCGTACAAGACGCAATGTCAAGAAATTTTTAGAAGGACTCTCTTCCGGAAGTTCCAGCCTTCTTAAAAATGTAACCGGTGGTTATCATTACCATACGATTGAAGCTGAATCCGAAGAGATTTTAGATGATATTCAAAATGAACTCGCAGAAAAAGGTTTTCTGGCCAAACTGCAGGATTATGAGCCTGTAGATTTCTGGGGCGAAGAAGAATCAAATACAAACGTTTAATGCAATCAAGGCGTCAGTCCGGTATTTCCGGAACTGACGCCTTTTAAGCATTGGAAATTGTCAATGCCACTGTTTTGTCTTACATATACTTCTTCACAATATTCTCCATTACTTTCCACTTATGTTCCATATCAGAGACAAGTTTAAACTGTGTCCTTGCCCGGTCCAAATTCTGCCCCGGTCTGTGAATTTTAAAATAAATGTCTCCCTGAATATAATCCATAAGAAACCTCATTCCACATTCATAGGTCATAAGCCTAGCGCCCATCGGAAGCAGCTTTATCTCTTCCTGTGAAAGTTTTCCACCACATCCCTCTATAAAGCCCTTCGCACATGCTTCAAAAAGCTCTAAATCGCACCACACTTTATCCAGATTTTGTTCATCCTCTAATGCTGTACTTGCTCCAATCCGCACCGCATCTCCAAAATCATTCATGGCTACCCCAGGCATTACAGTGTCCAGGTCAATCACACATATTCCTTTTTTGGTATCCTTATCCATGAGGACATTATTAATTTTTGTGTCATTATGAGTCACACGAAAACTGATTTTCCCACTTCTCAGCAAATCCTGAAAGCAGTCCACAATTTCTTCCCTGTCCAATACAAACTGAATTTCCTCCCGGACCAAATCCACTCTGCTGCACACATCCTCTTCCACTGCCTTTTTGAATGTCTCAAATCTTTCTCTGGTATCATGAAATCCCGGAATTGTCTCATGAAGTGTTTTCGCCGGATAATCCGCTAACATACTTTGAAATCTGCCAAATGCCAGACCGCCCTCATAAAGTATTTCAGGATTATCTATCAAATCATAGCTTACAGTATTTTCAATGAATACATAAGCTCTCCAATACTCACCTTCCGAGTCCACGTAATAGGGTTTCCCGTCTTTTGCAGGAATGACATTTAATGTCTCCCTCTCTGGATTTCCACCGTTAGCTGAAATTTTTCTTTTTAAAAATTCAGTGACTCCAACGATATTTTCCATTAATTCAACCGGGTTTTTAAAGATACTCTTGTTCATCTGCTGTAAAATATAATGCTTTTTTACTCCCTGCTCGTTTTCAAATGTAACACGGTAAGTATCATTAATATGTCCATTTCCCCATGGAATTTCTTCTTTATATACACCTTCAAAACAGAAGTTTGCAGCCGCTTCTAATTTTCCGCAGAGCTGTTTTGGATAAAAATTATTCTCTTCCAGCTTTTTCAATGCTGTCATAACCATTGGTTTGTCTTTCCTGTAGGTAACTCCATACCACTTTTCTGTTGTAAGAAGAACTTTTACTTCTGCCTTATTGTTATCTAACAGTCTGCTGACAACTGACGGAAGATAATATTCACATTTCAGTGGATTATGTTGCAGCCCCTCCTGCAGAAAATCACGAAATCCATACTCAACTTCTGACAAAAATCCCTTGCTAAATCCCCATAAATTCATGGAAACAATCGTATCTCCTGCCAATTCCGTATAACTTTTTCCATCATCTTCCGTATATGCGGCATTCTCTCCACGTTTTACAATCGTTGTATGTTCTATTACACTGACAAGTTTTCCAGCACCATCAATCTCACAGACACCTCTTGCCACACTTCCATTCTCCGTCAAAGTATTTTTCAACCGATATCCTACCATTGCATACTGATACTTTTCATTATCTTCCTGCCCACTCAGATAATCATAAATCTGCTTAAATGCTTCTCTTCCATAATAGTCGTCTGCATTAATTACTGCAAATGGTCCATCTATCATATCTTTACAGCTTAAAATTGCATGTGCAGTTCCCCATGGCTTTACTCTTCCAGCCGGAACCTCAAATCCCTCCGGCAGATTTTCCAGCTCCTGAAATGCATATCTTACTTTCATAATCTTTTCTATACGATTACCTATAACATTATGAAAATCTTTCTCATTCTCTCTCTTTATTACAAAAATAACCTCTTCAAATCCTGCAAGATAAGCATCATAAATAGAAAAATCAACAATAATATGTCCATATTCATCCACTGGATCAATCTGTTTCATTCCACCATAACGGCTTCCCATTCCGGCCGCCATAATTACAAGTACAGGTTTCTTCATCCTCTTTATACCTCCTTGGTTAAACAGCGTACCATTTAATCTCATTTGCCTCCATTTTCAACGCAAAACTGCTTCCATCGCCGCGGTAAATAACCGTGTTCTGTGGCTCATAGGTATTATTTACAACACAGAATTTGCCGTTTTTTACATATGCATGCACTTCTACGTTGAAGTTCGTGCTATACCACTGATGTAGTTCATCTTCACTGTGTGTGCTCCATAAAATACTGCGGTACAGGATTCTGCTGTTCTCAAAGCTGTATGGAAGTCCGCTGATGTATACAGAACGGCCTGCTCCAAATCCGTTGACAGCCATCTGTACTTCCTTCTCTCTCTGCACAAGGATCTCTGTTCCCTCGTATGCATAGATACTCTTCTTTCCTTCCCCGAAATCTACCGGTTTTGTGGTATCTGCAAGAATGAAGTGTTCCGGATGTTCGTCCCAGTTATACTTGTCATAGTTTAACGTAAATCCTGTTTCTTTCTCCACTCCGATCAGATCTGCAAGCTGTAAATAGTGTCCCTGATACTGGTGTCCTGCCGGTTCCCCGATACCAATGAATCCGCCTCCCTCATATACAAATCTGCGGATCGCAGAAGAAATGACCGGATTCTCCCAGACTGCTCCACCTGTATGTGCTGTATCACCATCACCTACGTTAATGATCACATCAATATCTTTTAATATATCTTCATTTTCCAAAATATCATCAAAAGAAATGAACTTCACATCAAATGGTGCCCCGCTTAACGCTTCGATAATACCTGCATAACTGTAATTCTGTTTCTGGTACAGTGCATGATGCACCATATGGCATCCCCAGCTTCTGATCTTACCCCAGCTGTTTAATACTGCTACTTTCTTCACGCAGTACGGTGTCGTGCCTTTTGCATTTTCATACAATTCGCGGAACTCGTTGCAGACGCTCTCCACATAGTCTAAAAACTCCGGGAATTCCAGTGCAAGCTTTAAGTATCCGCCATATCCGATACGGTCGATCGGTTTTCTTAAGATGGCACGGCGTGCTGTCACCCAGTTTTCCTTTGCTTCCTTGACAGGATCTCCTCCCTCATGGAAGGTATCCGGGAAAAAGTATGGAAGGAATCTTCCCTCTGTATATTTTACACCTTCAATATCAGAGATCAGACGAAGTGTGCTTCCGTTTCCAACGCTTCCTACCACTGCATCAAGACCGATCGTTGCAAACTCTTCCATGAATGGTTCTGTTCCGATCCAGTGATCCCCCAAAAACATCATTGCCTCTTTGCCGCATTCATGTGTGATGTCAACCATCTCTTTTGCAAGCTTTGCAACTTCCCTGCGCTGGAATGCCTGGAAATCCTTGTATTCTTTGCTTGGCACACGATACTGGTTATTATGGTAACCCTGATCGATGATAAATTCCGGACGGAATTTATAACCGACCTCTCTCTCAAACTGCTCTAAAATATATGGACTTACAGAGGAAGAATAACCGTACCAGTCAACAAACTTCTCTCTCTTAAGCTCATCAAATACGAGTGTGAACTGATGGAAGAACGTTGTATAACGGATCACGTTCACATACGGATGCTCTGCACAGTATTTGCGCAGACGCTCCATGGAATACTTATGTGTTTTCGGCTGTCTGACATCAAATGTGATCTGATGTTCAAAATCCTTCCAGCCATTTGTCACAGCATTGTACATATGGACCGGATCCCAGATGATGTAAGCTAAAAAGCTGACGGTATATTCATGGAACGGTTCTGTATCATGGATGCAGACACAGCCTGTTTCCTCATTGTATTCCCATTTATCTGTGGATACCACTTCCCCTGTGGAGCGGTCGATGACTTCCCACCAGCGTTTTCTGTCATCTCTTGTATTTACCTGCATCAGTTCATCCGAAATTCCCTTCATTAAGGGAATCTGGAGTTCGTTACCGGTTGCAGTGTAAAAATTAGTCATGATATAACTCTGCTGCACTTCATCCGGATTTGCTTTTGCCCACGCATTATCTTTTCTGGTGGTATAATAAGTTGCATATATTTTTGCGCCGGTTTTCGTCAACTCTTCCGGAAATTCTGTACCATCGCAGTCACGGATCGCATCTGCTCCCCAGCGTTTCATTAACTCAATTGTCTCCGGAACTACATCCAGGTTCGTTGGAATCGTCACTCTTCCACCGTGTTCTTTATTACCCATAATCTTCTCCTTTATCCTGTAATTTTTGCATTTCCTTTTTCTAACTCTAAAACAAAAAATCCTTCTGTTTCTTCTATTATCTGTGTGTTCTTGTCTGTTTCCAGTCTGGCTCTTTTTGTTGGAAATGTATTTTTTATTTTTATAAGCATTCTCTCAGGTATCTTCAATCGAATTTCTGACAGATAACCATGTTTAATTTTTCCGCTTACGAGAATACCACCATAACTCCGAAAACCATTAAATTCTATCCCCTCGTTTTCCCATTGTTTTGGAATTGCTGGAAATAAATGCAAATATCCCTGATATTCCTGTAAAAGCATCTCTTGTAATGCATCACAAAATCCAAATAATGCTTCCAACGTAAAACGTCTGTAATGAAAGGTTGAATAACCTTTTTGCTTGTAATCACCATTCAGGTGAAATCCGTTTTCTTCTACAAATCCATCCGCAAATTGTCTCAGTTTTTCATAAGCGTCTGCTCCATTCTCTGCCATAGCATAGAGCTGTGCACACATTGCGAACGAAAATCCTACCCACATTCCAGTTCCGAGTTTCTCTATTTCTGATAAGGCTTTTTTATAAAGTTCCCTGTGTTCTTTTGTATCATAATGTATCAAATGAAGCGGATACAGACACATTAAATGTGAAAAATGCCTGTGTGACTCTTTCAAACGTTCTACTCTGTTCAAGCCGATATATCCATCTATAACTGCAATCTCATCTAATTTAGAAAGTATCTCTTCATATGCTGTTTTTTCCTTATTTAATATTTCTGAATACTCCTGCAACCGCACAAACAAGTATCTGATAAGTGCAAGATCAAAATTACTGTTTGGGATCAAATATGCCTCTGGCGTATCATCATATATTTCCGGTGAGGTGGAGAGTGGCAAATATAATTTCCCATTCTTTTCCTCTAAAAGCCCCATAATGGCTTTTCCAACTTCATAAAAAAATGGATATGCCTTCTCTTTTAAAAAAAGAATATCACCTGTATACAAATAATACTCATCAAAGCTTAGTGCCACCCAGATACTCATAGTTGGAGAAAGTGCATATTGTGACCAACCACCCATTGGTTTTCCGTCAATCGTTGATACACCCGGAATGAGCAGACCATCCACACCATAAAACTCGTTTGCAAACTGTTCAAAACGAGGTTTTAAATTCCATAAATAATCCAAAAAAACTTCTCCCTCAGCAAGCCTGTCCGCTTTCAGATATGCCTGATAGGACAACTGTGTATTCGTATCATGGTGATAATCTCCTCGCCATGGCGGAATCTTCCCATCATCCGCAGTCCAGACTCCTTGCAGTGGCATTGGATAATTTCCTTTTCTGCTGCACGATGCAAATAAATACCACGACCGGTAATAGGTTTTTTCCAACAGTTCATCGTTGATTTTCAGTGAAGCCTTTTCCCAATATTTTTTCCACCATTTTACATGTTCTTCCTTTAACTTGTTGTATCCTGTCCTGGCAGCTTCTTTTAATTCCTCTTTTGCGATCCTGTCAAAGTCATCTCCGTCTTTGCTTGTTTTAATTGTAAAATAAATCTCAGCAAATTCCTTTTTAATGACGGTATATGCGAACACTCCATAAGAGAATTCACTTTTTGTTTCCTGTATATAATACAGAAAGCCATCTTCCTTTTTTATGTCAGCCTGTGGGTAACCCATTCCGCATGTCGGAGTAATCTGTCCGCCATCCTTAAACATTTCCCTTTCATTATGACAGTCTGAAGAAATGTATTCCGGAATGCAGAGTTCTGATCTGAAATCACCTTTTATTCTTGCTGCTCCTACAGGCTTCCATGCATCCATGAAAAGTTCAATTTCTCCACCATTAAAATGCATTTCCCCAATGGCACTTTTCAAATCAATTTTTGCATGTACGTTTTGGAGTTCACATCCGTAATCTAACTTAAAATGTCCTGCAGAGATTTTAGAAGGATAAGATAATTCATCATATATTTTTTCAAAAAGTCTCTCCCGTTCTTTCCATGCTTCCTCTGTACGAAGTTTAGACAGCTTTACAAGATTTTTGTAACAAAATCCAGCTTCCAATGTATTAGGATGCTCTCTGGTATCCCACAGATCTATTCTGTCCACTGCCAGATAAATGGCATCTTCGCCATACACAATGCATCCCAGCCTGCCATTTCCAAGCGGTAACCCCATATCCCACGAAGTAATGGCATGCTCATAACAAATATCATATTTACTTAAATCCATACTCTTTTTCACTTTCTGACTGTTCAGATTTTCTTATGCTTCCTGATAAACCTCAAGTAATCTTAAAGCCGCTTCTGTTCTCGATGAAGTGATTTTTATGATAAGTTCCTTTGTCTGTACCGGATCAAACATGCAAATACGTTTATGTCCTACAACCGTAAAATCAGCAATTTTATTTTTTCCCACAAGGATCTCTCCCTGTTCAATATGTTGTCCCAATGGCAAATATTCTCCCAGCACAACTGCGGAAATATTCTTAAGCTCCGGAAAACGAAGTGTGATGACTGCACTCGCACTGTCCTCTGATGCCAACCAATATGTCCCGTTGTCTCCATCTGTAAGAAATTCTACCGGATGATCTGTTTGTACGGTATCTGCTTCAATTTGTGCCGTGGCAGCTATATTATGTGCAAATTTGTTTTTCAACATTTCCCCAAGTTGTTTCAACTGCTCACAATCCGCTTTGGCTATACGTCCGTGTTTATCCGGTGGAATATTCAGCAACAGGCTTGCATTTGCACCAACCGCATCCAGATAAATATGGAATAACTCCTCCGCTGTGCGTACCTGTGCATCCTGTTCCTCATGATAAAACCAGCCGGTGCGGATGGAAGTATCAACTTCTGCCGGATACCAGACCAGTGTTTCTGCCTGTTTTATTGCTTCCCGGCTGCCCAGATCCTCATCCTGCGAGTCGAATTTTCTGGAAAATGTTCCGTCATCAGACTTTTGCGACTTTTCCGAGGTTCGTTCTGCATCGCGAAGTTCTGCCGGCACAACACTCCATTCACTCTTCCTGCAGTGTCCTGCCTCGTTTCCACACCACCTTACATCCGGTCCACATATATTAATTACTGCCTCCGGCTGTAAGTTTCGTATTACACTGTAGTACCTCTCCCAGTCATAGACTTGTTTTTTTCCGTTCGGTCCTTCACCGCATGCGCCATCAAACCAAAAACAAAATATATCACCGTAATTGCTTGCAAGTTCTGTCAACTGGTTCACAAAATAATCATCATATGCTGTTCCGCTTCCATAACATGACTCATGCCGATCCCATGGTGATAAGTACACCCCGAATTTTATTCCGCCGCGTCTGCACGCATCTGCAACTTCGCGCACCACATCCCCCTGTCCATTTTTCCATGGACTGTTTTTAACACTATATTCTGTATAGGCACTTGGCCACAGGCAAAAACCGTCATGGTGTTTACACGTCAGCAGCAGCCCTCTCATCCCCGCTGACTTAACAGCCGATACCCATTGATCTGCATCAAACGCATCTGGTGCAAAAAGTCTCGGGGAATCTGTTCCATCTCCCCACTCACGACCGGTAAAAGTATTCATACCAAAATGCGTAAAAGCATAAAATTCAAGCTGCTGCCACGCAAGCTGACGCTGGCTTGGTGCAATGCCAGCCGCATAATAAATCTGTTCTTCGGGTGTCCTCATCTTTTCCTCCTTCTCCTGTATCTGCTTTTTTTATTCCAGATAAGAAATTAACCTTTCAGACCTCCGACATTCATTCCCTGAATTAACTGCTTCTGTCCTATCAGGAAAATAATAATGGTCGGGATTAACGCTAATATAAGTGCTGCAAACAATGCTCCCCAGTCTGTAGCATAACGCTGAACCTCATACAGATTGGCAAGTCCGACCGGAAGTGTCTGCTTTTCCGGGTCAGTTAACATAACAAGTGCAACCGGATATTCGTTCCATGCAGCCATCGCTGAAATCATACACACTGTCACAATTCCCGGCTTTGCCATCGGCATAATTACTTTTATCAGGATACGGAACGGTCCACAGCCATCAATCATTGCTGCTTCCTCATAATCCCTCGGAATAGACCTTAAAAAGCCGGACAAAACAAATATGGCAAACGGAAACTGCATTGTTGCATACAAAACAGCCAGTGCCACACGGTTATTGAGTAAATGCAATGCATTCATCTGTAAAAACAGCGGTATCATAATAAAGGTTGCCTGAATAAAAATAGCTGCCATATAAATATTTAACATCAGCCTTGAGCCAAAAAATTTATACCGCACCAGGCAATAGGCACACGGAACAGCACATACCATGATGACGCACAATGTAATAAGTACAATCAGCACGGAATTTCCGACATTGCTTAAAAGATTTGATTTTTCAATTGCACGCGCATAGTTATCCCATGCCAGACTTTTGGGAAGTGAAAATGCATTTGTAAGAAATTCATTATTCGTTTTAAACGATGAATAAACATTCCAAAGCAATGGATAAATCATAATCACTGTCACCAAAATCATAAAAATGCGGACGACCCACCGCAATGCGGCTGCCTGGCGTCGGCTCTGCTCATTTGTCTTCATATTTCCTACCCCCCTTTAAGACTCACTGTTTGTAAGCTTACGTGAAACCATTGACAACGCAATCGAAATTATCAATGTAAATACTGTAATTGCCATTGCATATCCGAAGTTACCGTTTATAAATCCCTGGGTATACATGTACTGGAGCAATACGGAGGATGCACCGTTTGGTCCTCCACCGGTCATAACCTTGGATAAGGTAAAGCTTAAATTTATCGTTCCCGAAAGAGCCAATACAAACGTAATACCTATAATGTCTTTTATTAACGGCAGCGTAATTGAAAACATTTTACGGACAGGACCTGCCCCGTCAATTGTTGCTGCTTCATAAATCTCACTGGAAATACCATCCATTGCCGCAATATGCATTACCATATAGTAGCCTGTCGCCTGCCATACTAATGTCACCGCAATACACCATAGTGCTGTGCTTCCATCACCCAGCCATGATTTTGCCCAGGCAGACAAACCAACTCCATTTAAAAAGCTATTTAAAATACCCATGGTCGGATGAAAAACAAATGACCAGATAATTCCTACGACTGTAAGTGATATAATGTTTGGAAAATAGAATACTGTCCGGTACAGACCACGTTCCTTCAAATCAGACTGTGAAATAATAAACGCAAGTACCAATGCAATCGCAATTGTAATTATTGGGACAACCGCCATAAGCTTTAGTGTATTTTTTAATGCAAGGATAAAATATTCGTCCCGGAACATATATTTGTAATTCTCCAGAAAAACAAACTTACTGTTTAATCCAAGAGAAGTTGCATTCGTTAATGATAATAAAAACGCCCGTATAGTCGGAATAATTGTAAAAATCAGTGTCAGTAAAAAGGCTGGTAAAACACATATACAGATAAAACCTACCGGCAGCTTCTGCCCTTTCTTTTTTTTCTTTTCCGCAGCTTGCAGTTTCATTTAATTACCCCTTTCGAAAAAAAATAGCGCCATGCCACACAATGCGGCATGGCGCCTCATAAGTCTACAGACTTACTTGATTATTGCGCAGTTTCTGAAACCTCTTTAAAGGAATTTTCTACTTTCTGAGCCCACTCTTCTGCACTCATTTTACCTGTCATAACATCTGACAATACGTTAAATACATCATCATTCGGAACTACCTTGCATCCTTCTGGTAATGCTGCAAAACCAAATACCATGGATGTTCCATGCTCATAAATCTCATTCATATTATAGATACCGTCAGAAACAAGTCCCTTGGATAACTCAGTTGCATCTTTTAATGCGTAAATACCATTTGCCTTTTCTGCAAACAACTTCACAGACTCTTCTGTATACAGGAAACGTAAAAACTCTTTTGCCAGCTCAGGGTTCTCTGCCTTTGCAGGAATACTAAACTGCTCTACACTTGTCATAACATAGGCTTCATCCCCATCTTTTAAAACTGGGGCTGTCCAGAGTCCAAACTCGAAACCATCCGCTCTCGGAGCGTCTGCCATCTCATTTTCCATCCAGTTACCATTTGGAATAAACAAACATTTGTTCATCATCATTTCTGTCTGGGACTGTGTATGGTTCAATGCAACTGTACCCTCCAGCAAATATCCTCCGGTGCCGATCTTTGCTATATTTTCAAGAACTTCCATCGCTTCTGGTTTTGAGAAAGAACCTTCCACATAATTAGAAATGTCTTTGATATTATCTATCCCTGTAGCAGAAGCTAAGGCCGGCCACAATAAAGACTCTACATATGACGGATAAATTCCTGCATAAGTCATCAATGCATATCCATCTTCTTTTGCCTGATCCCCAAGTGCAAAGAATTCGTCCCATGTCGTCGGGAGTTCATAATTCATTTCCTCAAACAGAGTCTTATTGTATACAAGTCCCATTGGGCTGCTGTTAAATGGCGCCAGATAAATCTTTCCATCAGCATACGGCTGACATTTTGCTGTCTCAAGAATACCCGTATTTACCTGATCTTTTAATGGTGTCTCATCATCAATGCCAGGTCCTTCAAACACATCTGTCAAATCCAATAATGCATGTTCCTTAATCATAGACGAGATAAGACCTGTAGAATCATTGTCGTTCATAACAATAAAATCCGGTACATTTCCGGCAACAATTTGTGGTCTGATGACATCACCAATTGATGGGCTGATCTGCATGTCAACCTCAACTCCCGGATAGGCTGCTTCAAACTTCTCGACTATTTCATTCCAGTAATCCGGACCATAACCTCCTTCAAATACCGCAATATTTAATTTCTTGTTCTCAAATTCTGCCGCATTGTCTGCTGTTCCATTCTTCTCCGTTTTTTCTGTGCCTACTGTGTTTTCTGCGCTGCTGTTGTCTGTGTTTGCGGATGTATTTGCATTTCCCCCGCATCCTGCCAGTGTTGCTGCACACATGCTTGCAACAAGTAGCGTACTAATCGCTTTTTTCATTTTAATTTCCTCCTGATTTTTAATTTTCTGGAAAACTTTTTTGTCTCCCTTGGAATGATTTCATTATAGCTGTAACAGGTGGCAGATTGAATGGACACAATTTACAAAAAGCTATACAATATTGACTTTTTCGACTGACACTGTTAGTATTAATGAACAGCTAAAAATAAAGTATTGGAAAAGAGGAAACTTTGAAATTAACAAAAACACGCCATTGCGTAAAACAGACAAATCTTTTAAGAACCATTAAAATCAGAAACCGGCTTTTATGCATTTTTCTTTTTATTTCCCTTGTTCCGGTTACTTTTATCGGCTTTTATGCATACACAGTATACACCCAGTCAATCAATGATAAGCTGGAACGTTCCAATGAACAGGCTCTGTATCTTTTAAATCAGAATTTTATTACCGAGCTCAACATATTCCGTATGTATATTGACACAATTTCCGTCAGCGATGAATGCCAGCAGATCCTTTCCAAATCATGTGATACCAATTTCACATTAAATGAACAGGATGTACAGGCACTCAACGATTTCCGCAGCCGTGTTCCATTCCCATCCATTCACCTGAAAAATCTGCGTATTCTCGACCGCAATCGAAATATCGTATATGATTTAGGATATGATGATATAGATGCCGAACGTTTTTCCCAGATTGTAGAAGAAATTGATGAAACCTCCCCTCATGACTCCCTTCAATATATCCACACCTATCGAAGCAGTGACAAAATCATTATCGGCCGTAAAATTTACAGCAGTACACGTCTGAGTGAGCATATTGGTTACATCCTTATTTATCTTGATGAAACCTTTTTCAGCAATACACTTTTTACAAACGTCTCCTTTGGAGATGAGTCCAATATTATGCTTGTGCGCGGTGACGGCTATATCATTTCCTCCCAGGAGCGTTCCGTACTTGGCGCACTGTTAGACGATGCCCTGCTTCAGCAGGTGAAATTAAATAAAAACTCCCTTGCCGAAACCTTTTACACAGAATATGAGGGTGAAAAGCTTGTTATTATCTCTGCGTATAACAGTGAATTTAATAACTACCTCATGGCTACCTTCCCCTATCGCTACATTACCGATGAGACGAGCAGGATTAATCAAAGACTGCTTCTCCTTGCAGCCATTTTAATTGCGCTCTGCCTGTGTCTTACGCTCATTGTATACACAAGTATTATGCAGCCAATTCACCAGATTGTCACAAAATGCAATGATATTTCCTATGAGGACTTAAACACAGCCATCAACGATACAAGCCCCGACGAATTAGGTTTTCTTGCCCGGACAATCGACCAGATGCTTCAACGCATTCACATGTTCCATATCGAACAGGCTCAGAATGAGGAGCAGAAAAGGCACCTGGAATTAAGAGTTCTGCAATACCAGATTAACACCCATTTTCTGTTTAACACCTTAAACTCGCTGCGTATCGTTGCACAGATGAACGATGTACCTATTTTAGAACAGGGTATCTCCTCCCTTACTTTTTTATTGCAGCAGACACTGGTCAAAAAACAGGAGCGGATACCTCTTTCCCTTGAGATTGAAAACTTAAACCACTATTTTACGGTGCAGAGTATCCGCTATGCCGGAATGTTCGATGTGAAATACCATTTGGAAAATGATACTCTCGCCTGTGAAATCCCACGCTTTGCATTACAGCCGCTCGCTGAAAATGCGATTATACATGGGACCGCCAATGCAGCTATTCCAATTATAATTTCGGTGGAAAGCCATTTTTCTGACAATAAAACACTTGAAATCATCCTTCGTGACAACGGATGCGGATTTGACCAGGACGAGGTAAAACAGACAGACAAAAAATGTGGCTCGGGTATCGGCGTAGACAATGTAAACCAACGGATTAAATTACATTACGGCGCTTCGTACGGCCTTAAGCTGGAAAGCCATCCGGGAGAAGGCACTGTCTGCTATCTGACACTTCCGCACATACTTTATAAGGAGGAAAATTAAAATGAGTTTACAAATTTTACTTGTAGATGACGAACCTGCCATCAAAATCGGTTTTCGTCAGTTAACGGACTGGTCCAAAACTCCTTATACTCTTTGTGGAACAGCCGGAAATGGAAAGGAAGCACTTGCCTATCTTGAAAAGAACCCGGTCGATATTATCATAACCGATTTAAAAATGTCCGTAATGGACGGTATCGGTCTTATTCACGCCTTAAAGCAGAATAATTCGGAAATTCCTATCATTGTGCTCAGCAGCTATTCGGATTTTGAGCTTGTCCGGGAAGCACTGACTGCCGGGGCAGCCGATTACATATTAAAAGCCAACATTTCCGCTGACAGCCTGATAGCGCATCTCGATAAGGTGGCCGGAAATCTTTTAAACAGACAGAAAGACCGTGCGGCTGCCCTTTTGCAAAAGCAGCAGTTAGAGGAACAGAATACACAGATTTTAATGAATGATATTCGTAATTTCTTTTTAGATGAAACAATTACTACCGAAGAACTTTTAAAGGAAACATCCGACCTTGCGTTTTTTTCTGTTCCGTGTATCGTGCTCACATTATTTTTTCACGAAGATATGAAACGGGAAAAATTAAAACGTGTTGCACCAAATATTCAGACCCTGCTGACAGAAACGCTCGCTTTGGCAGCTTCCCCTGTCAGCATTATGATGCACCACAATGAGCTTGCATTTTTTCTCCCTTACAGCGACACCTTAAAATACAATATCTCATCAAAAACACAGGTTCTCAATCGGCAGATTGCCACCTATTTCGGTGTTCTCCCTATTTTGTGCTACTCTGCACCGGCTGCCGGTGCAGCCGAATGCCGGAATGCATATTTTTCCTGTATAAATGCAAGGAGAATTACTTTTTATGAGAAGAACCGTTCCATTATTTTTACAAAGGATATTCGTTTTGTTTTTGAAATTTCCGCAGAAGAAATCCAGGAAACAATGAATTCCGTTTTAAACTTTGTGCAGACCGGAAGCCGTGAAAATCTGTTTGGATATGTCCGAAATCTCCTGGCAGAATGGTCTGCCCTTCCGCTGGAACCTTTTCATCTGTGCATGAATTGCGTCCATATTTTTGAAGGTGTCGCATTGTCCGGCAAATCTGGAAAACTGCATGCACAAATTCATGATTACCAGAAGAAAATTTCGCAGTCCACAAGCTTGGCAGAATTAAAGGTTACACTTTGTGATGCGCTTTTACTTTTACTGGAAAGCAATGAAAATAATTATGAAAATTACAAAAAAGAAATTCAGGTTGTGATGCGGTATGTGAACGTACACTACAAGGAACATATCACCCTCGACCAAATTGCTGAGGAGGCAAACCTGAACAAAAGCTATCTCTGCCGCCTTTTCAAAAAAGAATACGGTGACAGTGTCTTTAATTATCTGAATATGATACGGATGGAAAAAGCTGCCGAGCTTCTGCGGAGCAATCCTGGACTTTATGTGCAGGAGGCAGCCGCAGAGGTCGGAATTACAGAACCTTTTTACTTTACCAGGCGGTTCAAAGAATATTTTGGCATCTCGCCAAGGGAATATATCCTGCGGGTTTCAGACAATGACCATTCCCCGGAGGCATAACCTTTCTTCCTCTGTCCCTGCACGATTAAAAAACCAGCACACTGTGATTTAACTCATCTGTGTGCCGGTTTTCCTTTTCTTTATCTTCTGTAAAGCTCAAATTCTGCAATGCTCGGGTCTGTCTGTCCGGCACTGTTTGCCGAAGTATCCGCCCGCAACGCAGTAATTACCAGCCTTATTTTCTGTGCTGTGGTATCCTCAAAAGCAAATTCCTTCCTTTCTCCGACTTCTCCTGTATTCTCAAATATTGTCTGATATGTGGTTCCATCCCACGCCTGAAGCTGGAAGCTTTCAATTCGCGGCGTTGCCCAGTTTGCAACAATATTTTCCGTCATTGCCATTGTGTTAAATGTCACATCACTGCCCAGGTTAAATTCTATCTCAATCGGTAATTCTGAATTGGCAGATGCCCAGCGTGTATCCATTTTTCCGTCATTAAGCCATGATACATCAAAATCATTATGACAGTTATTGGTTATAACTTCTTTGTTTAAAACCAGATTGACCTTTTTGGAAGCCTGTTTATTATAATAAAGCTCCAGTTCTTTCAGGCTCGGGTCTGTCTGTCCTTTTCCGTGCAATGTCGTATCTGCCTTAAGCCCTGTAATTACAAAACGCAGTTTTGTCGTTGTAACTTCTGGAAAAACAAACTCTGCAGACTCCCCAATTGTTTCACTGCTCTCATAAAACTTCTCAAACTCCGTTCCGTTCCATTTTTGCAGTTCAAACTTGGCAATTCGCGCAGATGCCCATCCGGAAACGATATTTTCTTTTGCTATAAGCTCATTAAAGGTTGTCTCCTCCCCAAAATCAAGCTCCAGCCAAATCGGAAGGGTGGAGTCGGCAGATGCCCATCTTGTCGTATCATCTCCATCCACTACATTACACGCATCAAACGATACATGGAAATTATTTGCACTCGCAGAAGCTTTGACCGCAAGATTAACCGGTGGTGCATTATATTCTCCTTCCGGTACTTCATATACACCAATATCCGGTGCATCCCCGTAATATAACTGATTTCCGAAAAAGTCCATCGTTCCCATCTGTGGTACATAAATCCCCGCATCAACTAACGGAGAGTCCTTCCCAATTTTATAACCGTCCCAAATGGTGGCACCGCTGAGAATTCCCTGTTCATTGCGCTCCGGTTTTTGTCCCGGATTTACCATTTTCGGGTTCTCGGTAACTTTATATGCATCTGCCGGTTCATATTTCGAATGTATTCCGCTCGCCTCATAAAAACAATTGTTACTGAATGTCACCGCTCCAAGATTTCCGAGATATCTGGCAGTATCATGCCACGTTGTCGTAGTTGTGGTGCTTTTATTATAGAATACATTATTGTAAAAGTATGTCTGTGATTTAAATGGGTCCCGATGCATAAACTTCGTTCTTTCCCCATCATATATAATAACATTATTTAAAAAATAGGTTGGTGTTTCACAGGCTGTCAGAAAATATTTAATGATGTAATCGCCGCCGTCATCACTGATATTATAACGGATAATATCATTATTATTTTTTCCCATATACAGCATCCAGCCACACGGATTGTTATGTGAATAATTAAACTGATATACAACATCTTTCAGACCTGAGTCCATATCATAAGGGCTTCCATCTGCATTTGTTGACGGTCCGTTGTATACCTCATTAAACTGAAAAACTGCATTTTCACATTTCCATGGATAAAGTGCAACCGTCGGCCGGAAATTCGGATAACGTTTCAAAAATCCATCTACAACATTGTACTCCACAACTGCGTCCTTCGCATCACACAAGTCAATTGCTCCCTGCGCAATGTCCTCAAAATAGTTGTGTCCGATATACACGTTCGTCATCCACATATTGTTGGCATCAATCCCATCCTGATAGTTTCCCTTAACGGTTGTAACATATCCGGTAACTCCCAGAAGGTCCACCTTACGGATTGTATTGTATGCAATACGGAGATCATTAAAGCTGCTGGAAGGTCTCAATGAGCTTCCAACCACGTTAAATATAATTCCACCAGTAAATGTATCATTCCAGTCATTTGGTCCGTCTACATCATGTACATAACAGTTCTCAATGTAAATATGGTCCATAATTCCGTCATCATCATCCTCTAACTGATCACAATCGACAATCAGAAGTATTCCGTTTCTTGTCATATTTTTACTCGACCAGCTATTGTCGCCCTTCGGTCTGGAAAGGTCAATATCCTCATCAAAGTCATCGTCATTTGTAATTTCCAGATTTCTGATTTCCCAGTACTCCTGATTTCTCAGATGGACTGCTCCAGAATAGTTTAATCCACGGTCAATTCCCATACCGTTTATAATAGGTTTCTCCTCACCGCCGTACTTGTCAATAATAATCGGCGCTCCTTCCACACCGGAGCCTTTCGGCCATAACCATTCCCCATTCCACACACTGCCGGATTTTAACAGAATTTGGTCGCCCGGCAAAAATGTCGTATCAGTGACTTTATTCAGACTTTTCCATGGTGCATCTATGCTTGTGCCACTGTTAGAGTCATCTCCATTTTCTGCATCAACATAATAGGTTGTCCCTGCATTACCTGTCGTTTCCTGTGCATTTACACAAACAGGCATGCTTCCTGTCACCATACCTGCAACAATTACTGCCGCCAGCAATGAACTAATCTTTTTTTTATACATTCTTCTTCTCCTAATTCCATTTAATCGTATCGTAAACTCTGTCTACGACTGTTACTGAAAGTTCTTCCTCTCTGTCTGTCAGATATCTCTGAAACTGCTCTGTCATAATCATATCCTCCAGACGGTTTCTTACCTCATCATAAGAGAGTCCGCTGCCCTCCTTTCTGCCTAAATACCGGACTGCATAATAACCTATGGAGTCATCATAATAAACATCTGATATCTCCCCGGCATTCAATCCATAGACTGCTTCCAAATAAATACTGTTGCTGCGCGAGTCCCCTTTATTTGACATCTCTCCTATCGCAAGCTCTGTTTCGTCATATTGCCCGATGCGTTCTTTTTCAGACTGTATTCTGCCGTTAACCTCAATTTCTTTTTTTATCTGTCTTAACGTGCTCTCCCCATTGCCGTCCGCTGCATCCGGCACTGAATAAACCAAAAGACTGATTTCATCTCCCTGCGAAAACAGTTCTTTGTGGCTTTCATAATACTGCCTTGTCTCACTCTCCTGTAATCTGTTATCCACTTTATATTGTTCAAACATTTCCAGTTTTATTTTACTAATATAGTAAGAATAATAATCTGAAAAACTCATCTCAACCGGTCCATAGACAATTTCGTTACTCTCAACTGCATTTTTTCTCGCAGCTACAAACTCTTTCCAGTCTTTTCGAATATCAGAGTAGGATACACTCTCTGCCATCCCGGCTTCCTTTGCCAGTAGCAGAATATTTTTTGTCTCCACAATATTTTTCAATGCACGTTCACGCGCATATTCCTCCGGCGTTATTCCATCAAACTGCGTATTCCGAAAAGAAGACACAGAGGTATCCGCATTGTATTTCCCCGCAAAATATGCATAAGATGCACTTTTTTCCTCCGATACAAAAAATTCTGCCTCCTCTTTGGAAATCTTAATATTTTCTACATAAAGTGCCGGAGAAGAAATAAGCAGACTTATTCCTGTAATGCTGAATGCTGCTAAAAGAACAATTCCTATAACAAAATAAAAATATCGTCTCTTTCCCATTACGTTTTCTCCTATATTGGTAATTGATAAGTACTATTGTATGTATTATGACTGACTTTTTCCATGAAGAATATTTTGATTAACCTATACAATATTGACTTTCAGGATATGACGAAGTGATTTTTCACAAAAAAACAGCGGTACCGCCAAATGCGATACCGCTGTTTTCTAATGATTTTTATTTAATTATAAGGATTTTCTTTTTCATTTCAGCAGGCTGAAGGCTGCATATTAAGGCTTTTTACATGCTGGTCATTGATGTACCCACAGGCTTTTAACCCCGCCTGAAGAACAGAAATTAAGCTTGCACCTGACATCTGCTGTATGGTATGATCATCCAATTCGATCATGTACGTGCGTTCGCCGTTATCTTTCTCACAGTCTATCCTATACATATTTCTTCTGCTGATCGCACCGATCTCCTCTAAGGTATTGATCATACGATACACGGTGGCCGTTCCGATCTTAGGATCAATTCTGGATGCTTTATAATAGATTTCTTTACAGCTTGAACAATTCTCATTCAATATGATATCGAGTAACACCATTCTCTGCTTTGTAATCCTGCATCCCTGCTCTTTCAGCCGCTGAATCACAATTTCACGCTGCATCTGGGTTCTCTCATACTTCTGCTGGTTGTTCTCTTGTTTCTGCTGTACTGACGTATGCTGATTCATTTTAAACCATGCCCTTCTTATCACCTGAAATTTGTGGTTATCACTACAGGCAGCATGAAACACCGCCTTTGCTTTTTTATCTAATGGCAGCCTCTGCAATGTGAACAGTCCCCACCGCAGGAAGATTTTCCACTCTTTTTGTCCCGGACAATGCCTCTGACGATCAGAGCAACTACGGATATCAAAACAACTAATACAACGAATGTTCCCATATTATACTACCGCCTTTCTGTTTTTTTAAGGAGAAGCCTCTATGTATGAGGCTTCTTCCTGAAATGACTATTATTTTGCACTTACAACTTTCTTTGCATCAACCTTTAAAGTGTTGCTCTCTTTGTATGGGCGGAACAGTAAGTACAGGAATCCGATCACAAGCAGGAATGCCACAACTGTTCCGATTCCGAATGTTCCAGTTGTAATTAATGTACCGATCTGGTAGATGCAGAGTGATACCACATAAGCGAGTCCACACTGATATCCGATTGCGAACCAGAACCATTTTGCATTGTTCATCTCACGTTTGATCGCTCCCATTGCTGCAAAGCATGGTGCACACAGTAAGTTGAACACTAAGAATCCATAAGCTGCGATCGGAGTCATAGCTGCTGCAAGGTTACCCCAGATCTCAGCACCATCTTCTGCGACTTCTCCGAATCCATATAACATACCAAATGTTGCTACAACGTTCTCTTTTGCAATCAAACCAGTGATCGCTGCAACTGCCATTTTCCATCCTTCACCTGCTTTTGTCCAGCCAAGTGGTGCAAAGATCCATGCGATTGCGCTTCCGATAGAAGCAAGGATAGAGTTATTTAACTCCTCAACCATTCCAAAGCTTCCACTCTCCCATCCGAAGCTCATTAAAAACCATAATACGATGGTAGATAAAAGAATGATCGTACCTGCTTTTTTGATGAAGGACCAGCCTCTCTCCCACATGCTGCGAAGTACGTTGGAAACTGTTGGCCAGTGGTATGCCGGAAGCTCCATAACGAATGGTGCAGGATCACCGGCAAACATTTTTGTTTTCTTTAAGATGATACCGGAGCAGATGATTGCTGCGATACCAACGAAATAACAGCTTGTTGCGACCCATCCGGAGTTATCGAAGAACGCACCTGCGATCATGGCGATAATTGGAAGCTTTGCTCCACAAGGAACAAAAGTTGTTGTCATAATGGTCATTTTACGGTCACGGTCATTCTCGATGGTACGGGATGCCATAATACCAGGAACACCACATCCGCTGCCGATCAGCATCGGAATGAAGGATTTTCCGGAAAGACCAAATTTACGGAAGATACGGTCCATGATGAATGCGACACGTGCCATATATCCGCAGCTCTCTAAGAAAGCAAGGAAAATAAATAATACTAACATCTGTGGTACGAAGCCAAGAACTGCACCAACACCGGAGATCACACCATCTACGATGAGTCCTGTCAGCCATTCTGCACATCCGATTCCCTCAAAGAAGCTCTGTGCTCCAGGAATGATCCATTCTCCAAACAATGTGTCGTTTGTCCAGTCTGTCAGCAGTGCTCCAACGGTTGTAACAGATACATAATATACAATGAACATCACTACTGCAAAAATTGGTAACGCAGCCCATCTGTTTGTCACGATGCGGTCGATCTTATCAGATGTTGTCAGTTTTTCTTTGTTGTTCTTTGTCACACATTCACCAATGATAGAAGAAATGTATACATATCTCTCATTTGTGATAACACTCTCGGTATCATCATCAAATTTGTCTTCCATCTCTTTGATCTCTGCGGATACATCCGGAACGTTTGTCATCATTTCATTGATCTTATCATCTTTTTCCAGTAATTTGATCGCAAAGAATCTCTTCTGTTCTTCCGGCATTCCTTTTAACTTGCCTTCTACTTCTGCAATAATATCCTCAGCCTCTTTGGAGAACTCGTGTGCAACAACTGCTGCTTTTCTGCTCTCTGCAAGCTTCACTGCCTTCTCAGCAGCCTCTTTGATGCCGGTTCCTTTTAAAGCGGAAATCTCAACGACTTCACAGCCTAATTTTTTACTTAATTTATCTGTGTGGATTTTCTCACCGCTCTTCTCCACAACGTCCATCATGTTGACTGCCATGATGACCGGAATACCTAATTCCATAAGCTGTGTGGAAAGGTAAAGGTTACGCTCGATGTTTGTACCGTCGACGATATTTAAGATCGCATCCGGTCTCTCAGCGATGAGGTAGTTTCTTGCAACTACTTCCTCAAGTGTGTATGGAGATAAAGAATAGATACCCGGTAAGTCCATGATAACGACATCTTTATGTCCTTTTAATTTTCCTTCTTTCTTCTCTACCGTAACACCCGGCCAGTTACCAACAAACTGGTTGGAACCTGTCAGAGCATTAAATAATGTTGTTTTACCGCAGTTTGGATTTCCTGCGAGTGCAATTTTAACTGCCATGATCAACTCTCCTTTTCTGCTTCTATGTAAGTCCGTTTCCATGTCTGGAATCCGCATGCCGCATCCTGCAAAAGTATGCAAGCACTACTCATTTTCATAACATTTTTATCTTTTGAGTTAGTCTTATGTAACCCATGGGCAAAAAAAATTATTCCACTTCGATCATCTCTGCATCTGCTTTGCGGAGGGATAACTCGTATCCGCGCACAGTAACCTCTATAGGGTCGCCAAGCGGTGCTACTTTTCTGACAAAAACATCCACACCTTTTGTGATACCCATATCCATGATCCTTCTCTTAACCGGGCCCTCGCCAGTTAACTTTTTGACTTTTACTGTCTGTCCGACAGCTGTTTCTTTTAATGTCATTTCCTAACGGCTCCTTTTTTATTTTTTAATCATTTATCAGCAGGCAGGAAACGCCCTGCCATTGCTTACAGCTTACAGGCTGGCACACCTAGACCATGATCTTGTTTGCCATGTCTTTTCCGATCGCAACCCTCGAATCCTTGACATTCACGATCATATTGCCACCGATCTCAGATACAACCGTAACAACGCCTCCGGTTACAAATCCGAGATTCTCTAAAAATCTTCTGGTTTCTTCTTTTCCGCCAACTTTTTTGATTGTATTCTCTTCACCTGTTTTCACCATTGTTAAAGGCATCATATCTTCCTCTTCCTTATCTTTCCAAAGACTATTGATAATCTTTTTCGTTTCTACGTTGGTTAGTATAATCTAACGATAGTTAGTTGTCAATAACTTTTTACATATTTTTCTAAAATATTTTCTTTTGTAGGGCTGCACAATTTTTCATTATTTTAAGTCACTATTTTCAGTGAGATGTAAACCTCCTCAGACGTATGGTCATGAAAAAAAAGAAGACATCACACATTTTGCTGTGCAATGCCTTCTTCCGCATCATTTCTTACTGTTTATTCTGCTTATTCTGTTTTAACTCTTTTTTCCATGCCATATAGCTTGTGTACTCTTCACTCTTTTTGAACTTGCGTTTTTTCAGAATGAACATCACAAGTGAGAGGATGAATCCTACTACACCGATGGTCGCAATTGTCTTTAAGATCACAAGTAATTTTGGCTGTACAAATTTAATGGTTGTATTTTCACCAACACCGTTCATAGCAACAGAGTTTGCTAATACATACAGGTCATGGTGGCATGCCTCACGCATTGCTGTTACCATAACCGGATCATTTTTATATGCCGGTAATTCTTTGGTCACATACGGCATCATGGCATCATAGGTTGTAACACCACCCGCCATCACTCCGTCCGGACCATTGACATATGGATTAAGAACGTTGTCTGTGATGGTAAGTCCATTGCTGCCCCACTCATTTCTCATGATTCCGGTCATCAATCCTTTGTTACCGCCGGACCAGATACATCCCCAGCGTGTGTAAGCAACCATGGTTCCGTTTGCATTTCCTTCTTCAAATACATCCTGGAATGCTTTTAAATATACTTCACGCGCTGCCTGCTCAGAGAGCCATACGCCAAGACCGATACGATCCTGCTCGCAGTCGTTTAATGCAAAGTGTTTCATTACGACATGAACACCTTTTTCCTGGATAGCTGCCACTTCGTAAGCACTCATTTTTCCGGAAAGGAATCCGTCTTCACTGTAGTACTCGAAGTTACGTCCGCCATAAGGAGTTCTGTGGATATTGTTACCAGGTCCGTAAAGGATCGCAACGCCTGCAGACAGACAGTTATTACCGATCACTTTACCAATCTCTGTCATAATATCCGTATTGAAAGTTGCTGCCATCACATCCTCAGATGTAAATGCAGTTGCTGTCAGTTTTTCTTTATCAGTATTACCGAATAAGGAAGCTGTCAGTCCCTGTGGTCCGTTCTCATCACGGGAACCCGGAGCCTGGATCGATTTGATCGGCATTGTCCAGTGGAAGGAGTCACCGATCAAAGTTACCATTTCATCATAAGTAAGCTGGTCTAATAAAGTATCCCAGTCAGCATCGTCATAATCTTTACCGATCATATCGTATAAAGTAAGACCATTTTTTGCACCTAATGTCGGCATCTCTACTTTATCATAATCTGCTGCATCATACTGAACTAACTGCAGATCATCAATCATGGTATCTGTCAATGCAAATACCGGAGATTTTGCTGGGAAAGTTCCCTCCCAGTCATTACGTGAAAGGTAAGTTACGGAGTTATCTCCTGCACCTTCATAAAGGTTCATATCAGAATCGGATAACTGGTTTGTTACCTCTGCTCCGCTCTTAGCTACTGCATAAGTAGTTGTATCTAATGTATCATTTGTCCACTGGAATGTAAGCTCTGCATTTCCTTCTGCGTCCATTCCATTCTCAGTTGTAAATCCTTTTGCTGCAAGAATGTTGTTTACAGCATTGTGTGCATCTGTTGCTGCTGTAAAATAATAATCGCCTGCATCTAAAATGTAAGTACCTGCACCATATGCATCATAAGATGCGATATCTGCTCTGTCTACATTGATTGTTAAAGTCTGGGATTCACCCGGAGCTAAAATATCTGTTTTGCCGAATCCGCATAACTGTACCGCAGATTTCTCTACAGAATTCTCTTTGTCATACTCTGTATATGGAGACTGTGCGTAAATCTGAACGGTCTCTTTTCCGGAATAAGTATCGCCTGTATTGGTAACTGTCACATTAAAGTTATAAGAATCTGTCGCAGCATCATAAACGCCCGTCATGTCGCTGTACTCGAAATCTGTATAGCTTAATCCATAACCGAATGGGAATGCCACATCATCGCTGTATACATAGCTTCCGGCATTTCCGGTTCCCATAACGGTATCTTCATAACGAGTCTCATAATATTTGTATCCAACATAGATACCTTCCTGATATACCATGTAGCTCTTTGCTTTGTCAGGAATGATTCCTTCTGCATAGCCTTCATAAGTAACAGGGGTAAAGTTTGCCATAGCCGGGGAAGACATATTATCGTAGCAATAAGTATCTACAAGGCTTCCGGATGGATTGACGTTACCTGCAAGGATATCCGCCACTGCATTGATACCTGTAATTCCGACATCGCCGATCCACAGACAGGCATCTACATTATAAGTATTGTCTTTTAAGAAATCCACCTGTAATGCATTTGCAGAGTTGATCAGCACAATGATCTTGCTCACTGTTCCGTCTGCTTTCATTGCTGCCACATTGGAAAGCATTTCTTTTTCATTGTCATCTAATGCAAGATAATTGACATCACCGTATGCAAGGTCAGCACCCTCACCACCTACACGGGATAATGTAACGATCGCTGCATCACCATAAGAAGTGACAGAATCTTTCACTTCGTCTGTGTACTCATTCCATGGAACCTCTGTTACAACGGCACTTGCAGTTGCGATCGTACCACCATTTCCACGTTTGTACATTCCCATCTCTTCGGATTCATAGAAGTTCCAGAGTGTTTCATTTACATTGAAACCTGTTTTTTCCATTGCAGTTTTTAATGTATCTGCTGTGGAAGCATCAATGTTACCGGATCCTGTACCACCATAAACAAGGTTTACAGATGAATTGGAAAACAGACTGACATTTGCACCTTCTGCTAAAGGAAGTGCATTGTTCTCATTCATAAGAAGCGCTGCACCCTCTGCCTCCACCTGCTGAACAAGCTGTAATCCATAGTCAACCATATCTTCTGTAGACTCAAAGTCAGAGGTAAAGTACTGTGCGCTTTGATCCTCATTCTTTAATTTCCAGAATGTTCCTCCGACGAAAATGGCCAGTGAATTATCAAAAACGTTTAATAAGCTGTACAGCGGCACGAAGATCACTGCCAGAATCGCACATACGATCGATAATCCTTTCCATGGACGGATCGCTCTGTGTTTTGCTTTACGGAAAGCCTTCTTGCGGGCTTTCACTTCTTTTTTGTTCTCTCCCATAATTTTTCTCCATTTCTTTTTTCAAATTCCGTCATTTTGACGAACTTTGTTTACTTTGTGTTTTCATTTTATTAAAATTTTGTTAAAAAATCAACAAACCCGCCCTAGTCGGTTCTTTTTATGACGTAAGTGGTCATTTGAATTCTTCCGGCACATCCTCATAAGTTTTCCATTTTTCCATGGCTTCTTCCAGTGACATTCCCTCACTTACCGCGTGTTTTCTCACAGCATTGACAGCCTGGATCTCTTTCATTCTGGCTCCTGTTAAAGTGTAGCCCTTCATGGCCCAGAGTGTTGCAAGCCATGCGATCATCGGAACGATACAGAACAGGATCAGAACAACTCCATGCATTCCGGAAGAATATGGTGTCTTGCTGTCCGGTAATGTCTGGATACCGATCATTGCAACTGCTGCACCAACGATGGTAGATCCAAGAGAACTTACTAATTTATCTACAAGTGAGAATAATGTTCCCATAATACCTGGCACATACTGTCCGGAACGGTATGTCTCATAATCGGAACAGTCTGCAACCATCGGAATCGGCATATCTGCTGTTGCATAATATGCACCATAACCGATACCAAAGAATAACACAAATAACACCGTGTATACATTGATGGATCTCAGGCTTAAGTTAAATGCCGGAACCCCCTGATTCCATAACAACAACAACACTAAAACTCCAATGTACATGACCAGTGCAAGCATTGTATAGCGCACCAGTGAAGCTTTCTGTCCATGCTTCTGTGATGTCTTTACCGTCAAAAGGAAAAACGGAACAGAGAAAATATATCCGACGATCATCATTGGAAGATACAGTCCGCCGTAGTCTCCCATCATTGCTCCGTAAAGCATACAGAGTACTGTCATATTCGTTGCGATGGAGAAAGCAAGCTTACATCCCGCTCCTGCGACCATAAGACGCTGCAGCTCTTTGTTTGCTTTTAAAATAGCAACATATTCTTTTAATTTTACTTTTTCCTGTTTATTGCCAACACCGAAAAATTCCGGTCTGTCTTTCTCCCAGATACCGATCACTGCAAGAAGTGTCAGCACTGCAGATACCACGATGGCAAGCGGGATCATAAAATCAAAAAAGTTTGCGCTGTTATAGCCGCCAAGACGGTCACCTAAGATCGGTGCCAGAAACTGTACAAGTCCCATACCGATCAGGCTGGCGATCGTATTAAAAATAGTAAACATCGGGCGCTGTTTCGGATCGTTTGTCAGACAAGTCTGTCCGGAACGGGTACAGGCTGTCTGGAATGTGTATCCGATAACATATAATGCATAAAATAACACAAAACATGCATAGCGCAGCCACTGCATGTCCGGTGCGATGATCCTCGTTCCAAAATACAGTAAAATGGAAGAAACGATCATGATCACATTTCCGATTACCATGTATGGACGGAATTTACCGAATTTTGAATTTGTCCGGTCGATCAAAGCTCCGATGATTGGATCCGTCACGGCATCAAAAAGACGCATAACGGTTACCATTGTCGTTGCAAACATAAGCGCAAGTCCTAACACTCCGTTTGCATAATATGCGATAAAATTCATGGTAAGAATATAATAAACATTTGTCGCACCATTGTTCATCGGGAACAGCACAAGCTGATACGGTTTTGCCCGGTTCATTCCGGCTGCCTGTGCAGTGGTTTTTTCTTTTTGATTACTCATTATTTCTTCTCCTTTGGAATATCCTGCTAAAATCTATACCCAGTTTTCACTCTTTTTCGCTTCTTTTTTCAGCTTATAATCCGGATTCTCTTTTTCTGTGTGATGAAGTACCATCGCATCCTTCACACTTCCGGCTACAGCTTCGATCTTATTCTCTTTTTCCATAGGAAGCTGGAAGGTAAAAATATGATTTCCGCTCTTCTGCTCGATCAGCTCTCCGTTATTGTATAAGGATACGACCGGCTGGTTTGTGTAAACTTTAATGGTCGTTGTATCCTCAGAACGGTCACTGCGGCGTGATCCACACAGATGTACAAATGGTTCGTCACTCCAATATGCTTTATATAAGAAGAAACTGTCTTTCTTTGTCTTGCGGTCAAATGTCACAAGTCCCTTATGGTTCATGCCCGGCTCGCCGCCCTGATTTCTAGCATCTGCCGCAAAATCAAACATATTCCACACATAAGTGCTCCACATAAATGGATGACGCTCGAAACATTTGATCATATACTCATGATATTTTGCCTGATATTCCTCAGTATGGTCTCCACGTCTCGGTCTTCTGCTGTGAAGGTTTGGCATACCTTCCGCGCCATACTCGGAATAACCGATCGGGCGGTTCGGGAATACAAGGTGGAAAAATCTTAAGAACAGATCATTTAAGAAAAATCCCGGTACATACCATCCCAGATATAAATTCCATCCAACCAGATCTGTGATGTGTGCAGAACGGTTAAATGGTCCGCACATTGCATAACATGCTAACGTTGTCAGTCTTGTCGGGTCCATCTTGTGGCAAAGATCATTTAACACATGATGATTGTCCAACATATCTTTTTTGTCCTTTGTACTGATGGTAATCTCATTGGATACGCCCCATACTACAATTGACGGATGATTGTAATTCTGAACGATCAGCTCTCTCATCTGGCTGATGGTGTTCTCTCTTCCGCCCGGCATATGTTCCGAAATGTATGGAATCTCTGCCCATACGACCATACCTCTCTCATCACAGAGATCATAAAAATACTGGTCATGCTGATAGTGTGCGAGACGAATCGTATTTGCCCCAAGTTCGCAGATCATATCCATATCTTCATCATGGTTTTTTGTTGAAATCGCATTTCCTAATGCTTTAAAATCCTGATGTCTGGAAACTCCGTGAAGTGGATAATGCTCTCCGTTTAAGAAAAATCCCTTCTTTGGATCTACCGAAAAAGTACGGATACCAAAACGGTTCGTGATCTCATCCTTCACTTCCCCATTTACGGTCAGCGTTGCAACTGCCGTATAAAGGTATGGATTTTTTCTTCCATGCCAGCGGATTGGATTCTGGATATTAAGATTTACGTCACATCCGTTCCCTTCTGCAACTACTTTTCCGTCCTGATCTTTGATCTGAACGTTTACCTGTGCTTCCTCTGTATTGGTAAATGTTTCGATATGAACATTCGCTTCGTTCTCTTTTACTTCCGGTGTGATCTTAATTCCGTTACTTCCGAGGTAATCTAAGTCAAAATGCTCTTTTGACACGATCAGGAAACGGACATCGCGGTAAATTCCGCCATAGAACGTAAAATCGGCTTTCTGCGGATATACTTTTCCATTGACGGAGTTGTCCACGGTCACTTCCAGTTTATTCCGGTCTTCTAAAACCTCTGTGATATTGATGCGGAATGTGGAATATCCGCCATCATGATGTGCAAGTTCTTTTCCGTTCACAGTCACATCACTGCTTGCATTTACACCAAGAAACTCCAGATATACTTCCTCTGCCTCCGGATCAAATTCCGGTTTTTCAAATGTTTTCTCATAGTGGCAGGTTCCTCTGTAGTAATCATTTCCTCCGTCCTGTCCGTCTTTTGCATTCCATGTATGTGGCAAGTTCACCTGCTCTTGTCTGTTGTCAGGTCCAATGAAAAGCCACTGCTCCATCAGATTTTGAATTCGTCGCATATAACACATCCTTTTTATTATTTATGGTGCCTGTCACTTTGTATCGTTTCAGGCTATTTTTATATATTGTTCTAATTTCAATACATAAATAATAAATAAAATTCGTTAATTTTTCAACGAACCTGACTTAGTCGGTGCTTTTTGTGACGTAAGTGGTGTTCCTTTGTAAATACGAAACCGTCTATCCAAACTATATGTATAATTCAGACAGACGGTTGTTCTTTTACTTCACCGGGAGCAGCACTTCCAGATTGAAACAGTTCATCTCTGTGGATACTGAGATATCCCCCCCGTATTTCTCTGCAATGTGCCGGATACTCTTTAACCCGATCCCGTGATACTGCTTGTTTTTCTTCGTGGTCTTTGGCAGATCATCCTCATACTCCGGTGCCCGCTCGATTGGATTCGAAAAACGGATATATAAAAAATGCTGCTTTTCTGCAACACAGATATCGATAAACCGCATCTCTTTCTCTGAAAACTTTTCCACACATTCGATGGCATTATCGATGGCATTCCCAAACAGTGCATAAATGTCAATGGAATCCATAAAGAAAAGCTTCTTCCCATCGATCACACAGTGCACGGTAATATCTCTTGCCTCACAGATCAGGCTCTTCTCTGAGAGCAATGTATCCAGAATCTCATTTCCTGTTTTTACGATAGAGTCGTAAATGCGGATTGACTGTTCCAGTTCTTTTAAATTTTTCTCCCGTTCTGTCGGGTTTTCAATATGCCGCATTGCAGCCACCTGATACTTCAGATCGTGACATTTGCGGTCGATCACCTGCATCTGGTCTTTCGCGATCTCGTACTGCTTCTTCTGCTGGTACCACATGCGCTCCATCAGCGCATACTCCTGCTTTACTTCGCTTTTTTTGAAAAGCTCTGCCTGCAGATACAAAAAAGTCACGCAATATAACTGAACCAGAACCGCAAGATTGGATTCTCCACGGTTCTGGTAAAAATTGTAGTAAGAAAACAAGGATAAGAAAAGCACTGCTGCTGCTGAGAGTGTTCTTCTTGGTCCTGCCTGGTAAAATCCATTTCTTGGAAGCCAGCGAAACAGTGTGATAGACAAAAGCAGATACATTGCCGCAAAAAACAGGAGAGAAAAGAGATATTGCAGCACCCGCGGCTGCTGCTCAATGGCAGAAACGCGATGTAAACTGTTCCAGATAATATTGATACAATGATATACAATGAGCGGCCAGACCGTACAATAAATCATTTCCCAGCTTATTTTTTTGCTGATCAGTCCAACAGCAATCATCGTGATCACAAAACGCATGAAAAACTCTGCGATCAGATGTTCCCCGATTGCCGGAATGAGCAGTCTTGCTGCAAGCATGACACACCAAGCCCCACAAAGTATCAGACCGTTTTTTATTTTTTTCTTTTCCATGACATGCAATGGCATGAGAAACAGATACACACATACCAGCAATAAAAAATCCTGAAAAAACATGATACCAAAATCACGAACCATTCTTAACTTCTCCCTACACTGCGGATGAGTGCCGTCATAAAGTTTTTCTTACTGCGGCGGCTGATCTGCAGTTCATCTCCCTCTACGATCACTGTGTCATCCTTAATCTCTGCAACATGTGTCAGACCTACCAGACACCAGTTGCTACATTTTGCAAACAGCCCCTTTGGAAGCTCCTCTTCCACATTTTTCAAGCTTCCGCGCACCTCAAAATTGCCCTGTTTTGTGTGATAGCGCAACACATGATTCTGGATCTCCACATAAAAAATGTCTCTGGAATCAATCTTTTTGACGCCGGTTCCCGTCTGGATCATCACCGGTTTGCTTCCTCGGTTCTCCACCAGCTGCATGGCACGATCCATCTTATTGGCAAAATTCAGGTACTGGATCGGCTTTAAGACAAAGTCCAGTGCGCCCACTTCATATCCTTTGATCGCATAGTGCGCCATGTTCGTGATAAACATGATGACTACCTGGGCATCCTTTTTACGGATCTGCTCTGCTGCATCCATACCGTTTGTTCCAGGCATCTCAATGTCCATCAGGATAATGTCATAATCTCCGTTATAAACTGCCAGAAAATCATCCGCTTTCTCAAAAGGTGTCGCCTCAAATGCTGTATCACGTTCCTGTTCATATTGTTTTATATAAATAAAAAGTGTGTCACGATAACCCTGATCGTCTTCCACAATTGCTATCCTGTTCATGTCTGCTCCATCTTTATGAATCCTGCATTTTGGCAGTGTTCTTCACTACCTTCTTTTTTCCGTATCTCTTATTATAACAATTCACATTTGCAGTGTCTAGGTTTCGTATGCAAAAAGATTGATGAGCCCGCCAAAAGGTATTGGGCGACAGCAAAATCCCACCGACAGATAGGATGTTCCTGTTCGCTTCGCTCACGAAGGAAATCATATCTGCCGGTGGGATTTTTCTATCTTGTTGCATCGTTGCTGCCGTCATCCTCGAGGTCAAAATGCTTGACAAGAGCTTCGAGTGTTGCAGCCTGTGCAGCCAGCTCCTCTGATGTTGCGGAAGTCTCCTCTGCAGATGCAGAATTGTCTTCCACTGCCTTGGAGATTTCTTCGATACCAAGTTTGATCTGCTCAATGTTTTGATTCTGCGTCTGGTTATTCTCTGCACTCTTCCCTATCATACCATTGACATTTTCAATTGCATCCAATACTTCCTGCATGGAAGCAACAACATTCGCTGCAAGTTCTGTTCCCCGTTCGATTTCCTGAATGGAAATTCCAATCAAATCTTTTGTATTATTTGCTGCCTTGGAACTTCCCTCTGCAAGTGATCCAATCTCAGAAGCAACAACTGCAAATCCTTTTCCTGCTTCCCCGGCCCTTGCCGCTTCAATCGAAGCATTCAGTGCCAACAGATTTGTCTGGTCTGCAATATCTTCAATTGTCTTGATGATGCTGACAACTTCGTTTGATGTCTCGGTAATCTTGTTCATTGCCTCTGTCATCTGATCCATCTGTGTTCTGCTGTCCTGCATCATCTTTGTGACACGAGCAGTCTCATCTGCTGATTTTAATGCATCGTCTGTATTCTCTTTTACCTGCTCAGATACAGAAACTGAAGTTGCGACAAGTTCTTCCACAGAAGCTGCCTGTGTGCTTGCACCCTCAGCAATATTCTGGGCTGCTCTCGAAAGATCATCTGCACCAGCCGAAACCTGTGCGGAACTGTTGATGATATTCTCGATCATTCCCTGTAATGATTCTGAGATATGCATCATTCCATCTTTTACTTTTGCAAAATCACCTGCATAATCGTATTTTAATGTAAATTTCAGTTTTCCATCGGATAAACGGTTCAGGACATACGCAATCTCATCAATATAATTAATGTATTCTTTTAACCGGTTTACGGTCTTCTGGATGGAATCTGCAAGTTCTCCAATCTCGTTCTCTGAAGAAACGTCGAGCGATACATCCAGATTACCCTCTGCCAGTTCCTGTGCCACCTCATTTAATGCAACGATCGGTTTTGTGATATTGCCTGCCAGACGTCTGATTGCCATAATGATAATGACAACTCCAACAATTACAAGCAGCAGTACAATAATGATACACTGGATCAGGCTTGCTAAATATTCGCTGGAAGGCATACAGCTTAACGTATAATAATCGGTCGTTCCGATTCTTCCGACATATCCATACTTGCTGCTTCCATCTGCTTTATACTTCACAGATGTTCCGTTCTGACTCTGAATTGCTTTCATCACGGAATCCGAAACGTTCAGCTCGGAAAGATTTTTCAACTGGTTATCTGAATTAGGATGATAAATAATGGTTCCATCCGATGTTACTAAAATAACAAATCCATTGTTTCCAATCTTATAAGCCGGAAGCAGTTCATCAATATGCTCAAGTGCGATATCCGCTCCTGCAACACCAATGATATTCTTGCCATTTTCATCATAAACCGGAGTTGCTGCACTTAAGATCAGATTTCCGGTACTCGCCTCCACATAAGCACTTGTCAGGATCGTACTGTTCGTCTCCACTGCACGATACCAGGTACGCTCTGTGATTTCAAAGCTGCTGTCACTTGTAAACCCGTCTGACTGTGTCGCCACATTAGCATCAATATCTCCAAGCCAGACTGCCTGAATGTTATCACTGTCTGCTGCTGCAATTTTCTCCATCTCGTGAAATACCGTCTGATAGTCTGCCGACTCTGTGATCTTATCTCCTGCTTTTGTCTCAGTAAGCAGTGTCCGCACATCTTTGTCAAGCGCCATCTGCTCCACAATGGTCATATACTCCTGAAAAAAGATTTCAAGCTGGTAAGATGCTGCCTTCGACTGCATCTCCAGATCATTCTTCTGTGCACTTAAGCTGACATTTCCAACCATAACTGCGACCACAACCGCAACCACCATAAAAATCGCAATCACAATGGTAAGAATACGGCTCTGGATTTCCTGCGCAATCCGCTTTTTCTTTGTTTTCATATCAAATCTCCTCTTTGGTTTTTCTGACATCTTCTCGAAATGTAACAATCTATTTTTATTATAATACTCTTTCTGCCAAAAGCAAACAAATTCGGGCATTTTCAGAAATTTTTCGTCAGTTTGTTTTCTCATCACTCCATAAATGCGACAGCGGCTGGAAGGTATATCCCATGTCCTCCCACCTTGTGAGCAGCTCATCTAAAATTTTACCATTGGTGGATGATGTATTATGTAACAATACAATTGCGCCCGGATGGATGCGTCCGATCAGTTTTCCATAAGCCTCCTCCTCTGTCGGCTGTGCATCCGCATTCCAGTCCACATAGGCGAGGCTCCAGAAAAAGGTCTTATACCCCAATTCTTTTGCCATCGCAAGATTCTCTGTACTGTATTTGCCCTGCGGTGGTCTGTAATACTTTGTCATCTCCTGTCCGGTCACTTCCTGAAACAAACTGCTGACTGCATCGAGCTCTTTCTGAAACGACTCTTTGTCCGAGATTGCCGACATATCCGGATGATGATAGGTGTGATTTCCCACCGTGTGTCCCTCTGTAACCATCCGTTTGACCAATTCCGGCGCACTCTCCAAAAAATGTCCCACGACAAAAAAAGTTCCCGGTGCATTGTGTTTTTTGAGTGCATCCAGAATTGCTCCTGTATTGCCATTCTCATAGCCGCAGTCAAATGTGAGATAGATCACCTTTTCCTCTTTACTTCCTATATAATAGGTATCATACTGCTTTAACTCATCCGCCGTGGCATTTCCGGTCGGCTGCAGTTCCTTTCCAGACTCGCCAAAGCCAAGTCCCCAGTTATCGACTGCCGCCTCGATGTGCATCGTCTCCTCTGTTTCCCTGTCAGACTGCCACTTTGCCACGACGGCTGCGCTTCCCCAGCCGAATAAAAACATCACTGCAAAAAGCAGCAGGCTGGAACGGTATTTTAATAAGAATGCTTTCATTTTCTGCTCCGCATATCTTCTCTTTTTATGTATACGAAGCCAGACGTTGTCCTATTCATTTTGTTTATAACCACAGCGAGGACACACACCAACGCCCTTATAGATGTAACCGCAACGGTAACAGCAAATCGTATCGTGTTTTTCCTTTGCAAGATAAGATTCTTTTCTGGAAAATGGTTTTTCCTGCAGATAGCGCACAAAATCTTCTAGCACCTTTGCAAATTTTTCCATCTCTTCATGCTCCACTGCCAGCGGAAGTTTTGTCTTACTTCCATTCTTCTGATACACATAAATGCCCCGGTTTAATAGTCCTGTAACAGCCTGGATAGACTCAATATCCATCACCGGAATGTAATAGGAAGTCATCCATGCGCTGTAGTAAAGGTTCTCTGGTGTCAGAAGAACCCCTTCTTTTCCTGACTCATCCTTTGATCTGTCTACCAGAAGCACCGGATACTCAAACTTTCCGATTCCGTTTGCAAAATTATCCACTGCTCCCTCAAAGACAGCTGTCTCCTCCGGTTCCGCCTGCTTCTGCCACACTCTTTTTGCCGGATAAAAATGACACCGTTTCGACTCTGTCACACCGGCTTCGTCAAATGCATTCAGCAATTTGCTGACTAAAAGCCCGCACTCATCCGTTTTAATCTTGGACATGCGCTGCTCCAGTTCTTTTAATGCATCAAATTTCAACTGAGGAAGGAAATCGCCATCCTCTAACTGCTTTGCTGCTTCGCTGGCATCCTCAAAATCCATCCTGCCGACATCTCCGCAGATTTCCTTTATTTTTTTCTCATCCATAGCACGAATCCTGTTCTCCACTTGTTCCGTGTACGGTCTGACAATATCCGGACTGATGTTTTCTTTTTTTATGTCATCCAGCAGAGAAACCAGTTCCTCTCTTGTTTTTCTTCCCGGCTGGTTGACAAGCCGCTGCACCTGCGTCAGACGCTTCAATTCCTCCTGGCGGGTCTGTCTGTCTCTCTCAGCATTTGTGGATGTGTCTGCACTGCCTGTTGATGCGGCATACTTTGATGCGTTTCCACTGTCTACTGATGAGCCGTATTTTGATGGAATTCTGCTGTCTGCCGGTGTTATATTTCCGGATGGATTCTTCCTTCCTGTTGTTGACGCATTTTCTGATGATTTTGTATTTTCAACCGATTCTGTCTTCTTTTGCGGGCTCCTCTCAAATGTCTGCTCTGCATTTCTTGCACGCCCTGTTTTTTCTTTTGCAGATTGCGTTTCCTCTACTGACGTACCATTGGTTTTCTCTACCGTTTTTTTCTGTGTTTTGTCTATAACCTTTTCTGTGCTCTGCCGTGGATTTTCCTTACTGTTTTGGTTGTTTTCCCACACTGCGCCCTTATTTTCCTGCGTTTTTTCTCTTGCTCTTCCTGTAATTGCAGAGGAATCTTCTCTTAGTTTTTCCACAGTTGTTGTGGCATTTTCTTTTGCTTCTTCCAGATTTGCATGAGATATTCCACTTGATTTTCCCGCAGTTACAGGTGCGTTTTCCCTCGGTTTCTCCGAATCTCTTCCCGGCTTTCCAAATGTTCTCTCAGAGTTTCCATCCGATTTGTCTATATTTTTTTTCGTTTTGCCTGATTCTTCTGCATTACGTTCCAATTCTGTATCCGGCTCATCTTCCGCGGCTCTTTCCGTATCTGCTTCCTTCTCATCATCTGCGTCGCAATCCGCATCTGTTTCCATCTCATCCTCGCCGCGGATTGCTTGCTCCAAACGTCTTACACCCTCGTCCGAATAAAATCCTTCTTCCATTTTCCGCAGAGTGTGAAACAGTTCCTGCTCTGACACTTCCGGCAGATGCTCGATCAGTTCTGTAATTTCCTGTTCCTCATCCTGTAACGAAGATGCGTCTGCACGTTCCATCTCCATTGCCATTTTTTTGTCCACATACTCATTGTATTTTGTATTCACATTCCGTCCGGCAGTACGTCCCAAAAGTTCCTGATAATCCTCATAGGCAGCCTCATCCCGTTCAAAGTCCATTTTGTATACATCCCCATCCACCAACAGACGCTTTGGTCTTGGCGTATACATGCAACAGCACTTTTTACAACTGTAAACGCGGGCAATGCGGACTGCCCCCTCTTCTGTCTCAATCTGAAATTCCCTGCCTTCCGGGTAAACTGCCATGTAAAGCTGGCTTCCACACTTCGGGCACAGATATCCGGCCAGATAAAAGTTATTTCCAATCCGGTTGCGTCTCCGCTCCGCAAGCGTAGTGTCCCGCATCAGAAAGCTTCCCACCGCCTTTTTCCAGACCAGCTTATGCCACAGCCCCTGCGGCTCCTCTTCCTCCGGCAGTAAAATCTCCTCCGGTTCATCCGACAGTACTGCCTCGATCACATCCTCATAGGTCAGACGGATTTTATTTTTATAGAAGCGGAAGTGTTCCGGTCCATACTGCGATTCCACCTGAAATTCCCCAAGGATCTGCGCAAACAACCGGTTCAGCTGCACATAATCTTTGTCCACACGGAGTCCCTTGATATTTCCCCACTTTCCAAACGCATAAAGCACCATATTCAAAATATCCCGCACATTTGGGTGCTGCTCCACGGCAGCGATCATCTGCTCCTCTGCCTTCAGCTCGATAATATTCGTCACCACAAGCTTCGTGTCAAAGTTGAAAAAAAGTGAACGCACACTGCCCTGCAGGATCAGATAATCCCCAATCACAAAAAACATGCCGTTCCACTCCACAGGCACATCCATCATTTTGATCAGTTTCTGAAAGGTTAAATTCAATTCTTTATCCGCTTTTAAAACTATCATGTTATCCTCCGTTCTCTTGTGGTTATTATACCATGAACTTCAATTAAGTTTATAAAGTTTTTATATATTCTGTAAACACCTTATTTTTCTGCTTTCGCCCGTTCATTGTTAGCACTCATTTAAAAAGAGTGCTAATTTTCTATTGACTTTTGCAGACAAGGGTTATAAAATCCTAGATATAAGTTGAAATGCAATGATTCAGATATTTGATAAGTGCATTTTATAACAGAGTATAAAATAATTAGTTTTACTTATGGATAGAAAAAGGAGTGTTATATTATGGCTGAGAAACATGGAAATCTTTCAATCAACAGTGATAACCTTTTCCCGATCATCAAGAAATGGTTATATTCCGATCACGATATCTTCTATCGTGAATTGATCAGTAATGGCTGCGATGCCATCACAAAATTAAAAAAACTGGATATGATGGGCGAGTACGAATTACCTGCTGATTACAAACCACAGATTCAGGTTATTGTAAACCCGGACGAAAAAACGTTAAAATTCATTGATAATGGTCTTGGTATGACATCTGATGAAGTAGAGGAATATATCAACCAGATTGCATTTTCCGGTGCTACTGATTTCATCGAAAAATACAAAGACAAGGCAAACGACGATCAGATCATCGGTCATTTCGGACTTGGTTTCTACTCTGCATTCATGGTAGCAGATCAGGTGACGATCGATACTTTATCTTATAAAAAAGATGCCACACCTGTCCACTGGGCATGTGACGGAGGCACAGAATTCGATATGACAGACGGCACAAAAGAAGGTGTCGGTACTGAGATCACTTTATACCTGAATGAAGACTGCCTCGAATTCGCAAACGAATACCGTGCAAGAGAAGTCATTGAGAAGTACTGCTCTTTCATGCCTACCCCAATCTTCTTATCTAAGGCAAATGCTGAGACAGAATATGAGACCATCGATGCAGCAGATAAGTTAGATACTGATACCGTTGTGGAAGAAATCCACGAGGAAGCAAAAACAGAGGAAAAGGAAAAGGAAAACGGTGAAAAAGAAGTCGTTGAAGTTTCCCCTGCAAAAGAAAAATTAAAAATTGTAAAACGTCCGGTTCCATTGAACGATACCAACCCATTATGGGCAAAGAATCCAAAAGACTGCACTGACGAAGAATACAAGGAATTTTACCGCAAAGTATTCTTAGACTACAAAGAGCCTCTGTTCTGGATCCACCTGAACATGGACTATCCATTCAACTTAAAAGGAATTTTATACTTCCCGAAAATCAATACAGAATACGATTCTATTGAGGGAACTATTAAGTTATATAACAATCAGGTGTTCATCGCAGATAACATCAAAGAAGTCATTCCTGAATTCTTAATGTTATTAAAAGGTGTGATCGACTGCCCGGATCTTCCACTGAACGTATCCCGTTCCGCTTTGCAGAACGATGGATTTGTAAAGAAGATCTCCGAATATATCACCAAGAAAGTTGCAGACAAACTCATCGGCATGTGCAAGACCGAAAAGGAAAGCTATGAGAAATACTGGGATGACATCAGCCCATTTATCAAATTTGGCTGCTTAAAAGATACAAAGTTCTGTGACAAGATGAACGACTACATCCTGTTCAAAAACTTAGATGACAAGTATCTGACTCTTCCTGAATTATTAGTGAAGGAAGAAGAAAAGAAAGACGATGCGGAGGTATTAGACAAAGATGGTAATCCAATTACAAACACTGGCGATGCTGCTGCATCTGATAATACTGCTGATGGCAGCGACACTTCTGCTGACAGCGAAAAAGATGAACGTAAAGTTATCTACTATGTTACCGATAAAGTCCAGCAGGGTCAGTACATTAAGCTCTTCAAAGAACAGAACATGCAGGCAGTGATCTTAGATCACAACATTGATACCTCTTTCATCACACAGTTAGAGCAGCGCAATGAAAAATACAAATTCATGCGTATTGATGCGGATGTGACAGAATCCTTAAAGGATGAGACTTCTGCAGAAGATCTGAAAGCAGAGACAGATGCTTTGACAGAAGTATTCAAAAAAGCTCTGAACAACGATAAACTCACTGTGAAAGTGGAGAAGCTGAAAAATGAGAACATCTCTTCTATCATCACACTTTCCGAAGAAGGAAGACGTATGCAGGATATGATGAAGATGTATGCCATGAACGGTATGGGCGGCATGGACATGAATATGTTTGCTGCTGACCAGACACTTACTTTAAATGCTAACAACGAACTTGTAAAATACATTTTCGAGCACAAAGATTCCGAGAACGTTCCGATGTTCTGCGAGCAGTTATACGATCTGGCTGTGCTCTCCAACCATCCGTTATCTGTAGATGAGATGACAAAATTCGTGGAGCGCAGCAATAAAATCATGATGCTGCTGGCAAAATAAATCGAAATATACCGGAGTTTAACGGACGTAGTGTCGCAGATTCTGCAGTTCTTTTATGGGTTGTGAGGGGCAGATATAAGCGCCCTCTCACAAGTCGTGATCTTATAGGTAATGAAAAAGAAAAACGGTACAGACGAAATATGATGTTCCTGTTCGCCGGGCATTCCGCTGGGCTTCTGAGCAAAAATTTTGTGAAGCAGAGCTCCACAAAATTTTTAGAATCCCAGCTCCATGGCTCACGAAGGAAATCATATTTGTCTGCACCGTTTTTCTTTCATTTACTTTATGAGTGACTTGTGGGAGAACGCTTATACATGTCCAATTTACGCTATGAACTGCACTGCAGAATCTGCAATTTACGTTATGGAACTCACGGTTATGGGAGGAGTGCCTATCGGATAACGACAGAAATCAATCTGTATTCCCGTCATAATTTAAGTTCAACTTCTTTGAATGAATTTTAATAGAATAAAATAGATTTTCAAATGCAATTATGATAGAATCATGGTGTTAATGAGTTTGACAAATCATATTTACATGAACAGGTGAATGATTGAAATTACAGAGGAGAACAAATAGATGATTTCCATTGATACCAAAAGACTCCATCTTCGGAATGTATTGCAAAATGATGTGGATGTAATATTTGATTATAGAAATAATGAAATATGTGCTCGATATCAGAGAGGACAGGTAAAAGACTATGAAGGAATTGTAAGTTTGATTGAACGCCGAAGAAATGATGAGATATCAATTGATTTTCCTTGTATGATAGCAGTAGCACTAAAGGATACAAATGAAATGATTGGTGAAATAGTTGTTATGCCAAAGGATCATACATTTTCTCTCGGATATACCTTTTCTTATAAATATCATCGACAAGGATATGCTTTTGAAGCCTTAACTGTTTTGACTGAACATCTTCACAAGATGGCTCCGGAATGGGAGTTTATTAGTTTTACAGAATGTGAAAATATAGCTAGTATTGAATTGCTTAAGAAATTAGGATATAAGAATCTTGGCTATGTTCCAAGTCTGGATTCTCAAGCATTCGGCAAATGGACTACAATGGACACGGAGGAAGAATTTGCTCATCTGGGCAAATAACTTCTGGTTGCCTAAACACTTATTACCACAATACAACAGAATAACCCACACTGCGTCAGAGTATATAGAAAAAAATCAGCGGCAGATGCCTCCATGGTCACTGCCGCAGGAAAAGGATGGATAAAACTATGAAATTTATTTCCTGGAATGTAAACGGACTTCGTGCCTGCATGCAAAAGGGATTTTTAGATTTTTTCAATGAAGTGGACGCAGATTTTTTCTGTGTCCAGGAGACAAAATTACAGGAGGGGCAGATTGCCCTTGATCTCCCCGGCTACCATCAGTTCTGGAATTATGCCGAAAAAAAAGGCTATTCGGGCACTGCTATTTTTACAAAACACGAACCACTCTCTGACTCTTATGGCATCGGCATCCCGGAGCATGACCATGAGGGGCGTGTCATCACATTAGAATACGATGCTTTTTATCTGGTTACCTGTTACACTCCGAATTCCCAGAATGAACTGGCAAGACTTCCTTACCGCATGCAGTGGGAAGAAGATTTTCTTGCCTTTCTGAAAAGGCTCGACGAGGTAAAACCTGTCATTGTCTGTGGAGATCTGAATGTTGCACATGAAGAGATCGATTTGAAGAATCCAAAAACCAACCGCAAAAATGCCGGTTTTTCCGATGAAGAACGTACAAAGATGACCACTCTGTTAAACTCCGGATTCACAGATACTTTCCGCTATTTTTATCCTGATAAAGAGGGCATCTACTCCTGGTGGTCTTACCGGTTCAAGGCTCGTGAGAAGAACGCAGGATGGCGCATTGACTATTTTATCACTTCCAGATGTCTGGATGCAAAGCTGCAGTCTGCCGGAATCCATACGGAAGTGTACGGCTCTGACCATTGTCCGGTGGAACTTGTTGCAGACGTCTGATGCAGTGATAATATGTTTTTTAACGTCGTTTCGCATAAGATAAAAAGGGCGTGTGAAAAAACTCTCGTTTTTTCACACGCCCTTTTACCTCTTTCAGATTTTTTACATGATCCTATTTTTCATGATTACCATTCCCTTTTTTGGTATCTCTTTCCTGCTGCAAACAGAATACTGCATCCTGCACAGAGAATGAGCGTCCATACCATCCACATGGAGTTGTCTCCTGTTTTTGGCGATCTGCCTGTCAGAGTGGTATTCACATCCTCATATACCAAGGCATAGGTTGAGAAACCATCCGTTGCAAATGTAAACTGATTCGTGGCTGCATCGTAAGTTCCATCGATCAGTGTTGCTACACCATCATGGATTCTGACGATCCTGTAAGTGCGTTCAATACTACTGTCATGGTTCACAAGGTTCTGCGGAATTGTGATCGCTATATACATTGGTGCGGATAAATCCGTAATCTGGCGATCCGCTCTTCCTGATATCTTCAATGTTAAATTAAGATTTAAGTATTGTCCAATCACATTGTTTCCAAGAACACTCTGAATGAGTGCAATCTCTTCTTTTGTTGGTGTCATGCCGGATGCACTCAAAACAAACTGCGTCTTGTTTCTGGCTTTTACTGCCTGGTTCTCGTCTTCACTTAATTTTGCAAGATTCAGAAGCTGATCTGCTGCACTTGCGATATTGATTGCAGGGACTCCCTCTCCGCTTACTGACTGTGCAGTTATCGCATTATCTGTAGATTCCGCAGCCGAAGAAGCAGTTGTGGAAGATGTATTGGAACTTTTTTCCGTTTTTGCATTACCATTATCCGCTTTCTTTGCTGTTTTCACAATAAAATAAGTTGAGAACTGATTTGTCTCAAAAGTCAGCGTACCATTTTCCGACACAGACGTTGTAAGTTTTGTGAGGTTTCCGTTATGCTCCCTTACAACCTCATATCCTGCCACCGTGTCATAATCAGCCACTTGTAGTTTCATTTTTACAGGCTGGTCGAACTGCGTGACTGGATTCTCCCAGTTAGTTCCATCTCCCTTGCTGACAATCTGGTCTAAGGTCAGGTTTACTGCTTCTGCACTTACTGCATTTGCTACCTGTGCAAGTGCATTTGTTGTATCTTCATTCGAGTCAGCCACAGTAAGACGCAGATTTCCACTTGGAGCTGCGTTTGCTCCATTTTCAAAAGAAGCAGAAGATACTTTTGTTGCTGATGTATTAATTTCATCCGATGTCTGTGTGAAGATTCCTTTAAAATGCACGTTGGTATCCGGCATTTTGAAAGTGAAGGTTGATACCTCCGTCTGTGGTGCCAACGTAACTCCATTGATGGAAGCCCCTGACAACTGATAACCATAATCCGGGATCAACTTAATGGTAACAACATCATCTCTTTTTACCGCAAGATGCCCTCCGCTTTTATCTCCCGGATTATTTGCGAAATTAGAAAATGTCATTTGCGACACATCTTGACCATTGATTTTAATAATTTCCGCTGTTCCATGTTCGATCCTGCCATCTTCCCCATAGGTATCATCATACGCCCATGTAACAGTCAGGCATTTTCGATCGATCTGGATATGCTGAGTACCATTTACCGTGATAGCAGTATCTTCACTGGTTCCTACGGCCTGCGTTGCTCCGTGAAACTGTATCTTATACTCATCCTTCTTTTCCAGCTGTGCATATATGGATACAGATGTAACCGATTCATCCAATAAGCAAACCATTCCACTCTCATCAAATGTTGCTTTATTTTGATTTAACAGATCTGTAAGCGTAACAAACCCGGTATTATCTGGATTTACATATAATTCCAGTCCTGCATATAATTTCATGTTCTGATACGAACTCCATGCATTTCCTTCAAACTGCAAGCTTACCCCTGTTGGCTGTGGCGGATTGCCACCCTGACTTCCACCACCTGCGGAAGTGTCTGTAAACTCAATATGACCGCCTGTAATTTCAATCGGAACACCATCTTTCACTTCTACGCCGTTTGGAATTGCCGCCTTATAAGTGCTACCTTGTGCATAAGTAATTTTAATATATACATTCTCACCCTGAATGGTATATTTAGACTTTCCCTGATTATCAGACGCTGTCAGCTCCGATATTTCTTTCCACTCAGCACTTGTACTGTTATCACGATAATTTGTAGAATATTGGATTGTACCATATTTATTTTTGTAGGTATCATCATAAGTCCCATTATCCAATGTAATCTCTACAGAATTACCGCTTCCTTGTCCTCCTTCATTCTCTGCCGACACGTTCATCCCCGGCAGGACACCGAATAGCAGTACCAATGTCAGCAGGACACTGACTGCTTTCTTCCACGCCTTTCTCATCTGCTTTTCCTCCTATACTACTTTTTAGTGTAATTTTATTCTCCCATTTTTGGTCTCTTCTCTACACTTTTCCGCTTCCGCCACATACCGTACATTTCTTCGCTCCATGACAGAGAATACAATCATCCGTGATCACACCCTTGCCATGACAAATTGAACACGGCTTTCCATGTGAACCGCCACAGAGTTCACAGACAATTTTTCCTGCGCCGCCACAATGTCTGCATGCAGAACCATCCGTTGCATCCACGCCACTTCCTTTGCACCCCGGACATGTCTGCATACCAGATGTATCACAGTTGCTGCAGGTCTCAACGAAACTGCCATGACAGCGTTTGCATGGCAGTGTTCCACCGCCGCACTCTGCACAGATTCTGCTTCCTCCACATGCACTGCATATCTTTTTCCCTGAAGAATCTGAAATGGTCTGTAAGACTTTCTCAAGTTTTCCGCTGTCTGTTGCCTCCTGCACCCAGACAACATCTGTCGTAACCTCATTCTGCCCGGTCAGATATCCTTTTTCTTCTGCGGCATCCACAATTGTCTCCATCCCATCTGCAAGCTTCTGTCCTGTCAGATCAACTGTTTCAAATAAATCTGCCGCATCCTCATTCAGATACTCCACATAGACAATGCATCCTTCCGCATCCAAATATAAATTAAATTCAGGATTAATTTCTACATGGATCGCAGCCGCATACACTAAATCGTCTGGTATCCCAACCCTTCCGGCTTTCTCCGTCGAAAAAGCTTCCGCCGTTTCTGTCCTCATGACTGTTTCTGCAGCACGGCTTTCTTCAGAACTCTGTTCGGTCGCTGCGATCGTCTGATCACTCACTTCTTTTCCACAGGAAGTCACAGTAAACAACATCACCGCCAGACAAAAAAAGACTCCCAGATCACGCACCTTATGTCTCATTCAAGCCTCCTATCTCCATACCAGGAATATACTGAAAAAAGCTTAACATAAAATTGCACGATCCGGGAGTTTACATATGTCTCAATCGTCACGATCAGCCTTTTTTCCGGTTTCCATGTATAATAAAACTGGATCAGGCCAATCCTTGAATTTGTATCTGTTTTTTTGTTGAGCGATGAAATATATCGATATAACATTGCCCTCGAAATATAAAGCCTATTTGCGATCTCCTGCACCTCCTCATCCGATGCCAAAAGCATTTTCAACACCTCCTGCTCCCGTTCTGTCAGCGCATAGGTATCTGCAAATGCTGAAAAATACTCCTGCTCCTCTTCCTGTTTCCGCTCCTGATCAGGCAATTCCACATCCGTCTGTCCCATCACCGTGTAAATATAAATCGCAATGCTGATCAGTACAAATAACCCGATCGATGCGATCATGATCTTTATACTGTCGCCGGACCGGATCAGTGCTACAGAAAAGCTTCCAATGAGTATGGCGCAGAGATTGTTCACCGCTCTTCCCATGCCAGCCCAAAACTGTGGCACTCTCATGTACCCCGCCAGCCGCACAAAACCGGTCGAGAAAAACACAACAAAGAAGCCTGCCGACAGATAAAACACGATCAGCCCAAGCAAAAAAGAGCCGCCGGAAACGATCACAAGTATACACACCGTGGAGAGCAGCGTCACACAGTACATGATAAGGTTCCTGTATCTGCCTTTTCCATAATCAAACAACACGCCTGACACAAGTCCGCTGACCGCCAGGATCAGTCTTGGCCACTGTCCGATATCCATACTTCCACCTGCATGCCCTAATGTCACTGCATTGTCTAATGTTGCAAAAATACAGGTCATAAGGGCGACTGTGAAAATGAGCGTAACTGCCACTGCATACGGATGTCTGATGGGATCTGACTCATATAGGTTCCACTCCATCAGGCTTCCCGCCACCTTCCTTTTCTCCACCAGAAAAAGAAGTGCCCAGAATGCAACAGTCAAAATCACTGCTTCCACCGCTGCATTATGGATCAGATTATTTTCAAGAAACTGTAAAAAAAGTCCAGTTGCATACGATACCCCCACCGTTTCCGCCAGATGTTCTTCCATACCATAGCGGCACGCTACCCGGTAGTGTACCAGACTTCCGGCTATTCCAAGCAGCACATATAAAATCAGTCCTGCTGCAAGTGTGCTTCCATAACTCTGATGTACCTGGATTCCCCACAGACATACGGCTGCGAGAACTCCTGCACCAGCACTGCCCGCCTTCTTTGCTCTTTCCCGCATTTTACCATCCAGTACGCCAAACAGAAGAAAACCAACCGTGCTGCTTCCAAGCACATAACTCTGTGCCAGCACCACTCCGCCTGAATCCGTCTGAAATGCCATCATATTGTCAAATAAATATTCTGCTCCTAAAAACACATAATTAAATAATGCCAGAGCAGTCATAATCTCGATCCGCTCTCTCTTCCAGAAGGTATTCTTCATTTGTTAATTCTGCCTTTAATTTTTATAAAATTTCCGTATCATTCCGTGCCAGACCTCAGATAATGACTCCGCCGCCGGCAATGTAATCTCCATCATAAAGTACAACCGCCTGTCCCGGTGTCACTGCGCGTACCGGTTCTTCAAACACACAATGGATCTGATCTTCCCCGGTACGTGTCACTTTACACATACTTCCACTGTGGGAATAACGGATTTTTGCTTTTAACTCCATTTCCCCATCAATGTCCGGAAGCGACATAAAGTTCACATGATCCGCATACAGTTCTGTCGTAAACACGTCCTCATTCGAACCCAGTACGACCTCGTTTGTCTCCGGGCGGATCTCTGTCACAAACACAGGGTAACCAAGTGCAATCCCAAGACCTTTTCTCTGTCCGACCGTGTAATGTGTGATCCCTTTATGTCTTCCGAGTATTTTTCCATCCGTAGACACAAAATTTCCGGGCGGCGGCACAAGTTTTCCACACTCTTTATCAATAAATCCCGCATAATCATCATCCGGGATAAAACAAATCTCCATGCTGTCTTTTTTGTGTGCGACCATCAGCCCGATCTCCTCTGCGATCTGGCGGATCTCATCCTTATGATAATCTCCGACCGGCATGAGTGTTCTCGACAACTGCGTCTGCGTCAGATTGTAAAGTGCATAAGTCTGGTCTTTCTCGGCGGTGACAGAATTTTTGATCGCATAACGGCCATTTGGAAGCTGCTCAACCCTTGCATAATGTCCGGTCGCAATGTAATCTGCACCGATTGCAAGACTCCGGTCTAATAACGCCTCCCACTTCACATATCGGTTGCATGCGATACATGGATTCGGCGTCCTTCCCTTCAGATATTCTGCTGTAAAATAATCCATGACATTCTTTTTGAATTCCTGCTTAAAATTCATGACGTAATACGGAATTTCCAGACGGTCCGCCACTCTTCTGGCGTCATTAACGGCGCTCAGTCCACAGCATCCACCGTTTTTTTCCTGTGTAAATTCATCCTCATCCTGCCAGATCTGCATGGTGACACCGATCACATCATATCCCTGCTTCTTTAATAAATACGCTGCAACGGAAGAATCCACGCCTCCCGACATTCCTACTACTACTTTTTTTGCCATAGTTTACCTCTTTTCCCGCCATAAAAAAATTATGAGAAACCCATTTTTATGAGCTTCTCATAACATAACATGTCTGTATTTATTTTGCAACCGTTTAGGTTGTGGTATTATAGATCTCACCTGTCGTATAATTGTATGTATACATGCCTGACTTATTGTAAGTATTGGCTTTCTCTGCCTCACTCTTCGCATAACTCTCGATCATGCCTGCCTGAACCGAGGTCTGATAACCAAATCCGCCTGTCGTATGGAACAGGGATTTTACCGTGTTCATATCGGCTTTCTTAAATGCTGTCTCATCAATGGAAAGCTTATTGTCGGTTCCGATCGTGATTCCGACCTTGCTGAGCATGTTGGAATTTGCCTTTGTCAGATTGACCATGGACTTCGTGCTTCTTAAGATGCTGTTGGTATTGGAATCGCCACCCTCTTTTAACATCTTGTTGTAGCTGTCCACAAAATCACTGACCGCCTTGTAAATCTTGTCTGTATCATACTCATAAGATACTTTTCCATCTTTATCTGTCGTCTGTTTCTTTGTAAACAGAGATTTATCTCCGTTTGTTCTCAGTGTCTCAGATACTTTCTTCAAATCATCTGCAGCGCTCTCGATATTTGCAAGTGTCTTCGAAGAATCTTTGGAAGTCGATGTAGCAGCAGACACAGACGAAGATGATGAATCATCCGATGCCGCCTTTTTGTAATAAGCCTTCATCAGCTTTGTGTAACTTCCATTCCGGATCGTAGCATAGTCAGAATAATTAATGCCAAGTAAATCTGATGTTCCAAACATTGTACTTGTATTCGTCCTTCCTGAATTCAGGCTGGAAAACAGTACGCCGATGGAAGATGAATCATATCCTGAAATTGTTGCCATATTTCTCACTCCTTTGATCAGCAGTCATCCGTGTAAAACAATATCGCTGTGTAATCATGCATTTCCTCTCATGATTACCTTCTTTAATTATTACATCGTCATTTTAGCTTCATTTTATTAGTTTTTCAAGACCATTTCTGTAGTTTTGCACAAAAATTTATAATTATTCAACAATTGTTCATACTTTATTCACATATTACTGTTACAATGAACTCATAAATGAAACGGAAATAAGTTTTTAATACTTGATAAATTTTTTCATAATAGCCCAGACGCCATTGGTGTCTGGGCACTCCTCATTTCAGAGGTTTTTTCAGATGGCAGAACACCATCTGTTTTTTTATATATTCTCAATCTGCCAGTCAATCGGTTCCACACCATTCGCCTGTAAAAACTCATTTGCCTTGCTGAAATGCCTGCATCCGAAAAATCCCCGGTACGCAGACAGTGGACTTGGATGCGGCGCTGTCAGGATCAGATGCTTTGGATTGATCAGCATCGGTATCTTGCTCTGTGCCGGTCTTCCCCACAGCATGTATACAATCGGTCTGTCCTGTGCATTCACAGCCTGGATGATTGCATCCGTAAACTGTTCCCAGCCATGCCCCTGATGGGAGTTTGCCTGATGTGCACGCACAGTCAGTACTGTATTTAACAAAAGCACACCCTGATCTGCCCATTTTTTCAAATATCCATTATTCGGGATATAACAGCCGAGATCATCATGCAGTTCCTTATAGATATTCTGTAAGGAAGGCGGTATTTCTTTCTGCTCCGGTAATACGGAAAAAGATAATCCGTGCGCCTGATTTACATTATGATATGGATCCTGCCCAAGCAAAAGCACTTTTACCTTGCTTAACGGCGTAAAATGCATCGCATTAAAAATATCGTCCGCTGGCGGATAAATCACCGTTTTACTGTATTCATCGCGGACAAACTGATATAACGCTTTATAATATGGCTTTTTGAATTCCCCCTGGATCTCATCCAGCCAGTCATTTGTGATCATTGACATTTTTGTTACCTTCTTAAAATTTCTCCTGCACTGCTGCATTTGTCCGGGACATCCAGTCTGCTGCCGGATGTCTCAGCGCCGCACCGGAACACCGCGGTCTGCAAGATAATCTTTCAAATCAGCGATTTCCAGCTCTTTATAATGGAACAGAGAAGCTGCTAACGCTGCGTCTGCTTTTCCTTCTGTCAGTGCATCATAAAAATGCTCTTTTGTTCCGGCTCCACCGGATGCGATCACCGGAATTGATACATTCTCAGAGATCATTCTGGTGAGTTCCAGATCATAGCCTGCCTTAGTGCCATCACAGTCCATACTGGTCAGTAAAATCTCACCCGCCCCCAGCCGGTCTGCTTTCATCGCCCATTCAACCGCATCCATGCCGGCATCGATACGGCCGCCATTTTTATAAATATTCCAGCCGAATCCATCTTCTCTCCGTCTTGCATCGATTGCTACAACGACACACTGGCTGCCAAATTTATCTGCTGCCTCACTGATCAGGTTCGGGTTATTGATAGCAGACGAGTTGATGGAGATCTTATCTGCTCCCTCGCGGAGCAACGCCTTAAAATCATCTACCGTGCGGATTCCTCCACCCACGGTAAACGGGATAAAGACCTTTTCTGCGACCTTCCGCACCATATCGACCACAGTCTCCCGCGCATCAGACGTTGCTGTGATGTCTAAAAATACTAATTCATCTGCTCCTGCCTTATCATACGCTGCCGCAATTTCTACCGGATCACCTGCATCTCTTAAGTTAACAAAATTAACACCTTTTACCACGCGTCCCTGATTTACATCCAGACACGGAATAATTCTTTTTGTAAACATTGACGTTCCTCCTACAATTTTGCAAAGTTAGAAAGTATCTGTAATCCTACTGTTCCACTTTTTTCCGGATGGAACTGACATGCAAAAATATTATCTTTTTCCACAGACGCATGAATATGTGTGCTGTACTCGATGGTTGCTTTGACAATTGACTCTTCTCTGGCTTTTAAATAATAGGAATGAACAAAATAAACAAATGGATTGCCATTCAGATTTTCAAACAGTCGTCCATTGTTCTGCAGATCCAGCGAATTCCATCCAATATTTGGAATTTTCAGTCCTTCCTGTTCCGGGATTCGAAGGATTTCTCCATCCAACAGATGTAACCCTTCCACTCCATCAGACTCTTCACTTCCTTCAAACAAAAGCTGTAATCCCAGACAGATTCCCAAAAATGGTTTCTGTTCTGCCGCCACTTCATGAATGACCTTATCAAGTTCAAACTTCTTCAACTGACTCATGGCATCTCCGAAAGATCCAACACCCGGAAGGATCACTTTGTCTGCCTTTTTGATCTCATGAAAAGCTCTTGTGATCACGCACTCCTGCCCAAGAAACTGTAACGCCTTTTCTACGCTTTTTAAATTTCCTGCATCATAGTCAATGATTGCTATCATTCTGTCACCTCTGATAAGCCTGCCTTCTCTAATACTTTATAAATTTCTCTGGAATAAGTCTCTTTATTGGACAGTGCATACATGGTTCTTGCATCCTCTGCTGTCAATCCAAAATCCTGCTGTAATGCTGTCTCTGCTGCACTTTCAATCTTATCAAACTCGCCCCTGCATCCATAAGTCTCTGCATCCTGCAGATACTTGTCATATCGCTGCACCGTGCGGATCAGAGAATCCAGAGCCATATCGTAAACCTCTGCATCCATCATGCTCTCGTAAGCTTCATACTCTGCTGAAACCATAGCTGTAATACGATATTTCTCATAGGTATCCGTGTCTTTTTCCTTTACTTTCTCCCCTGCCACAGCCTGAAAAGCATCCGAATATCTTCCTTCTGCAAATGCCTGGTCTGCATCTGCAAAACTGTTTGAATATCCGAGTAAATGTGTACCTGCCAAAACAAGTACCAGAATGGATGCTGCCATCACAAAAACGAGGATCACCGGCACTTTTGGCAGCGGCGGTGTGTTATCCGGTTCTGCCGGTGGCTTTGGTTTCTTCTCTTTCTTTGGTTTTACTTTTTTCTCTTTCGGCTGCTTTGGTGCTTTTTCTTTCTTCTTTTTTTCTTTTTTCTTTTTTTCTTTCCCGCCCTTCTTATCACCGTCCGAAGAACCTTCTAACTCTTTTAAGATGTCCATATCATCCATAGACATCTCAGTAACAGCAGGTTCTGCCTGCATTCCGGAAATTTCTTCCTCATCTGGTTCATCATCACCGAACAGTAACTTGGACAGCTTTGCCAGAAATCCCTGTTTCTTTGGCTTCTTTTCTTCTTTTACCTCGTCATCCGGCTGCACTTCTGCTTTTGCATTGTCTGCCTCCGGTATTTCGGAATCTTCGCCTGTTCCACTCAGAATCCTCATTAATTCATCATCTTCATCTGATACCGCTTTTTCGTTTTCCGTTTCTGAATTATCCAGTCCAAAATCATCAATTCCGATATCATCGATTGCCAGATCATCAATTCCATCCTCACTGGCATCCTCATCATTTTTTACTTCGGCAGTATCCTCTTTCTGCTCTGCTGTTTTCTCCACTGCCGATGCTGCCATCTCTGCTGTATCATTTGCTGCTTCCTGATTCACGCTCTCCATGATCTGGTCAATATCATCAAGCATCGGCTGTGTTGCTTTTGTCACACCCTGTGAACTTTCGTCCCTGTCTAATTCCTGCTCGAACTGTTTTAAAAATTCATCGGGATCATTATCTTTCCGGAGTTCCTGTTCAAACTGATCCATAAACAGATCATTGGAATCCGGAATATCAATTGTCTCTCTTGTACTCTTCTGTGGCATTTGTTCTTTACTCTCAATTTCTTCTGGATTTACAGGATCACTGTCATTTAAATCAGATCTGCCATCGACGGCATTTAATAACTGATCCAGGTAATTTTCTGATTCATTCATGGTAATATTCTCCTGCTATTGGTTTCTTTGTAACTATCATATATTTATTTTTCGATTATAGTAAATCAGGGATGTGAAAAAACTCACACCCCTTTTTCTGACTTAATCTACGCTCTTATCGATCAGATTGTCAATTGCCTCTACCAGCATACCGATCTCCGGCTTTGTCAACTGGGCATCTGCTCCTAACTGTTCTCCCTTTTTGCGCATCTCCTCATTCACAAGAGATGAAAAAATAATAAGTGGTATCTTCTTGATCTCATCATCTGATTTGCAGAGTTTTGTCAATCTGTGTCCATCCATGAGAGGCATCTCAATATCTGTGATGATACAGTGTACGTCCTGACGGACTGTTCCTTTCTTCTTGAACTCAGTCAGCTTATCCCACGCCTCCTGTCCGTTCATTGTCATGATCAGATTCGTGTATCCTGATTTTTTCAGACACTCTGAGATCATTTTTCCAAGCAGTGGGGAATCCTCTGCAATGAGGATTGGAGAATCGCTTCTGTCTCTGGCTGTTCTCTCCTCCACATCTGATACTTTCAGTCCGGTTTCCGGGCTGATGTCCGTAACTATCTTTTCAAAATCAAGGATCACCACTAATTTTCCTTCCAGCTTGATAACCCCTGTTGCAGCACTCTTATCTTCCGTGTTGATCGTAGAATCCGGTTTAATGATGTCCTCCCATGATACTCTGTGGATACCGATCACTTCATCTACATGGAATGCAATGTTTAATTTATTAAAGTTTGTGATAATGAATAAGCCCTTTTTCTCGGATGGTTCCATTCCCAGACACTTTTTCAGGTCAATAACCGTCATCATCGTATCACGCGGCATAAAAATTCCTTCCACACAAGGATGTGCATTTGGAACCGGTGTTACCTGCTGATAGGTAAGGATCTCTCTGATCTTTGCCACGTTGATTCCATAATAATTGTCACCTAACGTAAATTCCAGAACTTCTAATTCATTTGTACCTGACTCTAAAAGAATATTTGTATCCATTGTGTCTTCCTCCCACGTATATGTTCTCTTGTTTTTTAATTTGATTTAATATATGAACCTCAGTCCGCAGTGCACGCCAGAAAAATCAAAGATTTTCCTGGCTGTCGGGCATTCGCCCTATCACTCTCGATATATACAGACCTCACCATGCAAACATGTCCGATCTGTATATTCTCGATTGGCACTGCTCATTGCTTACGCACATTATATCATAACTCTTCCTGTTTTTACAATTTTATTTCATAAGTTGTGTCATCTCTTGTCACATGGAGCACAATATCAGAAACTTCTGTCACGGAATCCGGTATCTCAAATAAAAGAACCGCTGATTTTGTCTCTCCTGCCGGGATCTCATCATCATAAGTTGAAAAATCCGTTGTCATGATCGTTGTATAAGCAGAAACCTGCGTACTCTCTGCTCCATCAGCAGAATAATCCGCTGTAAACTTTACCTTTGAAGTGAGATTATCCAGAGTAATACCCTCTTCTGTAGGATTGGTCATATCGATTTCAAGTACCATAAACTGTTTTCCATTCGAGGCTCTTACATCAAGCACATCCGACTCTGTATAGTTTCCGGCAAGGCTTACTCCTCCATAGGCAACTTCCAGTCCATCCGCTCCAAATACATCCTCCAGCGTATTTCCGGCTGGTGTCTCATCCATTATTTCTGTGCCATCCACACTCTCACTGCCTGTGACAGTCTCTTCCGGCTCTGTTTCTTCCGCGCTCTGATCCACATAGACCAGACCATCCTTCTGATATGAATTATGCTTGGAAACAACGTGTACTGCATAATTGACGATCTGACTTTCCTCTGCCTCTGTGAGATCATATGCTTTCGTTCCACATCCTGTCAGCAAAAGCATACCTGTCAGACATAAGATTCCTTCTATCTTTTTTCTTCTCATACTGTATCATCCTCCGCCTGTCCGGAACCAATCCCTGTTTTTTCCGTGTCAAGTTCGAACCAGAATTCTACGCCATCTTCATGATTTAACACGCCACATTCCCTGTGAAATGACTCCATGATTGCCTTTACGATAGAAAGTCCTATTCCACTTCCACCATATTCCCTCGTTCTTGCCTTGTCCACTTTATAAAACTTGATCCAGACATTATCAAGATCTTCTTCCGGAATCTGTTTTCCGGTATTGAATACACTCACCCGGACAACACTGTCTTTTCTTGTGTACCAGATTCTGATCTTCTTATCAAATTCTGCATGGTGGATCGCATTGCTCAGATAATTTGTCACAACCTCTTCCACCTTGAATTCATCTCCCCATGCATCCATCGGTCCGCTCTCATCAAATGTGACCGAGATATCATTCTGCTCTAATAAAATAGAAGATGAATTAATAATTCCATGGATCAGTTCTGTCAGATTAAAGCGCTCCATAGGAACAACTTCATTTCCAAACTCTAACTGGTTTAAAGTCAGAAGTTTTTTGACCATCTGATTCATTTTATCCGCCTCGTCCATGATCACTTCACAGTAGAAATCACGGCTCTGTGCATCATCATTGATACACTCCTGCAATCCCTCTGCATAACCCTGGATCAACGCCAGCGGTGTCTTCAGCTCATGAGATACATTGGATAGAAACTCCTTGCGCATCTCATCGATTTCTGTTTTTTTCTCAATATCCTGTTTTAATTCGTTATTTGCACTCTTAAGTTCTGAGATCGTGCTTTCAAGCGCACATGACAACCGGTTAAAATGTTCACCGAGTTCATCTATCTCATTTTTTCTGTGTCCTTTGGAAACATACTTGGCATCAAAATCAAGTTCTGTCATTCTTTTTGATATGTCCGTGAGTTCTGAGATCGGTGTTGTTATCCTCTTAGACACAAACACTGTGACAATCGCACTGATCGCAATTGCCAGAACGCCCACGTAAACCAGAAACTGATTTGAAATTTTTGCACTCTCACGGATACTCTCCACTGCGGTACGCATCAGGATCAGATTTCCATTGGAAAGTGTTCCATAAAGAACCATGTACTCAGATGATAACCTTGTATCTGTCTGTTTCTGTATGACGTAATTGTCTGATCTCTGTAAGATCTCGGTCTGGTTTCTGTCATCACCAAACAAAATATTCATAAATTCCATCAGAATGACCTGATTGTCATTCACCGACGACCTCACGATCGCACGGTTGGAACTGATGATCATAACTGCAATATTACCATTGGCACACAGATTGTCAAAAGTGACATCAAACTCACTGGAATTCAGTTCACCTGTCTCACTGGCACCGTTGATCACATCATATCCGTCGATCAGCGAATCCTGCTTATTCAACATATAATATTTTTCCAAAAAGGAAGTATTGATAAACCAGCATAACATAATCGTCCCTGCTACAAGTCCGACTAATATCACTGCAAGTTCGCGGGTCAGTGACCCTTTTTTATCTCTTTTCATATTATGACAACCATCCTGTAATGTCAATCAGTTTTGCAAATAATCGGCAATGTCCTACTCCACTATAAACTTGTAGCCAACACCCCAGATTGTCTTGATATACTCCCCTTTTTCCCCGATTTTGGCACGGAGTTTTTTGACATGTGTGTCAATTGTCCTTGCATCTCCAAAGTAATCATAATTCCACACGTTGTTCAATATCTTTTCACGGGATAGTGCAATTCCCTGATTCTCCATAAAATAGTCCAGCAGTTCAAATTCTTTAATACTTAATTCGATTGGTCTGCCATCCACGGTCACAAGATGCGCCGTCTTATCCAGTTTAATACCGCCCGCCTCAACAAATTTTTCATCATTTCCGGCAGTCAGTCCGCTTCTGCGAAGCAGTGCATTTACCCTTGCCACAAGAATTTTCGGTGAAAATGGTTTGGAAATATATTCGTCCACTCCAAGTTCAAATCCGGTCAGTTCATCGCTCTCATCGCTTTTTGCAGTCAGCATAATGATCGGAACTTTGGATGTTTCACGCACTTCACGGCAGACATCCCATCCGTTGATCTTTGGCATCATGATGTCTAAAATGATCAGTGCGATATTTTTTTCTTTATAAAATATATCCAGTGCCTCCTCACCGTCTCCGGCCTCCAGCACCTCATAGTCTTCCCTCACCAAAAAGTCGCGGACCAGTTTACGCATCCTGCTCTCATCATCTACTACAAGAATCTTTAATCTCTCCATATCGTCCTCCGGTTACGTCTGTTCTCTCTTGATTATATCATGAAGCAAAGCTTCATGATCGTTATCTACACTCGCTTTGCTCGGCAGTCTTTATTATATCTCGATTTTATGGCGAATCTGTGAAATCTGTCTGTTCTGTGTCCACCTGGATCCCAAGTTCCTGTTCTTTTTCGCTCACTGCCTTTTCCCGCTCCGTCAGTTCCTGCTCCCAGGATGCATAGCGGTTTAAAAGTTTCGACTGATAGTCCACGATCGTCGGGCTGTCGCTCGTCAGCGCCATGGCAAACATTGCCACAACACACACCACCAGGATCACATTCACACACAGGGAAATCTTCAATTTTCCGGAGGACTCTGTCTCTAATGCTTTCCTGTCGATCTTTGCAAGATTTTTTTCACGCTGTCTCGCCCTGGCCGCCCGCACACGTTCCTTCTGTGCAATCTCACGCTTCTGCTTTTTTAAGCTTTCCTCAAGTCTCGGATGTGTGACCGGAATCGGCAGTATATCTTCATTTTTGATAAAAGGAATTGTCGTCAGGTATTCCTGCAGATCCTTTAAATAACTGTATCCGACTGCCGTTTCAAACAGTTTCTGTCCGATCATTTTGTTATAAACCTGCAATATGACCTCCGGATCATTCATATCGGTCTTGGTCTTGATATATCTGATCCCCTCGATTTCCTTTTTCGCCTGTTCTGCTTCATCCTTATTTTCAAAAGAAAATCCACCAACGCTCACTCTCTGCGTATTTTCCGGCATTTGTTCTTCCTCCGTTCCATTTACACTTCCTAAGCACATGTTATTTTTATTATAAAAAATAACTTTACAGTTTGCAAGTTTTATCCGTGCAGATATAGAATACTCTCCTCCGGGATAGCGAGATACTGCGGCATTTTTTCCTGATATTCTTTCTGCCAGCTTTCTTTCGGGATTTTCCACCAGACATCATGTTCGAAAACAACCACCAGCTCAAAAGGATCGTCGAGGATCCTTCCGTTTTGGCACTCCACCAGATTTTCACGCTGTCCGTTCTCCGGCAGCCTTAAATAATGTGCGCGGATGCCGATATGTGTCGTATTTTCCGGGATCATGCCCTTTACGCAGACCGTTGTATTCCAATTTGGCAGAACCATCGTATGGTCGTCCACTCTCTCGATTTTTTCAATATTTTTGCAGCCTGTCAGCTTCGCTGCCGCCGGTGTGCCGGGATTTTTAAAAATCTCTTTTGTGACGCCAAATCCCGCCTGTCTGCCATCCTCCACGATCAGCATATGCTCACAGAAACGGTAAATCTCATCGCGGCTGTGCGTCACCATCAGAATGTCTTTGTCATAACCGGACAAAAGTTCCAACAGTTCCAACTGCAATTTTTCTTTCAAAAATGCGTCCAGCGCAGAGAAAGGCTCATCCAGCATCAAAACCTCCGGGTCTGACGCAAGGATTCTCGCCAGCGCCACACGCTGCTGCTGCCCGCCGGATAATTTTCTCGGATAAGAGGATTTTAACTCTGTCACATGCAGCAGTTCCATATAGTCTGCCGTCTGCTTTTTTATCTCCTCCGCAGTCATTTTCTGACCGGGACGATACTGAAAACCGGCTGCAATGTTCTTCTCCACCGTCATGTTCGGAAACAGTGCATAATTCTGGAATAAATAACCGACATGTCTGTCCTGCACGCGCAGATTGATCTTTTTGCCGGAATCAAACAATACCCTGCCATTCAAAACAATTTTCCCACGATCCGGTGTCTCAATGCCGGCAATGCATTTTAACGTCATGCTCTTGCCACAGCCGGACGCACCGAGGATTCCGGTGATTCCCTGTTTTCCTTCGGTATCAAAAGAAACAGACAGCACTTTGTCATTTAGTTTTTTTTCGATCTCCACCTGTAAACTCATCTTTTTTTCTCTCCACGCAGATTCATTCCTGCCACGATGAGCAGGGAAAAAGCAACAATGATCAACACGTATTTTCCTGCGGTATCCATATCCCCGGCCGCCACCTCAGAATAAATGGCGAGTGGCAGTGTCCTTGTTTTTCCTGCAATATTTCCGGCGATCATCGCAGTCGCCCCGAATTCACCGAGCCCTCTTGTGAATGCAAGCACACCGCCGGAGAGGATTCCCGGTCTTGCCTGCGGCAGGACAATTTTCCAGAAAATGGTGCGCTCACTCATGCCAAGCGTTCTGCCCGCATAGATCAGATTTGCATCGACCTGCTCAATCGCACCTCTCGCCGAGCGGTACATCAGTGGAAATGAGATCACGACAGCCGCCAGAACGGTTGCCTGCCAGCTGAACACGATTTTATAATGAAATACTTTTTCTAAAAAGATACCGGCCGGTCTTTTTGCTCCAAACAGATAAAGCAAAAAAAAGCCCGCTACGGTCGGAGGCAGTACGAGCGGCAGTGTCAGCAATCCATCCAGCCATGCTTTTGCTTTTGTGGAACGGACAGACACAACGCCCCGTGCTGCCCAAAGCCCCAGAAAAAATGTGATGATGATCGATACGACCGATGTTTTTAACGAGATCCATACCGGTGAAAGATCCATTCTTTTATGCCTCCTGAACTACTATCCTGTCTTATTGCTGTGAATTGACAGCGAATCCTGCCGCCTTGAATACGTCAAGCGCTTCATCGGACTGTAAAAACTCCATGAATGCATCTGCTGCGTCTTTGTTCTTTGTCTCTTTTAACTCTGCCACCGGATAAATGACTTTGGAAACACTTCCCTCCGGTGCTTCTGCCACAACCGAAACCTTGTCAGTCATGGAAGCTGCGTCTGTTGCGTAAACGATCCCGGTGTCTGCACTTCCCTCAGCCACCCAGTTTAATACCTCAGTCACGTTGGTTCCAAGACTTAATTTTCCTTCCACACTGCTCCAGAGATCCAGATTCTCCAATGCCTCTTTGCCGTACTGTCCGGCTGGAACACTCTCCGGATCACCGATTGCGATCATATCTGCATTCACGATGTCCTCAAAAGAAGTGTAGCCGTTCTCTTTTCCTGCCGGCACGATCAGAACGATTTTATTTTCCAGAAGATCCACAGGCGCATCCTCTGTGATATAGCCCTCCTCCTGCAATGCCTCCATCTGTTTTAACGCTGCGGAAAAAAAGATGTTCACATCTGCGCCAGCCTCGATCTGTGACTGTAATTTTCCGGAGCTGTCATAAGTCCCTTCAATGGATACTTCCGGGTACTGTTCCTCAAACATTGGGACCAGATGCTCTGTAAAAGATTTTTCCAGACTTGCAGCTGCCGCCAGTGTGATCGTTCCCTGGATGTCTGCATTCTGTGCTGCATCGGATGTCTCTGTTGTCACAGTTTTCTCTGTGCCTTCATTCTGCGCCGGAGCATCTGTGCTTGTATCTGCTTCTTTATTGCTGCCACAGGCTGCAAGTCCTGCGGTCATAGCTGTCAGTAATAGAACTGCTGTCAACTTTTTCATCATTTTTCCACATCTTTCTTCTGATTGTTTTTATATAAAACTGCAAATTGTTTGCAAATTTATGATTCTTTTATTTTCCCGCACAATTTCCGGTATTTCCCTTTAAAATATCAATTCCATGCGTCAGTGCACCGATCGCATATTCCAGACACTCTCTTACCGCCTTCGGGCTTCCCGGGAGGTTGACGATCAATGCCTCTTTCCGGATTCCCGACACGCCTCTGGAGAGCATCGCCCTCGGCGTGATCTGCAGGGAATAATAGCGCATGGCTTCTGAGATTCCCGGTGTTTCGCGTTCAACTGCGCGCATGGTTGCCTCCGGCGTATTGTCTCTTTTGGAAAAACCTGTTCCGCCTGTCGTTAAAATCAGATCCGCTTTATCTTCATCTGAAAGTTCACACAACAGTGCTGTCAGCGTGTCTCCATCATCCGGGATGATTTTTTTTAAAACTACCTCATAGCCCTCTTTTCCCACAATTTCTTCGACCGCCGCTCCGCTCGCATCCTCCCGCTCTCCCTTAGAAGCGGTATCGCTTAACGTGATGACTGCCGCCCGGTACTGCACATGAAACTCATCCCCGACACTGATTTTTCCGCCGTGAAGCACTTTCGCAAACACGCCGTTCGTCGGCATGATGCACTCTCCCATCTTCTGAAAAATCTCACAGCCGTGATGACATTCTTTTCCGATCTGCGTTAATTCCAGCACCACATCTTTGCACGTAAACCTTGTTCCAATCGGGAACTTTGTAAAATCATAGCCGCTCACGACGAGATTTTCTCCGAAAGCCCCATCTGTAACCTCTGCACCACGCGCCTTAAATGCGGCGATCGTTTCCTCTGATAATAAGGAAATCTGCCTGTGCCAGTTTCCTGCATGGGCATCTCCCTCAATGCCCCAGTTTTCCACAAATACTGCGGATTCTATATTTTTCTTCTGTGTGCCGCGCTTTTCACTGATGCACACAGCCCTTACTTTTCCCATTTAAAAACCCAGCCTTTCCCACAACCTGCAAAGATTGTGTCTCTGTACTAGCCTCCAATTTCCGACATTCCTCTGTGTTCTGTCCGCTCCGGCTCATTGATTTCCCCAAAATGATGACACTTCGGTTTTTGTGTGATAATCGTTTCAATCTGCACTTTTAACTCCGCATCCGAAACGCCGTCTCTTAACAGCGTGCGCAGATCCATTCCTGTCTCATATTGCAGACATGGTTTTAAAAAACCGTCCGCCGTCATGCGGACACGATTACATCCACTGCAGAATTTATGTGAAATTGCACTGATAAATCCAATTTTTCCTTCAAATCCATCAATTTTCCTATAATGTGCCGGTCCGCTTCCAAGTTTTTCCTCGCACGGTCTGATCGTCCCATAAGTTTCACTGAGTATGTGCTTCACCTCTGCCTCTTTTAATGTATGTTTTTCTTTTCCCTGACCGATCGGCATCAGTTCGATAAAACGGACATTTACGCCGTCTTTTGCAAGTTCTGCCAGCGCAAGCAGCTCCTCTCTGGTCTGGTGCATCAGCACACAATTCACTTTTACAGAGATTCCTGCCTGTTTTTGCGCCTTTCGCATTCCCCGAAGCACTGCTTCCAGATTACCGTCAGAGGGATTCCTGTCCACATGACATCCTCCTGTGAGGGAATTGTAATGTTCCGGGTTTAATGTATCCAGACTGATATTCACACCATCGAGTCCCGCTTTTACAAGACCATCCAGCTGTTGTTCCAAAAGGATCCCGTTCGTCGTCAGTGTCACTTTTCCCATGCCGCATTCCTTTTTCAGCCGGAAAATAAGTTCTTCAATATGTTCCCTCACCAGAGGCTCACCCCCGGTCAGCTTAACATTTTTGATCCCGAGACTGCGGTAAATTCCAGCAAGTTTTACGATCTCGTCATAAGTCAGAAGTTCTTCCTGTCTCAGATACGTCTTACGCGTCTGCGGCATACAATAAATACAGCGCAGATTACAGCGGTCTGTGACCGAAATACGGATATAGTCGATATTGCGGCTGTATTGATCTAACATTGTTCTCTTTCCTTACTTCGCTCAAAAAGTCCGGATTTTCCACCGTCTTTTTTTTCTAAATGAACGTCAAAAATTTCCATTGCGCGGTCCATAGCCTTGCACATGTCATAAATCGTCAGAAGCGCCACATTCACGCCCATCAGCGCCTCCATCTCCACTCCGGTCTTCCCGGAAACTTTGACCGTGCACAGTGCCTTTATGATATTTTCCGCTTCCTTTACCTCAAAATCAACGGCACATTTATTCAGGCAGAGCGGATGACACATCGGTATCAGATTTGACGTCTGTTTTGTTCCCATAATGCCTGCCACACGCGCTACGGTCAGCACGTCACCTTTTTTTGCCGTGTGGTTGACGATTGCAGACATCACTGCGTCATTCACACGGATCTTGCCGCTCGCCACCGCAATGCGCTCTGTGATCTCTTTTTCGGAGACATCCACCATCACGGCATTGCCATTCTCATCAAAATGATTCCATTCCATACCTCTTTAAACCTTTCCAAAAGAACAGTCCGGGAATCTGCACTCTGCACATCCGAGGCATAAGCCCCCATGTCCCAGTACATAAAAATCTTCCGCTTTCACCGGGATCGCGGCTGCGATCCTCGGCAGCATAATGTCAAAAATGGTGCTCTTTGCGTACATCACGCAGCCCGGCAGTCCCATGACCGGCGTGCCGTCCTCAAAATATCCGAGCAGAAACATGGCTCCCGGCAGCACCGGCGCACCGTAGGTGACGATCTGCGCTCCCGAACGCTTAATTGCCCCCGGCGTGCGGTCGTCCGGATCAACACTCATGCCTCCGGTGCATAAGATCATGTCCACACCTTTTTCTTTATACTCTGCTATTTTTTCCGTGATAAGCGCCTCGTCATCCCCCGGATAACAATGCTCTACCATCTCAATGCCATAGGCTTTCAGCTTCTCAATGACCACATCGGAAAAGGTGTCCCGGATCAGTCCTTTTGCCACCTCACCGCCCGTCGTGATAAGCGCCGCCGTCTTTAATTTATATGGAAGCACATTGATAAGCGGCTCTTTGCCCGCACACCGTTTTGCTGCTTCCATTTTCTCTTTCTCAATGATCAGTGGGATGATTCTGGTTGCCGCAAGCTTCGCCCCCTTTTTCACCGGGGTGTAGGAATGTCTCGTTGCGATCATCATCTCACCAAGTGAATTGACTGCCAGGAGTTTTTCCACATTGATTGTTAAAATTCCGTCAATGTCCGAGGTCAGCTCGATTTTCCCCTCTTTCGGCTGGGAGGCATGCATATGTTCTCCCTGACAGATCTCACGCAGGATCTCTGCCGCCTCATCCTCATGAAGCATGTTTTCGTTTTTCTCCCACACATAGAGATTTTCTTTTCCCATGGATAATAACACCGGGATATCCTCTTCTGTCACGATATGCCCCTTGCGGAATCTCGCATCTTTCGTGACACCCTTTATGATCTGCGTCATGTCATGACATAAAACATGACCGACGGCTTCCTCTGTTTTGATTAATTTCATTGTTTTTCCTCTTATTTTGTCTTGGCGTTCGGGTAAATGCGCGTCATCTTTGCGTCATCATAATGCTCATCCATGTACACCTGCCAGTTCTGCGTCGCTTCCACCTGTCTGCCTCTCTCATCATAGCGTATTAGCGCCATGCAGGACACCACAACATTGCAGCACATAAATACGATCAGCATCCATGTCACTGTCTTACCGATCACAACAGGAATTTTTTCTATCAATCCCGAAATTTTCGGATACAGAATCTTAAACCACACAACGGCTGCGATTCCCCAGAAAAAGCAGTACAACAGGTTAATCCTTCCGCCGAGGTTAAACGGCATCCAGCTGTAATCCCAGAATACTTTTCCAAATACCAGCTCCGTGAATACACTGCACAGATACTCGTAAGCACCGCCTAAAAAAGTACCTGTCCAGAACAGAAATCCGTCACTTCTGTCCTTATATTTATATAACATTGCCGTCACCATTGCAATCGCAAGTCCCCACACGATACTGAATGGTCCCCACACCACACTGCTACGGCTCATCCACACCCCTGCTGTGATGCGGCAGAAAATGGTCTCCGTGATATCTCCCAGGAATGCTCCCACAAAAAATAACATCACGATTTTATAAAAATCACAGCCCTTTGCAAAAACAGTTTTATCCTTTGTGACCTTTTCCACAAAGCTTGCCTTCGGGTAGGCTTTTGTCATTCGTTTTTCAATCGATCCTACAATCTTATTGCCAAGCCTGATGCGGAAACGATCGATTTTGTTATTTGCTTCCAGCCACTTCTCCGGGTGTCTGCTCTTTCCTGTCACAAGCAGATAGGAGGCGAGTACATCCACCACAAGCACACCGATCAGCACCAGCAGAACAATATGTACCAAAAGCTGTGGCAGTATTGCAAGCAATCGGAATACCCACCGGTTGGCATATTTCACCACAACATAACCCAATGCACCTTTTATCAGTGAAACCGGGAGACAGATGTAACCGTCTAAGTTCCATTTACTCTTACTATAATCCCACCAGCGTTTATGATAAAACCTCTCAATTAACTTTCCAGCGACGAACTCTGTAACTGCTGCATACAGGGATGCAAATAAAAAGAGCCATAGCCCGGTCAGTTCCTGCAAGCCCACAGACATTGCAACAGCTCCCACACCGTACAGGATACATAACGGGCCATTTACCAGCCCACGGTTGGAAAATTTCCGGTGCATAAATGTTGCCGCGGCTGTCTCTATCACCCAGCCCGCAAAAGAATATATAAAAAATAGCCACAATAAATCATATCCGGTAAACTGTATCATTCGTATGTCCTCTTTCTGTTTCTGCTCTTTTGGCGGATTCTTTCGTTTTTACTCTGTTTCTTCCTGATTACGTACTGTCAATCCCACAAGCATACTCTTAGATTATATAGAAGCCGCCACTTTTCTTCAAGTAAATTTAAAAAGCCTTTGCAGAAAATTCTTTCCACAAAGGCTTTTCAATCACTTAAATTTGATAATTATCTTCTTACTCTTTTTTTCGCATAACAGAATGCTGTAATCGCGCAGCCGGCAAACAATACCCATAATACTGCCATACTGCTGTTATCCCCTGTTTTTGGAGAAGATGTCACGGTCTCTGCTATTGCAGAAGTTGTATTGTCCGTCTCTGTTGCCTGACTCTGTGCTGGTTCTGCTGTTGTTGTCGGATTCGTCACAGAGCTTCCCGGTGTCGTCGGATTTGTTGGCGTTGTCGGATTTTCCGGTGTTGTCGGATTTGCTGGTGTTGTCGGGTTTTCCGGTGTCGTGCTTGTATCGTCTGCTTCCGCAAAAATGAATGTACTAAAATGAGTTACTGTGAAAGTAATGGTACGGCTATTAAAATCATATGAATATCCATTTCCATTCGAAAAATTCTCATTGACTGTACCATCAGCATTCATATGTAAAATAACAAGTTTACTGATATCGATTCCCCTTGGAACAGGGATTGTAATTGTAACCGGAACTGCAAGTCCAGAAGCTGCTGTACTTACATTTGTCAGTGTAATTCCGAGTGGAATTGCATTTTTGTATTTGCTGTCCAATGTGGCAACATCCGCTTCTTTGGTAATCTTTAATCCGACATTTGATACCCCGTCATCTGCATTCAATGCTGCACCCAAAACTTTAATATTTGCTGTATCAATATAAGCTTTTACATCCTCAGAAGCATCATTTGCAACCGTAATTCCAGACATTTTCTCAATTGCTTCTACCGTTGCACGCGTATCACTGTTTGTCTGCATTGCTGTTCTAAGAGTTGCTGTATCAGTTTCCTTCAATCCATCTCTTAATGCTTTGGCAATCTCTGCTTTTTTTGTCTCGTCTGCTTCATTATAGATTTTATTTAAAGTATCTGCATCTGCTTTATCTACTGAATCCACGCCTGCTTGAGTTAATACATCTTTTAATGTATTGTCAACCTCTTCACTGGACGATGTAGTATCATAAATATCCGTAAATACTTCGTCACTATTTAAATAGTTATCGATATCGTCACTTTTCACAACAAGTCCAGCTTTATAATATTTATAGTCTTTTATTTCATGATTTAGATCCATGCTATAAGTATAATTTCCAATCGAAGTTATACAAGAATTATTACTTCCTGACCATTGTTCCTTATCATTACTTCTATATATTCTTGCTTCAATGCGTTTTCCCATCAATTGAGAATTTTTATCTACTCCCGGAATTGTCAAAATACCTTTTTCCCATTTCACTGTAGAAATATTTATTGGATCCAATTTTGCTGTAGGTTTTGTATAATTATATGTCACTGTATTTACTTTTGTGGTAACAACACCATTTTTAACAATGAAATACTTAACTACATGGTCTCCTGACTCTCTAATCTGATTTGATATATCAGCCTGTGCTTCTCCATTTGTAAAAGAACAGTCTTCGCTTTGATGCCATCTACTAGTTCCGAAACACCCATATATATATATTGTTCCTGATCCAGATTGATTACTTGAATCTTTTACGATAATCTTTCCATTTTTCGCTTCAGCAGATACATCATCCAATGTTCCATTTACATATTCAATATTCTCAGCATCATCCGCAAATAATCTGTCATCAAATGTCGAATCATATTCTTGACTGCAAATCAAGTCACCCTCTGCACTGATTAATGCCACATATAATGTTTCAGATTCCTTTCCTGAAACTTTCACTTCTACCTGTCGATTTTTTTGCTCAGTTGTCTCCTTTGCAAGACTAAATAATTCATCCCTTGTATAATTATATTCATTCCTATTATACACATAATAAGCAATATACGCATTTTCTTCACTCGTAGTAATCTGATAGTTAAAAGCATTCTCTCCAATATCATATGATATCGGTTTGATTTCAACCTTACCACCTATCGTCTCTGCCTTTGTCAGTACCTGTGTCGGCAGCATTGTCACTATTAAAACAACTGCCATGCAGAGTGCCAACACATTCCACTTCATTCGTCTTTTCCTCATAACTTTGTATCTCCTTTATCTTTGATTATGATACAGCAACAAAATCAAACCCTTGTCCTATTTTCCAAAATAATGGTTATAATTTTATTAACTGCTCGGTACGTTCGTCTTATTATGTAAAAGACGAACCTTTTCCTTAAAACATATTTACACACTTAGCTTTCTGCTTTAACGTTGCATGAACATATAAATCCATGGTAATCTGTGTGGAAGAATGCCCTAAAATAGAGGAAACTGTTTTACACTCAACCCCACTTTCAAGACACGAAGACGCAAACCCATGACGCAGCGAATGAAAATTATAATCAGAAAGATTACAGTGCTTTAAAATTGTTTTAAAATGTTTCTGCACATTCCGGGGTTCCGTACAACGTGTGGTTCCTGTCAGGAAATAACAATCCTCCGGTTTTCTTTTTTCTTTCAAACAGTTTTTCAAAAAATCAGGAATCGGTATCGTTCTTATCGATGAAAACGATTTTGGAGTTCGGATATATAGCATTGTTTTTGAAAGTCCTTCCCTGTAATTATCATTTTGAATCCGCGATACAGTCCTTTTTATCTCAAATATTCCCGTGTCCAGATGAATATCTTCCCATTTCAATCCACACAATTCACCAATTCTGATACCTGTGCTTCGGCACAACAGAATCCCAAGTGCATATGTGTCATTTTTCTGTAATAAATATTCTTTGATACATGCACTTTCGTCCTCAAGCAGTACTTTAGATTCCAAACGGTGAACGGTAAGATAACAGTGATGTATCATTTCCTCATAATTGTCGTTTTGCACTGCATTTTTTCTTAGAATCGTTTTCAAAACACGCAGCGCAGAATAAATGGTACTATCCGCATATTCTCTTTCCTGCAAATCCAAAACCAATTGTTCGAGGTATGCCTTTTTCAATTTCATGACATCAATTTCCCCTAATTTCGGTTCAATGAGCTTTCTGATCAGATAACAGTAATTTGCGTACGTACTCTTTTTAATTTTTGCTTTTTGCTGTATCAACCAATTTTCACACATTTCTTCTGTCTTTAAATCATTGTTCATAGTTCCTCGTTTCCGCATTGTTCCTTATTTTTTTGTTGAAACACAATGCAATTACAAATTATAAAAGGTTGTTACATCTCTTGCTTTTTGAATTGAAATATGCTAAATTAGATAAGAAAAGGTTCGTCTTTTACATAAAAAGACGAACCTTTTCCTGTTCTATTCCGCAACAATTCTTGTGTATCCCTTCACACGCTAGATGTGCTCACCGCTTTCTAAGTTCCGGTACTCAACAATCGTACAAGCCGATCAAAAAAATAAGGAAACCCCTGATTTTAAAGGTTTCCTTAAAAAATAGAGCGGGTGATGGGAATCGAATTCTGCACCCATCTCGCCAATACTGATAAATAGGAGGTTTATTCAATGCTTCGCTCCTATCGTACCAAGAACGTACTTTCGAATCTTAATCTCTATATTATATTCATTCAGAAATCATGTCAATCCCTTTACCGTTAGGCACTCGTAGAGTGGGGATTTACATGATTTTCTTTTAATATTTAGATAAAATCTATAAAATAAAAAGTGCTATGTTTCAAAAGTAACCCTTTGAAACATAGCTTGATTGTAATAATTCATTATAGATATGAAACATATATTGGTCTTCGGTTAAATATCTGAATTATTTGTCTGTGGCTGTGAAGAAGTACTGACCATCTAATAACTCTGGATAGTCTGTTACAACAAATGTCTTACTGTAATCAATTCCACTTACAACTGTCTTCTGTGATTCTGTTTCCTTACCAAACTGGAAAACTACCCCATCATACTCACTTGGATGATGCACTGTAAGCGTTAACTTAATACTGTAATTGTCATTTTCCTGACTTGCAGACATACCGCAATCATACTGTTTTCCATCTACATCAATAACTGCTACATCTGAATGTGTTGAACCACCTGCTGTACCGAAACTTGTAAGTTTACCCTCGAAATCAGTACCTGTGTAGCGGTCAAATGCTGTTGCATAATACTGAAATGCTTCTGCATCTGTCTTAGCTTCTACAACAAATGTTGTATCAGAGTAGCCTTCCTCTGATGAAGCAGTTGTTGTAACTGATGTAGTTACGTTTGCATCAACAGTCTCCTCTGTACCTGTCTTTGCAAGTGGCATTGTCATAGAACCGTTAGGTGTAACTGTAAGACCATTCTCTGTAAGGAAATCAGATGCAACTTCCTCAACTGGAGCTTCGGTTGCGACCTCTGTTGTTTCCTCAACTACTGTTTCGGTTGCTTCGCTTTCTTTCTCTGTTGAAATCTCAACCTGTGATTCGTCAGTCTTTGTTACCTCTTTGTTGTCTCCACAACCTGTGAGCATCATTCCTAACATAGATGCTACTAAAATTCCTGTTAAAGCTTTCTTTTTCATAAGTTCTTTTCTCCTTTTCTCTGCACCTAACTGAATAGTTAGTCACTTTATGGTGAATTATCATACAGTAAGTAATTATATAAAATTTATGTAAGAAAGTAAAGGAGATTCTATATGTGCAATTACGGAACTTTACACTTACGAATTAATGAAATATTAGAAGAAAAGGGTATATCAAAAAATAAAATATGTAAAGACCTAGATATTCCTAGAAGTAATTTTAATCGATATTGTCGGGATGAATTTCAACGCATAGATACTAATTTAATATGTAAGTTATGCAATTATCTTGATATTAATATTGAAGAATTAATTGAATATCGAAAACCTTATAAATAGGGAATAACAAAATTTATATACTTTGCAAAAAACAAGCAGCATTTTTGTGCAATATGCATAAAATGTAATGTACTTTCGTCAATATGCATAAAATTACACATCTAAATCATTTTGGAATGTATCTGATAAAGAAAAAGAACAACTAAATGAATTTTCAAAAAATCTAAAAAAAAATCACCCCAAACTCAGCACTTTTTTTAGCATTACAAGTTAATCAAAATTATTTTTTTTGTATTCTCTGTCAATAGCAATTGCGAATCTATTTGATAAAATATAACCAACAAATGCATTTGGAATATTAAGAAAGGATTTTTAAAATATGAAAAAAGTTCAATTTTGCGAAACCATGCAACGTCACGGGTATCTTGCTGGTGATGTTCATTATCATGATGCTGGCATTTCTTCGAAAACTGGGAATCGATACGATGCATTTGCCTATTTTTATTATCTTCCATTGAATCGCGAACAAACGGTTCGCATTGATGTTGATGTCGCATTTTATGATGAAATCTTAGAAGCTACGGCGGATATGCCACAAACACAACGTATTGTGATAACTGGACAAGAAGATGCATCGGGGCATTTTTTAGCGACCGAAGTTCGCACTTATACTGATTAAAGTTATAGGCGCATATTTGCGCCTATATAAAAGAGGTGAGAAAATGTTTGAAAATTTAATAAAAATTTTTTTGAATTATATCAAAAATTATTTTACGCAAAAAAATGAATTAATACTGGAACAGCAACAACAGATTATGGAAGAACAAGAGCGCACAATGAAAAGTAATTTGGCAAAGCTTTTTCAAAATGTATTAAATTCCATTCCAAGCAATAATGGTGTGGGAGATTATTTAAGTGACACTGCTATAACAATTACATATGACGAAAGTGCTGTCTATGCAAGCATACCCGATATGGACACAAAGCATCAAGAAAAAAAGTTTCAGCATCATTTTGAAGAATATTTACAAAAATCATTTGATAATACAATACAATATGAGCAATGCACATTTTGTGAAAAGTTACCACTTAATGAAAAGCTCTCCTTTGAAAAATATACAGCTTTTTATAAGCTAAATGCATTTAAACTCATTTCCGTAACTATTTTAGTTATATCATGGGAAGATGGTTTTCTGAAAATCTCTTTCAAATTTGATTTAGCGATTGTAAATAAATTTGCTCCTCAAAATCTGAAATTAAGCAATGATGGCACAAGGTATATTGTCTAATTTCGCTCTGCCCGATACAATGCGAAGCGCGCAAGCGCGTAGCATGTGTAGGGCAGAGCTATTGATTTAATAAACAATAAAACATCATCAGAAAAGAGGTGCATGATGATAAAATTCAAGAAAATATCACCAGATAGTATAGAATTAAAACCAAGCAATAATATGCGAACAAAAATTATTGACACAGGTGTAGCCATAGAGACAATTAATAGCTTTATGAATTATAACAATTGTCCTATAGAGAAACTAGATAAGAACCACTATAAATTAAAACGTACTGGAGAAATAAAAGAATTTGTTCATAGTGAGAAAAGAACTGACAATATCAATAGTATAGCATCTTCCATGAAACAACTTCGTGATATTATTAATTACAATGTAACAGATACAGAAAAAGTTACATGGCTAACTCTCACATACGCTGAAAATATGCAAGATTATAATCGCCTATATGATGACTACAGAAAGTTTAATATGCGCTTTCGCTATTATTGTGCTAAACATAATCTTCCAAAGTATGAATATATAGCTGTATGTGAACCGCAAAGTCGTGGGGCATGGCATATGCACATCATATTATTATGGGATAGTAAAGCACCTTTTATTGCAAATGATATTATTGCAAATATATGGAAACATGGTTATACCAAAACCACAGCAGTAAAAAATAATGTTGATAGCTTAGGATATTATTTATCTGCTTATTTAACGGATTTACCTTTTGATGAAGCTATTCTTGAGAAAGCTGATTTCTCCAAAGGTGTAAAAACACGTAACGATAAAAAATATGTAAAAGCTAGTCGTTTGCAGTTATATCCAACTGGAATTAATATTTACAGATGCAGTAAAGGTATAAAACGACCAAAAACATATTTTGTAAGTAAGTATGAAGCTGATAAACTAATAGAAGCTCGCGAAGCTGATTTTACGCATAAGACAATAACTTGTATCTATGAAAATAGTTTAAAACCAAATTCATTTGGTATGTTTTCACTCCATTGTTATTATGATGCTCGTGCATCAGCTCGCAAAAGATATAGACTTAAACGTTCATATGCTATAAGCAAATATTATAGAAATCTATATTCTGAAATGATTCAAATTACGGAATCAATTTCAGAAAAACATATATTTTAAGAAAGGTTCATTAATTGTAATCTTATCAAAAGTAATTCATGAAATAAAGCAGTTCACTGGTTACATTTAACTGGTGCAAATATGAATTTAAAAGATAACGATAATTTATTGCAACAAATTCTGCATGATGATACACTAACTGATGAAGCATTGAATATTATTAAAATGAAAATAAATATTCAAAAAGCTAAAGAAATGCACCCATATCCAATTCATTATTCTGAAAAGAGTGGCTATTTTACATCTGTTGATGATAATACACAACCAACTGGAAAAAGAAAAATCAGAAGAAAAACCGAAGAAAGTTTATGGGAAAAATTAGCAGAATGGTACATTGACAAATACAGCTTGAATATTACGTTTAAAGAACTAGTAGAAACGTGTCTTGAAAAACGTAATGTGCAAAATCATGAGAGCACTTATAAGCGTCTTATGGCTTCATGGAATTCATATTATCTGAATGAACCGTTGAGTGCTTCTTTATTGCAAAAACCTGTTGCAAAAATTACATCATTGGATCTGCGTGAGTGGGCGGAACTCTTGCTAAAAAAGCATTTTCCTGTTGACAAGAAAAAGTTTTCAAGAATATTTAGTATTGTCAATCAGACTTTAGAATACGCAAGTGATGAAGATATTGCCCTTATTCCATCAAATACATGGCAAAAAGCTAGAAAAAAGCTTAATAAAGATTTGATTGTTGAGAAACAAACTCCTCTTGATGAAGAACAGGTATTTACGGATGAAGAACGTAAAAAAATAAAGCAAATGGTTCATGATGATTTAAAACGCTATAAGCAATCTTCTGCTAGCGGTTTGCAAGTGCTATTTTTATTTGAAACTGGTGTAAGAATAGGCGAATGTTGTGGTCTTAAATGGACTGATGTAAAGGATGGTCGACTTTATATTAGTAGACAAGCTGATAATAATGGTGTAAGAGAATGGACAAAAACAGTTAGTGGTAAAAGAGATATTCCACTTACTACCGAAGCACAAAAGATATTAGATGAAGTCAAGAAATTTAATGATATGCACGGTTATAATCATGAATGGATTTTTCAAAGTGATAATGAAAAATATGATTATCGACTAAGCTACAATAGTGCAGATAGAAAACTTCGAAAACTGTGCAAAAGGCTAGGAACTGTAATTAAAAGTCCTCATAAATGTCGGAAAACTTGTATCTCCACTTTACTTGATTGTCCTACTTTGAATGACCGTACAGTACAAAGATTTGCTGGTCATAGAGATATTAGCACAACAATACAGTTTTATAGCTTTGAGCGTAAAGACAAAGAACAACAAGCTCTTATTATTGACCAAGCTTTATCTCTATAACAGAAACGTACCGAACGTACTTTCGCTTACGATAGTAAAAAAATAAGGAAACCATTGATTTTTCAAGGTTTCCTCATAAAAAGAAAAGAGCGGGTGATGGGAATCGAACCCACGTATCCAGCTTGGAAGGCTGGTGTTCT
>ENA-UOJH01000123-UOJH01000123.1-human-gut-metagenome-genome-assembly--contig:-C148-NODE-123-length-80313-cov-134.035635_pt1 | contig 80313 bp, 51 predicted proteins | sample MGYA00242345_ERZ723892 | MGnify/ENA metagenome assembly ERZ723892 | reverse complement strand
TGGCAGAATTAAGTATGCACTAAATTAATTCCGCCAACAGGTTATATTATGTTTTGCAAAAGTAAATATTTTATTTAGCAACAGCAACTTTTTATCCATTCTTTAGTTGCTGCTACTAAAAAAACACCCAATAATAGATATGTGCAAAGTGCTTAATAAAGCCTTCTTACTTCAGTCGCTCAGCCATTGCCTTGCCGAGCGCCTCGCAAGCCGCTTCGGTCTCTGCGCTGAGGCTCTGCTTTATCTCAGCCGGAGTGCCTACAAGCTCGAACTTCATGCGTGTTTCGTTCCACTCCGTAATCTTCTTCACAGCCTGACCAGCCCATGTGTAGGAGCCGAAGATGCCGAGGAGGTGGTCCTTGATGCCGCGCTCAGCGAGTTCTGAGAGCAGCATCTCCATTTCGGGATAGAGACCGTTGTTGTAGGTGGGCGCACCGAGGATGAGTCCGCGATACTTGAAGATGTCGCTGAGGATGAACGAGTGGTTCTCGCGCGACACGTCGTGGATGACGATGTTCTTCACGCCGGCGCGGCTTGCTGCGCTTGCTATCTTCTCGGCAGCGCGCTCCGTGTTGCCGTACATCGAGCCGTAGCATACCACGAGTCCCGGCTCTGTAGCGTAGCGGCTCATGCGGTCGTACTCGCCGATGACGCGTGCGATGTGCTCATGCCATATCGGTCCGTGCGTCGGGCAGATATAGTCGATCTGCACGCCGGCGAGCTTCTTCAGTGCCTGCTGCACGGGCACGCCGTACTTGCCCACGATGTTCGAGTAGTAGCGCTGCATCTCGTTCCAATAAACGTCGCAGTTCATCTCGCTGTCTACGTATGCGCCGTTCAGTGCGCCGAAGCATCCGAAAGCATCGCCCGAGAAGAGCACGTGCTCTGTGACGTCGAGCGTAACCATCGTTTCGGGCCAGTGAACCATAGGTATCATGGTGAACGCCAGCTGGTGTGTGCCGAGCGAGAGCGTGTCGCCATTCTTCACTTCTACAATCTCGTCTTCCTCGTTGCCCACGTTGTAGTAGCCGCGCATCATGTCGAACGTCTTCTTGTTGCCCACGATCTTTGCGTCGGGATAATACTTCTTGATGAGTGCGAGCGAGCCGCTGTGGTCGGGCTCCATGTGGTTGACGATGATGTAGTCGATAGGACGGTCGCCGATGACGCGGCGCACGTTGTCTATGAACTGCGAGAAGAAGTCTACTTCTACTGTGTCTACGAGCGCTACCTTCTCGTCGTCGATGATATAGGCGTTGTAGCTTACGCCGAACGGCAAGGGCCAGAGACCCTCAAAAAGTGTTTTGTGGCGGTCGTTGACGCCTACTGGATGAATGTTGGTCATGTTATGATATGGTGTTATGGTGAGGTGAGATGGTGTTATGGTGAGGTGGTGAGATATGCACTAATGTCAACATCTCAACACAACAACATCATTTCTTATAATTGATTCTTACAAACACTGGATAGTGATCGCTTGGTGTGCGGAGAGTCATCTTGCGGAACTCCAGCTCGCTGGGCGCCTGGTTACTGTTCTGAGCGTCGGTCTGAGCGTCGTCGGTCCAGTACATGTTGGTGAGCATGCCGTAGCGGTCGACGTTGAACTCGGGCGAAACGAATACATGGTCGATGCGCGACTGTGTCTTCATGTACGGCTTGTAGTCGTTGAACGTGCCGTTCTCGGCGAAGCGCAGACGAGCGTGCGTGTACGAGTCGTTGAGTATGCCCGACGATGTGAAGATGCGGTATATCTCGTCGTTCTGGTCGACGTTGAAGTCGCCGGTGAGCACGACGGGGGCGCCCTTTGCTATCTCGCCAATCTTCTTCACAACGAGCTTAGCTGCCTCGCGGCGCGCCACTACGCCCACATGATCCATGTGCAGGTTGAAGTAGTAGAAGCGGAAACCGGTCTCTGCCTGCTCAAACTCGCCCCACGAGCAGATGCGTATGCACGCAGCATCCCAGCCCAGCTTCGGCTTGTCGGGCGTTTCGTTCAGCCAGAAGTTGCCCTTGTTGAGCAGCTTCACGCGGTCTTTCTTATAGAATATGGCGGCATATTCGCCCTTTGTCTTGCCGTTGTCGCGGCCCACGCCGATATAGTCGTAGCCGTCGAGCGCGCCGAGCAGGTCGCCGAGCTGCGCATGCAGCACTTCCTGCGCACCGAAGATGTCGGGACTCTCGAAGTTCACCTGGTCGCAGATCACCTTGCAGCGTGTCTTCCACACGTTGCCGTTGCGGTCGTCGTCCGAATTATGGTAGCGTATGTTGTATGATCCCACGAAGAGCGACTGTGCGCTCATTGCCATTGCGAAGCAGAGCGCAGCGGCTGACAGTAGATAGCGTTTCATTTCTTTATGTAGTTAATTGGTTCTGTTTACAAAATTACTGATTTTTTGAATATAAAAACCACTTTCAATGTGAAAAAAAACGTAACTTTGAGGTCGTTAAAATCCGAATGTCTATGGAAAAGCTACTGCACTATATATGGAAACATCGTATTCTGCCGCTCGCCGAACTGCAAACTACCGACGGACGCAGCGTGGAGGTGATAGACCCCGGACTGCATAACATGCACGCCGGACCCGACTTCTTCAACGCTAAGGTGCGCATCGACGGCGTGATGTGGGTGGGCAATGTGGAGATTCACGAGCGCTCTGCCGACTGGTTTCTGCATGGTCACGACACCGACGCGGCGTACAACAACGTGGTCTTGCACGTGGCGGCGGTGGTGGATGCCGATGTCGTGACCGAACGTGGCGACCACCTGCCGCAGGTGCAGCTCGAGGTGCCGCAGCACGTGCTCGCCAACTACCGCCGCCTGCTTGCCTTCGACCGCTATCCGCCGTGCCGCGACGCCGTGCTGCCGCTCGACTCAATAAAGAAGCGCACGTGGCTGAGCGCGCTGCTTGCCGAGCGGCTAAACGAAAAGACGGAGGCTATACGCCGCCGCGTGGAGCTGTTCGAAGGTTCATGGGAGGCGGCGTTCTTCGCCACGATGGCTCGCAGCTTCGGCTTCGGCGTCAACAGCGAGGCGTTCGGACAGTGGGCTGAGCGTCTGCCACTGATGCAGATTGCACACCACCGCGACGACCCGTTTCAGGTGGAGGCGATGTTCATGGGCATGGCTGGTCTGCTCGACGAGACGCAGATGACGCCGCAGACGCGCGAGGCGGCTGAGGGCGACGCCTACTTCCTCAGTCTGAAGCGCGAGTTCGGCTATCTCTCGCGCAAGTTCGGACTCGAGCCGATGTCGCGTCAGGCATGGCGCTTCCTGCGTCTGCGCCCGCAGAACTTTCCTTACATACGCATGTCGCAGCTGGCTCAGCTCTACTGCTCGCGCCGTGCGGCGCTTGCCGATATAACGGCGTGCGAGAATGTGAAGAAGCTGCACGCCGTGCTGCAAACCGGCGTGGGCGAATACTGGCGCACTCACTACACCTTCGGCAAGGAGAGTCGCGCTAACGACAAGCGCCTCTCTGCCTCGTCCATAAACCTGCTCATCATCAACGCCGCCGTGCCGCTGCTGCACGCCTGGGGCTGCTACCGCGATGACGAGCGACTGGTGCAGCGTGCGCTCGACTGGCTCGAAGAGCTGCCTGCCGAGGACAACACGTATATACGTCTTTGGAAGGAGTGCGGCGTGGAGGCGAGCAACGCCGCCGACACGCAGGCGCTCATACAACTGCAGCACCGCTACTGCGAGCGGAAAGACTGCCTGCGCTGCCGATTCGGATACTATAGTCTAAAGAGGAGCAACAGCCAAAGCCCATCTCAAAGCCCCTCCCAAAGCAACAGCGAGAGCCCCTCCCAACCCTCCCCATCGGGGAGGGCTTAGTTAGCAGTTCTTCCTCGGCTTAGTCAGCAATGGCTTAGAAAGGCCTAAAAAGGCTTAGGAAAGCTTAGTTAGTAGTCAGCAATGGCTTAGAAAGGCCTAAGAAGGCTTAAGAAGGCTTAGTTAGTAGTCAGCAATGGCTTAGAAAGGCCTAAAGAGGCTTAGAAAGGCTTAGTTAATAATAAAAAAATAATAGCAATGAACATTTGTATTTTCTGCTCCGCCAACTCGAATCTTCCCACCGAATACTTCGACCGCACGCGCGAGCTGGGCGCCTGGATGGGTGCCAACGGGCATACGCTGGTGTTCGGCGGATGCAACCTCGGACTGATGGAGTGTGTGGCTGAGGCTGTGCACAACGCAAAGGGAATGACCGTAGGCGTCGTGCCGTCTATTGTCGAGAAAGGTGGCAGGGTGTCTGAGCATGTCGACGTGAAGATTCTCTGCGACAACCTCTCCGACCGCAAGGATCTAATGATTCAGCGCAGCGACGTGATAATAGCGCTGCCTGGTGGCGTGGGCACGCTCGACGAGATATTCACCGTGCTTGCCGCTGCCTCTATCGGCTACCACAACAAGCGCGTCATTCTCTACAACATCGGCGGCTTTTGGAACTCGCTCATCGCCATGCTCGACGACCTTAAGGCGCACGGAGTGCTGCGTGCGGGCTTCGACGACACGCTGAAGGTGGCGCAGTCGCTCGATGAAATCGCCGGTTTTATCGGATAAGGCACAGCTCCTGCCCGATGAAATCGCTGATTTTGTTCGATGAAATCGCTGCTTTTATCATCCTACAGCCTCAACGAAAGTCATCGTTCTCCGTACGCCGTCCGATCGGGCGGCGTTCGGAACCCACCGCTAAAGATTAATATTTTAACAACGGACTCCGTAGTTTCTTCTCTACGCACCCTAAACTTCTGTGGGTTCCGTGCGTTCTGTGGGAGTTTCCTCAAGGTTAGTGCACTTCTTGCTACGTTGGTGCACTTGGGGACAAGTGCACCCCCTTGAAGCAACCTAACTTCTGTGGATTCCGTGCGTTCTGTGGGCACTTCTTTTTCCCACGGAATTCACAAAATTCACAGAATCTCTTGCTATGGGTATTTCCTATAAAAATAGGCTACGACACAGAACAGTCGTAGCCTATTTTCATTATGTAACAAATTCTTACTTCACGCCAATCTCCTTGAGCAGACGCTCTGCGTTGCCCCACTTGTCCATGAGGAAGAGCATGTAGCGGATGTCGACGCCGATGCAGCGAGCCAGGCGCTTGTCGAACCAGATGTCGCTTGAGAGCGAATCCCAGTTGCCGTCGAACGCCAGACCGATGAGATTGCCGTTGCCGTCGAACATCGGCGATCCGGAGTTGCCGCCGGTGATGTCGTTGTTGGTGAGGAAGCAGAGCTGCATCTTGCCCGTTGTCTTGTCGGTGTACTTGCCGAAATCGGGCGAAGAAAGGAGCTGCTTCATCACAGGCTCTGCCTGATAGTCGATGGTGCCCTTCTCGCCAGCCTCCATCTTGCGCACGATAGACGATGCATCGGTGTAGTAGCCCGACGGTTCGCCGCCCAGCAGATAGCCGCCTACCTGACCGTACGACAGACGCATTGTGAAGTTGGCGTCAGAGTAGTGAGGCAGTTCCTGCTCGTAGCGCACCTTGGCGTCGCAGAGGTAGCGCTCCTGCTCCTCAATAGCCTCGTGCACGTCGTTTATCACGCCCCTGCACTTGTCGTACACAGCCTTCAGAGCCTTTGCATACTGGTAGCCGGGATCCTTTGCGAGCGCCTTCTCAGAGAGCTTAATCTTCTTGCCGCTCTTCATCAGAACGGATGTAGACCACAGCCACTCTACATACTTGCGTGTGTCGCCGCCGAACTGCTCCTCGATGGTCTTGTAGAACTCGGGCAGGTCTTCCTTAGCCACATACTGACGGAAGTTGTCGATGAGCGCAGCTTGCACGTCCTTGTCGAGAGCCGCGTCCCACTCCTCGCTGTTGTCGGCGAAGCTGTATGTGGTCTTAGCCTTCTTGCTGCCCTTCTCAGGCATCATGCCGATGAGCGTGAGCGCACGTGTGTTGAACTCGCTGGTGCGTACGAATGTCTCGCGCCATACGGTGCTGAGTTTGTCGGCATCGAAGCGTGTGGCGTAGAGGTTCTTCATCTTTTCGAAGTCGAGCTTGCCCTTCAGATAGCCGGTCCACTTCTGATACTCCTGGATGCGGTCCTCGAAGTCGGCCTTCTGGCGTATGATGCCAACGGAGTCGATACACTTGTTCATACCGAGCGAGTTCTTCCAGTAGTTGGAGCTCTGCGCGTACTTAGAGTCGTACTTGATGCGCACAGCCTCGTCGGCGCGCATGTGGCGTATCATCACCTCCTGCTTCACGCCGCGTATCTGAGCGCGCGGAGCGTTCTCGGCGTCGCGCATCTCGCGTATGCCGTAGCTTGAGAGATAGCGCTCTGTAGAGCCCGGGTAGCCGATAGTCATGGCGAAGTCGCCCTCCTTGTATCCGTCCAACGACACCTTAGCCCAGTGCTTAGGCTTGTAAGGCACGTTGTCCTTCGAATAGGCAGCAGGTCCGTTGGTCTTAGGGTCGGCGTAGATGCGGAACACAGAGTAGTCGCAGGTCTGGCGCGGCCACATCCAGTTGTCGGTCTCGCCGCCGAACTTGCCCATCGACTTCGGGATAGTAAACACAAGGCGCAGGTCGCGGAAGGTGCGGTATGTCGTAGCGTAATACTTGTTGCCCTCGTAGAACGGCTTAATCTCAAGGTCGAGCGACGGGTCCTGCTCGTGCAGCTCCTTAATCATCTGGTTCTCCACCTCGTTGAGCAACTTCTCGCGTTGCTCGTTGTTCATCTCGTTGAAGCCGCGCTGGGCGAGCATCTCTGTGATGTCCTTCTGGTCGACCATGAAGCTCACGAACATATCCTTGTTAGGCAGCTCCTCCTCGAATGTCTTCGCATAGAAGCCGTTGAGCATGTAATCGTGCTCCACGGTAGAGTGCGAACGGATAGCCTCGAAGCCACAGTGGTGGTTGGTGAAGACGAGTCCGTCGGGCGACACTACGACGCCAGAGCAGTAACCCGAGAAGTTGACAACGGCGTTCTTGATGGCGTCCTCGCTCTTGTAGAGCTGGTCGTAAGAAGGAGTGAAGCCATAGCTCTTCATCTGCTCATAAACCGCCTGCGGCAGGTTGTAGAGCGTCCACATGCCTTCGTCGGCATGAGCGGCAGCCGATGAGAGCGCAAGGGCTGCAGCGAGGAACAGATTCTTTTTCTTCATTTTATTAATTTTATATGGTTAGTTTGTCAATAAAATCATCATTTATGTATTTCTAAAAATTTATAGCCATTGAAATGCACAAGATGTTCTGGCGATTCTGCAATCCACACTTCCGTTTCCCATGCTATATCTTTAGCCTTTTGCTTGAAAGCATTTTTGGTCTCAAAGGCCGTAAAGAAGACAACGTCTGCTGTACAACCAGACTCTTTGAGCTTACGTTTTACTTTTCGCACTCTTATTTCGTTCCATTCTCCAGTGGAGTGATAGGCTTCAATGAGGTACAACAAGTTTTTCCCATGGCTATATGCCACGACATCAGGCAGCTCGTCATGTTCCAAGACGAAAAAGTTTATCTCTTTCAATGCTTTTTCATCCAAATGCAGGAACTTATCTGTTGTATCACCTACATAAAGTACTTCTGCACCGAAACCGAACAATGGTAAGAAAGTCTCTATTATCTCTTTTTGCAAATCATTATGTGCGCCATAAGACAGATTTATCCGTTTGCCTCCAGGAAGAGTTACCGGAACTTTCATCAGATTACGTCTACATTCCAACTCTTCCTTAAGTGATTTCGCTTCTTTCAGATACTCAGAAAGTCGCATATTCCATTCTTCAGAACCATAACTATACAACAACTCCACAAAAGATTTGCTTAAAGCATATCCACGCGAAGGGTTGTTAGTAGCCTGATTCTCTTTGGATGAAGAATTGATGACGATTCCTGCTTCAATCAGCAATTTTAAATCCTTCCTTCTTATATCGTCATAAGATCCTGGAGAAATGTGTTCTCCATAATTTTCATTCTCAAATGATATTATATCTCGTGTTCTTACAAAACCATCATTCTCTTCAGAAAGAGCTTCAGCGAAACTTTTCTTTATTTTTCCTACCGCAAGACAGGCTTTAGCCATGCGCTCCACCTTTCTATCGGTACCATCAACAGGTATACCTATTTTCTGGAAGACATCCAAAAGATTGTATACCAACGACCTTACTTTTGCAGATGTCTTAGCTTGAACTTTTATCTTCATATCGCAAACAAACTATTAGGAATATTTCTTTGTAAAATATATTCTTCTGATTTTTGTTCCAAATAATAAGTATTCTTCACCTGCTGAGCAATCTTATATGCCAGCAATGGCGGTACCGCGTTTCCTATTTGATAGAATTGCTTGGTCTCTGTGCCAGAGAACTCAAACCAATCAGGGAATGTCTGAAGACGCGCTGCTTCACGGTACGTAAGACGTCTCCGTCTTCCGTCCGCAAGACGCACCCTCTGCATATCGCTCGTTGCCCCTGCAAGATTTCTGCAAGTAATGGTTCTCGCAGGCCTGTCTGGATATAAATCACGAGGATTTACACAATGCGACTTCTTCTCGTATACTGCTATGTATTCGTCTTGTCGCGAAGTAAGTATCTTACTTTCGGGTTCAGGACTTAACATTGTGTCTCCTATCGCTTCAGCAACAGTTCGCTTCTCACGCTCTATTGCAGGAAAATGGAATGATGCGCGGTGTCCGACACATATAAGTCTTTCGCGCCTTTGAGGAACACCATAATCAACGGCATTCAACACTTTGTATTCCACGATATAACCCAAATTCTGAAGTTCCTGAACTATCAAGTCCAGATACCATTTATGTCTCCCTAAGATATTGGCGACATTCTCAAAAAGAAACACTTTAGGTTGTAGACGACGAACAGCATCTATAAATATAGGAAAGCCGTCACGTGCATCTTCCATGCCTTTTTGATTACCAAATCTGCTGAACGGTTGACAGGGAGGTCCCCCTATTATTATATCTATATTTTCTTCTTCCGGATAATTAAAACCTACTTCAAGAAACTGGTTATAGCATTTTCCTTTAAGATTTCTGTTATACGTATCAACAGCCTCGTCAACCATTTCGAAACCGATAGTTCTAAAACCTACAGCTTCAAATCCAAGCGACAAACCTCCACAACCAGCAAACAAGTCCAATACCACCGCAGGTTCCTGAACTTTTGGTTTCAATAATCCATCTATGTATTGACTATATTCTGTCATCTATAATTCTTTGTTCAATTTTTATTTCACTTGAAATACTTGCCCACGACGGGCAGACTCTTCAGCGGCAGGTCGTGATAGACGATGTGACCGATGAACGCCACGACAAGCGCGGTGTTCACAGCGAGCGCAGCCCACTCGGGCAGGTTGTCGTTGGCAAGATTCATGAGGAAGTAGAAGAGCGCCGTGATAGCCACATACACGCCTATCGACTTCAGCGGATAGTTGATGGGATACTTGCGCTGACCGACGAGATAAGACAGCACCATCGCCGTGCCGTAGCCCGCTACGCCGCCCCATGCACATGCCATGTAGCTGTACTTGGGCACGAAGAGCACGTTCACCACTACCAGCACCAGACAGCCCGCAGCCGAGAACCATGCGCCATAGATGGTCTTGTCGATGAGCTTGTACCAGAACGAGAGGTTAAAGTAGACGCCCATCATTATCTCGGCAGCCATCACGATTGGCACGACGCGCAGGCCGGGCCAGTAGCTCTCGTTAGGGATGATGAAGCGCAGGATGTCGATGTAGGCGATAACGACGAGGAACGCAAGCAGCGTGAAGATGATGAAGAACTTCATCGCCTTGGCGTACGTCTCGCGGTTGTCCTTGTCCTTAGACTTGCCGAACACGAACGGCTCGTAGGCGTAGCGGAACGCCTGCGTAATCATCGCCATGATCATCGCAATCTTCGTAGCCGCACCATAGATGCCGAGCTGCGTCTTCTCGTCGGCTCCGTCGTAGAGGTACGGGAAGATTATCTTGTCGAGTGTCTGGTTGAGGATGCCGGCTATGCCCAACACTAACAGAGGCATGGCGTAGCGCAGCATACGGCGCCACAACTGTACGTCGAAGCGCCAGCGGAAACCCGTCAGCTCGCGCCAAAAGCAGAGCAGAACGACGGCTGTACAGATGAGGTTGATGTAGAACACCATGCCCACGTCGAGCGTGAACTGCGCGTCGTACAAGCCGAACGGGTTCAGCTTCAGTGCCGGCAGCACGATGAGGTAGAGCAGGTTGAGCACGATGTTCAGCACGATGTTCACCAACTGCAGCGCCGCGAACTTAATGGCCTTCTTCTTGTAGCGCAGATAGGCAAACGGTATGCACTTGAACGCGTCGATAGCCACGCAGACGAACATCACTGCCACCCAACTCTGATGGTCGGGGTACTTCATGAACGTAGCTATCTGTGGCAGGAAACTGAACACGAGCGCCACGAAAAGCGCCGCCGTCGCTCCGACGGAGATGAGCACCGTAGAGTAGACGGTCTGCGGATTCTCTTCCGTCTTGTTCACGTAGCGGAAGAAGGTTGTCTCCATACCGTACGTAAGGATGACAAGCAGCAGCGCCGTGTAGGCGTAGATGTTCGTGACGACACCATATTGTCCGCCGCTTGCGACGAACGCTGTGGTCTGGATGGGCACCAGCAGATAGTTGATGAAACGGCCCGCAATGCTGCTCAAGCCGTAAATGGCGGTGTCCTTTGCTAAACTCTTTAAATTAGCCATATTTTACTTTTTTACTTTTTTACTTTTAAAAGAACATGTAGCATATTGCGATTGCTGCAATTACGCCAGCGAGGTCGGCAAGCAAGCCGCAGGCTACGGCGTGGCGTGTGTAGCGTACGCCGACGCTGCCGAAGTAGACGGCGAGGATGTAGAAGGTGGTGTCGGTGGAGCCCTGGAAGATGCACGAGAGGCGACCCACGAACGAGTCGGCACCGTATGTAGTCATGGCGTCGACCATCATGCCGCGCGCTCCGCTACCCGATAGCGGCTTCATGAAAGCCGTGGGCAGCGCGCTAACGAAGTCGGTGTTGCAGCCCAGAGCCTCAACCGTCCACTTCACGCCGCCGATGAGCATATCCATAGCACCCGAAGCACGGAACACACCGATGCCCACGAGTATCGCCACGAGATAAGGAATAATGCGCACAGCCGTAGAGAAGCCGTCCTTTGCGCCCTCGATGAACGCGTCGTACACGTTCACCTTCTTGCGCATACCAGCCAGGATGAACACCACGATGATGAGCATCAGCAGGATGTTAGCCACCGACGTGCTCACGACGTTCATCTGCGCCTTGTCCATAGCCGAGAAACCCCAGATGATGGCGGCAACGGCGAGCGACAAGCCGCCCAGCGTGAGCAGCATAGTGCGGTTGAGCAGGTTGATACGCTGATAGAGCGACGTGACGATGATGCCGGCGACGGTAGAACAGAACGTGGCGAGCAGAATGGGCACGAAGATGTCCGTAGGCTGCGCTGCGCCGAGTTGCGCACGATACACCATGATGCTCACCGGTATGAGCGTCAGACCCGACGTGTTGAGCACGAGGAACATTATCATCGGGTTCGTAGCCGTGTCCTTCTTCGGGTTCAGCTCCTGCAGTTGCTCCATAGCCTTCAGTCCGAGCGGCGTTGCGGCATTGTCGAGTCCGAGCATGTTGGCAGCCACATTCATGAAGATGCTGCCCGTCACGGGATGTCCCTTCGGAATGTCGGGGAAGAGACGCGAGAACACGGGCGAGAGCACACGCGCCAGCACGTTCACCACACCACCCTTCTCGCCTATCTTCATTATGCCGAGCCACAGCGAGAGCACGCCGGTGAGTCCGAGCGAAATCTCGAACGCCGTGCGCGAGGTGTCGAACGTAGAGTTCATGATTGCGGGGAACACTTCCGTATCGCCCATGAACACAAGCCGCACAAGGGCTATGCAGAAGGCTACGAGGAAGAACGCAATCCAGATATAGTTGAGTACCATTCTATATTATGTATTAGCTTTATTCTTATTTATATATTAGTTCAATATGCAAAATTACATTATTATATCGAAATACGGCAGAAACGAAACTCTATTTATTTTACAAAATCTGAGAAAACGTGTGTGGCTATGTGAAATAAAAGTTGTACATTTGCAGATATTAGTAAACGGAAAGCTATGGAAAGAATCGGAATATTCGTCGGATCGTTCGACCCGTTCACCATCGGTCACGACTCTATCGTGCGCCGCGCCTTGCCACTCTTCGACCGCCTCGTCATCGGCGTGGGCGTGAACGAGAAGAAGCGCTACATGCTCACGGCGGAGCAGCGCGTGGAGGCTATCAGAGGGCTGTATGACGGCGAGGAGAAGATAAGCGTGGAGCAGTACAGCGACCTGACGGTCGACTTCGCGCAGCGCCACGGAGCGCAGTTCATCGTGAAGGGCGTGCGCTCGGTGAAGGACTTCGAGTTCGAACGCGAGCAGGCTGACATTAACCGCCGACTCACGGGTATAGAGACAGTGGTGTTCTACGCTCTGCCCGGCATGGACAGCGTATCATCGTCGGTGGTAAGAGAGCTGAAAAACTTCGGAAGGGACGTGGACTCTTTTCTTCCGAAAAGAATCGGATAGGATGGTGAGGTGGTGAGATGGTGAGATATGATGGTGATGTGGTGAGATGTTGACATTAGTGTATATCTCATAACAACACATCTCAACACCACACCATCTCAACATCTCACCACAACACCACCACAACACCTCAACATAACAACATAACAACATAACAACATTCACAATATGATTACATACAACGTAGACGGCGTGAAGATGCCGAAGATAAAGAAGCGTGAGACGACAGCATGGATACGTGCCGTCGCCGCTACATACGGCTATAAGGTAGGCGAAGTGGGCTACATGTTCGTTGACGACGAGAAGATTCTCGAGGTGAACAACGAATATTTAGGTCACGACTACTATACAGACGTGATAACGTTCGACTACGACGAGCCGGGCATCGTGAGCGGCGACATCGTAATCTCGCTCGACACCGTGCGCACCAACGCCGAGAAGTTCGGCAAGCAGTACGACGACGAGCTGCACCGCGTGATAATTCACGGCATACTGCATCTCTGCGGTATCAACGACAAGGGACCGGGAGAGCGCGAGATAATGGAGGACGCCGAGAACAAGGCGCTTGCCATGCTGCAGAACCTCTGCTGAGATATTCTCCCACAGATGCGCACAGATTATAAGAGTGCGTAGAAATCAACAACGGATTAAGCGGATTAAACGGATTTTCTTCATTGCAGAGAAATCCCATTAATCGGCTTAATCCGTTTTTGCTTTTAACGTAGCGGTTGGTGCACTTCTCTCAGGGGGTGCAGCAGTCTCTGCTGCACCAACCAAGTAAATGATGCTATATATTCTGTGGGTGTACTTATTGCTCGGTGGGTGTACTTCTCCCAGGGGGTGCAGCAGTCTCTGCTGCACCAACCAAGTAAATGACGCTATCTATTCTGTGGATACACTTATTGCTCGGTGGGTGTACTTATTGCTCGGTTGGTGCACTTGAGACAAGTGCACCCCCTGAAATCGCCACAACTTAGAATTGCGCCTACTTGATTACGAGCATCGTGAGGCGTTCCTCGGCAAAGAGATCCTGCGCCACACGCTGCAGGTCGGCTGCCGTGAGCGCGTCGATGCGCTCGCAGAGTGCCGTCACGTCCTTCTTCCAACCGTAGTGCAGATAGCTCTTGGCGAAGTCGAGTGCGAACGATTCGCGCGAGTCGCAGGCGATGCCTATCTGTCCGCGTATCTGCCGTTTGGCGGCACGCAGCTGCGCGTCGCTCAGCGGACGCTGCATCACCTTGTCCAGCTCGCGGCGTATGAGCCGTAGGCAGCGCTTCACGTTCTTCGGGTCGCAACCGAAGTATACCGCCCACAGACCCGTGTCGCTATAGCTCTGTGCCATGCTCTCAACGGTGTAGACGAGGGCGTTGCGCTCGCGCAGCGACACGTTCAGGCGTGCCGTCATGCCAGGTCCGCCGAGGATATTGTTGAGCAGATAGAGCGCAATGCGGCGTTCGTCGTGAACGTCGTAGGCGCGAGTGCCAAGCATCACATGAGCCAGGTGCGTGTCCATGTGGTGCTCTATGTGCTGCGCCACGTAGGGCGGAAGAACAGCAGTGGCGGTATCCTTGCCACCGCCACAACAAGAGTTATCGGATATGGCAGACTGCTGCGGCGGCAAGGATACCGCCGCTACGTTAGCGTTAGCCCGCTCAAGCAGTCGCACGAGCTTGCGGAAGTCGACGTCGCCGTAAGCAAAGAACACGCTGTTCTCGGGTCGGTAGTAGCGCCGCGTGAAGCGCAGCGCGTCAGCCGTTGTGTAACGGCGCAGTTTCTCTGCCGTGCCCATTATGTTATGTCCGAGCGGATGTCCGCCGAAAACGGCGTTCTCGAAGAGGTCGTACACGAGTTCGGCGGGCGAGTCGTTGTAGCTCTCTATCTCGTCTACGATCACCTCCACCTCCTTGTCTATCTCCGCCTGCGGATAGGTGCTGTGAAAGACGATGTCGGTGAGCAGGTCTACGGCGCGGTCGATGTTCTCCTTCAGTACGGCGGCGTGATACACCGTCTCCTCCTTGTTAGTGAAGGCGTTGAGGTCGCCACCCACGCTCTCCAGGTGGCCCAGTATCTGCATCGAGCTGCGGCGCTCCGTGCCCTTGAAAGTGATATGCTCGCAGAAGTGCGCCATTCCCTCCTCGCGTCCGAGCTCCTCGTCGCGTGTGCCGGCGCCTACAGCGTAGCCGCAATACACCACGGGCTGGGCGGACGGAAGGTGTATTATGCGCAATCCGTTAGCAAGAGTATACGTATTATAGTTCATATTCATTGATTTTAACATACAAAATTACAATTTTTGGTAAATTCCGCCAAATTTGTATTAACTTTGTTGTCAGAACTTTAAACCGCAGAAAACAAACAACAAAATAATTATGAAACATCTGCTATTAACACTGGCTGTGGCAGGCTTGGCTCCGTGCCTCGTCAACGCAGCCGAACCGACAGAAAGAGTAGCCGAACCGACTTTCACGGAATGGCACGACCTCTCGGTTAACAACGTCAACAGATTCGCTACACGCACATCTTTCTTCGCTTACGAGAACCGCGAGGCTGCTCTGAAAGGCGACCGTGACAAATCGAGAAACTTCCTCTCTATCGAAGGCGACTGGCGCTTCCAGTGGGTGGAGAACGCCGACCAGCGTCCTACCGACTTCTTCCGCACCGACTATAACGACGCTGCATGGAAAAACATGCGCGTGCCGGGCATCTGGGAGCTGAACGGCTTCGGCGACCCCGAATACGTGAACATAGGCTTCGCATGGCGTGGACACTTCAAGGACAATCCGCCGATGGTGCCTACTAAGGACAACCACGTAGGCTCTTACCGCCGCACAATACGCATCCCCGACTCATGGAACGGACGCCAGGTGATAGCTCACTTCGGATCGGTTACGTCGAACATGTATCTCTGGGTGAACGGCCATTTCGTGGGCTACGCCGAGGACTCGAAGTCGGCAATGGAGTTCGACATCACTCCTTTCCTCAAGAAGGGCGACAACCTCATCGCTTTCCAGACTTTCCGCTGGTGCGACGGCTCTTACAGCGAGGACCAGGATTTCTGGCGCCTCTCGGGTGTGGCTCGCGACTGCTTCCTCTACTCGCGCTCGCAGACCGCACACATCGACGACGTGCGCGTGACACCAGACCTCGACGCCGAATACAAGAACGGATCGCTCGCCGTTGCGCTCAAGGCTAAGGGCAACGCCAAATTCATCATCGACCTCATCGCTCCGAACGGCGACGTGGTGAGCCGCAAGATAATCAACTCTTCGAAGGTGAAGAAGCAGAAGGGACACGACGTGGCTTTGGTGAACGCTACCGTGAAGTTCGACGTGGAGAACCCGCTGAAGTGGACCGCCGAGACTCCGAATCTGTACAAGGTGGTTGTCACCGTGCAGCAGCAGAACAAGGACGTAGAGTCGGTTCCGGTGCGCACTGGTTTCCGCAAGGTGGAGATAAAGAACAAGCAGCTGCTCGTGAACGGACAGCCGATTCTCATCAAGGGCGCCAACCGCCACGAGATAGACCCCGACGGCGGATATGTCATCTCACGCGAACGCATGGTTGAGGACGTGAAGCTGATGAAGCAGTTCAACGTGAACGCCGTGCGCACATGCCACTACCCTGACGACCCGTACTTCTACGAGCTTTGCGACGAATACGGTATCTATGTATGCGCTGAGACCAACCAGGAGAGTCACGGCTTCTTCTACGATAGCGACGCTATCACAACAACCGACCTCTTCGCCAAGCAGATAATGGAGCGCAACATGCACAACGTGCACAACCAGTTCAACCATCCGTCGGTAATCTACTGGTCGATGGGCAACGAGACTGCCGACTCGAAGAACTTCGCAGCCGTGAAGAAATGGATCAACAAGTTCGACCCGTCGCGTCCGGTTCACTTCGAGCGCGCTATCCTCGGACCTAACACCGATTTCTACGCCGAGATGTACATCACGCCTGAGGCTGCAGAGCGCTACGCTAAGGATCCTGCAAGCACCAAACCGATGATTCATTGCGAGTATGCTCACGCTATGGGCAACTCTTGCGGCGTAATGCAGGACTACTGGGACCTCATACGCAAATATCCTATCTATCAGGGCGGCTTCATCTGGGACTTCGTAGACCAGGGTCTGCGCGGCAAGGACGCTAAGGGCAACATGATATACAACTACGGCGGCGACTTCAACACGTACGACCCGTCTGACAACAACTTCAACTGCAACGGATTCATCTCGCCCGACCGCAAGCCGAATCCCGAGGCTTACGAGGTGGGCTATTGGTATCAGAACATCTGGATGAAACCGGCTGATCTTGCTCAGAAGAAGTTCAACGTGTTCAACGAAAACTTCTTCCGTCCGCTCGACAACGTGTCGCTCTCTTGGGCTATCGTGGCTGACGGCATCGAGCGTCAGAACGGCACAATCGCCGACCTCGCCGAGATAAAGGCGCAGAGCTCTGCCGACTTCGTGCTGCCGTACAATATCGACAAACTCAAGGAGGCGAAGGACGTGATGCTGAACGTAGAGTTCCGTCTGAAGAACGACGAGGGCTTGCAGAAGGCTGGCGACATCGTGGCTTATCAGCAGTTCGCATTGCGCGAAGCTAAGGGCACAGACCTCGCTCTGACGGAGAACGAGCAGAAGGCGCTGAAGGCTGTGAAGCTCACCGACAAGAAGAAGGAACCGCTGCTCACGCTGCAGGCACAGAACTTCACGCTCGCTTTCGACCGTGCTACGGGCTTCATCACACGCTACGAGGTGGGCGGCAATTCGCTCCTCGGCGAGGGCGGCTCGCTCAAGCCTAACTTCTGGCGCGCCGTAACCGACAACGACATGGGCGCACAGTCGCAGAAAAACTTCGCTGCTTGGCGCACTCCGAAGATGAAACTTCGCTCGCTCACAGTTGATAAAAAACTGAAGACTGTAGTAGCTGTGTATAACATGCCTGCTGTGAAGTCTACACTCACACTCACATACCAGGTAGAGGCTAACGGCACACTCGTAGTCACTCAGGATCTGAAGACCACTCCGGGCGCAAAGGTGTCGGAGATGCTCCGCTTCGGTATGGTGATGAACCTGCCTTACGACATGGATCAGGTGCAGTGGAACGGACGCGGACCGATAGAGAACTACTCCGACCGCAAGATTTCGCAGAACGTAGGCATCTACCACTCTACAGCAGACGACCTCTTCTACCCGTACGTACGTCCGCAGGAGACCGGAACGATGAGCGACCTGCGCTGGTGGAACCAGACCAACAAGAACGGCGTGGGCGTCCGCGTAGAGAGCGACAAGCTCTTCTCGGCTTCTGCCCTCCACTACGACCTGCTCACTCTCGATGAGGGCAAAGAGAAGAAACAGCGCCACTCACAGTCGGTAGAGAAGTCGAAGTATACCAACCTCTTCATCGACCTCGTACAGTCGGGTGTCGGCGGTGTTGACAGCTGGGGTGGCGACGGACGCGCCCGCAAGGGTCACCGCGTAGAGTACAAGGACTATACTTTCAGCTTCCGAATCGCGCCGAAAACGCTGTATTAAGATATAGATAACAACGAATTAACCCGATTAAACGGTTTCTTCAATCAAAGAGAAGACTCTGTTTAATCGGGTTAATTATTAAAAAACAAATCACTATGAATCTGAAACAAGCTACTATACTCGCGGCTGCCGCAACATTGGGCTGCGCTCCTGCACACGCCGAACAGCAGAAGCGCCCTAACATACTCGTGTTTCTCGTAGACGACATGGGATGGCAGGACACATCCGTGGCGTTCTGGGACCACCGCACACGATATAACGACATGTACGAAACACCGAACATGGAGCGACTGGCAAGCGAGGGAATGATGTTCACGCAAGCGTATGCCTGCCCAATCAGTTCGCCTACGCGATGCAGTCTGATGACGGGCATGAACATGGCGCGCCACCGTGTGACGAACTGGACGCTGGAGCGCGACAAGACCACCGACCATGAGAGCGACGTGGTGACACTGCCCGACTGGAACTACAACGGCATAGCGCAGGTGGACGCCCTGAACAACACCGCCGTGGCGAAGTCGTTCGTGCAGATACTGAAGGACAGCGGCTATCACACCATACATTGCGGCAAGGCGCATTGGGGAGCGAAGGACACGCCGGGCGAAAACCCGTGCCACTTCGGTTTCGACGTGAACATAACGGGCACGGCAGCGGGCGGAGTGGCTACGTATCTGAGTGAACGCAACTACGGACACGACCGCGACGGCAAGCCCAACTCGCGTATGTCGACACCCGGATTGGAGAAGTATTGGGGAACGGGCACCTTCCTCACCGAAGCACTGACGCAGGAGGCAATAGGCGCACTCGAAAAGGCGAAGAAGTACGAACAGCCTTTCTATCTCTATATGTCGCACTACGCCGTGCACATTCCTATCGACAAGGACATGCGCTTCTTCCCGAAGTACGTGCGCAAGGGTCTTTCGGACAAGGACGCTGCTTACGCCTCGCTTGTAGAGGGCATGGACAAGAGTCTGGGCGACATAATGAACTGGCTGCAGCGCAACGGCGAGGCAGAGAACACCATCATCATCTTCCTCGGCGACAACGGCGGACTGGCGTGCAGCCCTGAGTTCCGCGAGGGCGAACCATTCACGCAGAACGCGCCGCTGCTCAGCGGAAAGGGATCGCTCTACGAGGGCGGCATACGTGTGCCGTTCATCGTGAAATGGGGCGACACCGTAAAGCCCGGCACACGCAACGCAAGCAGCATAATAATAGAGGACCTCTACCCTACTATACTCGACATGGCGGGCGTGAAGCAGTATAAAGTGCCGCAGACCATCGACGGCGTCAGCATCGTGCCCACGCTGAAGGGCAAAGCGGACAGCCGCATAGCCGACAGAAGCCTTATCTGGAACTTCCCTAACGTGTGGGATGGCTACGGACCGGGCATCAATCTGAACTGCGCCATACGTCGCGGCGACTGGAAACTGATATACTATTACGCCACCGGTCACAAGGAATTGTTCAACATTGCGCAGGACATCAGCGAGAGTCACAATCTTGCTGAGCAGTATCCGGCGAAGGTGAAGCAGCTTTCGGCAGAACTGGGCAAGAAGCTGCGCAGCATGAACGCACAACGCCCGTCATTCAAGATAACGGGCGCTGCGTGTAAATGGCCTGATGAGTAAACAAAAGTAGCGGAGGCCAGAGACCTCCGCTACAATCAATATTACTCTTTTTATTTTTTATCTGTTTTCTCTTCCTTCTTCTCCGTTCCTTCGTCCTTCTTCTCCGGATGAAGTATATTCTTCACGGTTTCGCCGATGGGCAGCTGGTCGAGAACGCCGAGACTTGGCGCTACGGTTTTCACGAGCGAGTTGAGGAAGTTGCCGGTTGCTCCGTCGCCACCGTCGAACACCGTGACGTTGCCGAGCTGCATCTTCTCGAACGCCTTCACCTGCTCGCCTGCAATCTCCTTCCACTGGTCCACCATCTTGTACTGGATAGCGATGGCGGGGTTGAGTTCGGCGGCTTTCACCATTGCCTGGAAGCCGTCAGCCTCAGCCAGAAGCGACATCTTCTTACCCTCTGCCTCGGCTTCGAGACGCATGCGTATCGCCTTTGCCTCAGCCTCAGCCTGCGCCAGCGTAGCCTTTGCCTTCGCTTCAGCCTCGCGTATCACCTTCTCTGCCACGGCGTCTGCCTGCAAGATAGCCTCCTGCTTAGCCACTTCCGCTGGCACAATCTTCTCTGCCTTCAGCGACGACTCCACCTTCAGAGCCTTCGCCTCCTCCACTTCCTTCTGCGCCTTCTCGCGTGCGGTCTGCACGGCAGCCTCCGAACGCGCAGCAGCTTCGCCAGCCTCCTTGTCGGCGTTTGCCTGAGTAACCGAGAGTTGGGCGTTTGAAAGCGCTATTTCTTTCTGCGCCTCGTTGCGACCTATGGCGGCTTTCTTTTTCGCCTCCGCCTGCTTAATCTCCATATCCGAGTTAAGCTCTGCGATGCGACTCTCCTTCGCCGTGTTCGCCTGCTCCACATTGATGTTCATTTCGGCCTCAGCGCGAGCCACCTGCGACTCTTTGTCGGCGTTTGCGAGCGCCACCTGCGACACACGCTCCTTGTCGGTCTGCGCAACGGATATCTCCTGCTCCTTGCGTGTGGCGGCGATAGCCACCTCCTGGTCCTTGCGAGTCTCGGCAACGCGTGTCTCACGCTCCTTAATCTGGTTCGCAATCTTTATCGCACCGAGCTTCTCCTGCTCCTCAATGTTAGCCTGAGCCTCGTTCTGCGCCTTCGACTCTGCCTCCTTACCGAGGTTGACGATATAGTTGGCGGCATCGCGGATGTCGCTGATGTTGATGTTCATCAGATACAGACCGAACTTGCGCAGCTCGGTGTCGATATTATCCTTCACCTTGGCAAGGAACTTGTCGCGGTCGGAATTGAGTTCCTCGATGGTCATGTCGGCGATGACGAGACGCATCTGTCCGTAAACCACGTCGGTGATGAGGTTCTGCTTGTCGTCCATCGAGAGTCCGAGCATACGCTCAGCGGCGTTCTGCATCACTTCGGGGTCGGTGCTGATGGCAACGGTAATGGTCGTGGGTACGTCTACGCGGATGTTCTGCGCAGAGATGGCGCCCGTGAGCTTGCAGTCTATCTGCATCGGCTTCATCGAGAGGAAATCGTAGCCCTGGATGATAGGCCACACGAAGGCTGCTCCGCCGTGGTAGAGCTTCGCCGACTTCGATCCGCCGGTCTTACCGTAAACGACGAGCACCTCGTCTGACTTGCACTTGCGGTAGCGCGAAAGAACACCAATGATGCCGAGCAGCACGATTACGACGAGCAAGCCGGCGAGAAGGAAAATGTTTGATTCCATAGCATTTTTTTAGTTATTAGTTTTTAATTATTAATTATTAATTTTTAGGCTGCGTCAATGAGGAGATAAGCATTTGTCACCATCTCAACACCTCACCATCTCACTCAATATAATACTTATTGTCGCGGTACTCCTTTATCGTCACCACCTGGTCGGTCTTATAGTCGGTGCGTCCCGACTCCGACACCACATCGAGCTCGCGTTCCGCGCCGTCGCGCTTCACGAACACCGTATAGCGTCCGTCGCCAACATTGATATAAACCCTGCCCGCACGCCCAACGATATTCTGCGGACGCTCCGGCTTGCGCAGATTCTGCAGTCTGTACGCCAGCACGTACGAGTAGAACAGCACGAGCATGAACACCGCGCCCACCAACACAGCCAAAGCATACATCTGCCACGTGTCGCCGTCAAACAGCACACGAGTCCAGCCGAAGCCGATAAGGAAGTGGACGAGTCCCTTGAACGAGAACAGACTGCCAAGGTCGAAATCGGCATTGGCGTCGCCGTCTACGTCCATGTCCAAGTCGCCAAAGAACACGGAGATTACAAACTGAAGGAGGAAAATGCCGGTGGCTACCAGCGCGGTTAGCATAAAGATTTCGTGTGAGGTCATGTTGATAAGATGTTGTTAGGTTGATATGTTGAGGTGTTGAGATTTGTTGTTGTGAGGTGTTAGGTTGAGGTGGTGAGGTGGTGAGGTTGAGGTTGAGGTGGTGAGATGTTGAGATTTGTTTGGATGATATTGTGGAGTTGAGATGGTGTTATATGCAAATGTCAACACATCAACATCTCACCATAACAACACATTTCTCAACACATCAACATCTCACCACCACAACATCATTTCAACATCTCACCACTACAACACACTTCTCAACACCTTACTCCTCCTTCTTCGGGAGCAGCAAGTTGAGCAGTACAGCGAGGAGGAACACAACAGCGACGCAGTTCTCTGCGAACACCGTGCGCACAATCTCGGGGAATATCTTGAACATCTCGGTAGCCTGCGTGAAGCCGAGGCCCACGCTGAGCGAGAGACTCACGATAACCATGTTTCGCTGCGAGAAACCAGTGCGTGCCATCATGCCGAAACCAGCATAAAGAATGCTGCCGAACATCATGATGGTGCAGCCGCCGAGCACAGCCTGCGGAATAGTAGTGAGCGCATGACCCACAACGGGGAACACACCGCCGATAATCATCACCAAAGCGCCGATGCCGATCGTGAAGCGGTTCACAACGCCCGACATAGCAGCCAAGCCTACGTTCTGACTGAACGACGTGATTGGCGTACAACCGAACAAGCCCGACACACTACTTACGAAGCCGTCGCAACTGATGGCTGCGCCCATCTCCTTTGTCTCAGGGTCGCGGTTCAGCGCGCCGTTGCACAGCGCCGATGTATCGCCGATAGTCTCCGTAGCCGACACAAGATAAACAGCCACAACCGAGAGTATCGCACCGATGTTGAACTCCGGCGTAAACGGCATAAGACGCGGCATCGACACTACAGCCAAGCCCGAAATACCGCTGAAGTCGACCATTCCCATAAAACAAGCAAGGATGTAGCCCACGATAAGGCCCACAAGAACAGAAAGCGAACGAAGGAATCCCTTTGCGAAAACCTGGCAAAGAAGACAAGCGAGCAGCGTAACAGAACCCACAATCCAGTTGTTCAAGCTGCCAAAATCGGGCGAACCCATGCCGCCTGCAAACGAATTGGCTCCAATAGGCAGGAGCGAGAAACCGATAGCCGTAACTACCGTAGCCGACACGACGTGCGGAATGAGCTTTATCCAATACTTCACGAACAAGCCGAGCACGCCCTCAACAAGTCCGCCCACGATAACCGCACCGATAAGCGTGCCCATGCCGTATACGCCGGCGATGCTGATGGCGAGCGAGAGGAACGTGAACGAAATGCCCATGACGATAGGCAGACGCGAACCGATGCGCCACACGGGGAACAGCTGCACAAGCGTACCTATGCCGGCTATCACCATACAGTTCTGTATGAGTGCCGCACTGACCGCGCTGTCAAGTCCGACAACGCTTGCCAGAATCATGATTGGGGTGATGTTGCTGACAAACATCGCCAGCACGTGCTGCAAACCGAACGGGAGAGCCTTTCCCAACGGCACTCTACCATCAAGCTGATAGAGATTCTCAATTGATTGTTTCATTGTGTGTATATAAACGTTTATTATAGATCAAAAAATCGCAGAAACTTGTTTTTGATGTGCAAATATAGCGATTTATATTCAAAAACATACACACAACACTCACTATTATTACTACTTTTACTGATTCTCTCGGTTAATCAGGTTCACAACAACCTTCACCATTACATCCTTCTCCTCGGTTCTACTCTCGGCAATCATCAGCGTGAGCGCCACAAGAGTGTTGTCGGCAATGCGCTTGTGTCCGTCCTCGGCGTAAAGCACACGACATAAGGCGCACAACATCCTTCAGCTCGTTGTAGCGGTCGAGCTTTATCTGCTGATTGATGGCATAGCCCTTGATGAGGTATTGCTTGAGCACGGAGGTCGCCCAACGACGAAACGACGTTGCATTTTTACTATTCACTCTATATCCCACAGAAATAATCATATCAAGATTATAGTATGGAATCTCACGAACAATCTGTCGTTGACCTTCAATTCGAACCTGTGCATTTTTTGCACAAGTTGAAAATTCTTCTAATTCTTCCGACTTATATATATTACGAATATGACGAACTATTGAAGTTCTATCAACTCCAAACAGCTCCGCCATCTGACTCTGTGTTAACCACACTGTCTCGTTCTCCAACTTCACATTAAGCTGCACGCTACCGTCTTGCGAGCGGTATATTTCGATTGAATTGTTCATCTTTCTTTCCTTTCTACCGAGCTTAAATCAATCATAAAAAGACTAAAGCCCCTTTTACCTTTTTACTTTTTTACTTTTAATACATCCTGCGTTCCGCCCAGTCGCCACGGTCGAGGTTGCGGTAGCCAATAGCTTCGCTGATGTGCTGCACCTCCACGCGTTCTGAGCCGTCAAGGTCGGCGATGGTGCGCGCCACCTTCAGTATGCGGTTATAGGCGCGGGCGGAGAGCGAGAACTTCTCCATGGCGGTACGCAGGAGAGCGATGGAGGCTTCGTCGGGCTCGGCGAACTGGTGAATCATGCGCTCGGTCATCTGCGCGTTGCAGTGTACGCCCTTGAAGTCTTTGTAGCGGGCGGTCTGTATGTCGCGTGCCTTGATGACACGCTCACGGATGGCGGCACTCGGCTCGCCGGGCTGCGCTTTCGAGATGTCCTTGAACGGCACGGGCGTAATCTCGCACTGGATGTCGATGCGGTCGAGCAGCGGACCGGATATCTTGCTCATGTAACGCTGTATCTGTCCGGGCGTGCAGCAGCACTTGTGCGTCGGGTCGTTGTAATAGCCGCAGGGGCAGGGGTTCATCGAGGCGATGAACATGAACGAGCAGGGGAACTCAACGGTATATTTCGAGCGCGAGATGGTTATCTTATGGTCTTCGAGCGGCTGACGCAGCACTTCGAGGGTCTGCTTGTTGAATTCGGGCAGCTCGTCGGCGAACAACACGCCGTTATGTGCCAGCGATATCTCGCCCGGCTGCGGGTTTATTCCGCCGCCTACGAGCGCCACTTCGGATATGGTGTGGTGGGGCGAGCGAAACGGGCGCTGTGAGATGAGCGACGTGCCGCGCTTCAGCTTTCCGGCTACGCTGTGTATCTGTGTTGTCTCCAGACTCTCCGAGAGCGACAGCGGCGGCAGAATAGAGGGCAGGCGCTTTGCCATCATCGACTTGCCCGAACCCGGAGGGCCTACCATGATAAGGTTGTGACCGCCTGCCGCCGCCACTTCCAGCGCACGCTTCACGCTCTCCTGACCGCGCACGTCGGCGAAGTCGAGGTCGAAGCGGCTCTGCTGTTCGTAGAACTCGCGGCGTGTGTCGACGAACGTCGGCTCGTACGTCTCACGCCCCGTGAGCAGCTTTATCACGTCCATGATGTTCTCCATGCCGTACACCTCCAGATTGTTCACCACTGCCGCCTCGCGCTCGTTCTGCTTCGGCACAATCAGTCCCTTGAACTTCTCGGCTCTTGCCCGAATGGCTATCGGTAGCGCTCCCTTCACGGGCTGCAGCGTACCGTCGAGGCTCAGTTCGCCCACGAGCATATAGTCGGCGAGCACGTCGCTCGTCACGGCTCCGCTCGCAGTGAGTATAGCCATAGCCAGCGGCAGGTCGAACGAGCTGCCCTCCTTGCGCAGGTCGGCAGGCGCGAGGTTGATGGTGATGTCTGCGTGCGGAAACTTATATCCGTTCACCTGCAGCGCCGACGCTATGCGGTCGCGTCCTTCGCGCACAGCGGTGTCGCCGAGTCCGGTCATGCGATACATCACGCCGGGCACGATATTCACTTCAACGGTTACGGTGGTTACGTCGAGGCCGTTAACGGCTGCGGAATAAGTCTTTACGAGCATAGTTAGATTCGGGTTTTAACGGGTTAATAGTGCGCAGCACTTTTAGAAATCGGAAGTGCCTATTGACTACAAATTTAGTTGTTTCGTTTGTTTTATCCAAGTGTATGGCGTTTTTTCTGCCAAAAATATACTAACTTTGTAAAAATTATTCGAAATACTTACAGAATATGGAGACTACTTTAAAGTCAAATTCACAAGACATGTCGGTAAGCGTCTTGATGATTAACGACAAGGGTTTAATGATTTCCGTGTTAGGGCAGGACTACTTCCTTTCCTACAACCGCATTCCGTGGATGCGCAATGCAAGTATTTCGGATGCGCTCAACGTACAGATGTGCGGACGCAACGCCATAGAATGGCCTAATCTGGATGTAGATTTGGAAATTGAAAGTCTGAAACATCCAGAACGCTACCCTTTAATAATGAAAAGAAACGAGTTGGACAACTGCCAGTAATCTGGCGGTTGCTGTCCTCTCCTTTCCCAAAAGACAAACAAAACAAAAATGGAAGAAGATTTCGACATACGTCAGGAGCAGGGACGCAAGGGCGAGAAGGACTTTGAGAACGCTCTGCGACCGCTGCGGTTCGGCGATTTCAGCGGACAGCAGAAGGTGGTGGAGAACCTCGAAGTGTTCGTCGAGGCGGCGAAGTACCGCGGCGAACCGCTCGACCATACGCTGCTGCACGGCCCCCCAGGACTGGGCAAGACAACGCTTAGCAACATCATAGCCAACGAACTGGGCGTGGGCTTCAAGATTACGAGCGGACCGGTGCTCGACAAGCCGGGCGACCTCGCCGGCATCCTCACTTCGCTGGAGCCGCGCGACGTGCTGTTCATCGACGAGATTCACCGTCTCTCGCCGGTCGTAGAGGAGTATCTCTACTCGGCGATGGAGGACTACCGCATCGACATCATGATCGACAAGGGTCCGTCGGCGCGGTCTATACAGATCGACCTCAACCCGTTCACGCTCGTAGGCGCCACAACGCGCAGCGGACTGCTCACGGCGCCGCTCCGCGCGCGCTTCGGCATCAACCTCCACCTGGAATACTACGGACCAGAGATGCTGCAGAAGATTATCAAGCGCTCAGCGATGATTCTGAAGGTGCCTATCGACGACGATGCGGCTATAGAGATTGCGCGCCGCTCGCGTGGCACGCCGCGTATTGCGAACGCTCTGCTGCGCCGTGTGCGCGACTTCGCGCAGGTGAAGGGCAACGGACGCATCGACCGCGACATTGCGCGCCTATCGCTCTCGGCGCTCAACATCGACCAGTATGGTTTGGACGAGATTGACAACAAGATTCTGCTCACCATCATCGACAAGTTCCGCGGCGGACCGGTCGGCGTGTCTACCATAGCCACCGCTATCGGCGAGGACACGGGCACCGTCGAGGAGGTGTACGAGCCGTATCTCATCATGGAGGGCTTCATAAAGCGCACGCAGCGCGGACGTATGGTGACGCCACTCGCCTACCAGCATCTGGGTCGCCCGATGATTGGCAGCAATGCTGTGGAGCCGGGACTATTCGACTAACTCTCAACTGGAATGGCATACTTTTTGCCAAGACGATATTTGCACGATTGGACCGCTCATATTTCGCGAAAAATCAAAAACAAAATCCTTAGTCGATTTTTCGCGAGTTTTGAGCGTGCAGCCGTAAGCGTTTGTCCTACAGTATATTGTAGCGTTTTCTCTAAAAGTGTGCAATTTTCACCTTAGCAAAACACAACTTATCGTGAGACTTTACAGTGTAAAAGCATAGGTTTTACCAGGTAAAAGCATAGGTTTTACCGGGTAAAGTCTCAAGAGTTACCATGTAAAGTCTCACGAAAAGTTTGTAAAACCTATCGTTTTACACTGAAAAGTCTCAATTTTTATGATTTTTCGGCTGCGCCGACCGATGAAATGGCGCATTTTCGAGAATGCGAATCTCTAAAATGAGATTTTTCGCGGAGGTGACTTGTATTATATTTGCTTCTAAAAGTAAAGAAGTAAAAAGGTAAAAAAGTAAAAAAACGCAGATTTTTACCTTTTTACTCTTTTACCCTTTTTACTCTTTTACTCTTTTACTTTTTAAAGCGCTTCGAGCAGCAGCACGCGGCTTGCCCACTCGTTAGCCTTGCCCCAGTCGGCGTTGTGTCCGTACGGAATCTCAAGGCCGTTCTGCATGAGATACTCGCCGGAGAACGTCTTGCCCTCGAACGAGAGCGGCGAGTGGTCGATGCGGTTAAGCTCGGTTACGCGATAGCGCTTCTGCGGGTCGAGACCTGCCATCGGTATACGCGGCAGATGCTGGTTGCAGAACGCCTCGGTCTTGAACCAGTAGAACACCGCCTTGTCCTTAGCATCGCTTACGTACATCAGCGAAGCCACGCCCTTCTTCTCGAACGGCGACTGCAGACGGTAGAGGTCGCCAAACTGAACGATAGGACGGATGCGCTTGTAGTCGGCGATTGCCTTACGGCACTGGTCCTTGTCGACATCGCTGAGCACCTTCGGCTGTATCTCCATGCCGAGACGTCCGCACATAGCCACGTCGGTGCGGAACTTCAGAGGCACGGTGCGCGCTGTCTGATGGTTAGGCGCGTTGGAGATGTGCGCAGCCATAGCTATTGCAGGGAAGAAGTAGGATGTGCCCCACTGCATGTAGACGCGCTGCAGGGCGTCGGTGTTGTCGCTCGTCCAGAACTCGTCGAAGTAAGGCAGGTAACCCCAATTGACACGTCCGCCACCCGATGCGCAGTCCTGAATGGTGAGGTCGGGATACTTGGCGCGGATGCGCTGCAGAGCCTTCTCCAGTCCGCGGTGATAGTCGATGTAGAGGTGGCTCTGGTTGTCGGCTGTAAGATACTGCGAGCCGTGGTTGGAGATGTGCATGTTAGCGTCCCACTTTATGTAGTCGATTTCAGGATACTTCGTCATGAGGTCGTCTACGACGGAGAACACAAAGTCCTGCACCTTCGGGTTGGCAAGGTCGAGCACCACCTGCGTGCCGCCACGTCCGGTGCGCAGTTCGCACTTCGGAGCCTTGATAACCCAGTCGGGGTGCTTGTCGTAGAGCTCGCTCTTGGTGTTCGACATCTCCGGCTCTATCCATATACCGAACTTCACGCCCTGCTTCTTAGCCTCGTCGAGCAAGCCTTCTATGCCGTTAGGCAGCTTCTCGTGGTCCACCTTCCAGTCGCCGAGAGCGCTGTTGTCGGTCTTGCGCGGATACTTCTCGCCGAACCATCCGTCGTCCATCACGAACAGTTCGCCGCCCATCGACTTGATGTCTGCCATCATCTGCGCCATGTCCTTCTCGTTGATGTTAAGGTAGACACCCTCCCACGAGTTGAGCAGAATCTTGCGCTCGCGGTCGGCGTTGGCGAGTTTGTACTTGCGGCCCCAGCGGTGGAAATTGCGGCTCACTCCGCTGAGTCCCTCCGTGCTGTACGAGAACGCTGTGATGGGCGTCACGAAGGTCTCGTTCTTCTTCAGATGATACTCCGAGTTGTAGTCGTCGATGCCGGCGAAGAACTGGTGATACTCCGACTCGTCGGTCACGGCGCGCAGCTTGTAGTTGCCGGTATAGCAGATGGCGGCGCCGATGACGCGTCCTGAGTTCTCCTGCGCCTTGCCGTCGAGCGAGAACATCACTTCGCCGCGCGAGGTCTGTGCGTTGCGCACGCCGTCGCGGTTCTCTATGACGAAGGTGCCGGGCTTGAGCGGCTCCTCTGAGAGCTGCGCCTCGTTAGCCCACGCTCCGTAGAAGTGCGACATCCAGACATCGCCGCGGCGTATCGGCATGTAAGCCGAGTCGAACTGCTTGAGTGTTACGGTCTGCTTCTCGCCGTTCTTTATCTCTGTCCACATCTCGATGATGTCGACGTCGTTGTACGCGCGGTAGCAGACGGTGACGTAGAACGGGTAGACGCGGTCTTTGAGCTGCACCTTCAGCACCTTGGCGTTAGCCTCAGCCACCTGCTCGAGGCCTTCAACGCTCATGTCGAGCGTGAGGTTGCCGTCGGCGTGCTGGACGGAGAGGGCAGCCTGAGCCTCAGCGCTCAGTCCGTACACGGGATAGGCGTCCTTGCCGAAGGTGCCTGCCGACTGCAGCTGTGCCACGTCGGCGGCGTTGAGGCGGTCGCCGTAATAGAGAAACTTCAGGGTCTCGCCTTTTGTGATGTCGAGGGCGAGTGATGTCTTCGGGGTTGACACGCTGACATTCTCGGCGCTCATGGGGGCTGCCATCATCGTAGCAGCCAACACTGGGAGGATAAAGCCTTTGCTGTATCTGAACATAGTAATATTAGTTTTTAAAAGATAGTTTTGTTTAGCAAATAATCATCAGGTCATGTACCTTGAGTCATACTCTTGCAAATATAACGATTTTTTCTGTATCAGCAAACGTTTTCCCTTATAAACTCTGGTTCGGACAAAATGGCGTGCGCCGACCGCAACACTCTACATTCAAAACTCACAACTCATTCCGGTGCAGCTCCGCCAGCAGCTTCACGCTCTGGCTGTGCAGGTCGATATGTCGCTGCAGCTTCTCGTAGATGCTGTTTATCTCTACGTAGTAGACAAGGGCGGTTATCTCGCCCTGCTGCAGCGCCTTCCTGAAGAGCGTAAGCGACTCCTGCAGCAGCTTCACGTCGCTGTGGTCTATCACCTGCTGCAAGCCCTGCAACTGCTCGTAGCTGGTGCGCAGCGAGGCTTCGGCGTCGTGCTGCGCCTGCTGCACCTGCAGCTCGGCACTCTGACGGCGCTCGCGTGCCGCCTTTACGTTGCTGCTGTTGCTGTAGAGCGGGAAACTCACGCCTACCATGAAGCCGTTGATGGCTTCGCGCTGCTCGGTATTGCGACGATAGCCGAAGGAGATGCTGGGCAGCCACTCGCTCTTCTGCACCTTAAGGTTCATGTCGGCGGCGCGCAGGGCGGTCTGCGCCACTGCCACGTCGGCATCCGACGCTACGGCGAGGGCGCGATACTGCTCGAAGCCGACTATCGGCTCGTAGTGGGGCAGCTCGGTTGAGGATACGTCGATGGGCTTGCCGCCGTTGAGCTGCTGCAGCTGCTGCAGCAGGGCGGTGCGCTCGCCCTCTGCCTCGCCAACGAGGGTGCGCACCTCCATGCAGTCGATCTTCACTTTGTTCAGCTCAAGGGCGTTGGCGTCGCCTGCCTCCATACGCTTCTCGTACATCTGCAGCAGCGTCTCGCTGTTGGAGAGGCGCTCGCGCAGCATGGCGAGACTCTGGTTGAGGCGTATCACGTCGATGCAGACGAGCTGTGCCTGCAGCAGTATGTCGCGGCGCTGCTTTACGAGCAGCCGGTCGCCTACAGTCTGCTGCATCTGCGCCTGCTTGCTGCGGGCGGCATACTTCGTAGGGAAGTCAATCTCCTGGCTCACCACAAGTTCGCTCTCGGCAACGCCGGAGTAGCCCTTCGTGAAGAACGGGCTGTACTCTACCGACGGACCGCCGAGGGTGTTCGTTGCTTTTATGTCGAGCACATCGGCGCGCATGTCGTGCGCCGCCGACTGCAGGGTGAGGTTGTTAGCAGCTATCTGCTTGAGCACATCGCCAACGGTGTCGGCGAGGGCTGCGCTACACGCGCTGAGTGCCACGGCTGTGGCGATTAGATATCTTCTCATATATTATCGGTACTATGAATGCATTGAGTAATGTAGAACTGATGAGTCCGCCGAGTATCACCTTCGCCATCGGCGACTGTATCTCGTTGCCGGGCAGGTCGCCGCCCAGGGCGAGCGGCACGAGGGCGAGGGCTGAGGTGAGGGCTGTCATGAGTATCGGGTTCAGACGCGAGAGCGAGCCTTCGACGATGGCTTCGCGCACGCTCTTGCCTTCCTCGGTGCGCAGACGCTTGTACTCGGTGATGAGCAGCATACCGTTGCGCGTGGCGATGCCGAAGAGCGATATGAAACCGATGACGGCGGGTATGCTTACCTCGCCGGTGGTGAGCACGATGGCGAAGATGCCGCCGATGAGTGCCAGCGGGAGGTTGAGCAGTATGACGCCGGCTTCAAGGGCGTTGCGGAACTGCATGAAGAGCAGGAAGAAGATGACGACGATGGCGAGCATGCAGGTGAGGTAGAGCACGCGGCTGGCGCTCTCCTGACTCTCAAACTGTCCGCCGTACTCTACGTGGTAGCCTTCGGGCAGCTGCACGTTCTCGCCTACTGCCTGCTTGATGTCGGCTACTACGTCGCTCAAGGCTCTGCCGCTGGTGTTGGCGGAGATGACTATCTTGCGCTGCACGTTCTCGCGGTTGATGGTGTTGGGTCCGGCGCTCGATATGATGTCGGCAACGTCGCACAGAGGCACCTTGCGTCCGTCCTGCGTGTCGATGATGAGGTTGCTTATCTCGTCGTAGTCGGCGGCTATCACCACGAGGTTGAAGGCTCTGCCGGCTTCGTACACCTGAGAGACGGTCTCGCCGGCGAGATTCACGGCGAGGAACTCGTTGAACTCGGGCAGCGTGATGCCGTTGCGCACGAGCAGTTCGCGACGCGGCACAATCTTCAGTTCGGGGCGCTCTATCTGCTGCTCCACATTGAGGTCGGCTATGCCCTCAATGTCCTGGCAGGCGTTCTTTATCTGGTTGCCGATGGTGAACATGCGGTTGAGGTCGGTGCCGAAGAGCTTGATGGCTATGCTGGCTTGTGTGCCCGAGAGCATGGCGTCGATGCGGTGGGAGATGGGCTGACCTATCTCTATGTTGGCTCCGGCGAGAACGGAGAGGCGCTTGCGCACGTCGTTGAGCACTTCTTCGTGGCTGCGGTCCTTAAGCTCGAACGGGGCTTCTATCTCGCTTACGTTCACACCGAGGGCATGCTCGTCGAGTTCGGCACGACCGGTCTTGCGTGCCACGGTCTTTATCTCGGGCACCTGCAGCAGCAGTCGCTCGGCACGTGCGCCGATGGAGTCGCTTTCTTCGAGCGAGATGCCGGGCAGCGAGGAGATATTGATGGTGAACGAGCCTTCGTTGAACTTGGGCAGGAAGCTGCTGCCTAAGCAGAAGAACACGCCCACGGCGACAACGAACAACGCTGCGGTGCCGACGATGACCTTGCGGGTGTTGGCGAGCACCCACAGCAGGGCGCGCTCGTAATACTTCTTAAGCCACACGGCTACGAAGGCTTCCTTCGGCATCTCGCCCTTGCTCTTGCCGAGCAGGTAGCTGCAGAGCACGGGGGTGAGCGTAAGGGCTACGAGGGTTGAGGCGAAGAGGGCTGTGACGAAGGCTATGCCAAGGGGTATGAGCATGCGGCCTTCCATGCCGCTGAGGAAGAACAGCGGCGCAAAGCTCACCACGATAATCAGCGTGGAGTTGAGGATAGGCATGCGCACCTCTCGCGAAGCGTTGAACACGAGTTCGATGATAGGCACACGCTCTGCCTCGGGCAACGCACGGTTCTGGCGTATGTGCTTGTAGACGTTCTCTACGTCGACGATGGCGTCGTCTACGAGCGAGCCGATGGCTATGGCAAGTCCGCCGAGGGTCATGGTGTTGATGCTTATGCCGAGGGCGTTGAGCACTATCATCGCCACGAGGAACGAGATTGGTATCGTGACGAGCGAGATGACCGTGGTGCGCACGTTGGCGAGGAATATCATAAGGATGATAACCACGAAGATGGCGCCCTCAATAAGCGACTTCTGCACATTGTCGATGCTGCTCTCGATGAAGTCTGACTGACGGAAGATGTCGGTAGAGATATGCACGTCGGCGGGCAGGGTCTGCTTGAGGTCGGCGAGTGCGAGGTCGAGATGCTTGGTGAGGTCGATGGTGCTCGTGTTGGGCTGCTTCGTAACGGTGAGGAGCACGGCTGACTGGGCGCGCTCGCTGGCTACGCCGAGCTTGGGCGACTGGTTGCCTATCTTTATGTCGGCTACGTCGGCGAGGGTGACGACGCTCTCGCCGTTCTTCTTCACGATGCACGTGCCGAGCTTCTCGACGTCGTTGGTGGAGGTGATGCCGCGGATGATGTACTCGTTGCCGTACTTGTACTGCACGCCGCCGTTGGTGTTGGTGTTCATGCCGCGGGTGCATGCCATGATGTCGGTGAGCGACACGCCGAAGTGTTTCATGCGACCGGGGCTGACGAGTATCTGATACTCCTTGATGTCGCCACCGTGAACGCTCACCTGGGCCACGCCGCCGGTGGAGAGAAGACGCGGACGTATCACCCAGTCGGCGTACGTGCGCAGGTCTTGCTGTGAGGTGTGCTTGCTGGTGAGGCTCACGATGAGCACTTCGCCGAGTATCGACGACTGCGGACCGAGCACCGGAGCGCTCACTCCGGCGGGCATCTGTTCGCCTACTGCGGCGAGTTTCTCGCTCACTATCTGGCGGGCGAGGTAGATGTCGGTGCCCCAGTCGAACTCAACCCACACAACGGAGAAGCCGTTGGTAGACTGCGAACGCACGCGGCGCACACCGGTACTGCCGTTGACGGCGGTTTCTATAGGGAACGTGACGAGCTGCTCCACCTCTTCGGTTGCCATGCCGCCGGCTTCGGTCATGATGACTACGGTGGGGGCATTGAGGTCGGGGAACACGTCCACATCTGTCTGGCTGGTGGAGTACAGTCCGCCTATGACGAGCAGCACCGACGCCACCAACACGAGTATTCTGTTCTCAAGCGAGAAGCGTATTATCTTGTTCAGCATAGCTTATTAATGATTATGGTTATGCGCCGGGATGGCGTTTGCAGCCGAAGCCAATCGTACTTGCACGGCGCCCTTTGTTACAACACGGTCGCCCTGCTTAACACCGGTGAGTATCTCTACACGCTCGCCGTCGCTCTCGCCGAGCGTCACCTCCTGCTTGCGGTAGCCTTCGGCGTCTATCTGCACGTAGACGAAGTGGATGCCCTGCTCCTCGGTGAGGGCGGTGAGGGGCAGCGTGATGACGTTCGGGCGGTCTTGGGTTATGAGGTATATCTCGGCGTAAGAGCCCTGCACGACGTCGCCGGTGTTGTTGAACTCGAAGATGACGGGCAGGTAGGAGTTGTTCACCTCTGCCGAACGTCCGTACGACTGTATGTGTCCGCCCATTTCGGCGATGTCGTAGAGACGCTTGCTGTAGCTTGTGCAGAACTTGGCGCCGCGTATCTTGTTGAGTTCGTTGAAGCGGCGCTCGGGTATCTCGGCACGCAGGTAGAGGTGCTTGTTCTGTGTGATGATGGCGAGCGGCTGACCGGCTTCTACGTAGTCGCCGCCGTTGACGAGACACTGCTTGACGTAGCCGCCGCGCGGCGCCGTAACCACTACTCCACCCTCGCTGCGCGTGCGCTTCATGCCGTTATACGTTAGCTTGGCTGCTTCGTACTCGGCTTTTGCCACGGCGAGGTCCTTCTCGCTTATTATCTTGTCCTTGATGAGTATCTTGGCACGTGTGTAGTCGCGCTCTGCACGCTCGTAGTCGATGCGGGCACGCTGCACGGGGTCGCCCTCTGCGGTCTGCATGCCGGCTGAGGTGATTGAGAAGAGCGTGGTGCCGGCAGACACCTTCAAGCCTTCGCTCACGTGGTTCTTGTACTGCACGCGTCCGCTGATGGTTGCCACGACGGTGGTCTCGTCGCACGAGGGTGACATCACCTTGCCACTGGTGTGTATAACGCCGTGGAAGGTGCCTGGCTTCACCTCCTCTACCTTCACGCCGGCTGCACGGGCTTTCTCCGCAGAGAGTATTATCTCGTCGGTGTTGGCGCCCTTTGCCTCGCCGCCGTGTTCTGCTGCTTCGGCGGCGTGGTCGTGATGCTCGGTTTCCTCGGCGTGGTCGTGGTCATGATCGTGGTCGAGATGGTCGTGCGACTGGCCTCCGCAAGCGGCAATGCCCGCCACGAAGACTGCTGATAATAAGTAATAGGATAATCTTCTAAGCATATTTTGTTTGTTGTTAATTACTAAGCTGAAAAATAATCGTTTACAAAGTTCGGAAAAAGATTCTGCAACCTTGTTGCAAATATTTCAAAGGGAGCAACTTAAGGGGGTGCAGTGCCATCTTCAAGGGGGTGCAGCTGTCTCAGCTGCACCAACCAAACAAACAAAGCTATCATCAGGGGGTGCAGCTGTCTCAGCTGCACCAACCAAGCTATGGTATATACACAAAGAGGGCATGGCGGAATGCCATGCCCTCTTATGAATTTATTGGTTGGTGCAACGTTTGCTTGGTTGGTGCACTTGAGACAAGTGCACCCCCTGAGTGCACCCCCTGAGTGCACCCCCTAAAATGTTACTTAACGAGTACCTTCTTAACCTTGCCGTCAGCAGAGCGAACGATGTTCAGACCCTTCTGGAGCTTAGAAAGCTTAACGCCGTCAACAGAGAATACCTCGAACTCGCCCTCAGCAACTGTTGTTGCGTTGATGCCAGTCGCAGGATCCTTCGTCCAGTCCTTGTCAACAACCTTAACGTAGTTGTATGTAGCACGCGACTTGTCGTTAGCGCCCTCGCCAGTACCCATCTTAACGGTCGGGAGAGTGAAGAGATAGCTCATTGCGCTTGAAGCAATCTTAACCTCGCCGTTTACAACGAAGCCCTGAGCCTTAGAAACCTCTACCAGGAACGGAGCTGTCTCAGCGAACTTGCCAGTGTTGTTGTTTGTAGCAGATGTCTGGAAGTATCCCTGGAGCATCTGGTCTGCGCTTGTGCGATACAAGTGGAGAGTATTGTCCCAAGCTGTCGGAACAGCGCCGAGACCGATTACATCCTCGCAGTTGCCAGTACATGTAGACGGGTCGATAGACATAACGATCTTCTGAGTATCCCAATCTACCGGAATCTCCCACTCGAAGCCATTGCCGTCAGCTACGTAGTTCTCCTTGCAGAACGGTTCTGCAGCAGGTGTCTTAACCTCGTAGTTGAACTCGCCACCGTAGTTCTTCTCGCCAGCCTTCATGGTGAATGTCATCATGAATTCGTCGGCTGCGTTATAAGAGATAGAGAACTCGGCTGTTGCAGATGCAGCACCGAGGAATGTAGCAGTAGCCTCGTCAGCAGTAGCGTTGAGAACCATTGCTGGCTCATCTGGAGTTACTTCACCCTCACCCTCTTCTGCGAGCGGCTCCTGACCACCTGGTTCTGTTGTAGGAAGTGTACCAGTGAATACGAGGTCCTGAGTCTTCTCGTTGAGTGTTACGTCCTTAAGAGTGAGCGTGAACTCACCTGTTTCAGTTGCCAAGAACTCTACGTTAGCCTTGTCAGCCTTGAAGAGGTCTGTCTCAGGAGCTGCAGCGTCGTAGATGTGGAGGTTGCTTGTGTAAACCTCTGGCTCTGGCTTTTCTTCCTCGTAGTTGAACTCGCCCAGGTAGCTGAAGTTATCACTCTCGATAGAGAAGCCCATCTTGACCTCGTCAGCCGAAACTTCTGTGATCTCGAATGTAGCGTTCATCTCCTCGCCGAAGAAGTTTGTTGTAGCGCCGTCAGACTTAGCCATGATTGTGCGCGGCGCCTCAGAATCTGTCTCTTCAGCGATTGCCTTACCTACGAACACGAGGTCGGATGTCTGGTTGAGCATAGATACGTCCTTAAGAGTGATCTTGTAGGTATCGTCAGAGTACATGGTGACGTTCACCTGAGCTTCTGTTTCCTCTACAACCGGCTCTTCTCCGTCGTAAATGCGGAGGTTGCTTGTGTATGTCTTGTCAGAAACCACTGTCGGAGCGTCCGGATTTGTACCGACTACGTAGTTGTATTCAGCGCCCTTGGCTACCATGTAGAGCTTCTCTGCGCCATCTGTATAAACAAGAGCAGTTACGTCGAAGTCATCGCCGTCAACGTTGATCTTACCAGTGTAGGTAGTGCGGTTCTTCTCTGTGTCAACAGTCTTGGTGAAACCAGAAGCTGTGTACTCAGCACCTTCCTGACCAACAATAGCAAGTGTCATGCTGATTGTCTTGTCTGTCATCTCCTTGATAGTAACCTGAGCCTGACCTACTGGTTCAGACACACCGTTAGCAACCATAGAGATAGCGTCTGTGAAGCTCTTTTCTTCCTTAACTGTTGGCTCTGTAGCTACAACTTTGAGAGTTGCATCCCAAACGCCACCACCGTCAGAGAGGATGTCGTTTGAACCTCCAGGGAGGATGCAGTTCCAGTCAATCTTGAAGCGGATGCGGTATGTACCCGGCTCTGTAGGAGCTGTGAATGAAGGAGGATTAACATTGCTACGATCGTTACCAGAAACAGAAGCACCGGTAGAGTTGTAGCCATTGCCATCGTTTACTTTCGGATTAGCAAGTGTAGTATAGAAGCTGTAGGCTACCAAGTCGGTGCCTGCCTGATCCCACTGGCCTTCCTTGTAAGAGAACTCGCCGTCGTTGTCGCGGTCGATGTAGATATAACCATTCATCCACTCACCTGAGTAGTTGAACGAAGCTGTCAGCTCGCTGCCTGCCTCAACTGTGAACACCTTAGATGTGTGATCCTCGTAAGCAGCTCTTGAAGCGGATACAGATTCTGTCTGCTTTTCCTTGCCTGTCTGCTGGAGAGAGAAACTGTTGAGGACACGGCCACTATGGGTACTATAAGCTGTCTTGTCGAAGTTAACAGTGTACTTCTCTTTTGTCTCGCCGCCCGTCTCACCACCGCCGGTAGAACCACCGCCTTCGAAACATTCGTCAGTACCGAAGGTGTACTCAAAAGCATAGCCTACAACAGCGTTAAGAGCCAACTTACCTTTGAGAATGGCGTAAGCCTTTGTCTCGTTGAACTTAACGAGGAGAGACTCGCCTTTAAGAGTGAAACCGCCAGCAGGAAGAGTTCCATTGGCAAAAACTTCAGGGTTGGTTACTTCGATAGTAGTCAAACCGTCAGCGTCTGTTGTGCCTTCTACTCCGTCGCAGCTGATGTCACCCCAGTTTTCAAAACCATTCGTGCTGAAGTCGCAGCCACATGCGGTCACATTGTATGTGCCGTCAACGCGTTTTTCTACGGTGAGAGTACCTTCCGGCAAAGACTTCACATAAGGACTGCTGCCCAAAGTCAGCTTGAAAGTAAGCTGGTCGGTGTAGTCCGTAGCGAATGCCATCACGGTAACCATCAACATCGAAAGAAGAGATAAGATTTTCTTCATACTAAATCCTTTCTTTTTGTTAATAAATTGTTATTAAATTAAGTGAACTATAATATTCTATATTTTAGTATGTATGCAGCATAGGGTTATCCGAATGCCGGATAATACTTACAATTTGTCTGTTCTTAGTCGTACTTTATATGCAAAGGTAGGAATAATTATCGTTTACACAATAAAAATAACGTTAAAATACTTATGTTTACGACATATTAATACAAAAAAAATCCCGACTCCGTTGCTGGAGTCGGGATTTATTGTTTATCGGAAAGGGCGTGCGCCCTACCCTATAGTCTTAAAAAGATTACTTAACGAGTACCTTCTTAACCTTGCCGTCAGCGGTGCGAACGATGTTCATACCCTTCTGGAGCTTAGCAATCTGTACGCCGTCAACAGTGAAGAGCTGTGCCTCGCCGTTAGCAACCTCAGCGTTGATTGTGCTGATGCCGTCGGTAACCGGCGCTACAACCTCGAGAGTAGCATCGTAGATACCACCACCGTTGTTGAGGATAGAGTTACCAGTAGCTACGCTACCACCTGCGTCGATGTTATCCCAGTCTACCTTGAAGCGGATGCGGTATGTACCCGGTGTGGTAGGAGCTGTGAACGAAGGCATCGGGTTAACGTTGCAGTTGCTTTCTACAGCCTCGCCCTTAGAGTTCTGATTCTTATAGTAGCTGTAAGATACTACCTCTGTGCCAGTCTGGTCAGCGCCGTCGGCGTTGAATGAGAACTGCTTGTTGTTGTCGAGGTCGATGTATACGTAACCGTGCATCCACTCGCCAACGTAACCGATAGAAGGTGTTACCTCTGAGCCTGCCTCAACAGTGAACTTATCTGCTGTGAGGTCCTCATAACCGTTCATAGTCTTGCCGAACTCGATAGTCTGCTTGTCCTTGCCAGTCTGCTGGAGAGAAACAGATGTAGAGTAGCGTGAAACGTGGTTCTGCTTAGCGTCCTTGTCGAAGTTGATAGCGTAGTCGTCCTTCGGCTGATCAGGTGTCTCCTCCTCGTAGTTGAACTCGCCACCGAGGCTGAGTGTTGCGCCCTCGAGAACGAATGACATACGGATCTCAGTAGTAGAAAGATCCTGCCACATGAACTGTGCATTAACAGCGCCACCGAGGAAGTTCTGTGTTTCTGCGTCAGCAGTAGCCTGAACCATAGTGCCCTCTGTTACAACAGCACCGCCCTCGTCCGGATCGACCTCTGTGCCTACAGCCTCGCCAGTGAATACGAGGTCGCTTGTCTGCTCGTTGAGAGTGATGTTTCTGAGAGTGATCTTGTAAGTGTTGTCGCTGTACTTGATGATGTTTACAGAAGCCTCGTCAGTCTGGAAGAGGGTATTCTCATCCTCAGAAGTCTGGTCGATGATGCGGAGGTTGCTTGTGTAGTTGTTGTTAGCAACTTCTGTTACAACCTCAGGAGCCTCAACACCATAGTAGAGGTTGTATGTGTACATGCTCTCATAGCCATTAACCTTAACTGTGAATGTACCTGCGAGTGTTTCACCAGTAACAGTAGCGTCCATAGAAGCTGTGAATGTCTGTGACTCCCAGCCTTCGCCACCTTCCTGAGTTGTCTCTACAGAAGAAGCTGTGAGCTTGAGCTTGCCGTCAGCCTCTACGCCGTCAGCTACGAATGTGAGCTTGCCGATTGTGCCAGCAGATGTGCCCTCAGCAGTATCCATGTCTGCGAACTCGGGAAGAACAACCTCGTACTTGCCCTCGCCCTTAGCGAGTACAGATACCTCAGCGTCTGCGTATGTCTTGGTGTCTGTGCCACGAACTACCTTCAGAGTGTTCTTGTAAACCTTAGCCTCCGGAGTGTCAGGAGTTGTTGTCTCTGTCCAGTCAAGAGAAACTACCTTGATGTAGTTGTAGAATGCCTGGCTGAACTTAGGAGACTCACCGCTACCGATGAGAACAGTGTTGCTTGCGAAGAGTTCGTCAAGAACCTCCGGAGTCATCTTAACCACACCGTTAACCTTCAGACCCTCAGCCTTAGAGATTTCGAACTTAGCGAGGCAGTCAGCAACGTCCATGCGACCGGTGTTGTTGTTACCAGCGCCGTCCTTTGCGTAGAAACCAGACATCTGCTTTACAGACTGCTGGCAGTACCAGTGCATTGTGCGGTATGTGCTTGTCTGGAATGCAGCGAAGCTATCGCCAGTAGTCATAGCAAGGATATCCTTGTCGTCACCACCGTTAGAGAAGTCGATAGAAGCAACGATCTTCTGCTTGTCCCAGTTGATAGTAGCTGTCTTAGAGAAGCCAGTGCCGTCAGCCTGGTAGTTCTCCCAGAGTGTTACGTCCTCAGGCTCAGCCGGAGCTACGTAGTCGGGATCTTCACCGAATGCGAGAGTTCTTTCTGCAGTTGTGAGAGTCATGTAAAGCTTCTCTTCCTCATCCTTTGTGTAGCGGAGAGCCTTAACAGCGAAGTTTGAACCCTGGAAGTTAGCTGTACCAGTGTATGTGATGCGATCCTTCTCGTCTGTACCCTTTACGAGGTCTGTAGACTCAACGTTCATATCAGAGAAGGCGAGAGACATGCTGATAGTGTTGTCAGACATCTCCTTGAGAGTAACGGTAGCGTCGCCCATTGCGCTCGGAGTACCGTCAGCGAGTGAATAGAGCTTGTCGGCATACTGCTTCTCGAAGGTTACAGTTACCTCAGGCTCTGTCGGCTCTGTCCAATCCTTGTCAACTACCTTAACGTAGTTGTATGTAGCGTGTGAGAGGATGTTATTGCCCTCACCAGTGCCCATAACTACTGTTGACATAGCGAAGAGGTCTGCAAGCTGTGCTGCAGTGATTCGTGTTGTGCCGTCTACAATGAAGCCATTAGCCTTAGAGATCTCAACCTTGATAGGGTTGCCCTCGTCAAACTTGCCAGTGTTGATTGCACCTGCACCGAAGTAGCACTGGAGCTGCTTGTCATCAGAAGTGCGATACATGTGGAGGTTGCCTGCCCATGATGTGCCGTCTACGCCAAGACCGATGATGTGCTCGCAGCCAGTTGTACAAGTAGCTGTGCTGATAGACATAACGATCTTCTGTGTATCCCAATCTACTGGGATGCTCCAGTTGAAGTTAGTACCATCGCCTACGAAGTCAACCTTCTCGAAAGCTGCAGGCTTCTCCTCGCCGCCGCCGGTAGAACCACCGCCAGTAGACTCGAAGTCGTTAACGCCGAATTCTACAGAGATTGTAGACTTGTAATAAGAACCTATCTTTGCTGAGAATTTAGCGTATGCCTTTTCTGCATTGAACTTAGCAAAAAGAACGCCATCTGAAGCCTCTTTCAAGCCAAGAGCACAATTTTCGAGTGAAGCTGACAAGTTAGAGAGGTCGATAGTTGTAACACCATTCTCTGTGGTACCAGCAACATTGCTGAATATGAATGTACCATAGTTGTCTGTGTAATTGCCATCAACATTGATGACATCCTTAAATGTCACATTAAATGTGTTGTCGCCATTGTCAGTGATTGTGAGAACTGCGTCGTCCGACTCTGTAGAGGGCATACTTCCGAATGTAACGGTGCGATGTCCTGTGTAGTCGGTTGCAAACGCGGTAAGCGTCATCACTAACAAAGCAAGAAGAGATAAGATTTTTTTCATACTAAATCCTTTTCTTTGTTTGTTAATAAATTGTTATTGAATTAAGTTAATTAAAAATTTCTGTTTTAGTAATAATCGGTTTTGCGCGATTTCTTTAGTTTGTTTATTCGGTCTTCTTAGGTCTTTAGATTATGGTTTCTTAGATTGTAGTACGGCGCTTTTTCAGCGCACGTTGCAAGGTGCGCAACGCCCTTTTGGCACTACGCACTCCATATTCGGTGCAAATTTAGTAAAAATTTGGATAGTGGCAAAGTATTTTCCACTTTTTTATGTCTTTGAGGGTGAATAGGTTGGCTTAAAGGGCGCATCGATTGAGCTTTACACCTTATTATTATATTTAAGAGCGGACAGAGTATGTTCTGTTACAAAACTTCTGTAGGCGAAAATATCTACCATATCTCCCAGCAACGGCGCAACATGCACATTATGAACGGAATAAGGGCTGGCAGATTCTCCTCTGAGCGGGGTATCTGCCAGCCTATCTCCCAGCCATATTACAGCTTGAATGGATTAAAAGCGGATTTTGATTGAATGGATTAATAACGGATTTTGATTGAATGGATTAATAACGGATTTTGATTGAATGAATTAACAACGGATTAAACGGATTGAACGGATTCGTTGGCTGCGTAATATTAACAACGGATTAAACGGATTAAACGGATTCTGTTGCTTACAAAAATCAGATGTTGCTTGCGGCGGAGGCCGGAGACCTCCGCTACGGATAACGACATCCGTTTAATCCGCTGTTCAACATACGCACCCAAAATCCGTTTAATCCGATTAATCCGTTGTTAAATATACGCACCAAAAATCCGCTTAATCCGTTGTTAAACACAACATCATAAATTCGTTGTTCATAAAAAGAAAGCGGTGCGGGCTGCATAGCACCCCGCACCGCTTATAGTATTAATCAACGAGTTATAATTAATCAGCGAGCTTTGCCTTGATGAACTCGCGGTTGAGGCGAGCGATGTTGGCGATAGACTCGTTCTTCGGGCACTCAGCCTCGCAAGCGCGGGTGTTGGTGCAGTTGCCGAAGCCGAGCTCCTCCATCTTGGCGATCATTGCCTTTGCGCGCTTAGCAGCCTCCGGGCGGCCCTGCGGCAGGAGAGCGAGCTGGCTCACCTTAGAGCTTACGAAGAGCATTGCCGAGCCGTTCTTACATGCAGCTACGCAGCAGCCGCAGCCGATACATGTAGCGCAGTCCATAGCCTCGTCAGCGTCTTCCTTCGGGATGAGGATGGCGTTAGCGTCCTGCGGCTGACCGGTGCGAACGCTTACGTAACCACCTGCCTGCATGATCTTGTCGAAAGCAGTGCGGTCTACCATGCAGTCCTTGATTACGGGGAACGCTGCTGAGCGCCACGGCTCAACGGTGATTACGTCGCCGTCGTTGAACTTACGCATGTAGAGCTGGCATGTGGTAGCGCCCTGGTTCGGTCCGTGTGGGTGACCGTTGATGTAGAGTGAGCACATACCGCAGATACCCTCGCGGCAGTCGTGGTCGAATACGAAAGGCTCGTTGCCTTCCTCGATGAGCTGCTCGTTAAGGATGTCGAGCATCTCAAGGAATGAGGTATCCGTAGGGATATCCTTCATCTCGCGTGTGTCGAAGTGGCCCTTGTCCTGAGGACCGTTCTGACGCCAATATTTCAGTGTGAATGATATGTTTGCCATAATTTTTATTAGTTCTTATAGTTACGTGTCTGTACCTTGATTGCCTCGTATTCGAGCGGTTCCTTGATGAGTTCAGGAGCGGTTTCGTCGTTGCCCTTGTACTCCCAGCAGCCTACGTAGAAGAAGTGCTCGTCGTCGCGCTTTGCCTCGCCCTCTTCTGTCTGGTGCTCCTCGCGGAAGTGACCACCGCAAGACTCCTCGCGAGAGAGTGCGTCGTGTGCGATGAGCTCACCCATGAGGATGAAGTCGCGGAGGTGGATAGCCTTGTCGAGCTCTACGTTCAGACCTTCCTTCTTGCCTGGGATGAAGAGGTTGGTGTTGAACTCGTTGCGGAGCTTCTTGATGAGCTTGATGCCTTCCTCGAGACCCTCCTTTGTACGACCCATGCCTACGTGCTCCCAGAGGATGTGGCCGAGCTCCTTGTGGATAGAGTCTACAGAGCGCTTGCCCTGGATGCCCATGAGGCGGTCGATTTCTGCCTGAACGCCCTTTTCTGCCTCTGCGAACTCGGGGAGGTCTACAGAGAGGTGCGGCCAGATAGCCTGGTCGGCGAGGTAGTTCTGGATGGTGTACGGCAGTACGAAGTAGCCGTCTGCGAGACCCTGCATGAGGGCTGATGCGCCGAGGCGGTTAGCGCCGTGGTCAGAGAAGTTGCACTCGCCGATTGCGAACAGACCGGTGATAGATGTCTGGAGCTCGTAGTCTACCCAGATGCCGCCCATTGTGTAGTGGATAGCCGGATAGATCATCATCGGGTTGTAGTACTTCACGCCGTTGATTTCGTTTGCAAGCTCGCCCGGGTTAACGTCGGTGATCTCCTCGTACATGTCGAAGAGGTTGCCGTAGCGCTGGCGGATTACGTCGATGCCGAGGCGGTTGATTGACTCAGAGAAGTCGAGGAATACGGCGAGGCCGGTGTTGTTTACGCCGAAGCCCTTGTCGCAACGCTCCTTGGCTGCGCGCGAAGCAACGTCACGCGGAACGAGGTTGCCGAATGCCGGATAGCGACGCTCCAAGTAGTAGTCGCGGTCTTCCTCCGGAATGTCCGAGCCCTTCTTTGTGCCTGCCTGGAGAGCCTTTGCGTCTTCGAGCTTCTTCGGCACCCAGATGCGGCCGTCGTTACGCAGCGACTCTGACATAAGTGTGAGCTTCGACTGCTTGTCGCCGTGTACGGGGATACATGTCGGGTGGATCTGTACGTAGCAAGGGTTAGCGAAGTAAGCGCCCTTACGGTAGCACTGAACGGCTGCTGTACAGTTGCAACCCATAGCGTTTGTAGAGAGGAAGTATGCGTTGCCGTAACCGCCGGTAGCGATTACTACGGCGTTTGCTGAGAAGCGCTCGAGCTTGCCGGTAATGAGGTTCTTAGCGATGATACCGCGTGCGCGACCGTCAACGATTACTACGTCTTCCATCTCGTAGCGTGTGTAGAGCTGTACGCGGCCCGTGCTCACCTGCTTAGAGAGTGCTGAGTAGGCACCGAGGAGGAGCTGCTGGCCGGTCTGACCCTTAGCGTAGAATGTACGTGACACCTGAGCACCACCGAACGAACGGTTGGCGAGCATGCCGCCGTACTCGCGTGCGAATGGTACGCCCTGGGCTACGCACTGGTCGATAATGTCGTTTGACACCTCTGCCAGACGGTAAACGTTAGCCTCGCGTGCACGGTAGTCGCCGCCCTTCACTGTGTCGTAGAACAGACGGTATACTGAGTCGCCGTCGTTCTGGTAGTTCTTAGCTGCGTTGATACCGCCCTGAGCGGCGATAGAGTGAGCGCGACGCGGTGAGTCCTGGATGCAGAAGTTTAAAACGCGGAAACCCATCTCGCCGAGGCTGGCTGCTGCAGAAGCTCCTGCAAGACCTGTACCTACAACGATGATGTCGAGCTTGAGTTTGTTCTTGGGGTTCACCAGACGCTGGTGAGCTTTATAGTTGGTCCACTTCTCGGCCACTGGGCCTTCAGGGATTCTTGAATTAATTGTCTTAGCCATAATATGAATTATGAATTTTGATTTTTGAATTTTGAATTAGCAGCAGAGGCTCGGTGCGCAACCAAGGGCGAACAATACTACTACTACGAGGAAGCCGAGGACGAGCAGGGTTGAGTAAACCTGGCTGATCACCTTCCAACGGTTGAACCATACCTTGCCGTTCCAGCCGAATGTCTGCATTGCGCTCCAGATACCATGTGAGAGGTGGAACCAGAGGGCTACGAGCCATACGATGTAGAGCACTACGAATACCGGGTTCTGGAAGGTCTCCTTGATCCACTCGAAACCGTCTGCCGGACCATGGATGCCCTCGAAGCCGAGAAGCTCTGCGAACATCATGTTGTACCAGAAGTTGAAGAGGTGGAGCAACAGACCGAGCACTACGATGATACCCAGAACGAGCATGTTCTGCGATGCCCACTCAACGCTCTTAGGCTTTGCTGTAACCTCGTAACGAGAATTGCCACGGGCTGCGCGGTTCTGCATCGTGAGCCAGAAGGCGTAAACGAAGTGGAGAACGCAGAGGGCTGCAAGACCGATTGTTGCTACTACGGCATACCAGTTGGCGCCAAGGAACTCACAAATCATGTTGTAACCATCTCCTGAGAAGAGAGCGACAACATTCATTGACATGTGGAATGTCAGGAATAGAACAAGTGCGACGCCGGTGAGGGCCATCACTACCTTTCTACCGATTGATGAATTGATTAACCACATAAATGATTTGAAATTTAAATTATTAAATGATAAAATTATTGATATTTTATGGTTCGTCAAAGGGGCGTTGCGGAGGGCTTTCCGATAGTAGTCGTGGGGCGCTCGGAGGGGGTCTGCGTATAGTTTTTTAGGGTGTCTCTTCGCGCGTATACTATTTAATAGGTAGAGCCACATCGTTTCAAGTTGCAAAAATACTGAAAATTGATGATAAATCAAATTATTTCACATCAAAAATCGATTTTATTTCTTAATTTTGCGAACATAAAAGGATGCACGGCGTAAACCCACTGTGTATTGCAGCGCAATCTTCATGGTTTACTTCCTCACACTAAGTCATCGGACAGCGGACGGAATCCGATCGGACGGCGAACGGAATCTGATTGGGCTGCGAACGGAATCCGATCGGACGGCGAACGGAAACCGATCGGGCGGCGGACGGAATCCGGCAGGGGGTGCAGCTGTCTCAGCTGCACCAACCAAGCAGACAGGCACATTCGCTCGGTTGGTGCGCTTATTGTTCGGTTGGTGCACTTGAGACAAGTGCACCCCCTGAGAGACACCAACATCTGTGTAGATCTGTGAAATCCGTGGGACTCATCCCAAGCAAGAGTGAGTTCCGTGGGAGCAGCTGGCAGGGGGTGCAGCTGTCTCAGCTGCACCAACAAAGCAGACAGGCACATTAGATCGGTTGGCGCACTTCTTACTCGGTTGGTGCACTTGAGACAAGTGCACCCCCTAAGAGGCACCAACATCTGTGTAGATCTGTGAAATCCGTGGGACTCATCCTAAGCAAGAGTGAGTTCCGTGGGAGCTGCTATAGGGGGTGCAGCTGTCTCAGCTGCACCAACCGAGCAAGCGGAGAGAGTATTCCCACAGAATACGCGGAACACACAGAACCGTCTGGCGGAGATGTGCCGCCCACAGATAGGCACAGATGCTCACAGATTAGGAAGGTATGGCATCCCTGTCATACCCACGCCACCAACCGAGCAAACGACTAATACGGGCAGTGCTAATCGTAGGAGGCTACGGCATTCCTGCCGTAGCCATAGCAACATGACATACAGTTCATCACGACAGCTTGCTATGCCTACGAAAAACATCTCCCACAGATTGCACAGAACTCACAGAAAGGCAGGGTGCGAAACTGCTCACCGAACCCACTCTTGCTGCGGCGGAGGCCGGAGACCTCCGCTACTGACTAAGCGCACACAAAACTTCTGCGAATTCTGAATTCGGGGAGAAACACGCTCTAACATTCTGTGTAGATCCGATTCTGTGGGACTACATCCCAAGCAAGAGATTCTGTGAATTCCGTGAATTCCGTGGGACTACATCCTAAGCAAGAGTGAGTTCCGTGGAGCTGCTATAGGGGGTGCAGCTGTCTCAGCTGCACCAACCAAGCAGACAGGCACATTCGCTCGGTTGGTGCACTTCTTACTCGGTTGGTGCACTTGAGACAAGTGCACCCCCTAAGAGGCACCAACATCTGTGTAGATCTGTGAAATCCGTGGGAGAATATCCACAGCAAAAAACAACAGCAAACAACGCAACAATATATGATTTTGAAATACGACGTAATCGTCATCGGAGGCGGACACGCCGGATGCGAGGCGGCAGCAGCCGCAGCACGCATGGGCGCAAAGACATGCCTCGTGACGATGGACATGAACAAACTGGCGCAGATGAGCTGCAACCCAGCCGTCGGCGGAATAGCAAAAGGACAGATAGTGCGCGAGATTGACGCACTCGGCGGAAAGATGGGACTCGTCACCGACGCCACATCAATACAGTTCCGCATGCTCAACCGCGGAAAGGGACCGGCAGTATGGAGCCCAAGAGCGCAATGCGACCGCGGCAAGTTCATCTGGGAATGGCGCACACAACTCGACCGCACCGACAACCTCGACATCTGGCAGGACGAAGCCTGCGAGCTGATCGTAGAGAACGGCGAGGCGGTGGGCGTAGAGACGGTGTGGGGCGTCACGCTCAGAGCAAAGGCAGTAGTGATAACAGCCGGAACATTCCTCAACGGACTCATGCACGTGGGCAAGCGTAAGGTGCCAGGAGGCAGATGTGCCGAACCTGCTGTGCTCCACTTCACCGAGAGCATCACCCGACACGGCATAACCGCAGCGCGAATGAAGACCGGCACACCGGTGCGCATCGACCGCCGCTCGGTTCACTTCGAGGATATGGAGGAGCAGCCGGGCGAAACCGACTATCACGGATTCTCTTATATGACGGCGCCAAGACATCTCGCACAGCTGCCCTGCTGGACGACATATACTAACAAGGAGGTGCACGATACGCTGCGCGCAGCCATCGCCGACTCCCCACTCTACAACGGACAGATACAGTCTACCGGACCGCGCTACTGCCCGTCAATCGAGACGAAGCTCATGACCTTCCCCGACAAGAACCAGCATCCGCTGTTCCTGGAGCCGGAGGGTGAGGACACGAACGAGATGTACCTTAACGGCTTCTCGTCGTCGATGCCGATGGAGGTGCAGCTCGAGGCGCTGAAGAAGATACCAGCGTTCCGCGACATACGCGTCTACCGACCGGGCTACGCCATAGAGTACGACTACTTCGACCCGACGCAGCTGAAGCCGTCGTTGGAATCGAAGCTCGTCAGCGGACTGTTCTTCGCCGGACAGGTAAACGGAACGACGGGCTACGAGGAGGCAGGCGGACAAGGACTGATGGCTGGTGTGAACGCAGCGCTCTACTGCGGCGGCTCCGACCCGTTCGTCCTGAAACGCGACGAGGCGTATATCGGCGTTCTCATCGACGATCTCACCACTAAGGGCGTTGACGAACCGTACCGTATGTTCACCTCGCGCGCCGAGTACCGCATTCTGCTGCGCCAGGACAACGCCGACGCTCGTCTTACGGAGAAAGCGTACAATCTGGGCATTGCTTCGCGCGAACGCTACGACCACTGGCTGAAGAAGAAGACGGAGATAGAGCGCATCGTGCGCTACTGCGACCAGACGAACGTGAAACCGCGCGACATCAACGATGCACTCGAACGTTTCGGAACAACACCGATGCAGTTCGGCACCACTATAGCGAGTCTTGTAGCACGACCGCAACTGAGCTTAGAGCAGCTTGCCTCGGCTATCCCTACCCTACAGGAGGCGCTGCAGACCAACGACGCACGACAGGCGGAGATAGTAGAGGCGGCGGAGATTCTGATAAAGTACAAGGGTTACATCGAACGCGAGCGACTCGTGGCTGAGAAGATGCACCGACTGGAGAACATACACATCAAGGGACACTTCAACTACGCAGAGCTTCACGAGATTTCTACCGAGGGCAGACAGAAACTCACTCGCATCAATCCCGAAACACTCGGACAGGCATCACGCATCCCCGGCGTCTCGCCCAGCGACATCAACGTGCTCTTGGTGCTGATGAAACGATAAGAGTCGCTTCGTTTCACGTGAAACTATTGAATAAACAAACAACAATTAAATATTTGAAAATGAACAACAAACTATTGCTTGACAATCTGCGTTGCATACCAGATTGGCCAAAGAAGGGAGTTAACTTCCGTGACGTCACTACTCTATTCAAGAACAACGAGTGTCTGCAGGAAATCTGCGACGAGATGTACGATCTGTACAAGGACAAGGGTATCACAAAGATTGTAGGTATCGAGTCGCGCGGCTTCGTTATGTCGTCTGCCCTCGCCTTGCGTCTCGGCGCTGGCGTTGTACTCTGCCGCAAGCCGGGCAAGCTGCCCTGCGACACAGTACAGGAAAGCTACGCTAAGGAGTATGGCAAGGACACCATCGAGATTCACAAGGATGCTATCGGTGAAGACGACGTTATTTTGCTGCACGACGACCTCCTCGCCACAGGCGGAACAATGAAGGCTGCATGCACCCTCGTTAAAAAGTTCCACCCGAAGAAGGTTTACGCCAACTTCATAATCGAACTCGTTAACGAAGGACTCAACGGTCGCGACGGTTTCGACGAAGACATCGAGATAACATCGCTCATCAAGATTTAAACTCAGGGGGTGCACTCTAAATGGGGTGCAGCTGTCTCAGCTGCACCAACAAAGCAATATGTGAACCCCTACTTGATTGGCGCACTCCTACTTGGTTGGTGCACTTGAGACAAGTGCACCCCTGAGAGTTGCACCAACAATACAAAAGTAAAAAACTAAAGGCTATGGCATGCGCCATAGCCTTTTAAGTTCCACGTGAAACAAAACAAAGCAAAACACTTAGTTTCAAGCAAGTTATATGACAAAGGAAGAAAACGAAAAGCGCATCGAACGGTTGAAGAACATCGTGCTTAACATGCCGGATAAACCTGGCAGCTACCAGTTCTACGACGCCGAACACACCATCATATATGTAGGCAAGGCGAAACGCTTGAAGCAGCGTGTATCGAGCTATTTTCATAAAGAGGTGGACAGGTTCAAGACCAAGGTGCTTGTGTCGAAGATTGAGGATATAAGCTACACGGTGGTGAACACGGAGGAGGACGCCCTGCTCCTCGAAAACAGTCTTATAAAGAAGTACAACCCACGCTACAACGTGCTGCTGAAAGACGGCAAGACTTATCCGAGCATCTGCATCACGAACGAGTATCTGCCGCGTGTGTTCAAGACGCGACAGGTGAACAAGCGGTTCGGCACGTTCTTCGGTCCCTACTCTCACACAGGCAGCATGTTCGCCGTGCTCGAACTGATTCATAAACTCTACAAACCGCGCACGTGCCGCCAGATAATAACGAAGGAGGGCATCGAACAGGGCAAGTACAAGCCGTGCCTGGAGTATCACATTCACAACTGCAAGGCGCCGTGCTGCGGAAAGCAGTCGTTGGAGGACTATCAGGCGTCTATCGCTCAGGCTCGCGAGATTCTGAAAGGAAACACACGCGAGCTTTCTAAGCATGTTTTCGAGCAGATGCAGCAGAAAGCCGCCGAACTGAAGTTTGAAGAGGCGGAAGAACTGAAGCAGAAGTACCTGCTTATAGAGAGTTTCTGCGCCAAGAGCGAAGTTGTGAGCCATACCATCGCCGACGTGGACGTGTTCACTATTGTGGACGACGAGGCTAACCGCACGGCGTTCATCAACTATATTCACGTTAAGAATGGCGCCGTAAACCAGAGTTTCACGTTCGAATACAAGCGCAAGCTCGATGAAACCGACCAGGAGTTGCTGCTTACTGCGATTCCAGAGATCAGGGAGAGGTTCAAGAGTAAGGCGAAGGAGATTATTGTGCCGTTCGAGATGGAGTGGACGCTGAACGATGCGCAGTTCTTCGTGCCGCAACGCGGCGACAAGAAACATCTGCTGGAGTTGGGCGAGATGAACTGCAAGCAGTATAAGTTCGATCGCTTGAAGCAGACCGAAAAGCTCAATCCAGAACAGAAGCAGACGCGCCTTATGAAGGAATTGCAGCAGAAACTGCAGCTCGAAAAACTGCCTTATCATATAGAATGCTTCGACAACTCGAACATATCGGGTACGGATGCAGTGGCTGGCTGCGTGGTGTTCAAGGGCATGAAACCGTCGAAGAAGGACTATCGCAAGTATAATATCAAGACCGTCGTGGGACCTGACGACTATGCTTCGATGCAGGAAGTGGTTAGACGCCGTTATTCGCGCATGATTGAGGAGAACGCTGCCCTGCCCGACCTGATTATTACCGACGGTGGATTGGGACAGATGAGTGTCGTGAGAGAGGTTGTGGAGGGCGAATTAGGGCTTAATATCCCTATCGCCGGACTCGCAAAGGACAATCGCCACCGCACCAACGAACTGCTCTACGGCAATCCGCCGCAGACCATCGCGCTGAAGACAAACTCCGAACTGTTCCATGTTCTGACGCAGATACAGGACGAGGTGCACCGCTATGCTATACAGTTCCACCGCGACAAGCGATCGAAGCACGCCCTGCACAGCGAATTGGACGACATAAAGGGAATCGGTCCGGCAACACGCGACGCTCTTCTGAAGGCGTTCAAGAGCCTGAAACGCATACGTGAGGCAAGCGTGGAGGAGCTTACAGAAGTGATTGGCGCAGCAAAAGCAAAGCTTATAGCAGAGCATTTCGATAAATAATTGCAGATTTCAAGTATTTGTATTAACTTTGTAGAAGATAATTTCATAGTTTTGCAGAGCTGGAAACGCCCTGCGAACGATAACAATACTACCCTATCAGAGACAAGAAATGAGAACAGTAATACAGCGCGTGCAGCACGCATCAGTAACCATTGACGGCAACATCAAATCATCTATCGGAAACGGACTCCTTCTGCTACTCGGCGTGGAGGAAGCCGACACGTCTGAGGACGTAGACTGGCTCGTGAAGAAGGTGGCAGCGCTACGCATCTTCGACGACGAGAACGGCGTTATGAACCGTTCGCTCGTAGATGTGGAGGGCGAGGCTTTGGTGGTTAGCCAGTTCACGCTCTACGCTTCATACAAAAAGGGCAACCGCCCGTCGTGGTTCCGCGCGGCTCGTCACGAGATATCCGTGCCGCTCTACGAGGAATTCTGCCGCAAACTGAGCGATGCAATCGGCAAGCAAGTGGGAACGGGCGAATTTGGAGCAGACATGAAGGTGGAGCTTCTTAACGACGGACCAGTAACCATCTGCATGGACACAAAGAACAAGGAATAGGCTATTAAGAATTCCGTATTTGTTTCATCGCGACATTCGCCATATTGCTTGTATATTCACTATACATGAAGCTTATGGGACAGTCGTTGGAGATATAACATCACATATAACGATATGACAATAAAGGAAGCACAAGAGGCTGTAGACAGCTGGATAAAGGAGTACGGCGTGCGCTATTTCTCCGAACTGACCAACATGGCTTGCCTCACAGAAGAGGTGGGCGAACTGGCTCGCATCATGGCTCGTCGCTACGGCGACCAGAGCTTCAAGGAGGGCGAATCGCACGATCCGTCCGAAGAAATGGCGGATATTCTGTGGGTTCTTATCTGCCTGGCTAATCAGACTGGCGTAGACCTCACGGATGCGCTGCAGAAGAGCTTCGAGAAAAAGACCAAACGCGACAAGGATCGCCACAAGAACAACCCCAAGCTAAAGCAATAAAACAACCTCTACCCAAGGCTTAGAAAGGCTTAGTAATTAGAAAAGAACAACAAACCAAAACATATTAACAACAATGGGAATCATTAAAGACGTTATCCTCCACGACCAGGAGGCAAATAAGCAGGAGCCGAGCAAGTACGACGAGGCTCTCGCAAAGTACAACACCGACCTCGACGACAACGCTGTTCGCGAGGCTGTACGCAAGATTATCGCTGAGAAGGTGCCGCAGAACGACACAGAGGAAGTGAAGAAGTTCCTCTTCGGCAGCATCGAGCTCACTACCCTCAAGACCACCGACTCTGAGACGAGCGTACTCGCCTTTACAGAGCGCGTGAACGACTTCGACAACGAGTATCCCGAACTGCCCCACGTGGCTACCATCTGCGTTTATCCGTGCTTCGCAAAGACCGTTGCAGAGTCTTTGGAAGTAGACGGCGTAGAGATTGCCTGCGTTAGCGGCTCGTTCCCTTCTTCTCAGGCTCGTATCGAGGTGAAGGTGGCAGAAGCATCGCTCGCTGTGGCTGACGGCGCTACAGAGATTGATATCGTGATGCCGGTAGGCAAGTTCCTCTCGGGCGACTATGAGGGTGTTTGCGACGAGATTTCGGAGCAGAAGGCAGCTTGTGGCGAGGACGTACCCATGAAGGTTATCCTCGAGACTGGCGCTATCAAGACCGCTTCTAACATCAAGAAGGCGTCTATCCTCGCCATGTACGCCGGTGCCGACTACATCAAGACTTCTACCGGCAAGTTGGAGCCTGCCGCTACTCCGGAGGCTGCATACGTCATGTGCCAGGCTATCAAGGAATACTACGATGAAACGGGCATACAGATAGGTTTCAAGCCCGCTGGCGGCATCAATACCGTTATGGATGCCATCACCTACTACACCATCGTTAAGGAGGTTCTGGGCGAAAAGTGGCTCACCAACAAGTGGTTCCGCCTCGGTACATCACGCCTCGCAAACATGCTCCTCAGCGAGCTGAAGGGCGAGCAGATCAAGTTCTTCTAAAGCTTGCCTTGAGAACTAAGCCTCACTAAGAAGCTAAGCCTCACTAAGCCTTCTTATGCCTTCCTATGCCAAGGGCGTAGAGAGGCTCAAAGAGGCTTAGAAAGGCTTAGTCACTAAGAAGGCTCAAAGAGGCTTAGAAAGGCTTAGCTCTAAGAAGGCTCAAAGAGGCTTAAAAAGGCTTAGCTCTTTACAACTACTTATCCTAATTCCACAATCCCTTAAAACTCCTAACTCTATGCCTACTCCACAATCTTTTCTTCCGCATGGCGGCTCCTACAAAAACCTTATTGCCTATCAAAAAGCGGAATGTGTGTATGATGTCACCTTCTATTTTGTTCAAAACTACCTTGAAAAGGGCGACCGCACAATAGATCAAATGGTGCAGGCTGCACGTTCGGGCAAGCAAAATATTGCTGAAGGGGCTGCCGCAGGCAACACATCTAAGGAGACAGAGATAAAGCTAACGAATGTGGCAAAGGCGAGTCTACAAGAACTGCTTATAGACTATGAAGATTTTCTTCGTGTAAGAGGACTGGAACAATGGAAGGCTGACGATGAACGATTGGCGCAAGCCAAACGGGCATGCGCAACGCATAATGATAGCGAGTTTTATAGAAAGGCGATGCCTGAAAGATCCGCAGAAACTATTGCCAACATAGCGATTACCCTTATTCATCAGACCGATTGGCTGCTGAATAAGCTGATTGAGAAGCTGGAGATAAAGTTTGTGGAGAATGGTGGAATGAGGGAACAAATGACTAAAGCCAGAAAGGAATATAGAGGTTATTAGGCTTGCTTGGGTAGTAAGCCATCTAATAACAAGCCTCTTTGAGAAGCTAAGCCAGACTAAGAAACTAAGCCTCACTAAGAAGCTAAACCTCACTAAGCCTTCTTATGCCTTCCTATGCCAAGGGCGTAGAGAGGCTCAAAGAGGCTTAGTGAGGCTTATTATTTAGAGATACTTAGAAAGGCTTAGCTATTAAGAAGACTCAAAGAGGCTTAGCCTCTAAGAAATGGTGTTCTAATTACTTTGTTCTCTTTATTACAAAGTCGAGGTAAGCCTGCAGGGCTTCCTTCACTTCCGGCTGCTTCACGTGCTCGTCGATGAAGCGCTGAGCCTCGGCGTGGAACTCCCACATGCGGTGCTCAGCATACTCTATACCGCCTTTTTCCTTGGTATAAGCCACCAATTTCGCGATTTCATCGCCACTTACCGTGCGTGCCTTCACCTTCAGCGCAAGTTCGCGCATAGTCTCATCACCACCATTGTTCACAGCGTAGATGACGGGGAGCGTCAGCTTTCCTTCAGCCATATCGTTGCCCGTAGGCTTGCCAATTTCGGGCGAATCATAATAGTCGAAGATGTCGTCACGAATCTGGAAAGTGATGCCGAGATTCTGTCCGAACAGCTTCGCAGCCTCTACATCATCCTCAGAAGCGCCTGAAGAGAGCGCACCGATGCCGGCGCAAGCCTCGAAGAGAGCCGCCGTCTTCTGCTTTATCACGTCGTAGTAGACATCCTCCGAGATGTCCTTGCGTCCGATGTTCGAGAGTTGCAGAATCTCGCCGTCGGAAAGCGTGCGTCCGAGTTCGGCAAGATAGGTAACAATCTGCTCCAAGTGGGTGCGAGCCACGCAAAGCAGCGCCGTAGAGAGGATATAGTCGCCCACGAGCACAGCCACCTTATTGTCGTAAGTAGCGTTCACCGACGCCTGACCGCGACGCTCCTCGCTCTCGTCCACCACGTCGTCGTGCACGAGCGAAGCCGTATGCAGCAGTTCCAGACCCACGGCAGCATTCTGCGTAGAATGGTTTATCTGTCCGAAGTTCTTCGCCATGAGCAGAATGAGCATTGGACGCATACGCTTGCCTGCACGCTTGCGGATATGCTCGAGCGCAGAGCCGAGCAGTCCGTCCTCGTGCGAGAGCGACTGATTGAAAAGTGTGATGAAATCGGCGATTTCCGCCTCAATCGGGTGCTTTATAATTGACAGATAATTCATTGTGTTATAATATTTCGTACAAAGTTACGGAATTTGCCGTTATTAGTGACATTTTTTTGTAATTTTACACCTAATAATTATTAATAAGGTGAAGAGGAGGCGAGGAAAAGAGTTGACAAGGAGATTTGTCAATCAGCTAACGAGGAGATATCTCAACATCACACCACCTCAACATCACACCATCACAACATAACACCATCTCACAACATGGACAAACTTTTTCTTCTTGATGCCTACGCACTCATCTACCGTGCCTACTACGCATTCATAAAGAATCCGCGCATCAACTCTAAGGGCATGAACACGTCAGCCGTCATGGGCTTCGTGAACACGCTCAACGAGATACTCACCAAAGAGCAGCCCACGCACATCGGCGTGGCGTTCGACCATGGCAAGACATTCCGCGACGAGGCGTTCCCTGCGTACAAGGCGCAGCGCGAAGCCACGCCCGAGGACATACGCGCCTCTGTACCTATTATTAAGGACATCATCACGGCGATGCACATCCCCGTGCTGCAGGTAGACGGCTTCGAGGCCGACGATGTTATCGGCACGCTCGCCACGAAAGCTGGCGAAGCCGGCGTGCAGACATACATGCTCACGCCCGACAAAGACTACGGTCAGCTGGTGCGCGACAACGTGTTCATCTTCCGACCGCGCCACGGCGGAGGCTACGAGACGATGGGTCCGAAGGAAGTCTGCGAGAAGTACGAGCTCCACTCCCCCACCCAGGTCATCGACCTGCTGGCGCTGATGGGCGACTCAGCCGACAACTTCCCGGGTTGTCCTGGCGTAGGTCCGAAGACAGCCACCAAGCTCATCGCCGAGTTCGGCAGCATCGACTCCATCCTCGAAAACTCCGCAAAGATAAAAGGCAAGTTGCGCGAGAAGGTTGAGGGCGCTGTCGACGATATACGCATGTCGAAATTCCTCGCCACCATCCGCACCGATGTTCCTATCGACCTCGACCTCGACGCTTTGAAGCTTCAGGAGCCCGACACGGCGCGACTCGCCGAAATCTTCACCGAACTCGAGTTCAAGAGTCTTTTGGACAAGTTTATAAAGAAGCCTCAACAACCGCAAAAATCTGTTAATTTACAACTCGATTTATTTGCCGAAAATCCGACCGATGATGCAGTTGGTTCAGAATTTTCGAGCTATGAGAGCTTAAAAACGACCCCTCACGACTATCAACTGATTGAAACTGAGGAAGATGCGCGCAGAATTTGCGAAAAATTTACTTCATCGAAAATTCTCGTTCTAGACACAGAGACCACTTCAACCAATGCAATTGACGCAGAATTGGTGGGTTTGAGCTTCTCAATAGAGGAAGGAAAGGCGTTTTATGTCGCAATTCCTAACGAACGTGAAAAAGCGGAAAGAATTGTAAATATCTTCAAACCGCTGTATGAAAGCACAGAAATTCTGAAGATAGGTCAGAACATCAAGTACGACATGGAAGTACTGATGAACTACGGCGTGCGTCTTGCCGCTCCTATGTTCGACACGATGATTGCTCACTATGTGCTACAGCCCGAGCAGAAGCACAACATGGACACGCTCGCCGAAACCCTACTCCACTATCAGACGATTCATATCGACGAACTGATTGGCCCGAAGGGAAAGTCGCAGCGCAACATGCGCGACCTTCCGCCGAGCGCTGTCTGCGACTATGCTGCTGAGGATGCCGACGTGACGCTGCGTCTGTACAACGTGCTGAAGCCGCGACTCAAGGAAGCCGACGTCGAGGAGTTGTTCTACAACATCGAGATGCCGCTTGTGCCGGTTCTCGCCGAGATGGAGATGAACGGCGTGCGTCTCGACACCGACGCGCTCGCCGAGACATCGAAGGTGCTCACCGAGCGCATGCAGCAGATTGAGCAGAGCATCTATGAGCTCGCCGGTCACGAGTTCAACATCGCCTCGCCGAAGCAGGTGGGCGAAGTGCTGTTCGGCGAGATGAAGATAGTGGAGAAGCCGAAGAAGACCAAGACCGGTCAGTACGTAACATCCGAGGAGGTGCTACAGCAGCTGCGCTCCAAGGCGCCCATCGTCGACCATATCCTTGAGCATCGCGGACTGAAGAAGCTGCTCGGCACTTATGTCGACGCGCTGCCCAAGCTCATCAACCCACGCACCGGACATATCCACACCTCGTTCAATCAGGCTGTAACGGCAACGGGCCGCCTCTCCTCTTCCGACCCCAACCTGCAGAACATACCCGTGCGCGGCGAGGACGGCAAGGAGATTCGCAAGTGCTTCATCCCCGAACCGGGCCAGCTCTTCTTCTCTGCCGACTACTCGCAGATTGAGCTTCGCGTCATGGCTCACCTCTCCGGCGACAAGAACATGATAGAGGCGTTCCGCGAGGGCTACGACATACACGCCGCCACCGCAGCGCGCATATATAAAGAGGATATAGAAGCCGTGTCGCGCGACCAGCGCACCAAGGCTAAGCGCGCCAACTTCGGCATCATCTACGGCATCACCGTCTTCGGACTCGCCGAGCGTCTCGACATCTCGCGCGACGAGGCGAAGCAGCTCATCGACGGCTACTTCAGCACCTTCCCCGGCGTACACGAGTACATGGAGAAGGCTAAGCAGTTGGCGCGCGACCATGGCTACGCCGAGACATTCTTCCACCGCCGCCGCTACCTGCCCGACATCACTTCGCACAACGCCACCGTGCGCAACTTCGCCGAGCGCAACGCCATCAACGCACCGATACAAGGCTCTGCCGCCGACATCATAAAGATTGCAATGGTGCGCATCTACGAGCGCTTCCGCCGCGAGGGCATCCGTTCTAAGATGATTCTGCAGGTGCACGACGAACTCAACTTCTCCGTTCTGCCCGAGGAGAAAGAGCTTGTTGAGAAAATCGTAATAGAAGAAATGCAGAACGCCTACCCGCTGCAGGTGCCGCTCGTAGCCGATTCGGGCTGGGGCGAGAACTGGCTTGAGGCGCATTGATATTTAAGGATTTTGTAGCTATATAGTAGCGGAGGTCTCCGGCCTCCGCAGCACCATGTCGAGAGCTAATTACCTACTACTGCGAACAAAGGTATGACAAGCTAAAAACAACGGCAATCTGCTGCGGAGGCCGGAGACCTCCGCTACTATGCTACCTCCGCTACTAACTCTATTACTAACTATTAATAATAACTACTACTTCCGATGAATGAGAATTATTTCGATAAGCACGGACTTGTTCATGCAACAAATGGTAGTCTCCCACATTGGCATCAAACGGGAAAACTGACGTTTGTCACCTTCCGACTACACGACTCGGTTCCCAAAACTGTGATAGACCATATACTTTCTGAATATGAACAAAGACTCGTTCTTAACGAAGGCGGATACGACAAGAAAACACTTGAGACATGGAAGTGGGAAAAGTACAATAGAATAGAGAAATATCTTGACAAAGGAAGTGGTGAGTGTTTGCTGAAGGACCCCGAATGCCGCAATATTGTGTCCGATGCTTTGTTACATTTTGACAATATACGCTATAATCTTTTATCTTATGTGATAATGCCCAATCACGTGCATACCGTCTTGGTACCTCAAGAAGAATGGATGGTGCAGGACATTATAAAATCGATTAAACACTACTCTGCTTTGCAGATAAACAAGCTATTAGGACGAAGCGGCAAGGTATGGCAAACAGAGGGCTTCGACAGAATAATCCGTGATGAGGAGCATTATCTGAATATTCTTAGATATATAAACAACAACCCACGCAATCTGCCTAAAGAGTTTTTTAGTTTGTATTTCGCCCCGAAACTTTTTTAAAGAATAAGTAACTATATAGTAGCGGAGGTCTCCGGCCTCCGCAGCATCCAGCAATGCTAAAATCATTAATTAGCTCTCGACTTGGTGCTGCGGAGGCCGGAGACCTCCGCTACTATTGTTTGTCCACAATCTGCTGCGGAGGCCGCAGACCTCCGCTACTATTTTTTGTCCGCAAACTGCTGCGGAGGCCAGAGACCTCCGCTACTATATACGCTATTAAATACGCTGCTTACAGCCATCTCATCAGTATATCCCACACGGCGATGATGTGACAGACGCTGCCGGCGAGCACGAAGAAGTGGAAGACGGTGTGCATGAAGCGGCGCTTGCGCACGGCGTAGAAGACGGCACCGGTGATGAAGCAGACGCCCTCGGCTATAATCCAGATGATTGCCGATGGGTCTACGCAGTGGACGAGTGGCTTGAAGGCTACGAGCACGCTCAGCCCCATCGCTACGTAGCAGATGGTCTCCAGATTGCTGTGCCCCTTCAGCGACGAGAAACTCTTTATGGTGCCCGCGATGGCGGCAGCCCAGATGAAGGCGAAGAGCGCCCAACCCCAGTAGCCGTACTCGCGCAGGGCTACGAGCGTGATTGGCGAATAGGAGCCTGCTATGTGCCAGTAGATGGCGGCGTGGTCCCACTTGCGCAGACGCTCTTTCCAGGGCGACCATGCCGAGAGAGCGTGATAGACGGTGGAGGCGATGTAGCTCGAGAGCATACCGAAGAGGTAGAGTATCACGCCGGCTGTAGCCCAGCCGTTGCGCGCCCAGCCGCACCACACGAGCAGCGCCGTGCCTACGACCAAGCCGAGGACAATGCCCGCACCATGCGACCACGAATTCCATAGTTCTTCCTTATGATTGAAATAGATTTTCATACACTTTTGTGTTAGTTAAACTGCTACTGATAGTTATCTCGCGCACAAAGTTAGCAGAAAAAACCGATTAAGCGAAGCAAACGTAGATATATTTTACTTCGCCTACTTGCATGATTCTCAATATTATTACTTAACTTTGCACTCGCAACGGTTCGCAACGCTCCCAATCAGAACACTCTGCTGGGGAGTTGTGCGATTAAAAGGGAATGGGGTGAGAGTCCCCAACTGTCCCGCAGCTGTGAGCCGCCCTTATATCGGGCGCGAACGAAAGAGCCACTGAAGCTATGCATCTCCTTGCTGAGTGCGTGGATGATGTGTCAGAACTATAATATTGCATGAAAAGCTAAAAGTAGGAGGCTACGGCATTCTTGCCGTAGCCTCCTACAGTTAGCCTTCCGCCTCTATTTTGTAGTTTTGACACACCCTCCTCCTATGCTTTGGGAAGGTGTTCGCGTCTGGGCGGCGAGTCAGAAGACCTGCCGAAATTTATTTGCCGATGGAGTCATCGCCGTGCGCCTCGCGGATTGGGCGCGTATGACCGAAACACTTACATTATATAAACAATATGAAAAACTTTACACTTTTTGTTTCCGCCCTTCTCGGCGGAATGTTTCTAACTACGTCTGTTTCTGCACAGCAGAAGGAGTACACCGACGGCGTGTTCATGCTCAACGAGGGTTCGTTCGGCAAGGAGAAGGCTACGCTCAACTACCTCGACAAGGAGGGCAAATGGGAGTATCGCGTAGCTCTCGCTAAGAACGGCGAGACTTACGAGCTGGGCACAACGGGCTGCTTCGCCACCATCGCCGACGGCAAGATGTACATCGTGTCGAAGAAGAAGAGCGTAGCCGACAAGGAGGCTAAAGACCCTACGCTCACCGTATGCGACGCCAAGACTATGGAGGTTTTGGCTCAGATCAACACTATCCCTAACGCCGAGGGTACGGCGGCTGCCGACGGCAGAGCGTTCCTCGCTGTCAAGGACTTTGGCAAGGGTTTCCTCAGCACTACCGAGGGTGTCTTCACGTTCAATCTCGACGACAACACCGTGGGCAAGCTCATCGCCGGCACCGACGGCTTGGCTAACAACCAGACGGGCAATATGGTGTACGCTGACGGCAAGGTGTATGCTGTCGACCAGCGCCGCGGACTCTTGGTCATCGACGCTGCCGAGGGCAAGCTGCTGAAGACCGTGAACAACGAGGGCGAGGGCTCTTACAACTCTATCGTGCAGGCTAAGGACGGCTCTATCTGGCTCACTTGCAGCAAGTCGACAAAGGCTGTCGCGCACATCGTTAAGTTCAACCCGTCTGACGACACAACCGAGACTGTCGAACTGCCCGAGGGCGTTTATCCTCCTACCAACAGCTGGGGCGCATGGAATCCCGACTGCTTCACGGCGTCTACTACCGAGAACGCTCTGTTCTGGAACGGTGCTACGGGCGACTGGTCGAACGGTCAGCACATCTACAAGTTTGATATTGCCACAAAGCAGGTGTCACTCCTGCTCGACTTCACTGCTGCCGAGGATATGCCTTATGTCTACGGTGCGGCGTGCCGCATGAATCCCTATTCTGGCGACCTCTATCTGAGCGTAACCAAGGGTTCGGCATGGGGCGACGAGTCGGAACTGCGCGTCTACGACGCTACGACGGGCGCGCTGAAGCAGGCGTACCCGATGGAGAAGAACTACTGGTTCCCAGAGATGCCGGTGTTCGCCATGAAGAGCAGCACAGCTATCTCGTCGGTTGAGGACAGCGCAGAGGTGCGCGAGGTGGCTCGCTACTCTGTAGACGGCAAGCTGCTGCAGGGCGCGCAGAAGGGTCTGAACATCGTGCGCTACTCTGACGGAACGGTTAAGAAGGTCGTTGTTAAGTAAACATGCGAATAATACACTTCATAATACTACTCTTTTCTATAATGATATCGGCGCACGCCCAGACCTCACGTCTCGACTCGGTTCACACGATTCGCGACGTGGCGGTTATGGGCGTGCGCCCTCATTATCTCACCCCGTCGCAGACGCTTGCGGGGACGGCGCTGCAGAATCTATCGACGACGTCGGTGGCCGACGCGCTGAAGTATTTCTCGGGCGTGCAGATAAAGGACTACGGCGGACTGGGCGGACTGAAGACCGTGAACGTGCGGTCGCTCGGATCGCAGCACGTGGGCGTGTATCTCGACGGCATACGCATCACGAACGCGCAGAACGGACAGATTGACCTCGGACGCTACTCACTGAGCAACATGGAGTCGGTGGCGCTCTACAACGCCAACCGCAACGAGCGACTGCAGTCGGCTTCCGAGTATGCGTCGGCGGCTACGGTCTACCTGCAGACGCGCCGACCCGACTCTACGGCGCTCTCCGTCGAATACGGCACGGGCTCGTTCGGTCTGCAGAAGCTGAAGGCGTACCTTTCCTTTAAGAACATTCTCTTCATCGACGCCGAATATCAGCGCACCGACGGCGACTATCCGTTCCGCTTCCAGTCGGCTTCTGAGGACACCGTGGGCAAGCGACGCAACTCCGACATCAGTTTCTACCGCATCGAGGCGGCTGGCTTCTACAAGGGCTTCACGGCGCACGCCTACTATTACAGTTCGGAGCGCGGACTGCCCGGTCCGGTTGTGCGCCGACTCTCCGACCAGTGGGACTCTACCGACCGCCAGTGGGACCGCAACTTCTTCGTGCAGTCGTCATACAGCCACACATGGGACCGCTTCTCGCTGAAGACCAACCTGAAGTACGCCTACGACTGGCTGCGCTATCTGCAAGACCCCTCTACCAACGCCGCCACGATGTACTGCGACAACCACTACCGCCAGCAAGATCTATACGCGTCTGTGGCTGCGGCGTGGAACTCGAGCTGGCTCTCGCTGACGGCGAGCACCGACCTGCGCTGGAGCGACCTTACGACCGACGTCTACCGCTCGGCGTATGTCTACCGACTCGACTCTAAGTCGCTGCTCTCTGCCATCGCTTCCTACCGCGGTTTCGAGGGCAACATAGCCCTGCTCTACACCCATATCGGCGACCACTCGGCACGCTCCGCGCAGAGCGCTGCCGCGCTCTCGCGCTTCACGCCGATGTTCCTCGCCTCGTGGCATCGCCGTGCGTTCACCGTGCGTGCCTTCCACAAGCGCATCTTCCGCGCACCAACACTAAACGACCTCTATTATACGCTCGTGGGCAACGCGCAGCTGCGCCCCGAGTACACCTCGCAGTTCGACCTCGGTGTCGACTACAAGGACCGCCATCTTCACCTCGCCCTCGACGCCTACTACAACCGCATCGAGGACAAGATTGTGGCTATACCGATGAAATGCCAGTTTCGCTGGTCGATGGTCAACTTCGGCTTGGTGAAGTCGTTAGGTCTCTCCGCTACGGCGGGCTACGACCGCACGTGGGGCAAGTTCTCAGCCTCTGCCTCTGCCAACTACACCTGCCAGCGCGACCGCGACTACTCCGCGCCCCACGACCCCGAGTATCGCAACACCATACCCTACTCGCCGCTGCACAGCGCCTCCATAATAGTAGACCTCGCCTACGACGGATGGAGCCTCTGCACCTCGTGGCTCTACACGGGCGAACGCTTTGCGCTCATCTCCAACAACCGCGACGACCTGCTGGGCGCATGGCAGACCGTAGACCTTAAGCTGAACAAGCGCTTCCGCATACAACGCCACTCGCTGCAAGCCACCCTGGAGTGCAACAACCTCGGCGACTCGCGCCACGAGGTGGTGAAGCGCTACCCTATGCCCGGACGCAACTGGAAGGCTACCGTGCAATGGCAGTTCTAAAAAAGTATGGCACACTTTTTGCCAAGACGATATTTGCCGTTTCTGACCGCTCATATCTCGCGAAAAATCAAAAACAAAATCTGTTGCTCGTTTTTTGCGAGTTTTGGGCGTGCAGCCGTAAGAGTTTCTGTTACAGACCGTTGCAGCGTTTCATCAGAAAGTGTGCAGTTTTTTGCTAAGAAAAACCCAACTTTTCGTGAGACTTTACCATGTAATAGCTATGCTTTTACACGGTAATAGCTATGCTTTTACACGGTAAAGTCTCACGATAAGTTTGCAAAAACCGTCGTTTTACATCGAAAAGTGTCGGTTTTTATGGTTTTCGAGCCTGCCGCAAGTTCAAAAACGCTCGATTTCGGGTTTCCGATTCTCCAGAATGAAGATTTTCGGTGAAGTTTCCGAGTACGATATTTGCATGGTCTGCAACTGCGGTTTACAACTAAATATTGTATCTTTGCAAAATCAAAAAACGATTTATGAACATCTGCTCCATATATAAATCATTCCTCTGCGCTCTCTGCGCCGTGCTCCTCGCAGCCTGCTCGCTCGAGCCTGCCGACGACACGCCCACGAAGGGTGAGCCTACAGCCAACGACGACCGCCTGCTCATCCTCTGCGAGGGTCTATGGGGCATGAACAACGCCTCCATCTCGCTGCTCGACCACGGCGTGCTCACCAACCACTGGTTTCAGCAGCAGAACCCCGGCGAGCGACTCGGCGACACGGCGAACGACATACTGCAGGTGAACGACACGCTGATAGCCATCTCCGTAAACTGGTCGAACATCGTGCAGTACATACGCCCCGACGGCACCGCCATTGCCGCCACGGAGAACATACCCAACAACCGCCGTCTGGCTACCGACGGGCGCGGCTTCCTCTACGTAACGTCGTACGCCGACCACGGCTATGTGGCGAAGATAGACCTCCGCACGAAACTCGTCGTCGACACCTGCCACGTGGGCTACGAGCCGGAGGGCATAGCCTACTACGACGGGCGCCTCTACGTAGCCAACACGGGCGGCTACAGCACGCAGACGCAGGACCACGGCTACGAGCAGACAGTCTCGGTAGTCGATGCGCAGACCATGCGCGAGCTGCGGCGCATCGACACGGGCTGCAAGAATCTGTACGGAGCGGTGGCAAAATGGCGCGAGTGGCTGTGCATCAATGCTGCGGGCGATATGTACAACACGCCGCCGCACACCGTGGTGCTGAATATGGCGTCGGAGGAGTTCCGCGTCTACGACTTCCCGTCGACGTACTGCTGCGCAGCGCAGGGCAGGTTCTACTGTCTTGGCTCTGCCTACTCGCATCTCACGGGCGAGTACACCTACTCTACGCACACCATCGCTCTGCCGTCACTCGCAGCCTCTGAAGGTCTCGCCGACTACGCCGCTGCCGACTCCGTGATAGCCTCGATGCAGTCGCCATACGCGATCTACATCTCGCCATTCTCCGCCCACATGTACGTCTCCGACGCCCGCGCCTACGCCACCAACGGCTATGTCTACGAGTTCGGTGCAGACGGTGCGCTGCTCAACCGCTATCTGCTGCGCGGCGTGAACCCCAGCCGTTTCGTGGCGCTGTAGGGTATTATAGGGGGAAAAGCAAAAGTGCTATTTATAGGGGGTGCACTTGTCTCAAGTGCACCAACCAAGTAAAAAGTGAAAAGTGCTATTTATAGGGGGAAAAAGCAAAAGTGCTATTTATAGGGGGTGCACTTGTCTCAAGTGCACCAACCAAGCGAAAAGCGAAAAGTGCACCAACCAAGCGAAAAGTGCACCAACGAAATAGATAGTACCATTTGCTTTGTTGGTGCACTTGAGACAAGTGCACCCCCTGAGAAAAGCACCCCCTGAGAAAACCACAACAACAAAGCCCCCTGAAAGAACAACAAAACAAGATTATGAAAACAACAATGATACTCCTCGCCCTGCCCATGCTGGCAGCGGCACAGACAACACAACACGTGAAGGTGCTCGAATACTGCCCCGCACCGGGTCAGTTCGTGGGCACGCTGCCCGCCATCGACGCCACGATGAGCAACGCCGAACGCCTTCAGGCATGCGAAGCGCAATTCGCCGACAACCTCCCCATCACGCTCGGAGCCTTCGGCGGTTACATCACCTTCGGCTTCACAGAGCCGATAGCCAACAAGCGCGGCTCCGACCTGCGCATCCTCGGCAACGCCTACTACGCTGCCGCCGACCCCATATACGGCGCAGCCACCATTGGCGGGTCGATAGAGCCGGGCATTGTGTACGCCGGCGTGGGCACATCGCCCGAGACAGCCGAGTGGTACGAGCTGGCTGGCTCCGAATACTACACCACGGCTACGCCGAACGTCACCGTCACCTACCAGCGTCCCGACGCCGAGCAAGGCGAGCACACGCAGCCCTACTCCGTGTACGACCGCTACATACGGTTCCGCGCCGAGTGGACCGACCGCAACGGCGCTGAGCGCGACACCGTGGACTACATGATGAAGAACGTGTTCCACAACCAGTCGTACTATCCCACGTGGGCTGACGCTGACGAGCTGACGTTCAGCGGTTCGCGACTGCCCGATAACACCATCAACCGCGGAGGCGACGGCACCGACGCCGACAATCCGCAGAACTGGATAAGCTACCGCTACGCTGCCGACTCGTACGGCTACGTCGACGCCGCGCCTACGGATGACCCGATGTACAACACGTTCGACCTCGACTGGGCAGTAGACCGCAACGGCAAGCCCGTGAAGCTCGCTCACGCCGACTTCATACGTGTGCAGACCGGCGTGCTGCAGATGTGCGGATGGATAGGCGAACAGTCTACGGAGGTGTGCTCCGTAGAGAACCTCCACCTGCTTGAGGGCTACGACGACAACCCCGTAGTCATCACGCCGCGACCACAACCTACAGCCCTCAACTCCACTACCGCCGACCCCAACCGCCGAGAGGTGGCGCGCTACACAGTGGACGGACAGCGCATCACTACGCCGCAGAAGGGCATGAACATCGTGCGCTACTCTGACGGAACGGTGAAGAAGGTTGTGCTTCCTTAAAAGAATGTCAATTTATAAGTATAATGCTGTCAAAATCGTTATTTTGACAGCATTATACGTTTTAATAATAATTTTTGTCTGCAAAATATCGTTTTCTTAATTTAAATTCAATACCTTTGCCTACGTAATGTTACCTATCTACATGTCCGAACATTAACCTACATGTAGACGTTTTATGATTTTTAATCCTAAACATAAATATATGGAGAGAACTTTACTTTATGCCTGCGCAGCAGTAGTTTGTGCTGTCACGGCTCCTACCATGAACACACAAGCCCAGCAAGCTGTGCCCTACACAGTAGACTTCAGTCAGAGTCAGGAAGGCTGGACAAGTATCAACCAGCTCACCACCGGCGGAAAGACCTGGGAGGCAAAGACCAAAGCACACGGCTTCTACGACGGAGGCAAGTATTACGACTGCGTCGGACTGAGCAGTACGTTCACGCCTAACACCAACGCCTGGTACGTATCGCCTTCGCTACAGCTCGAAGCGGGCAAGATCTACGAGGTGACTACCTTTGCGGCGTGCAACAGCGATATTACGCTGACGCTGAACATCGGCACATCTGCCGACGATGTTACGACTTACACTTCCCTGGGCGAACTCACGCCGATTCCTACCACATACGACCCGAGTGCTACAATCACCACTGAGGTGAAGGTGGACGCAAGCGGCGACTACCACTTCGCCCTTAACGCTACTACTACGGAAAACTACGCTCCATACGACTGCAACCTTTTCACTTTCTCTGTTACAGAAAAGGGTGCGTCTGAACCCGACAAACCTCTTGTTATAAATTCTTTCCCGTACGTTGTCGACCTCACGGCTTCTTGCGACGGATGGACAGCGTGCAACTATAACGACGACGGCGACACATGGTAGTTCTTCTCTGAAGCGGGTGTGGGCATGGCGTCAACACAGTCGGACGCCGACGACGCTTACGTGTCGCCTGCCGTGCAGCTCACTAAGGGCTGCAAGTATAAGGTGGCTACAAACGTGCAGCTCTTCGGCAATCCGTCTGACAACTACCACATGACACTCACCGTGGGCAAGGGCGAAAGCCTGGAGAAGGATAACTTCTCACCCGTGCAGATTCTCGAGCTCAAACAGCATGGCTACAACGTGAACGAGGCTACTTTCGAGCCTGCGGAGAGCGGCGTCTACCGCTTTGCGTTCCACAACACTACAACCGCAGATATAACCAACAGCGCCGTAATCATCACGGCGTTCGGCATCGATGAGACGAAGAACGAGGTGGTGGAGACCGGCACAACCGTGTTCAGCGACGACTTCAGCGCGGCTGACGCTATGGACAAATGGACTGCTGCTGACGCTAACGCCGACGGAGTGACGTGGGGCGTGAGCGAAGGCATCGGCGGAATCACATACGACAGCGGCAAGCCGTCGGCAAAGAGTCCGGCTGACGACTGGCTCTTCTCACCGGCTGTGGGCTTGGTTGAGGGTCAGAACTACTTCCTCACCTACACCGTGAAGCGTCAGGGCGCCTTCGACGACGACAACCTCACAGTGGCTATGGGCGAGGCTGCAAAGGCTACAGCGATGGCTACCGTGCTGGGCGAGCAGACCGTGAGCGCCAATGCCGAGAACGTGACGACTACCATGCGCATCGTGGCTGAAAAGAGCGGCGACGCCTTCTTCGGATTCCATATCACTACGCCGTCTGCAGACAACGGACAGTTATCGCTCGTGAGCATCGAAGTGAAGGCTGCCGACAAGGCTAAGCCGTGCGCCGTGGAGAACTTCGAGGCTAAGCCGTCGTTCCAGAACAAGAACGTGACATTCTCTTGGACCAACCCCGTGCTCGACACCGAGGGCGTGGCTCTCAACAAGCCTTTCAGCGTGCGCCTCTACGACGGCGACAATCTCGTGGCTACGGTAGACAACCAGAAGGCTGGCGAGACGGGCAGCTATGTATATACTCCTTCGTTCTTCGGCGGACACGTTACATACAAGGCTGAGGCTTTCATGGACGGAAACGCTTCGGAAGCGGTGTCTACAACCGTCAATCTCGACGACTTGCAGGGCGATGAAACGCTCGTGAAGAAGTTCGACGTAGACCGTCAGAAGGCTGCCGACTGGGTTATCGAGGGCGACTGCCAGGCATGGAAGTACGACTACTCTGATATCTTCATCTACGACTACCGCAAGGGAACCAAGGTGGCTGACGAATGGCTCATCTCGCCGGCTGTAGAGCTTAAGGCTAACGAGCGCTACGTGCTGAAGTACGAGCTGAAGACCAGCATGACTTACGGCAACAACCTCTTCGTAACCATCGGCAACGGACAGACCAAGACCGCTCAGACCAAGACCGTGGCAGAATACTACGGACTGGAGCAGAACGGATTCGCAGAGTATCAGACCGACCAGTTCACTCTCAGCGAGGACGGCAACTACAACATCGGCTTCCACGTAACCAACTCTAACTACTACGTGAGCATGCACAACCTCCGCGTCTACCACGTGAGCGCTACTACCGGCTTGGAGCAGGTAGAGAACGGCGCTGCTGCAGGCTTCAGCCGCGTCAGCGTTTACGACGCTTCGGGTCGTCTGGTTTGCAACAAGACTGCCGCTTCTATAGCAGAGGCTGTAGAGGGTCTTGCAGACGGCATGTACGTCGTTAAGACCGTAGGCGCAGACGGCAAGACTTCTACACTGAAGGTGCTGAAATAGTAGATAAGCGTATACGTTTCATCATATCAAACCACACACATACACTATTTTGAGTATATGAAAGGACACTTCAACTTCATGGCGGGCGCAAAGAAAGCGCTCGCCGTTGTGATAGCATTAGGCATGTCGGCAACAGCTTATGCGGACGACTACTTCAAGCGCATCAGCATGGAAGGCGTTGAACTCGTAAGTTCGGTAACATGGGGCAAGGTAGACATCAACACATACATGACTCCGGGCCTCTATGAGTTCAGGTACGACAACCGTTTCATGCCCGACAAGACGGCTCCGCTGCTCAGCATCGACGCCTTGGGCGGCTGCGTCTATCACGACGGAAAGATATACGCCAACGAGTTCAGCAGCAGAAGCCAGTACGAGAAGCCCATGTGGCGCATCTATGACGCAAAGACATACAAGATGCTCTCTGAACATACGCTGAAGGACAACTGCGAATGTACAACCACTTCGCTCGCATACGACCCCACAGACGACTGCATCTACGGCTTCGACGAGACTTATACCGAGACCTACGTGGTGCGCGTCAACCCCGAAACGGGCGAGATGACACGACTCGGCGATATGCAGGACCACAACTACAAGTTCTTTGCAATGGCGTGCAGTCCGAAGGGCGAGCTCTTCTGCACTTATCTCAACAAGCAGACCAATGATGTCTATCTGGGTCGCATACGAAAGAGCGACGGCAAGGTGGCAATGATTCGCGGCATCAACGCTACGAACCTGCTGCCCGGCGACTCGTTCATCAACTCTACCTACGACCAGGCGATGTTCTTCAACAATTCGACGGGCAAGCTCTACTGGATGTTCCAAAGCTCGAGCATGTATCTCTACAAGTCGTACGTGGCTATGTTCGAGGTGAACACCACAACAGCCGAAGCCAGTCTCGTTGCTTATATCGAAGACGAGCTGCAGGGTCCGGGTGCTTTCTTTATTGAGCCTGCCATGAAGGCGCCGGCAATCGTCGAAGACTTCGATTGGACTACCGACTCGCCGGGCGCTAACTCGGGCACTATAAGCATGACAATGCCGAAAACCGCTTACGACGGCACTCCGCTCAACGGAAAGCAGAAGCTGGTTATCCTGAAGGGCAGCATTCCGTTCGTTGAGGAGGAGCTCGAACCGGGAGAGAAGTTCAGCAAACGCATGGAGAATATGCGCACGGGCTGGCAGGATCTGAACATATACGTGAGCAACGCTGCGGGCGACGGCCCTACCGTCCTGCGCCCTATCTTCGCAGGCTACGACACTCCGAAGGCTCCGTCTAACGTGAAGCTCACTGCCGAGGGGCTGCACACCACACTCACTTGGGATGCGCCTACCATCGGCGTCGACGGACACGTCATCGACAAGGCTTCGCTAACGTATACCGTGGTGCGCTATCCGGGAGAAATCACCGTGTCTGAAAAGCAGAAGGAGTGCAGCTTCGAAGAAGACCACCCCGGTGATATGACTCGCTATGTATATAAGGTGACGGCGTGGGCTGGAAAGACCAAGGGCGAAACGGCTATGTCGAACAACATCGTGATAGGCACACCGCTCGACGTGCCTTACGACGGAACGTTCAAGACGGCTGCCGATATGTACAACTACTTCACGATTCTCGACGAGAACCAGGACAACTACACATGGGCTTACGACATCGACAACCGACTGGCTGTATATTCGTACAGTCAGGAGAACAGCGCCGACGACTGGCTCATCTCGCCTCCTATCAACTATAAGAAGGGCAAGTCGTACACGCTCAGCTTCAGCGCCTTCTCTTCTTCGAAGACATACAAGGAGTCGCTTGCCGTAACCTTCGGCGCCGACAAGACGCCGGTGGCGCAGGAGGATGTATTGCTCAACCTCAACGAGCTTTCTGCCGACACCGAGGAGGACGCTCCGCAGAGCTATTCGGTAGACTTCACCGTGCCTGAGGACGGAGTTTACTACTTCGCATTCTACGCTTGCTCGGAGAGATTCCGCGAGTATCTCAGAGTGAAGGATATCAAGGTAACGGAAAATGGTGCAACTGCTGTGCACAACCTTGTTTCCGACGGCGATGTAACGGTTAGGGGCGGCAACGGTGTGCTCGAAGTGCGCTTGGCAAATGCAGCCAACGTGAGAGTTTACAACCTCGCAGGACGCCTCATGGCCGACTATACCGGCACCGAACTGCACATGCCGCTGCCTAAGGGCGTCTACATGGTGGTTGCGGGCGAAAACCGCACGAAGGTGGTTGTGAAGTAACCGAACACAAACAAACACATACACGTATCATGCTAAAATCGAGAAACATTTTATCATTAGCATTCTCAATAGCCGCCTTACTGTCGCCAGTCAGCAAGGCGGCTGCAATGCCTGCATACCCTAAACCGATTAGCGTAATGCAGCCGAACGGCAAGTCGGTAACAATCTGTCTCAAAGGAGACGAGCACTTGCATTGGGCACAAACAACGGACGGCTACACGCTGCTGCGAAACACAGAGGGCTATTGGTCGTTCGCACGTCAGGACAAGAAGGGCAATCTCGTGGCTTCCGATCTGGTATACGACAACAGTTCGGCGCTTGCGCTGAAGCATGGCATAAAGAAAAACCTGCGCTTCTCTGCCGAACAGATGAAGAAAGCGCCTTCGAGACAGAACAGTCGCAGCGAGATGCTTGTCGACGGCACTTTTCCTGCCACCGGAAAGCACAAACTTCTGCTGCTGCTCGTAAACTACAACGACACAAAGCCAACTTTCACCAGAGAAGACTTCGACAAGATGATGAACCAGAACGGATATAAAGGCATCGGAAGTTTCCGCGACTACTATCTGCAGCAGTCGTATGGCAAACTCGACATCGATGTTACCGTCACCGACTGGATCACATTGCCGAAGCCTAAGGGCACATACGGACCTGACGGTGCGCCATACATGATATATGACGCTCTGAAACTCGTCACCGACACGCTCGATCTGAGAGATTTCGACAACGACGGCGACGGCATTCTCGACGGACTTGCCGTGATTCACCAGGGCACGGGTCAGGAGGCTTCTGCCGACGCCAACGACATCTGGTCGCACAGCGCCATCATTTACGGACAGACGTTCAACGGCGTATCCGTACGACGCTACACCATAGAGCCTGAATGTCTCGCCAAGAACATCAGTACGATAGGGGTTATATGCCATGAGTTCGGACATGCTCTCGGTGCGCCCGACTTCTACGATACCGACTACGCATCGTCCGGCGGAGAGTTCTGCGGAACGGGCGTTTGGGACCTGCTCGGAAGCGGCGCATGGAGCGGCGAATATGGTTCGCGTCCTACGGGCATCAACGGATGGCAGAAGTATGTGTGGGGATGGACCAACCCCGTGACGCTCAACAACGACACCGTTGTGGCTGACATGCCCGCCGCAGACGTGCAGCCCGCAGCCTACCGCATGGAGACGGGCACGCCGGGCGAATACTACTTCATGGAGAACCGCCAGAATACGGGCACCTTCGACGGCAGTCTGCCAGGACACGGACTCATTGTCTATCACGTCAGAGAGAATATCGTTAAGGACAAACTCATCGCAAACACTATCAATGCGACATATCCGCAGGGAATTTACACGGTATGTTCCGACGCTGGAGTAGATCCTGACGAGAATGCGTCGTCTAACGGCGACGTTAACAGCGGTGCCTGCCCGTTCCCTGGCGAATACGGACACACGGCTTTCGGCGACAACACGCTGCCTTCTGCGAAATCGTCCGACAGCAGATCGTCTTATCGCCAGCTCAGCAAAATCAACGAACGCGACGGAAAGATCGGGTTCAGCTTTACGCACCTCGCAGAGCCGGTGAAACCGCAGCAGCTGCAAGCTGTAGCGAACAGCGGCAATGTGGTTCTGACATGGAAGCTGGAAGGTGTGGACGCAGCGAGCGTAGATCACTTCAACATCTACAGAAACAACAAGAAGATTGCCGAGACAACCGCAATGACGTACACGGACAGCACGCCGCTTGGTGGCACGGAGATGACTTATCAGGTGGATGTAGCATATAAGGACTCACGACTTTCGCACCCGATCGCGGCTACTATAATGGTGCCGTCGAACAAAGTGGAGTCGGTGCAGGCGTCTGTTGACGGCAACACGGTGCAACTCTCTTGGAGCACGGGGGCAGCACTCTCGCGCGCCGACATATTCAGCGGCAACATCGTCACTACCGACTGCTATGGCGAGACCGTGGAGTTTGCCAACTGCTACACGCCACGCGACCTCAGCACTTATGTAGGTGCAAAGATTACGCGTATGGCGTTCTTCCCGTCGCAGGGTCCGTCGGAGCTCACGGCTTCGTTCAGAATATACGAGGGCGATGCCGACGGAAGCAACATGACGCTTGTTTCGGAAAGAAGCATTAAGGAGTTTGCCGCGGGACAGCGCCGCGACCTCAAGCTCACAACGCCCGTAACAATAAAGACTGACAAGACTTACTGGACTGCTGTGAAGTGCGTAGGCACTCAGGGCGTGGTAAGCGTGGCGTGCGACAAGACCAGAGAGGCTACGCCGGCGCTCGGCAACCTGCTCATGCGCGACGGACGCTTCGTGGAGTCGGCTGACGCCGCAGGCAACTTCTATGTCGGAGCCACACTAAGCATGCCGGCTGCTGACAGCGGCGTAGACTACGCAGAGGCGCCCTCGTTCGAGTTCAACGCATCGACAGACCTCTTCTACCCTACTTGCTTCTTCGTGGAGTGCGACGGAAAGGCGGCGGCTTACACCACAAAGCACGAGAAGACTTTCACCGACGTAGCCAACGGAACGCACGTTTATAAGGTGTCGAGCTACTATAACGGCGGCAATCTCTCTACCGGAATATCGAAACTCGTGACCGTAACCGGCGTTACCGGCATAGAAAACACCGGCTGCAGCGAAGCAACAATTAGGGCTGAGCACGGAAATATCGTCGTAGAGGGCTATAGAGGCGCCGTACGCGTCTGCAACGCCACGGGAGCTACAGTTTACCGCTCTACCGCAAACGGCGCAACAGAGCGCATTTCTCTGCCCAACGGACTATATGTTGTGTCGCTTGATATGGCGGACGGCGTGCATAGCGTGAAGATTTTAGTAGAATAAACTGTTCGATCGGATTGCGTTCGCCGTCCAATCGGATTGCGTTCGCCGTCCAATCAGATTGCGTTCGCCGTCCAATCAGATTGCGTCCGCCGTCCGATCGTATAATCATAGAATGTACACACTCAGCATCAAGTCGGATAGTAATACACAAAAAGGCATGGCCTTTATTGAGCCATGCCTTTTTGTGTGCTTTATTGTTCTCTCCACACCCTCCGCTTTAACCACATTTGTAGTATAGGATCGCTTATTGCCAGAGTTTTTGGAGCAACAGTTGTAATAATATCCTTTTCAGTAAGCGACTTCTTCAGTCGGGTGATGTTGGCAGCAGTTCCGAGTTGGTATTTCTTTAGAACAGCAGATTGCGTGAATCCCGTGTTAACGCCATTGGCAATGGCATGAAGGAAGTTCATTTGATATGAAGACATATCTTCTGTCTGTTGTATAAAGAGCGGCTCACAAGCATCAAGAAGTCGGTCCATAGCATTCTGCAGGTCGGTCTCAGTCGCTGTATCATCAGTATGAAGCCACACAAGCCATGCGAGCTGTTGCACATAAGAAGAGTAGCGGTCTGTGACACGGCATATCGACTGCGCCAGTTGCTCTGGGATATGCTTGCCAGTAACCTCAAAACGCTGGCATATAAACTCTGTCCAATCGGCCTCGCTTATCTTGCCCAGATAGAACAAGTCGCCAAAGCGATAGAAAGGATAACTGCTGTTTTGGAACATTCGCTCCATCATGTGTTTCTTGCTGCCATACAAGCAATAGCTTACATGCGACTGCAACTGCCATACGCCACGCAACTTTTTCTGGAATGTCAGCGAATCGGGGTATTCTCCTATTTGCTGGAACTCGTCTATGCACACCACTATTCTATAACCCTTCTCCTGTGCTATCAGCTCCGGCAGACGCAATACCTCCTCGGTTGTGTTGTTGCTGGCATTGTACTCAAGCGATACAGAGAAATCATTGTAAGGATCCATGCCGAAACTAATCTTAGGAACAAAACGGCTAAGAAACACCTTGGCGTTCTCCATCCATTCCTCCCATTTGGAGGAAGTAGCACGTACAACAGCTGTGGCAAACGCATTTATGAAGTCGGCTTCAGAACGTGTACCAAAAGCATCTATACGCGCAATACGAATATCATCGCTACCAACAAGCGAGCACACGCGGTCGACAAGCGAAGTCTTACCCATACGACGCGGAGAAATAAGTATGGTGTTCACTCCGTAAGTGAAATTGGCTTTAAGACGGTCGGTCTCTATACGGCGATCGGTGAAAGTGTCGCCTTCTACACGTACGCCAAAGACAAAGGGAGATTCGAATTTATTTGCCATAAAAAAAATTTGCATTAACGATTAGATAATGCAAATTTACACAATTTATTCGTTTTAAACAAGGTTGTTTAAAACAACCTTGTTTAAAACTGTATTTAATCATTGCTTTGCTGTATATTGTCAGCAATGAAACGGGTGATAGTCAGAGTTTTATTTCTTCACGAACTTTCTTGCTCCGAGGTCGGTCTTCACGATGTAGAGGCCGGCAGGAACGTTGCTCAGACTGAGCGCTGTGCTTTCTGTGGAAGCCTTCGCTGTGGCTACGGTCTTGCCTGCGACATCGCTTACGAGAACAGTCTCGCCGGCGTGTGTGCCGCTAACGGTGAGAAGATCGCCGTCGAGACGAGCGTCGAAGGCTACGGAGCCGTCAGAGGTGAGAGCTACGGATGTCTCAGAACCCTTCACGTTTGCCCATGCCACGAGGTTGAGACCTACGCCCTTGTACTCGGCGTCGAGAGCGTCAACCGGACAGTAAGAACCGTCGGGAACGAAGGTAGATGTCTCTGGAACGGCTGTAGGCTGAACGTAGAGCGTTGTAACCTTGCTGCGGTGAGTGAATCCGCCGAAGCCAACTTCTGTGCGTGAGAGGTTAGCATCAGGCTCGTCGAACCAGAATCCGTCAGAGAATTCGAAGGCAACGTAGAACGGTCCGTCGGCAACGATAGGCTTGTCGAACTGTATGCCGCGCATCTCAGCCTCAGAGAGTCCGAGTGTGCCGAAGAGTCCCTTCATTGTAGAGGTGTAACGTCCGAACTCCTTCGAAGTGTCGGGCTTGCCGTCCTTCTCGCCGTAGAGCACGATGCTAACGGGCTCGTTAGCCTGCTCGTTATAGCAGCGGCTTGCCAGGTTGTAGTAGCAGAGATAGAGCGTGACGCTCGTCACGGCGTACTCGTTTCCTGCCGGAAGGTCGAAGCGCTCGGCGAAGTGCTTGTAGTAATGGTTAGCGCCCGTCACCCAGTCGCACGATGCTGTAGCGAACGAGGGCACCTTGCTGCGTGTCCAGAGCTGGTCTTCGTTGGGGTTAGAAACGCCTATCGGCAGCTGTGCTTTCTCGCCTCTTACAAGCTCTACGCTCACCTTCTCGGATGTAGAGCTTTCGCCGCGCTCGTTGGTTACGGTGAGCTTCACATTGTAGTCGCCGTCCTGCGGGAACATGAATGTCGGGTTAGGCTCGGTAGAAGTCTCGGGCTGTGCGCCTGGCACCTCCCAGAGATAAGTGTCGGCGTCGGTGCTCTGGTTCACCATCTGCACCTTAGAGCCTTCGAAGGTGATGAGCTTGCTGTTCATAAGGTCGAAATAACCGTTGAACGAGAACACGGCTCTCGGCTTAGCCTTAGCCTCGGGCGATGTAACGGTGAAGAGGTCGATGCACGCCTCGCCTGCGTATGTGTCCTCGCCGCCGAGTGCGAACGAGAAGCAGTAGTCGCCGTCTTCCTCAGGCGTGTACTTCACGGTGTGCTTTGTCCAAGCCTCGTTGGTGTATCGCGGGAGCGTAAGCAGCGGTGTATGGAACTCGGAGTCCTGCTCGTCGCCTACGGTGAAGCTGAAGTCGCTGGCGTGTCCGTAGTCGAGGTTGCCCGGCATGTAGAGGTAGAACGACGCGGTGTACTCTACGCCTGCCTGCATGTGGAAGTAAGGCGTATAGATGCGGTCGTCGCGCTGCACGCGGCTCTCGGGTGCTATGAGATAGTAGGAGCCGTCGGCAGCCTTGAGGTCGTCGGTGTTGGCTGTGATGAACGTTGAGGTGCCCGTTGCGAGCCATCCCTTAGGCACGTATGTGGTGCCGTCGTAGTCCTTATTCTCGTTGTCGAACGACTGCGAGTAGGGCAGTTCACAAATCACCTTGTCGGGGTCGCCGGGGTCGACAGTGCTGCCGCCCGGCTCGTCGCCCGTAACCTCAAAGTCGTCGAGTGCTACGTAGCCCGAGTTGTAGAGCTGACTGGTTATGTTTATCGCGAAAGCATATTCGCCGTCGGCTTCGGGGGTGAAGGTGTATGTCTGCTGTGTCCACTCGCTGAGAACGGTCTTGCCGGTCTCGCCTACGAGCGTTGTTGCAGCCTCGCGTGTCTGGTCGGTGCCCACGTAGAGCGCCACGTTATTGTTGTAGGCAGCAGGAGCCACGCCGCCCGGCATGTGCAGCCAGTAGCTCACGGTGTATGCTACGCCTGCCTTCAGCGTCAGCTTGCGGGTGTATACCCAGCTGTCGCGTCCCATGCTCGATGATGCCATCGTGCCGAGCACGTACGAACCGGAGTGGTTGCCCGATCCGAGATACGATCCCTCGTAGCGCTTAACGGGAACGGCTGAGGCGTCGCCGAGCCATCCGTCGGGCAATGTTCCGCCTGCGCTGAACGTGGCGTCGTCGTCAAAGGTTTCAAGATAGGAGAACTCCTTTGCTTGTGTGGATGTTGCAAACAATCCGAAGAACAATGCAACTGCTGCTTGTCGTGTAAATAATTCCATACGCAACTTACCTGTTGGCGGAATTAATTTAGTGCATACTTAATTCTGCCAATGGGCTTG
>ENA-UOJH01000120-UOJH01000120.1-human-gut-metagenome-genome-assembly--contig:-C148-NODE-120-length-80879-cov-93.659903_pt1 | contig 80879 bp, 86 predicted proteins | sample MGYA00242345_ERZ723892 | MGnify/ENA metagenome assembly ERZ723892 | reverse complement strand
AAGCCCATTGGCAGAATTAAGTATGCACTAAATTAATTCCGCCAACAGGTTAAAGCTACGAAATTAGGCTATTCTGACTATTCGCAAAAATCTAAAATAGCAGAATTACCAGGTAAGGTAATGGTTGTATATACTCAGTATGAAATCGGATTATCTGAACAGTGTGACAAGGATATAAAACTAAGTGTGTGGAGTCCGACAAAGAATGGCTTTGGCTTATATAAATATTTTGTAAGTTCTGTAGAACTAGTGTCAAAAGAGTTTTACTTTGAAGATGGTTGGCAAACTAAATTGGAGTTAGATTCTTCTGAACAGGTACAAGACATTTCGTATGAATATACAGAAGAATGTATAGTAAAAGCTGGAACTGAATTTAAGCAATCTACAAGTTTTGGTTTTCAGATGGGGAAACTCACGTCTTTAAAAGGTCAATTGGATGCAGTAGTTACAAGCCATATAGATAGTTCTATCTCTTCAACTTTGAAAACGAGTAAAAAAATCACTCAAAAATATCGTCTTCAAGAAGGAGTAGAATCCGGAAAGCAAGCTGTAAAAAAAGTATTTGAACGAAATCCTGTTTATTATAAGTTTGAGTTGCTTCTTAAAAAACAGTGTAGATTCTGTAATAATACAAGAATATTGCCAATAGAGGTTTACAAGCGTATACCAAAGGTCGCAACGCGAGTAACTATCTATTACACAGATAACACAAGGCAAACCATTGACACGGGGTTTGTATCTATAAATTAAATTGCTTTATGTCACTTCAATCAAATAACAACAAGCGAATAGCGAAGAATACTTTGCTTCTTTACTTTCGAATACTCTTTATGACGGTGGTGTCACAATACACGAGCCGAGTCATATGGAATGCGTTGGGAGTGGAAGACTTCGGAATATATAATGTGGTAGGTTGTGTCGTTGCGATGTTCTCTGTAACATAGCTTCTATGTATTATCTAAAAAATCATATAATTATGACTATAGATAGTGTCTTCAAACAAATCCAAGATATTGTTTCAGCCCCAACACCTCCAGTGATAGTATTGGGTAGCGGAGCTTCGATTTCGTATGGAATTGCTTCAATGTGGAGTCTTGCCACTATGTTGAAAGATTATTTTAGTTCGAAGAGTTATGTCTCTGAATCGTCTAAAGAATGCGTAAATCGCTTTCTCTCATTATTAGAAAGGGGTAAAGGCTTGGAAGATGCATTGTTGGAAGCAAAGGTTACTGAAGAAGTAGAGAAAGATATTGTCATTAATGTTTGGAAAATGATAGTGAAGCAAGATATTGAGGTCTATAAGCAAGCAATATCTGGTAAGTATATTGATTTGAAAGAACTTTTTGATTATCTTATCTATAATCGGGAAGGCGTAGAGTTGAATGTAGTTTCAACCAATTATGATAAAATTGCAGAATATGCAGTTTCTCAGAGTGAAGCCTATCTTAATACAGGTTTTGCCTCCAACTATTTGGGGCAATTAAAAGTAAATTTGGATGGATGTCCAACACGGCTAAAAGAATCTTATACCGGTAAGGTGAATATTTGGAAAGTACATGGTTCTTTGGATTGGTTTAAGAAAGACAATGTTACTTATTGTTTTCCGAATATGTTAGAGATTCCTGCAGGATATACCCCTTGCATTATTACTCCTGGCAATAACAAATATGAAAAAACGCAGCAACCGCCTCATCGAGAATTGTTAAGCAAGGTAGATGAGTGTTTCACAAAAGCCAAAGGTTTTCTTTGTATAGGTTATGGCTTTAACGATGAGCATGTCCAGCCTGTCTTGTTGAATAAGGCTTCAAAAAATGGTCTTCCAATAATTATTGTAACAAAAGAAATTGTTGAATCTATTCGTAAAAATGTGATGGATGCCAAACACAATTTTATTGCGATATATAGTAATGACGCAAATGGGTGCATTATAGAGACCAAAGATGATAAATTGTCAATACCCGATAAGGAATATTGGCGTTTAAAAGAGTTTTGTACCATTATAAAATAGTTGATGATTATGGCAAATGAATCTTTATTAAAATATGGCGTAAAAGAGAGTATAGGGCAAGTGAACGCTGTTGATACAGGAACAGCAACAGTAGTTGTAACAGATGACTCTGTGCTTTCTCAGTTGCAAATCAATCAATTGTTAGCTATAAAAAGTCCTCGTCCAGGGCGACATATTATAGCAATGATTATGAAGATATTTCGTAAGTCAGCTTCTATAGATAAGACTGAGGAAGATGAAGAAAGCGAAGCACTTGAACAAATGTCGCTTAATGTTATCAAGATTGTTTTCATCGGAGAATTCATAGACCATGAAGGTATAAAATTCAATCTTTTCCGTAGAAATGTCAGTGCAGTTCCTTCTATTGATGCTTCTTGTTATAAAATAGAAGGAGATAGGCTTACGGCTTTGATGCAATGTATTTCTACTGATGCCGCAAGTGTGGTAAATCCTTTAAAAATAGGTCTTTATACGATGGATGAAAAGTCCAGTGCCTATTTGGATGGAGATAGATTGTTTCAGCGTCATGCGGCTATCGTAGGTTCTACTGGTAGTGGAAAATCGTATTGTGTAGCACGTATTGTAGAGCAGATGGCAGATTTACCAAATGCAAATGCTGTTCTATTTGATATACATGGAGAATATTCCACAGATTCCTTCAAGAAGGAAGGCATTGCTCATTATAAAATCGCAACGCCTTCAGATCTTGATGAGTCTGATAAATTGAGCAAAGGTATTTTGATGATTCCTTATTGGCTGCTCACTTATGAAGAAATGCAAGCATTACTGTTAGACCGTAGTGACCAGAATGCGCCCAATCAGGCTATGCTTTTGTCTAAAGAGATACTTTCTCAAAAAGAAGAGACAGTGAAAGATACCTCTTTAACGGGAAAGATAACTTTGGATAGCCCAATCCCATATAAATTAGATTTTGTTCTTCTAAATCTCACAAAATTGGATGAAGAAAGGGTGCCTGGAGCAAAGTCGGGTTCTGATAAAGCTGGTCCATTCAATGGAAAGCTCACTCGCTTCAATCAGCGTCTTCAGAATAAACTGGATGATAAACGTATGGGGTTTATGTTCCACATGTCAGCCGAAGAACTATCTTTGGATTGGTTGAATAACTTTTGTACGACATTGATTGGGAAAGATGATACAACTAAAAACAGAATAAAAGTTATTGACTTTTCTGAGGTTCCATCCGATGTTCTACCTTTGGTCATAGGCTTGGTTGCTCGTCTTGTGTTTACTGTCCAGCAATGGAGTGAAAGTAGTATGCGCCATCCTATTGCTCTATTATGTGATGAGGCTCATTTATATGTGCAACAGATAGAATTGAGAGACTCTGTTGCTGAGATCGGTTTGAAGAGTTTTGAACGAATTGCCAAAGAAGGCAGAAAATATGGTGTTGGCTTGGTTATTATCAGTCAACGACCATCTGAAGTGAACAAAACGGTTTTGAGTCAATGCAATAATTTCATAAGCTTGCGTCTTACAAATGTTGAAGACCAAAATGTCATTAAACGCTTGTTGCCAGATAATTTGGGAAATATTGCCGACAACTTATCACTTTTGGATATAGGCGAAGCTATTGTGGTGGGAGATGCCATTTTGCTTCCTTCAAGGATAAAAATCGACCATCCAACCATTGTACCATCGAGTCAAACGGTAAAGTTTTGGCAGAAGTGGAATGAAAAAGATTTGCATCAAGATTTGAATATGGCCGTGACAAATATGATTAAGCAATCTAAGAATTAATTCTATTATGTTTATTATGCTCATCCAATGGATTATAAGGTACGTCGCACTTCCAACGAAGGTACGAAGTCGGCACCTATCGTTATTGAGGACGATGTCTGGGTGGGTGCTCACAGTATCATCCTCAAAGGTGTAACAATCGGTGCACGAAGCATCATTGGTGCAGGTAGCGTAGTGACAAAGAGTATTCCTGCCGATTGTGTGGCAGTAGGAAACCCGTGCAGGGTGATAAAGAATTTAAAATAATGAAACAACGTATTGATTATATCGACCGAATGAAGGGCATGGCAATCTTCTTGGTTGTTATGGGACATGTTTACGGAATGGTTTTCGACCAGTCTGAGAACATAACATACAAATGGATCAGCAGTTTTCACATGCCTTTGTTCATGTTCTTGAGTGGTCTTGTTGCCTGCTCAGGTGTTGTGGCTCCGTATTGGGGCGTTAGAAAACTGGGCAAGAAGTTGAAAGGACTGCTGTTGCCGTTGGTCGTGTTTGGAATGTGTTTCACCATGACCTTCTCAAAAGACTTCTTGACAGGCTTGATCGGCTTTCTTGAATCGCCAAACAAGTACGGCTACTGGTATCTGATGACCTTGGCTGTATTCTATGTGTCGCTTTCGCTGTACCGCTTGAATGTCAAGCAAAAGTGGTATGTAGATGCTGCATTGGCAATTTCTTTATGGGGGGGGTACTTCGTACTATGTAAATATACAGCACAAACGAAAGATTACTTCTGTCTGCTGAATTGCGGTAACTTCTATCTGTTCTTTATGCTTGGCGTTTTCACCACAAAGTATCGGTTGTTGGAAAAGGCGAAGAATGCCAATTGGCTGTTCTCTGTCTGCATCGTGCTGTATGCCGTCTTGTTCTGCGTAGAGATGCCGATACATGCTTTGGACAGCTTGAATAGGCACATCTTCATGCCGTTCTGCATGGTGTTTGTCATTGTTATCTTGTTTATGGCACGCCACGGCGAGACGTCGCGCTTTGAACGTATATTAGACTATGTAGGCAAGAGAACGCTTGATGTGTATGTGCTCCATTATTTCTTTATCAGCGTTGTTCATCTGCAAGACGTGGGTAAATACCTGGAGGAATCAGGCAATAGTCTCCTGATGTTTGTATTGGCAGTCGGCTTAGCTACAGTCATTACAGCTTTGTCTGTTGGCGTAGGAAATGTACTTCATAAAGGGCGGCTGATTGAAAAATTGGTTTATGGAAAATAACAAAAAAACAATAAAGGCGGTGGCTCCTTTCGCTCACCCCGGTTTCTTGAACTTCAAGCAGGCGCCGTTTGCGGCTTGGGTAAGAAACGGGGGGCTGGTGGCGCAGGAGCACTATCCTCCTCGGTGGTTGCACGGAGCGGCGTACCGATGGGAACTGCCTACGATATGGAAGAGTAGGAAGGAGGCGCGACTGAGGTTCGTTGAGCCGGTGTCGCTTTCGTTCGACTCGTTCCCCGACTATGCGAGGTACGAGGTTGTGCCGATGTTCTGGGACTGTTGGCCTCGCTACTTCGAGAAGACTTGCCTATGGCTGAGAAAGCATGGGGTGAGAACGGCGATATTTTCTTCGCGTCAGACCGCAGAGAAGATGCAGGAACGATTCTCGGGCAAGCACGAAGGATGGCAGAAGATAGATGTTATCTGGTGTGCGGAGGCTGTAGACGAGTCGGTTTATCAGTCGGGCAAACTTCTGAATGACAGAAAGATTGACTTGCTGGAGTTCGGACGGTCGAACGATAAGGTGGTCAGTTCGGCGAAACTGGCTGGTGTGAAGATTAATGGGGCGCCGCTGCAGCATGTCTGCACGAAGCAGAACGGCAAGTTCATCTTCACCAACGAACAGCTTTATGAGGCGATGGGTGACGCGAAGGTTACAATCGCCTTGCCACGTAGCATGACGCAGCCGGAGATTGCGGGCGACATCGAGACGCTGACGCAACGCTATTGGGAGTGTATGTTCTCACGGATAGTGATGGTGGGGCATGCGCCGCAAGAACTCGTCGACTCCATCGGGTATAACCCAGTGGTAGAACTGCGAGACGACATCGCGGCAGAAGACCTGATTGCCGATGTGTTGGAGCACATCGACGATTACCAACAGCTTGTAGACCGCAACAGAGCAACGGCGGAACGGCTCGGTAGTTGGACGGTAAGAATGAAGTGGTTGATGGGAGAGTTGAACAAACGCTATATATAATATTAGTTTTGTGGAAAAATCTACCATATCTTCCAGCAAGCGCACAATGAATTGTGTTACAATGAGATAGAGGCTGGGAGACAACTGGCAGAAGGTCGTTATCTACCAGCCTATCTGCCAGCCACAGACATCTATCTTCCAGTTGCAGGCATGCAACTATCAGCAGATATACAGCGCGCATATCGTTACCGCTATGCTAAACAGTTGTTACCGCGGTGCAAAAATGATGTTACAGCATCGGGGAAATAGTGTTTTCTCGCTGCGGTAATAGCTTTACCACGTTGTGAAAGATGGGTTGTCGATGTATGCTGGTACATAAACATCTAAGATAAATTAGAAATATTCAAAAATATTGTGTATCTTCGCAGTATAAATGTAAACAAAGAGGCTATATGTATATATCAAGGATAAAACTATTTAATTGGAAAAACTTCCACGATTGTGAAGTTGCACTTTCGGAACGTTGCTTCATTGTAGGAGCAAACGCTACCGGAAAGTCTAATTTCCTGGACGTTATCCGCTTTATGCGTGACATAGTAAAGCAGGGAGGCGGATTGCAGGCTGCGGTTGCCCTCCGCGGCGGATTGAAAAAGATACGTTGCCTCGCAGCCCGACAAAGAACGGAAGTATGTATAGATGTGGATATCTGCGAAAATGGGCAAAGCAGTCCGAAATGGCGATATTCGTTGGAATTGTCGAACAAAGGCGGTGGAATACGAAAACCATACCCTTTAGTGAATCGTGAGATAGCATACAACTATTATACCAAAGAGACGGTACTTGATCGTAAGTACAATAGCAAAGGCGAGGACTCAGAAACCTTGAAGTTTACCCATCTTGAACAACCGACAGCTAATGCTGAGTTCAGGGAGATTAAGGAGGTGTTCCAGACAACCGAATACCTGAATGTGATTCCACAATTTGTAAGGGATGCAGACTCTGTGATGTTATCGTCAGGAATGGAGGATTATTTCGGACGTAATTTCATGGAACGTCTTTCTCTGCTGAATACTGCAACACGCAATAAGTATCTTAAAATAATCAACGAGGTACTTCTCACGGCTGTTCCACAATTGGAAAATCTGTCGTTCGTGAAGGACGAGAAAGGCGTTCCGCATATCGAGGCTAAATACAATCATTGGAGGGCTAAAGGCAGCAAGCAGAACGAGAAAATGTTCTCGGATGGAACCATACGTCTCATCGGTTTTCTGTTTGCCATGTTAGACGGCAGTGGCATTATACTTTTGGAAGAGCCTGAGACGAACTTGCATACTGCCATCATTGAGGCGATACCAGAGTTTATTGCCAAGGTGCAGCGCAACAAGAAAAGGCAGGTCATCATAACAACCCATAGTTACGAGATATTGTCAAATCCGGGAATACGAGCCGACGAACTTGTTATCTTGCGTCCGACATCAGAAGGAACGGTTGCAAAAAACGCCAAGACGGACAATACCGTCAGTGCAATGCTTGACGCTGGTCTTTCTGCTGCCGATGCCGCAATGTCTGAGACAAAGGCGCAGAATGTAAGCGATATTGGCAACGTTGTACTTTAAACCGTATAAGGCATGACAGAAGTTTTTATTGTGGGTGAAGATCCTGTTACACAAGAAATATCAGAGGGCAAGTCGTGTAAAGGTCGTGAATACAATTCTGCATTATTGCCATATATACGCACAATGTGGAATGCAGAGAATGCGCGAAAAAATTCATACAGCTTGGACAGAACAATATTACGCATTCAATCTCTTTAGGCTGGAAGATAGGCTGGAGGATTCGGGCTTTTAAGAAAATCTACCAGCCTTTATGTGGTTGAAAAGCAGTAGGTTGCAGGAATGCTGGGAGATATGGGAGATTTTTTGCGTAACAGATTTGTGTTTTGAATAAACGATAATAATAATGTTCTTCTAAGAAATAAAAAATAATATATAAAAATATGATACCAAAGATAATACATTACTGCTGGTTCGGACGCAATCCGTTGCCCGAACTGGCGCAGAAGTGCATTGCTTCGTGGAAGAAGTATTTGCCTGATTATGAGATAAAGGAGTGGAATGAGGATAACTTCGATGTTAACATCATTCCGTATACGGCAGAGGCGTATGCCATGAAGAAGTATGCTTTCGTGAGCGACTATGCACGCTTCTGGATTTTGCATAAGTACGGCGGCATCTATTTTGATACGGATGTGGAGGTGATACGTCCGATTGATGACATCATAGCTCGTGGCAACTTTATGGGTTTCGAGACCGATCCGAATCCTGCAAAGGGCGACGCGAGCGAAGGGAGCGTCGCCCCCGGCCTCGGCCTGGGGGTAAACCCCGGCCTCGGCCTGGGGGTAAACCCCGGCCTCGGGATAATAGAAAAAATGATGCACTATTACGATGGGCAGCATTTTGTGCATGAAGCGGTAATGAAGAATCAAATTACTGTGGTGCATATAGCAACCAAGGTGCTTTGCGATAATGGCTTGAAGAATGTGGCTGGTATACAGGAAGTGGCTGGTTGCTACATATATCCGGCAGAGTATTTCTGCCCTATAAATGTCACGACAGGTCGCATCCATGTTGAGAAGAACACTCGCACCATACACCATTATGCAGGAACATGGGTGGACAAGAAATTCTCGCTGAAGGAGTTTGTGAAACGAATTCTACCAGAGAAACTGTTACTTTCTATTTTTTCGTTGAAGGCTAAACTAAAAAACAAATAACAATGAAAGGTATTGCTCGTTTTTTTACTCTTTATTGGATTGTGTATTTCCCTACGTGTATCGCATACAACGATTTGCCTGGCTTCTCGAGTATAGACGAGGCGATGACAATCTTGCTGTTTCTATATACCATAACGAAGTTCGGTTCTCGATATACAAACAGAAAGCCTTGGAGTGAGTTTTTCGTTTGTATTAGTATCATGGCGTTTTATGTAGGATATTCGTTGATGTTTGGAGCCAATGTGGCTGAATCTGTCTGGATAGACCTTATGCAGGAGATACGTCCTTACACTATTGTTTTTTGTACGTGGATTCTGAATCCGCAATTTACGAAAAAGCAGAAGAAATGGATGTTGGCAACAATGGTTGTCACTTTAGGGTCTTGGATATTCTACCATCCAGAGTCATTGCAAAGTGAAAATGCAGAGTTCCCGGTTCTTGGCCAGTTGGCTATTTGTACGGGCATGGCTTGGTATCTGCTCACGGAGCCTATAAAGCGCAATAAATACATTGCTTTGGCATTGGTACTGACGGGTATGATTGCTCCGAAGTTTAAGTTTATGGGTGAGGTGGTCTGCTTTATCGCTTTTGTATTCTTCCTGAAGAAGCGCCTTAATTTCAGATCGCCAAAGACAATGATTTATTGCACTATCCTCGTGGCAATAATCCTGACGGTTACATGGACACGATTTGATGGTTATTATGTTTCGGGATTGAGTAATGATGAATTAGCCCGTCCGATGACATATAAGACTTCATTGAAGATTTTGTATGATTACTTCCCGTTCGGTTCTGGCATGGGTAGCTTTGCTTGTAATGGTGCATGGAAATATTACTCGCCGCTTTATTATAAATATAAACTGAATGATATTTGGGGACTTGACGAAGGCGGTGGTTTTATATGTGATGCCTATTACCCTACATTGGCGCAATTCGGCATTGTAGGCGTTTTCTTCTTCCTTTGGTTTTGGAAGCGCCGCATGTCGGCTATCAACGTCATCGTAGACATGCGCTATTATCGTGTAGCGATGATTACCATCTGCTGTCTTGCCATCGAGCAGACTGCCGACTCGTCGTGGCTCTCGGGTAAGGGCATGGGCTATTGCATGCTTCTCGCATTGTGTCTGAACGCAAACAGAAATTTGAATAACATGTTGCAAAAGCGAAAATAAATGAAACAAAGAATATACTGGATAGATGTTGTTAAGTTTGTAGCTGTCGTTTTTGTAATATTAGCGCATGTGGTATGGGCAACAGAACAAAGCAATCATGACGGTTGTGAGCTTCCGGTAAATCTCATGATAATCAATAGGGTTATTGCTTCTTTGGGCGTACCTTTATTCATGATGGTTAGCGGAACGTTGTTGATGAAGAAAAGTTTTGAAACGAAAGCAGACATCATGGCTTTTTACCGGCACGGCTTGCTTCCGCTTGTTGTAACAGCCGAAATTTGGATTATAGCGTACTGCATGATTGCATTGCGACCATTCACTTTTAAGGAACTAATATTGAATATGGCGCTGGTTCGTAAACCGGAGGTGCATCTATGGTATGTTAGAGTAATAGTTGTTTATTATCTCTTGATACCATTTTTGAACAGACTAAGAATAAATAGTAAATGGCTCTTTGTCGTTTTGCTCGCTCTGGTAGCAACCTTTACATTCGCTTATAATGCTTGGCTTATATACGAAGGCAACTTATGTCCTACAACACCTAACCGCTCATATTTCTGCTATTTGATTTATATGACAGCAGGCTTTGTTCTTGCCAGACAATCGTTGTCTCCGAAAAAACTCTATGCAGCAGTTTTTATGTTGCTAATTGGGGGGGGCGGTTTTATTCTTGACTCTGTCAAGGATAGGTTACTTTCTGTGGTATGACAATCCGTTACTGGCTGTTATGGCAATCAGCTTATTCTATATTATTCGTTTTGTGTTTTTGGGCAAAATGGAGAAACATGTCGTTTCTGAGATATCAAAGATGTCGTATGGCATTTATCTGTCACACTTCCTGCTGATTTATGTTGTAGGTATGATAGTAAAAGCAGATTGGTTTAATGGTGTTTATTTTTATTTAGCATTGCTAGCTGTTTTGATGTTCGACTTCATTCTTATTTTGGGGATAAAGAAATATGCGCCCAAAGTATGCAAAGTGGTTTTCAGATATTAAGCAGCTTGTTATAGTTTAAAATATGACAAAAGTGTTAATGGTTGGCTCTGCTGAGCAGAGTGGTGGAGGCGTAGCGAGTGTGCTGCGCCTGATGAAGATAATGCCTTTCTGGGAGAAGTACCGATGCGGATGGCTCGGCACGCAGATTCAGAGAGGATATGGTGTGCCACATGGGTAATCAGTTGGAGGATCATACGCATAATAAATTGTTTATATGGTGTCTGAATCGGGCTGATTGTGTGGTGCTGTTAGCAAAGAAGTGGCAGAAGTGTTTTGCAGAATGGTTACCTTAACTGAAAGAACTGCAAGTAAACGTTAAAAACAGAAATAAAATTTGCTGAAAATTTGCAAGTTATTGATAAAAGTACTAACTTAGTTTTATAATCAATAAATACAACCAAGTTATGAGCATATACTTAAAGTCTATTCATATTAAAAAACTCTTTTATTTATCAGGCATTGACATCAATGTCTGTGAAGCAGGTAAGATGAAACATTTGTTGATTACCGGTCCAAATGGTACTGGTAAGACCTTGTTGTTGGGGGCAATTGTGGATTATCTTGAAAAAATCGCAAAAGATTCTGACTTGTCGTTTTTAAATTATGAGAAGTCTTTAAAAGATAATGAAAGATTTTTGGCTTCAGCTAAAACAAATGAAGAGAGAATTAAGTGGCAAAAAGGGGTCGAATATTGGACTAAACTAATAGAAAATTTATCTGGTAAGGTAAGTTTATCTCTGAACGAGGTCGAGTTACTGCCTAAAGCAATTTCGGATAAGCAATTTCTGTTGGCATACTATGGCGACCAAAGACGTTCTGAGTTTAAGGAGGTCAAGAACCCAGAGAAGCCAAATTTGGAATATCGTGACATCAAAGTCAACAAAGTGGGTGAATTCATCAAGTTCTTGGTGGACTTGAAGGTGCAGCGTGCTTTAGCGGATGGTGAGAATGCTAAGGAATATGCCCATGAGATAGACGAATGGTTTGGGGTATTTCAGAATATCCTTCGTCGTTTGTTTGAGGATGACGAATTGAACTTAGAGTTTGATTTCAAGACTTATGCTTTTTACATCCATTCATATGGCAAGAAGTTTAAGTTCACAGAGTTGTCGGCAGGCTATTCGGCTGCTCTTGACATTATCGTGGATTTGATCTTGAAGATGCAAGGCAAGGACATGTTGAAAAGAGCTTTCAATACCCCTGGCATCGTGATGATAGATGAGATTGAGACTCATTTACATCTTAAAATGCAAAGGGAGATTTTACCTTTGCTTACAACATTGTTCCCTCATATCCAGTTGATTGTGACGACTCATTCTCCTTTTGTACTCAACTCCTTGAACAATGCCGTAGCATATGACTTGTTGCGCCATGAGGTAATCTCTGATTTAACAGATTACTCATACGATGCTTTGGCAGAGGGGTATTTCGGCGTGGAATTGGCATCAGGAAAGTTGCTTGAGAGTGTTGCGAGATTTGAAGAGTTGTCGCAGAAGAGTTCTTTGTCTCTTTTGGAGAAGGATGAATTGAAAAATATAGAGAGGGATTTGGATAAAATTCCTGATGCAGTTGCACCTACTATCAAAGAGCGATATTATGCAGCATTGGCAGTTATGCCAAATACAAGAAAGGAGTTTGTATGATAAAGGTATATAAATCAGATAAGGCTCCAGAAAAACTCGCAGAAGCAGGATATACTTGCGACGAAGTGAAGCAAGCGATATTGAATGATCAAAAAGACAAATGCTATCTATGTGAACGAAAGGTAACTACTGATTATCAGGTAGAGCATATTGTATCGCGCACAAATAACAAAGAAAAGGTGAACGAATGGGAGAATCTATTTCTCGCTTGCAATTATTGCAATGACCGCAAGAAGCATTACTATGATGATATTCCCTTGCCTAATCAATTGGAGTTTGAGAATGTAATATCTCAAACGATCAATTTGAAAACTCAAAAGGCTGACTTCCGCATAAGTAAAATCAATCCCCAGTTGGCCAAACTAAAAGAACTATTGGATAAGTTGTTCAATGGGAAAGGTATCTGTCGTAACTTGATGGAAAATCGTTTTTGGAATGACTTTATGAGTGTTTATCGCAATTTCTTGCGAAGGGTTGCAGCTTATAAAATAGATCCTACCGAGGAAAACAAACAACTTGTCATTGAGGAATTGTCTATAGAACAGTCTGCCTTGGGATTTAAGTATGCTTTTTTGAACAGGGATGCGGAACTATGGAGTGAATTTCAAGATTATTGTAAGTGGAACAAGTAGTATTTGAAAAGATATTAATAGAAAACAATGATACCCAAAATAATACATCTTTGTTGGCTATCGGGTGATTATTATCCTGCCGAAATTCCATAGAAGTTCATCAAACCTCCAATAGCTACTGTGCCCATAATTATGCTGGAAATTGGCAAAAGTCGGTACAAGGGAAATCCATAAAAAGCTTTTTGCCAAAATGGATTGTCAATTTAATCTATGTTGTAGGGCAAAGAACGTGGGCACGTAATAAATACTGTAGGTTTCAAATTCCATTTGGGAAAAGATATATGTATGGCTACTTATAATGGTGGCAAATATGTGGCGCAAGAGGTTACATTTCATAGATGAACCTTGCGCTATACACAGATGGACTGGAACCCATAACGTTTCGAGTTTTACGAGTAATAATCACCAACCACCACTGTTTGTAAAAATGTGGTTTAGAATCAACACCTATGCTTCCGTGATATGGAGAAGTATTGTGAGAAAATAGTTTTTTTTGTAATCAATGTCTAAAGTTTTAATGGTTGGCTCTGCTGAGCAGAGTGGTGGAGGCGTAGCGAGTGTGCTGCGCCTGATGAAGACAATGTCTTTCTGGGAGAAGTACCGATGCGGATGGCTCGGCACGCAGATTCAGCGCAGCTATGGCGTTAAGCTGTGGTACGCGCTGAAGGCGTACGTGAGGGCGCTGTTCACGATATGGGGTTATGACATTGTGCATTTCCATACCGTGCCCGACAAGATTTGTCTGATTATTCAGATGCCGGTGCTGTTGCTGGCGCTGGTGGGCAGAAAGAAGATAGTGATGCACATACACATGGGCAACCAGCTGGAGAATCATACGCAGAACGGGTTGTTCATCTGGTGTCTGAACAGGGCGGACTGTGTGGTGCTCTTGGCGAAGAAATGGCAGAACCTCTTCGAGACGCTCTACCCAAGGGTGAAGGCGAAGACGGCGGTGATATACAACGCTTGCGCTCCGACGCCTGCCGTAGACTACTCTATAAAGGAGAAGAGCATCATCTTTGCGGCGCACCTGGACGAGAACAAGCGTGCCGACTTGCTGCTGCAGGCGTGGAAGCAGCTACGTGGCGACTTCCCCGACTGGCACGTCACGATTATGGGCAACGGCGACGTGGAGGGCTACAGCCGGTTGTGCCATGAGATGGGGCTTGACGACTGTGTCACCTTCACGGGCTATATCACGGGCAAGAAGAAGGAGGACGTCTGGAACAAGGCGAGCATCTACTGCATGTGCTCGCGCCATGAGGGGTTCCCGATGGTGGTGCTGGAGGCTTGGGCAAGAGGCATCGCTGTGATTACGACACCGGTGGGCGGTCTGCCTGACGTGATTGAGGAGGGCAGGAATTGTCTGACGTTCCCGTTCGGCGATGCTGAGGCGCTGACAAAACAGCTGCGCCGGTTGATTGAGTCGCCGGAGCTGCGCCGCAGCATGGCGGAATACTCGAAGACGTTCGGCGAGAGGGTGTTCGCACCGGAGAGGATCAGTGAGAGTGTGGATGCATTATATAAAGAACTTTTACAAAAATAAATATGCTTATATCTATTTGTATGGCAACCTATAATGGTGCTAAGTATATACGAGAACAAGTCGATTCCATTTTAAATCAGGAATTCACGGAGAACAAGGATGTGGAGATGGAATTGGTGGTGAGCGATGACGGCTCTACAGACGACACATTGAAAATTCTGGAATCGTATGGTGATTCAAGAATAAAGATTTTCCATCATACAGAGCACAAAAAGCATAAATATCTGAATGCTTCACGTCTGTGCAAGTGCAACTTCGAAAATGCGATGAGACAGGCTAAGGGTGATTTCATATTCCTTAGTGATCAAGATGATGTCTGGTATCCTTGGAAGATTGACAAGCAATTGTCTGCTTTGCGTCGTTCGGGGGGGGTAAATGCAGCTGCGTTTGATCTTGGAGATGCCAATCTTAATAATAAGAAATCTGTAGTTTATCCTCACGATATGCCATTCTTGAGCTTGAAAAATGCTGATTGTTTATACGGCTTCAGTATGGCATTTACGAGAAAGGAGATGGGTTATTACTTGCCTATCCCTACGGCTGTCGCAGGACACGATAAATATATGCAGTATAGTGCGATTTGGCGTAAAACACTAAGTTTTATTGACGAGCCTTGTGCTGTACATAGGTATTCTGGAGAACACAACGTTTCGAGTTTCGGTAAGAACAATATATTGCCTCCGTTCCATATTAAGTTGTATTATAGACTTGTTACATACATGTCTGTGATATGGAGAAGCATACGCAGATAACGCTATATTTTCCACATCGGCACCTCGTATAGGTTGTTTATATATCCTCCCACAGATGGCACGGATTTACACGGAGCACGCTGCTTAGGGATATGACAACGGATGAATCGGATTAATCTGTGTTCTTGAAAACGGAAATCGTTGGGATATTCTGCAGCAGTAAACCCCGTTTAATCCGTTAAATCGGTTGTTAAAATGTACTCCCACAGATGGCACGGATTTACACAGAGCGCGCTGCTTAGGGATATAACAACGGATTAATCGGATTTACACGCTGCTTCGTTATGTTAACAACGGATTAAGCGAATTAAACGGATTCACTTGCTGCGTAATTATCGGATTCTGTGGAAGATGTCGTTTTTACTATGATGGTGCACTTGAGACAAGTGCACCCCCTAATAGATGTCTAACGTCTGTGGTGAACTGTGGAATATAATACACGCTAAATTTGTGGATAAGAAATTAAGGTATAGAATATGTTGTTGAGAATATTACAAAAGATAAGTTTGGGTCCATCTTATTTATGGGATGCGATGTGGGCGCCGGTGTGGAAGCACGGCATGAAGCATTGTGGGAAGGACGTTTATCTGCGTCCGATGTCGTCGGATATAAAGGGATTGTGGAACCTCTCGGTAGGCGACGGCACGTCGATACCGAAGGGCAGTACGATCTACTGCACCGATGCGCCATGCACCATAGGCAAGAAAGTGCTCTTCGGTCCGCACCCGACGATTATCACGGGCGACCACCGCATAGACGTGCTTGGGAAGTACATTGCTGATGTCACGGTAGAAGAGAAGTTCGTGAACGGCGAGAACCAGTACGACCAGCCCGTGACGATAGAGGACGACGTGTGGTGCGGCGCCAACGTGACAATACTGAAGGGCGTGACGATAGGACGCGGATCGGTGGTGGCAGCAGGAGCCGTGGTGACGAAGTCGTTCGCGCCTTACAGCATCATCGGCGGCGTGCCGGCAAAGCTGCTGAAGATGCGATTTACGGAAGAGGAAATCAAGAAACACGAAGAGGCATTATAATAGTATGACGCATCACTATTTGCTTACACGCTTCAACTTGGCTCTTTGGCAGGAGGACAAGAACGGACAGACGATAGATAGGGGTGAGTGGATAAGAAAACGGCTGGAGCTGTTTGAGACTTACTGCCTGCCGTCTGTTGCGGGGCAGACCTGCCAGAAGTTCCGCTGGATATTGCTTGTGGACGCTGACACGTCGGCGGATCTCAGAGAGAGGATAAAGGCGTATCGTAATGTTTGTGCGCAGATGAAGTTCGTAGCGGTGAGGGCGGAGTATGCTTGTCGGTTTGCAGACATCTTCAGACAAGTAGTGATGGCGGATGTGAAGCAAAAGGGATGGAAAGAGGGCGACCTCTGCCTAACCACCTATCTCGACAACGACGACTGCATAGCCAGGACATTTGTGGAGCAGGTGCAGAAAGAATGTGTCTGGTTCGGATTGAGCCATAACGAGAAGCGGTTCCTTTCGTTCGACTATGGCTTGCAGACCTTCACGCAGTTGCGCCATTTCTCGACTCGCATCCATTACCCAAACAATCATTTCCTCACACTGGCGGAGTGCTTGTCTGCTGCAGAGTCGTCTCTCTCTGCTGTACGCACCTGCTACGGCTTCGGCAGTCACTTCCTGCTTGAAAGGCGCGGCTTGGCAAGGGTGGCGCACATCAACAATCGTGAGCAGCCGATGTGGATAGAGATAATACACGAGGAGAACGTGGACAATGACGTGAAGATGACGTTCGACACGCATGTCGTGACGGACAAAGGTCTGCTCCAACGTGAATTCTCATTAGACATCGATATTGATACAAAACACCGCCTTGCTTTCGGCTTTAGGGCTGTGAAGCAGGTTTGGCGAAGATTAAAGAACAAGTTTTAAAATTCAGAATAGATATATACTATAACAGATGAAAAATGGTTTAACTACACAACATTTATATTCACTTGACTTTTTGAAGTTTATGGCTGCTCTGATGATAACCAACTCTCATTTCCAGCCGATATACGAAGATGTGTCAACGTCGTTAGCTACCTTTGGAGTGCAGGGTAATGCTTTGTTCTTCTTTGTGGCAGGCTATTTGTTGATGATGGGGTTTGATAGTCATAAAGGTATGAATGTAGTGGATTGGTATAAAGCAAGGATTAGAAGACTCTGGCCCTCTGTATTCCTGTGGGCTATAGTGGCTGCTGCTATATGGAAAGCTCAACTTACAATTCCTCGTTTGGTGCTGATGGATGGTTATTGGTTCTTGCAAGCAATAGCCGTTGCGTATCTGCTCTTTTACATATTGGCAAAACCGATAAAACGAATCGGGGGGGTAACAAGCAGCAATTGCAATACGTGTTTGTGTTGTCGTTAATTGGTTCTGTAGCGTTTTTCTTCTTGATGCCAATCGCGGAAGGTTCACCGTTCCATACTAACTTCCATTATGTGTGTCATTTCAGTATAATGGTTATGGGCGGACTCTGTTATCTGCAACGAGACAAACTTGTATGCAATGGGTTATGGAAAGACGCCCTTGCGATGGTTGTTTCTTTTGTGGCATACTTCGTTATATTGAAGATAGGTAAGGGGCAATGCGGCATCAGATATTACTCGCAGGTATTGGCACTTGTGCCTTTACATCTATTTGTGTACTATTTCTATAAGGTGTGCTCTTATTCATGGTGTCAGCGTGCTTTCCAAACACCCGTCTTGGGCAGGATACTCGCCATTATAGCAGCCCTGACATTGGAGATTTATGTGGTGCAGTTCTCTATAATAACCAATCAGTTTAATCAATTATTCCCACTCAATATATTAATTGTCTTTGTTCTTATAGCTTTTGCTGCTTACCTACTTAAAGTTTTGACTTCATTGTTTCTCGCAATATTGTCTAAAGAACATCTGGTATGGAAAGAGATAGTAAAAGTGTAAGAATGAGAAGTGAAATGTCTATATGATAAAAATACTAATCAACGCATACGCTTGCTCGCCGGGTATGGGGAGTGAGCCGGGTATGGCGTGGAACTGGGTGAGCAATCTTGCCAAGTTTTGCGAACTGTATATCATAACCGAAGGGGAGTTTCGGGATAAGATAGAGGAGGTGGTGCCTACCTTGGAACAGGGAAAGAACATGCACTTCTATTATAATCCGGTATCGGAGGAAATTAGGAAGATGTGCTGGAACCAGGGCGACTGGCGATTCTACAAATATTATCGTGAGTGGCAGTGGAAGACGTATCTCATGGCGAAGGATATTTGTTCTTCTGAGCATATTGATGTGCTGCATCAGCTGAATATGATAGGATTTCGTGAGCCGGGCTATCTCTGGAAGTTGTCGAAGGAGAATGGCGTGCCGTTTGTTTGGGGACCGGTTGACGCTAAGGACAAGTTCCCCGTGGCATACTTGGATGGGGCGAGCATAAAAACAAAGCTGTTCATGCGACTGAAGAACTTCCTAACTGGCATTCAGTTGAGATATTCGGGACGTGTGCTTAAGGCAGCCCGTCAGGCTTCGGTTGTTTTCTCCGCTTCCTCAAACTCGCAGCGTTCGTTCAAGAAATACATGCGCATCGACTCGCCATTGCTTAATGAAACCGGCTGCTACGTTCAAGAGCATCCCATTACGGACAAATCGCAAAAGGAAACTTTCGATGTGCTTTGGGTTGGTAAGATGGATTTCCGCAAGCAGTTGGCTCTGGCTTTACAGACCATGGCATCTATCGGCAACAACAAGTTCAGACTACACATCGTAGGTGGTGGTGATTCGGCTTTTTATCAGCAGATGGCTGAAGGCTTAGGCATTGCCGACCAATGTGTTTGGCATGGTGCGGTTAGTCACGACGAGGTGCAGAAGTTAATGCAGGCGTCGGACGTGTTCTTCTTCACCAGTGTGGCAGAAGGCACACCGCATGTGGTGTTGGAGGCAATCGGTAACAATCTCCCCGTGGTATGTTTCGATACTTGCGGTCAGGGCGATGCCGTGAACGACAAGGTAGGCAGAAAGGTGGCTCTCTCCAATCCTGCGCAATCAGCCGCTGACTTCGCAAAGTTGCTTAACGATCTGGAACATGACAGAACCCTGCTCAAGCAACTGTCGGAAAACTGCAAGCAAAGACAAACCGAACTGTCGTGGGAGGAGAAAGCCAAAACGATGGTGGAGTGGTATGAGAAAGTAAGATAAGTGATATATCTTAGATATATAGAATGAGTAGGTGTGGGGAGGCGTTAATAATTGTGATAACAAACGTTAAATATATAGCCGTTTAGCCTATCTGCACAACCACATTGCCTTTTTTTTATTATTTTTGAATGCGTTTCGATCGTTAACAACGGTCAAGGAGCAATCGGACATCGTTGCACACGATGTGCCATTATTTCGTCATTTTAAATTACTAAAGCAATGTTTCATAATATTGAAATAAATAGATTACGTGGTATAAAATACTCGAAAATAGAAGGCTTGAAACAGATAAATCTTTTCTTCGGAAAGAATAACTGTGGCAAGTCGTCACTTTTGGATGCCATTTTTCTCATATCAGGTATATCAAATCCGAAGTTGCCTCTTAATGTTAACATCATACGCAACTATCGTCGATTGGAACCTTCTGATATGAAGCTGGACTTCTATTCTCTTGACATGAGCAGCCCTATCGTAATAAAGGCTGAGAATGACGAAACAAGAGAGTTGCAAATATCTGTTGTTGAGTCGTCTTCAAGCAAGGTGAACCTTCTGGGCGAAGACAACAATGTGGCTTCTACCGATCCTGACAATAAGTATGGTTTGGTATTAAAGTATAAGGTTGACGAGCATGCTTACGAGTCTTCAATAATAATGTCGCATTCTTCTAACAACTCTCTGGAGCAACGAATAAAGATGCCTGCACATTATAAGGAGAAACTCACATGTAGATACCTTAATCCGAAGTTCGACTTCACGACTTCCATTGACGGACTTGTAGACGTAATAAAGAACAAGGACGAGGCGTTCATCGTTAACGCTTTGCGACTCATAGAACCAAATATCAAGGATTTTGTTCTTTCGCAAAATGAGGTTTTGGTTGATATTGGTCTGGATAAGCGTATCCCTATAAATATGATGGGAGACGGAGCACGCAAGATTTTATCTATCTTGACCTCCATATACGAATGTAAAAATGGTATAGTGTTGATAGACGAATTGAGTAATGGCTTCCACTATTCTGTTATGAAAGGGGTGTGGCGAGCGATTGTTTCTGTAGCTAAGAAAAACAATGTGCAGATTTTTGCCACTACACACGACCTGGATTCAATAAAAGGCTTGCGTGATGCTGCAAAGTCTGGCGAGGAGTATGATGACTCTATCGTATGTTTTAAATTGCAGCGTACTGCCGATTACGAACTGAAGTCGTATACATATTCTCTTGACAGCGTTGATTATTCTTTAACCCAGGAAATAGAAATCAGATAGTATGAATCTTATTTTTATTGAAGCGAAGAATGCAAATACTTCCGAATGCAACTTTCTCAAGGCTGTATTGTCAAAACATTTTGTCGACAAGTCTGTAGAATTTATTTGTATGGATGGGGTAGGGAATCTTTTCCAAAAGTCTATTATAAACAGAATGGAACAGGCGCAAGACGAAGGTGATAGTGTTCTTGTGCTGGTTGATGCTGACAGTCCAAGTAAAGGATGGGGATACACTAAGAGGCATGACGATATAGAGGCTAAAAAGGCTCAATTGCAGTTGAACTTTCCTCTGTTTATTTATCCGAACAATAATGACGATGGTGATGTAGAGGTATTGATGGAGAGTCTTATCCGCAAAGATCTACATAAAGATTGGTGGGATTGCTTTGAGGACTATGAAACATGTATTCAAGGAGCAAAGGATTCTGAAAACAATCAAAAATACAATCTGCCTAATCGTAAAGCAAAGCTCCATACTTATATCACTTCGCAGCAGTTAAATAAAAAACAGCGTGACAAGATAGGCTCCGGATTCTGGCTTTTTGATGATCCTAAATATTGGGATTTAACACGAGAGGCTTTGAAGCCGTTATTGGATTTTTTTGATGCGCATCTAAAGTGATAGCTTTTGAAAAAGGGAGAATTTGATTATAAATTCAAGATTGATGTTTCGATTAAAAGATTTAAATATACTTGGTAGCAAAGCGGAGCTTGCCGCGCTGCCGGAGGGCAAACTGCTCATTAACACAATTAACGCTCATTCGTATAACACGGCGCGTAAGGATGAACTGTTCGCTGAGGCGCTGACAAACGGTGATGTGCTCATTCCGGATGGGGTGAGCATCGTGAAGGCTTGCAGATGGATAAAGGCGAAGAGCCTGCCGAAGGAAAGAATAGCAGGATGGGATCTCTTCGAGTTTGAAATGAACAAACTCGAAGAATGTGGAATGAAGAATGTGGAATGTGGAGTGAATGGTGAAGAATGTGGAATGAATAATTCTTCATTGGACAATTCCTCATCGGCTTCAGCCGACCACTCAAAACTCAAAACTCAAAACTCAAAACTCCGTTCGTCTCAGCGAACGGTTATGTTCATGGGTAGCTCGCAGAAGGTGCTCGACTTGATTGTGAAGCGGGCGGCTGAGGTTTATCCTCATCTGAAGGTGGTGACTTACTCGCCGCCGTACAAGCCGGAGTTCTCGGAGGAGGACAACAAGGCGATTGTGGAGGCGATAAATGCGGCTGACCCCGACCTGCTGTGGATAGGTATGACGGCGCCGAAGCAGGAGAAGTGGACCTACTCGCATTGGGAAGAGTTGGATATTCACTGCCATGTGGGCACTATCGGTGCGGTGTTCGACTTCTTCGCCGGCACCGTGGAGCGTGCGCCGATATGGTGGCAGCGTCATGGACTGGAGTGGCTCTACCGACTGCTGAAGGAGCCGAAGCGCATGTGGCGCCGATACATCATCGGTAATAGCTTGTTCCTCTGGAATATGGTGAAGGAGAAGGTATAGGGATAAAACTATGGGGCACGCAAGATTGTTGTGGTTTTATTTCTTATTTCGCCTGGTTTACAAATCGTGATATTTGTGTATACATTACTCGCCAAAGCTTTTGGTGGAGGCTTAACTAAAAAACGAAGGATATGATACAGAAGAGAACAAAGAGAATGGCAAGAACAGCCATTGTGGTGGCGTCATGCACTATTCGGCACAGCTGACGGACAACGGAATCGGCATCGGTTCACAGTATCCTATGAGCTGGGAAGTGGGCGATTTCTCTGCCGACGGCTATGCTACGGCCTCAATCATGAGTCCCAACGGGATGATGAAGTTCACGGGCATTATAAACCGCCAAGGCATCTTTGTGGTAGTCTATCAGATAGAGGGCGGAGAGGAATAGCTCATGTGTCACCATTCTGACACTTTATTGACATTCAAAATTATTGCTGTCCGTTGGATAGTATCAGTCATTCTGATAAAGACAAGCGGAAACCTTAAGGTTGCATTATAACCTTTTGGTTTCCGCTTTTTTTATTAGATCAGTTAAGAAGGATTGCAATGCCTCAGCCTATTTTAAGCTAAACTTAAGCGTCTGCACATCACGGCTGTTGGGGCCGACCATTATGTTGAAGTCGCCTGGCTCACACTTATACTCGAGCTGCTGGTTGTAGAACATCAGATCATCGGGAGTAACGGTAAAGCTCACCGTCTTGGTCTCGCCCTTTTTCAAGTTTATACGCTTGAAGCCTTTCAACTCTTTCACAGGGCGTGACAAGCTGCCAACAAGGTCGCGAACATACAGCTGTACCACCTCGTCGGCATCGCGATCGCCAGTGTTGGTGACGTCAACCGTGAGGGTCAGGCTGCCACCCATCGTGAGGGTGTCGGATGAGAGTCGGGGGGTGCCATAGCTAAACGTGACATAAGACAGACCATAGCCGAAGGGGAATAGCGGATCGTTGTCGATGTCGAGGTAGTTGCTTCGGAACTTTGAGAACCACTTGCCTTCTTCAAGCGGACGACCTGTGTTGAGGTGGTTATAGTAGAGCGGAATCTGTCCCACGCTCTTGGGCATGGTGGCGGTTAGCTTGCCGCTCGGACATTTGTCGCCAAAGAGCACGTCGCAGATGGCATCTGACGTTTCGCATCCTCCAAACCACACATTGAGAATGGCGTCAAAGTTGTCGTTCTCCCATGTCATCACCGTTGGACGGCCAGAGAAGTTGAGTAGCACGATGGGCTTGCCAAGCTTCTTCAGGGCGGCGAGCATGTCGCGCTGGGCATCGGGCATGTCAAGGCTGCTGCGGCTGCAACACTCGCCGCTCATCTCCGACGACTCGCCCACGGCAGCCACGATGACATCAGCATTGCGTGACACGGCGATGGCCTCATCGAGAATCTCCTTGTCGGAACGTTTGTCGCGCTCATATATTCCTGCATTAGCCTCAAGCTTGGTATCGTGCATGAAGTTGGAGCCTCTGGCATACAGCACCTCTGCCTTGTCGCCCACAGCCTCTTTCATGGCTTGCAGCAGCGTTTTGTTCTCATCGAAGCGGGCAACCAGGCTCCATGTGCCCGACATGTTGCGCTTGCTGTTGCCCAACGGGCCGACAAGGGCTATGCGTCCCTTTTTCTGCAAGGGCAGTATCTTGCCATTGTTCTTAAGAAGGACGAATGTCTCGGCGGCAATGTTGCGGGCCTCCGCGCGGTGGGCTGGAGTGAAGATCTCTTTCTTGGCACGCTTCTCGTTGCAATAGCGATAAGGGTCGGCAAAGAGTCCGAGCTTCCACTTGGCCTCCAAGACGCGTCGGCAGGCGGCGTTGACAGCGGCTTCAGACACCTTGCCTTCGGCTATCGACTGAGCCAACGTGCCACGATAACCGTCAGACATCATGTCCATGTCGGTACCGGCGTTCAGGGCAAGTGCCGACACGGTCTTGAGATCGCCCAAACCGTGGTCCATCATCTCGGCGATGGCAGTATAGTCGGTCACGACCATTCCCTTGAAGCCCCACATGCCACGCAGCACATCGGTAAGCAGCCAGCGGTTGGCGGTGGACGGTATGCCCTCGAAGGTGTTGAAGGAGGTCATTACGCTCATGGCGCCTGCATCGACGGCGGCCTTGTAGGGAGGCATGTAATAGTTGAACATGCGCCAGCGGCTCATGTCGACCGTGTTATAATCGCGCCCCGCCTCAGAGCCACCGTAAAGAGCAAAATGTTTGATGCACGCCATCACTGTGTTAGGTGCCGACAGATCGGTGCCTTGATAGCCTTCAACCATGGCGCGGGCAACCTGTGAGCCTAAGTAAGGATCCTCACCACTGCCCTCTGCCATGCGTCCCCAGCGCGGGTCTACACAGATGTCGAGCATGGGCGAGAAGGTCCAGTTTAAGCCGTCGGCCGATGCCTCCTGTGCAGCTATCTGTGCGCTGCGCTTTATGGCCTCCATGTCCCAGGAGCAAGAGAGCGAGAAGGGAATGGGGAACACCGTCTCGTAGCCATGGATAACGTCCATGCCGAACAGCAACGGAATCTTCAGGCGGCTTTGCTCCACCGCTATCTTCTGCATGTCGCGTATGTTCTTCACACCTTTAAGATTGAACAGTCCGCCCACTTCGCCGCGCGTTATCTTTCCGGCGATGTCGCTGCTTTTGGCCTGCCCCGTAACGATTGTTCCAGTGACGGAGAGGTTTAGCTGTCCGATTTTCTCCTGTAGTGTCATCTTAGCCATCAGGTCATCGATAAACTGGTTCATCTTGCCTTCGTCGGCTGTGTGTGTCTTGGCCTGCATGCTGCACAAGGGCAGCAATGCCAATGATGCCAATGCTAAAAATTTTCTGATTTTCATAAATGTGTGATAAAAACGAATTAAAGGTGGGCCGATAAGACGACCCACCTATTATATTATTAGTTTATCGCTTAACCGTTAATCGCGACCATAGCCCGGGTTCTGCTTCAGCTTCTGGTTAGCCTCAAGAACAGAATAGTGGATGGGGAAGCGGTTAAAGTTAGTGTTATTGGTGGCCTTGTGGTCCCACCAGTCTTCTGTGACGTAAGCATCCCAACGCACAAGGTCGGTACGGCGGCGACCCTCAGCCAAAAACTCCTGCTGCCACTCGTCGAGCATGCGATACTTGTCGAGGTTGGCGGCGGTTACGGGGTCGGGGTCGTTGCCGTTCTCAAAGTAGCGCTTGCGCACGGTGTTGATGAGCGTGGCAGCTCCAGCCTTGTCACCCAAGCGCATCTTACACTCGGCCAACATGTAATAGACCTCAGCCAAACGGATGATTGGCACATCGGGGTTGAACATCAACTTCTTGTCCTCCTGTGTGGGGCGTGGACTTAACTTTGTGACGCGAACACCAGAGTTTTCCTCGGCAGTAGCGATTGTTGAAGGTAAGTCGGCAACCGAATTATACAGATAAGAACCATCGGCCTTCTTGTAAAGGTCGTTCTTCACACGAGTGAAATAGGCCACCTGGTCTACCTCGTTGATGATCTGACCCTTATACTCGCGGCTACCGAGGCATACCCATTCGGGATTGAGCGGATTCTGCAACTTGCCCACGATGAACATTCCACGGTATTTGCCGTCGCCTAAATAGACATAATTCTGCTTGCGGATGTCCTTGTCGTTGAACTTCGAGTAGACGCGACCAAGCTTATAGGTGTAGGGCTTGCCTGTGGGATCAAGACCTGGCGTCAGACCAATACCGTTGTTGGAGCCAGAGTTTTCAACACCGCCCAGATAGTTGCGGTAGTTATAAGGCACCATCTGTGACCAGCGCATGCCGTCGGTCTCAAGCTTTGCGTTCTCGCTCGGCACGCTCCAGATGTTCTCAGGGCTCGTTTCGTTGTTGAATCCGAAAATGTTGGTCCAGTCGGGATCAAGCGCATACTTGCCATACTTGCCGTCGATGATGTCCTGACAGATGGCAGCACACTCGCTCCACATCTCCTTGCGTATGTAGGATTTTGCGTTGAAATAGAGCTGAGCCCTCATTGTGGCGGCAGCTGCAGCGTTGATGGCACCCGTTTCCTTGGCTCCCAATTCTTGCTTTACGGGCAGTCCCTTCAGCGACACTGTGAGCAACGAGTCGATGAAAGCAAAGGTCTGCTCGTCGGTTGCGCGTGGCTGGATGTCGCTTCGTGTAGTGGTGTAAAGCGGCATGCCGCCGAAGAGGTCAAGGCCCTTAAGATAGAAATAGGCCACGAGCGCCTGCAGCTGTGTGAGCATCGACTCGCGTGTGCCTTTAGGGAATCCCAATTTGTCGAAATTCACCTCCTCAAGGTCTTCAAGCGCATCCCACGCAAGGGCTGTTCCCATCTGCGACATTTTCCATCCATCAGAGATACATGCCATGTCGTCAGTGAACTCGTGATGGTGGATTTTCTGATAGTTTCCACCGTCAAACCAGTCGCTACCTCTTGTTGGCAACATGAACTCATCGGTGCCGAGCTCCTGTAGACGCCATATGTTTTCTTCCTGTGCAGCAGAATATCTCCAGTGGGTAAAAGGACGCGCATAACGTTGGTACACGGCCTCTTGGCTGGTGTAGAATGTCTCTGGGGTGACCTGAGTGTAAAATTCGGGGTCGACGTTGCATGAGGTGAGTGCCGCCGATGCGACAACACATCCAATCACCGACTTCAATATGTTTTTGGTTTTCATAATATTCGTGATTTTTTTAGAAATTAAACTGCATTCCAAAAGTCCAAGTGCGTGCCATGGGATAGTAGCCATCCCAGAACTTCTCTGTACCCTGATCCCATCCAGCGATGTTGACCTCGGGGTTCATGCCGCTGTAGCCAGTGATGCAGCACACATTGCCGCAGGTACCCCACAGACGAATGTTCTTTATAAACTTGGTGTATTTCTTCATGTCGAAGGTGTAACCCAAGGTTATGGCATCAATTTTCAGGAAGGTGCCGTCCTCAAGGTAGTAATCACAAATCTGCTTCTCACCACGGATGTGGTTGAACTTGCCGTAGGCGTCTTTCAGCACATTGTTGTTGCCGCGTCCCTGGATGCCGAAGTACATGTTCATGGTGTTGAAGACATCGAAATCTATCCAGCTACGCACGTTGATGCCGAGGTCCCAGTTCTTGTAGGTGAACGTGTTGTTCCATGAAGCGATGACCTTGGGGTTGTAGTCGCCCATGTAGCGCTTGTCAAGCTCGGTCTTCTTCTCGGCAGGAATGACGTTGTTGTCCTTGTCGTAGAGAAGGAAATTGCCGTTATCGTCAAATCCAGCCCATTTCCAGATGAAGAACTTGCCGATGGTTGAGCCTTCCTCAATGCGTGCTGCATCGCCCGGTGTGCCGGGAGCGGGGAAGCCGTTGCCGTTGTAGTAAGAGTTGTTGCCCCACAGGGTCTTAATCTTTCCGCTGTTGTGGCTCAGGTTAAGGTTGGAGGTCCACACAAAGTCTTTTGTCTTGACTGGAACACCACCAATCTCAAACTCCCATCCCTTGATCTGCATCTTACCGATGTTCTGCCACTGGGTGGGCTGAGTGAAGGGAGGCTGCGGCACAGTTACCTCGTAGAGAAGGTTGTCGATGTTGCGCACAAAGTAGTCGAACTTGCCATAGAGACGTCCGCCGAGGAGCGAGTAGTCGATACCGAAGTTCCACTCCTTCTTCTGCTCCCATCCCAGATCGGGGTTGACGTTCTGCGACTTTCCGTATGACATCTTCCAGTTGCCGTTGGGCAAGAGCCAGTAGGCATCGGAGCCGAGCATGTTGGCCATGTAGGTTGACGAGAAGTTGTTGTTACCTGTCACACCGTAGCCGACACGCAGCTTCAAGTCGTCAATCCACTTGATGTCCTTCATGAACTTCTCACTTGAGATGCGCCATCCTCCTGAGAGTGACCAGAAATTGGCCCAGCGCTTGTCGCTTGAGAACTTTGAAGAACCTTCGTGACGTATCGATGCAGAAAGCATATAGGTGTCGTTATAGGCATAGTTGGCACGTGCGAACACAGAGAACAGCTTCTCTGTAGGTGCCTTAGACGAAGACATTGAAGCCTTGCCATCGCTCAGACCGGTTCCCTGACCTATGTCCCAGAACTTAACGCCGTCAACGGAGAAGTTATAGTTTTGCATGTTGAAGCCCTCTTGGTTATACTCGAAATAAGAATAACCTGCGGCTGCGCTGATGGTGTGTTTCTTAAACTCGTTTGCGTAAGTGAAATATCCCTCAGATGTAATGTTCTCTGTTTTAGAGAATCCGAGATAAGCTGTTCCTTTGTGGTTGTCCTCTATAGAGGTGCGGCTATAGCTCGGGTTGTAGGTATGGTTCTCCCACTGGCGGCTCTCATAGCCAAACGTCTGCTGGAAGGTCAATCCCGGCACAGGCTTAATGTGCAGTTTCATCACCATCTCGGGTTTGAACCACTTGTCGGTGCCCTCATAGGTGTAGAGGTGAGCATCGGCCACAACGTTATAGTCGAGCGTCTCGTTCTGCCAGATGTTGAATCCGGTCTCAGATTTATCGTCGTAGGGTGAACGCGTGGGGTTGTTGAACAGAGCCTGCTGGAAGTTGGGCCAGTGGTTGTTGCGCGCTGCCTGACGGTAGTCGACCATTGGTTTAAACTCGAGCCATCCGTTAAAAAGATTGAAGCGGGCGTTGAAGCGGCCACCATAGTCCTTGCGGCTATCGACAATGGCCATACCGTCCATCTTGTTATAATAGAGCGAGGTGTAGACCTGTGCCTTGTCAGTGCCGTACTGAAGCGAGAGGTGATGCTTGGTCGAGAAGTTCTTGTGGTTGATCATCTCGTCCCACCAGTCGGTATCGGAGCCATAGTCGGTGCCGATGTTATGCTCGGCATACTCGCGTCCAGACAACATCTTCGGTGCGTTGTATGTCTGGCGGTGAGAGAACTCGTTGGCATACGTGAAATTGAGCTGACCGCTTGTGTTTGTGCCGCTCTTTGTGGTGATGAGAATCACACCCGAAGCAGCGCGTGTGCCATAGATGGCACCTGCAGAAGCATCCTTAAGCACATCGATAGAGGCAATGTCCTCTTGTGTGAGCGAGCGAATGTCGCCACCGGGGAAACCGTCGATAACGATGAGCGGAGAACGTCCTGCATTGATTGACGTCATACCACGCAATTGGAAAGTAGTCTCTGAGTTGACCGAACCAACGTTGTTCATCACCAGACCGCTGATCTTGCCTTGCAGAGCGCTCGACACGTCGGCACCGCCGACACCTACCATGAGGTCTTTGCCCTTGATTGACGTGATGGCACTTGTAACCTCTTTCTTGTCGAGTGTGCCATAGCCAATTACCACGACCTCGTTAAGATTGGAGATGTCTTCTTCCATCTTGATGTTGAGGTCACCTTGAGCACTTACACGCTTGGTCTTGTAACCCACGCCCCTAATTTCGAGCATCGATTTTTTATCAGGCACCTTGATGTTGAACTTTCCATCTATGTCTGTGACAGCGGCATACGACACATCGGCGCCAACCACCCTTATTACCATTCCCGTGAGCGGCTCACCTTTATCATCGGTAACAGTGCCCTTAACACGACCGTCCACAGCTGGCGCAACCATGCCATGCTCATCTGCGGCGAAGGCAGGCATCATGACCGAACTGCTACCCAACAAAGCCGAGACGATTAATGCTTTCGTTGTATAGTTTTTTAGGTTGTAATACATAAAAGATAAATTTAGGATTGAAACATTTATTTAGAAGGTAATCAATTTTATTATAGGTATCTGTTATCATCTTGGTTTAAAGCACATGTTCTGGGAACATAACGGATGCTATGTCGCAGCATCTGAGTGAAGACGTATGTGACTCGCGATCCGTTACGCCCCAATTCATGTTTGTCATGGCATCCGACGCTTGCCAGTGCCCTGTCGTTTTTATTCTATTTTGATACAGGATAGCTGCTCTTCACAAACGGGGCGCTCAGCAGGTACTGGGCACTCACCTTGATGCTCTGCTCAACAGGCATTGTGCATTGCTCTATCTCAGCAACGATATAACGCACACCTGCTGTCTTGGCGTTGCGGAAGATTGCATCCCAGCCCACCATGCCGCTCTGACCAATCTCGCGGTGATCCTTGCAGTGGTAAGACTTGAAGCGTCCGGGATAGCGCTTGAAATATTCTACGGGACTTGCCGCGCCACGCACCGTCCAATACATGTCCATCTGGAAGAACACATACTCGGGGTTGGTGTGCTCAAGCATATAGTCGTACATCACCTGTCCCTCCACCTTCTCAAACTCGTAGTTGTGGTTGTGGTAGCCGAAGCTTAGACCTGCCTCCTTGCACATCTTGCCGATGGCATTGAGATAGCGACAGTAGACGTCAAGGTCATGGATCGACTTCTGTAGACCTATCCACGGGTTAACGATGTAGCTCATGCCTGCTGCCTTGTGGTCAGCAATACATTTCTTCCACCAGTCAAGAGCCTTTGTGAAATCGCCAGAAGCAAGCTCCTCTGCTGTAAGACCATGGTTTACATGCGAAGAGAGCACCTTCATGCCAGCCTTCTCAATGTCGGCCTTGAAATCTTTCGCCTTACGGTTGTAGAACGTGCCGTGCTCCTGGTCGTACCATGCAGCCTCGACCGAGGTGTAGCCCATGTCATGAAGACGCGAGAGCAGTGATGTCCAACGAGCCTCGGCCTTGCCGTCTTTGTTGATGTCGCGCACAAGGTCGCGCACAGAGTAGAGTTGCAGACACAGCTCCTTCTTCACGCTCTTCTGCTGTCTAGCATGTCCATTCTGTTTCTGCGCTGCCACACTGAGTGGCAGGCAGAGAACGAATGCTGCTAAAAAAGAAAAAAATAGTTTTCTTTTCATATGATGATTATCTTAAGAAACTGTCAATTGATGTTTTTAAGTTGCGTCACACGCCAAGGCCATTAATCCATAACCTTGATGCGTATGTTGCGGAACTGCACGCTGTCGCCGTGGTCCTGAAGACCTATGTAGCCCTCGTGCTTGTCGCCGCCCATGTTGTTGAGCAACTCGAAAGCGTAGGGGAACTCGCCACCCTTCTTGAACTTGCTGTTCTGCAACATCTCTGTCCACTTGGGTGTCCACAGATGATACTCTACAACATTCTGTCCGTTCTGACCATGAATAACGGTTCCTTTGTACACCATAATCTTAACCGAATTCCACTGGCCATAAGGCTTTGAGTTCTGAGGCTTGGCAGGAATCATGTCGTAAAGCGAAGCCGACTGTCTGTTGCCGTCAACTCCAAGCTGTGCATCAGGATGGTTGGCGTTGTCAAGCACCTGATATTCGGAAGACGACTGCCAGATGGGCAAATACTCAAACTTGCCGTTCACCTTTCCCATCACCTCCTGAGCCATGTAGAAGATACCTGAGTTGGCGCCCTTCGTTACCTTATACTCCAATTCGAGCGTAAAGTTCTGGAACTTATGCGCAAAAATAAGGTCGCCACCGTCAGCAGCATGTGCCTCGCCCGTGCCCGAGCCTTTGAGCGTTATCGCTCCATCCTGCACGGTCCAGCTCTTTGGAGCGTTGTCCATGCCGTAGCCACGCCATCCGTTAAGAGTCTTGCCGTCGAAGAGCACGATGTAGCCATCCTTATCTTTTGGGAAGGATGCAATGTCCACATTTTTCTTGTCAGCAACCTTGAGTTCATAATCCTGGTCGGCAGCAGCTGTGTCGGTTGAGCATTGGCATACCGCACATTTGCAATTACACTGACATTTCTTATTGCCGCAACCTGTGATGAGCAATGCGGCAGCAACTGCTAATAAAATCTTTTTCATTGTTCCTTAAACATTATTTAAGTTCTTTCACCTTAATATTCTTGAACCAAACGGTGTCGCCATGGTCCTGCATGCCGATGTAACCTTCGTGGTTCTCACCGCCGCAGTTGTTGAGCAGGTTGAAAGCAACGGGCCATTTGCTCTGAGAGAACTTGCTATTCTGCAGAAGCTCGGTCCACGCTGGTGTCCACAGGTCATACTGCACGACCTTAACACCGTTCTGCCAGTGCTCTACATGTCCGTTGTCACAAACAATCTTTATGTGGTTCCACTGTCCGTAGGGCTTTGAGTTCTGAGGCTTTGCGGGAATCATGTCATAGAGCGATGACGACTTGCGGTTGCCGTCAACGCCCAACTTGGCATCAGGGTGATTCTCATTGTCGAGCACCTGACACTCGGGAGCAGAGATGAATATCGGCTCTACATATCCCTTGGGGCTCTTGACCTCCTGGCCAAGATAGAAGATACCTGAGTTGGCGCCTTTAGACACCTTCCAGTCCATCTCGAGCACAAAGTTCTTGAACTTGTGTGCAAAGATGATGTCGCCACCTTCGCCTTGTCCGGCGTTAAACTTGAGGCAACCGTTCTCTATAGTCCAGCGTGCGGGCACATGACCCTTGCCATAACCACGCCATCCGATGAAGGTTTTGCCGTCGAACAACGTCATGTAGCCTTTGCTGTCTTTTGCAACACTGATGGTCTTGTTTTCATCGCCCATCAGTTCGGTAGAAACGTTAATAGACACTTTCTTCTGTGCTCCAGCAGGCATAATACCAGCGATAAAGGACATAAAAGCCATAGAACATATAATCTTTTTCATTGTGTTTCTTTTTAGTTAGTTGTATTATACTTTGGCGAAAATTATTTCGGCATATCAGGCAACTTCCATCCGTCGCGATAGGTATGCTTGATCAGTTCCTGCGACAGCTTGACAGCGTTCTGCGGCTCTGTCCATGTCTTGTTGAACGAAGGATGGCCGTTATGGATGGTGAATCCGTCCTTAATGCAGGTTTTAATAGTCTCGTCCTCGCCAATGTTAGTGAAGCGCATGTTCTCGCCATCCCACTCGAGCACCTTGTTCAGGCCCTGGAGACGCACTGCGAGCACACCCATCACAACCATCTCGTTGAAGGGGCCTGCCTCAGAGAAGTCAGAGTTACACTTGTGACGATACTTCGGACTCTCCTTACAAGCGTTCACCCAGTCCATCTCATGGCTAACCTTTACGCGGCGTGCCACCTGAGGAACGTTGGGCTTGCGGCCAGAGAGCAACCATGGGTTTTCTCCGTAGCATCCGCAGATGAGGGTGTCCTTTGTTCCATGGAAGATGGTCAGACCACCACCAGACTGCATCAGTTGCTTGCCTTGTGGGAAGCCTTTTGGACGGTCGGGCATCAAGCCGCCGTCATACCAGTGAACCTCAACTTCGGGCATGCCGACCTTTGCCATATTGTCGCGTGCGGGGAATGTAAGCTTAACGTGCTGTGCCTGGGGAGCGCATGCGTTGAGAAGCAGTGTTGAAGAAGCTTCAACCTTTGTGGGATAGCCCAAATGCAGAGCCTTGAACGGCTGATGCATGATGTGACATGCCATGTCGCCGAGAGCGCCTGTACCGTAGTCCCACCATCCACGCCAGTTCCATGGCTGATAGACTTTGCTGTAAGGATTGAGGCGTGCAGGACCCGTGAAGAGATCCCAGTTGAGCGAAGCAGGAATGTCATCCACGGTCTCAGGCTCGTTGAGTCCCTGTGGCCAGATAGGACGGTCGGTAGCACAGTCAACGCGTGTCACCTCACCAATCTCACCATTCCAGATCCAATCGCAAACAGTCTGTGTGCCGTCCCATGATGCGCCCTGGTTACCCATCTGCGTAGCTACCCCCGTTGTCTCGGCCAACTTTGTGAGCAGACGCGACTCGTATACCGAGTGAGTAAGAGGCTTCTGGCAATATACATGTTTGCCGAGCGTCATGGCATCTGCCGTGATGATGGCATGAGTGTGGTCAGCCGTGGCAATGATGACGGCATCCATGCTCTTTCCCATCTCCTCGTACATCTTGCGATAGTCCCAGAAGCGCTTAGCCTTTGGAAATTCATCGAACACGCCCTTGGCATAATCCCAGTTTACGTCACACAGAGCAACGATGTTCTCGGTGTCCTTCACGGCGTTGATGTTAGAATGGCCGATGCCGCCAATTCCCACTACGCCGATGTTAAGTTTGTCACTTGGAGAGATGTGACCATGGCTCTTGCCAAGAATAGAACTTGGAGCGATTGTTAAGCCGGCGATTGCGGCTGCTCCCGATTTAAGAAAGTCTCGTCTTGAAATAGGCATAATTATTCGTTTTAAAAGTTAAATAATAGGTATTGAAATATCAATTGTTTTTTCTCACATGAAGCAAGCCGTAACCGTCGGTCATGTTGCGGCGGCGCTCTCTTATCTGTTCAAGCGTCTGGTTGTCGCCTATTGATGGCAGGCGGTTGTGACGGCTGTCATCAAGGAAGCGCTTAGCATACTCGGATGCTACAGCCGAATCGCGCAAGGTGGGCAGGCGACGGTCAAGGTGTCCCTTCTCTATGCTGTCTGCAAAACGGTCGATGAGCACGTCTATATTCTTGCCGCCAAAGGGACGTTCGATGCGCTCGGTGCGTGTTACACCATGCAAATCGACAATGGCAGTTTTGAAATCGTGCGACATGCGCACAATGCCCTTTGTGCCGATAAGGTCTATATAAGAGTTGTGTGTCTGGTCTTTCGACAACTGACCGTAGACAAAACCTTGGGTTATGTCGAACACCACTCCGTTTTGGAAAGTGCCGTGACACTGCACCCACCAAGGGTCCTTGTAGTCCCACATGCGCAAGCCCTGGGCATGCCATGTAGAAAACTCGGAACCGGCATACCAACGGGCAATGTCGACATAGTGCATGCCGCAATCGTGGAAACACGGACCTTCATATTCGTGACCTTCACCTGGGGCCAGTCCTGGCGTCATGTGACACACACGGATGATGGCCAGCTCACCCAATTCGCCCTCGTCGATAAAACGTTTCATCGTCTCATGATACCAAGAGTTGCGGAGATAGAGATTGACGGTGGAGAGCACGTTCGAGTTTTCCGTTGTGCGTACCACATCCCACTCGCGTTCCACGGTGTCGGCCACGGGCTTTTCCGAGATGATGTGCTTGTCATAGCGCACGGCCTTATCAATCTGCTCCTTGCGAAGGTTGGCCAATGTACATAGCACCACCATCTGCACCTTGGGATCCTCAAACACTATCTGTTCGTCGGCAACAATAGTTGAGCTTGGCGACAACTTTGCGGCGCACTCGCGTGCCTCCTTGTTCACATCACAGATGTAGGCCACCTCATAGCGTCCGTTCTTAAGAAACTTGTCCAGATACTTGCCTCCCATTCTGCCAAAGCCAATTATGGCAACCTTTATCTTTGAATTGTCCATTGTTGTTAAGTTTATTTTTTCCAGCGTAAGCATTTAACGTGCCACACTTGTTTCGTTTTTTTTAGATTAATCGTCAGAGATGTCCTTTCGGGCTGGTCTCACAAGAAACGCACTCAGCTCCCACAAAATGTAGATGGGAATGAACACGGCCATGAGCGTGAAGGGGTCTGAAGAGGGCGTTATGAACGCTGACACAACCAGCAAGGCCACAATAGCGTGACGTCGGTATTCTCTGAAGAAACTGCGGTTGAGTAGTCCCACTTTGCCGAGGAACATTGACACAAGCGGCAACTCGAAAATTATACCCATCATGAACACCAACATAAGGAAGTTGTCCATATACGAGTCGAGCGACAGCTGGTTGCTGATGTCGGCACTGAGCTGGTAGTTGTAAAGGAAGCGGAGAGTAAGCGGAAACACCACACTGTAGCCCACCATACATCCTATAAAGAACATCACCGTGCCGAAGACGAAGGTGAAACGCATATTCCTACGCTCGTTGGCGTAAAGTGCGGGGCACACAAATTTCCAGACCTCATAAACAAGATACGGAAAAGTGAGGAGCAATGCCAACCAAAACGACAGCGACATGTGCAGGAAGAACTGTGACGACAGCCTTATGTTTATAATGTCGACATGGAATGGGCGCGTTAGATCGTCGGGCACCATTTTTAACATCGACGATGCTTTGGCCAACCAGCGATAAAGGAAAAAACCGTTATCGATAGGTGCCATCACCACATGCTTGAATATCCACGGCACGAAAGCAAAGCCTCCTATTATGAACACACCAAGAGCAGTGAACACCCTTACTAGCGTCCAGCGCAAGGCCTCGAGATGGTCAGTGATTGACATCTCGCCAAGCAGTCGTCCGTTTGCTTCAAGCTTGCTGTTTGTCATCTTTCTTGTCAACTGGAGCGTCTGGACAGTTGTCCATTTCCTTGTTTATCTCTGCTTCAATGCCGTTCACTCCATCCTTGAAGTTCTTAACGCCAACTCCAAGGCCGCGCATAAGTTCGGGAATCTTTTTTCCGCCAAACAATACAAGCACTACGATAAGAATGATAATCAACTCGGGTGTGCCGAGACCTCCAATAAGGAGCAATTGAGAAATGTTCATAACGTTTTTAATTATTGGTTTAAGTTAATGTTTTGTTATTTACTCTCTTGCCATCGGCATCGTAAAAGAAGCCCTGGCTGTTGTCTTTTCATTTTTGTTTTTAGCTGTTGCAAAATTAGATATTCTGAATCTAAGTTCAAACACTTGAAGCCAATGTATAAACGCCGTGAGAGTTATATCTTTAAAACGATATTGAATATCAATAACTTATAAAACCGTCCCTTTCGGCTTGTATAATGATTTCAAAGATTATACAAGCCTGAAAAACTTGTGTGTTTTGTCATTTTTTGCCAAAAGGCGATAAAACTTGCTCTGTAAAAGGGTAAAAAACGAGAAATAAAAGTTGTAGGAGCATCCACTTATGTGGAAGACCAACTTGAACAAGTTAGGAAACAAACAACAACGGGGAGCTGCGGTTACTATCCACAGCTCCCCGTTGTTGCCTTACATCTTATAAAGCGACTAAAGAAAACTAATGTGAGTTTCGTTCGTAATCTTCAAAACCCACCTTAATTATAATAACGATAAAAAATAAAGGTTGTTTCTAAAATGACAAAATGCGTTTCTCAAACTCGTCGTTGTTTACAAATGAGCGATTCTTTGCCCTTGTCTTGTATGTGTTCACCGTGTGAACAGAATATCCGAGATAGTGGGCAATGCGCTCATTCTCGCTTATGCCCATGCGTATAAGTGCAAAGATGCGCATCTCGCTCGTCAAGGTGCCCTCTTCTGACGGATTTTTGCGGTCGCTTTCGTTGAAAAGAGAATTATACTGCTCCACAAATTTAGGAAACAAAGCAAGGAACGTCTTGTCAAAATTCTTGAACATCGCGCTGCGCTCGTTGGAAATGAGGTCTTGGCTTGTCATGTTCTTTATCTTGTCATACTGTCGGGTTACCAGTGCCTTGTTCACGATGTTGAAATAGTGCTCAAGGGCTGATATGTATTCGGTAGAATCGTACAATGTGCGCGCTATGTATTCGTTCTTCACCGTGTTGGCCTCAACAAGCTGCTCATTTGTAGAGTTAAGTTCAGCAAGATGCTGCGAGATAAGAGCGTGTGCTTGTTTCAACCGTAAGTTGAGCTTGTGCGAATAAAAATAAGCTCCGCCGAGTACACACAATACAACAAACACGCACACAGAGAGAATAATGAAGAGGTCGCGCTGCTGGCTAACCATGCCGAGACGGGTCTTTTCTACCTGTGGCATGATGTTGCTCAATGCTACAAACCTTACAGGAGCATTAAAGAAATTTATTGCGTCTAAAGCCTTTGCCATATACCTGCTCGCCCTTGCGTCGTCAATGTGTTTTATGGAATTGCTCAAATTATAAAGCGACGTCAGTTCCATCGTTGACGACTCGTTGTCACAAATGGCCGACTTTATAAAGCAGACTAATGCCTTGTCATTATCTCCTTTCTTTTTATATGCCCATGCCTGCAACATAAAAAGTCCTGCCATAAAATGCTTGTCCTTAGTGTTTGCAAGCGCCTGATTGGCTAACTTTATCACCTGATCATTATCCTCCTTTGCTTCCTTCTTGGCGATAGTGTACTGAAACCAATCGGCCGATTTTGGTTGAACCAATGCAAGCAATGAATCAACCGCATCTTCTGCATAACGCGCATAAATGGCCTGCTGTTTCTTGCATGCCACAAAACTGTAACGTTGCTCTGTCCACAGCCTGTTTTTGGTCTTGTAATATTCAATCTTTAGCCAAGTCGGCATATCGCTGACATCAATAGAAGATATCAGCTGGTAAGCCTGTATGTTGTCGCCTGAAGTGACGCAAATGAAAGCAAGATTGCATTTAGCAAGCGCAATAAGCTCTGGCTTATTCAATTTGGTTGCAATGTTCATGCTTTTTTGAGCATATACAATGGCAGAATCGGCATTATAGTACAGATATGCCTGGAATATGCGGTGGGTAAACTCGAAACGTGCGTCCAAACTCTCATGACCCGTTATCATCTTCTTAAGATCTTGTATGTGCTGCTCATGCTGAGCCTGATACACCGACGATTTCTCCAAACTTTTGTCAAGCTTGGTGAGCCATTGGTTAACGTCGCTATCTGAAGCCTTTGAAGGGGAGACCATGCAAAGGAGCGAAACAATCAAAAATATAATCTTGTTCATTTTGATATCTATTAGCATTGGCTATTATTTAGGTGGTTCAAAAGAAACCCGTAATATGTAATTTATGTTTTAATTGTATGTTTTGGTCCTATTCTTAAGATATTAGGTTTATCTTGTGAGTTGCTTTTTCCAAACGCAAAATTAATAATAAAAATACATTTAAACAAAAAATGTGAAAAAATGTCCGATCTGATTCCGTCCGCCGTCCATCCGTAGAAACATAGAATGCTTTAACAAAGCCCTGACGGAGCAGTTGTTGCAAATGCGCCTTGCCGTCATCTCTGCCTATAATGCAGTGAAGCAGACGGCATGTGACCATGACGTTACTGCCATAGGCAAGTGCTTCATGGCATATCAGTTTTCTCCTTTACATCCCAAACAGTCAGAATACGAAAAAGAGATTTGGAACATCTTGTGTGGCGTATATGATGATTTTGTGCCGTTATACCAAGATGGGGTGATATATGGAGGTTGGACTTATCGTGGAGGCAAACTGGAATCTGGAAATATAATGTGGAAATCTCTATAGAATACGATTATGCAACATATAAGGAGTGATTTTTTAGCATGGATGTAATGACTAAAATTTTTTGTAACTTTGGTGCACACCAACACTACATGCGCTCTCTTCCGTTGCATCTCTCACAGAAAGAGCTTTGTTCTTGCAACGAATATGCCGACTTCGAACTTACGCTTCGCCCCACCTACGATTTCATAATGGAGTTGCAGAGCTATGGGACGATGATAGAAGTGATAGAACCACAGTCGCTTAGGCTGACTATGAAATGTTGTATAAACGATCTGTGTAAATTGTATGAAAACGATTAATTGTCAAACTAAATAATATTTATCTATCTCTATTTAAGATCTTATCTATGGATAGATAAATCTCTTCTTCGGTTTCGTAAGGAATAATTGTAAAATATGCATTACCATTCAGCATAGCAGATATGTTTGATTTTCTTTTATCGTAGAAAATGTAAACGGGTATGTTATGCGCTTCGGCATAGGCCAACTCGTAACCCACACCATGGGATGGGCAGGTGCATTCTGCTATTACGAGGTCGCAGCTTTTCAACCACTCGGTATCTCTCTCGTAGATATGTACATCAATTTCTTTTGTTTGAGCCTTCAAACTCATATTCGATTTTCCAATGTGTTCAGTGAGCACTATATCAGTCTTCTTTATATAATTGATAATCTTCTGATACAAAGTTGCATCAACCCGACCACCTCGGATTGAACCTGCAAAATATACTTTCTTGTTCATGTTGTTTGTTATTTGTTTAAATTTTATGGATAACTATTATTCTGATATGTTTTAAGGAGGTGAAATTGTAATGTTACTGATTACCTGTGGTCTACCTTTTACAAATGCAAAGTTAACAAAAGTCTTGTTTTTTACGTCATAAACTTGACTTTTATATTGTTCTTTAACCCTTTTCGTGCTATAATCCATTTGTATAGTTGTGATTGGTTTTGCCAATGCACGACTACTTATTCGTTATTATCGTTATAAGATAGATTTCCCTCAAAATTAAGTGTCTCGTGCGTTACGCTGTTAGGCTTGTTAGCCTGCGTAGTTCAGTCACTATTGTTGTCGCTGAAACATCGCCGATGATGATCCGCCACATATACCAAAATATTTTGGCTCCAGACTTGCGGTTTCGGATATTTTGCGTATATTTGCGGTATAACCAATTAAATAATTAGATTCTGCTTATCGAATTTACAATATTTGGAGCCTTGTTCTTTGTTTGCGTAGCCATTCGTTTTTTAGGCGAGAGTATACGTGATGAAACGAAACGTAGTAGCGTTGCCCGTAGAATTGAGCGAGAGGCAAAGAGGCGCGAATTGGAGTTAAAACGTGCAAAATTAAAAGCAAAAAAAGAAGAAAATGCTCGCAAATGGAAAGAATTTAATAAAGCTTACAAGGAAATATTAAAGGGCAATTACTAAAATTCATATTTTTTCAGGGCTTATATAAACAACATTCTTATTATGAAAAGGTTAGAAATGAACGAATTGAAAGCAAAGATAAAGTCTCTTGCTGAGCGTAACCGTTTAGCAAGAACCGACGAAGAGCGTGCCGCCGTAGCTGCAGAGATGAGCACTCTAAAAAGTGAGAACGAACAGGCTTTCACCGAAGCTTTGGAAGCTCTTATTAAAACTACAGCAGATGACATCCAGGAGCTGCACAGCTGACACATTTAAAAATACTAACAGAATGTCCGGAGTACCGTCCGAGTCTCCGCAACGCCCATAAACGAATTATGGTCGAATCCCCTTTGTATAAAGGAATTTCGACCATTTGTAGTTGCGGAGGCAGGATTGAGCTGCTATTGCTGATATATTCTACCCTCTTGAGGCAATAGCTTTGGTTATACATTATTGCATTATTAATGGTCTCTATTCTGTCCATATTGCAGGACCATGTCAAGCCTCGCACCAAGTTCAGCATTGACATTTTTTAAATCTTCTATGCGCTGGTTTTTCTCTTCTATGAGCATTTTCAGAGCTTTTACCTCAGCCTTTAACGACGTCACATCGGTATTTACATAGCTACTATTAACCACATTATAGTGTCCGTTTATAGTAGGTACGTCCGACGTACCGTCCGACTTTATTAAGATATCCTCTATTGAACATCCTAAGACCTCAGCCATTCTCACTAATGTTGACACTTTGACATCTGGTCGAGCATCAAAGTATGTTATAGTATTGTGCGTCTTCGCTCCCCAAAGACTCTTGCTAAACTCACCAATACTAATACCTGCTCGCTCAAGCAGTTCTCTCACTCTTTCACTTTTTACCGTATTATTTTCGTACCTCATACTTAATAAAGGTTAAATCCTACTTTATTAAGGGATAAAATCTCAATAAAGTAGGTATTAGTCCATTTTTTGTTTATATCTTTGCAGCAAAGTTAGACACTAAAAACGACATAAACAAACAAATGGAACAGATTTTCAATTCATTGCCCCCGGAGGGTTACTTCGCTAACCTGACGAAAAAAGAGAAGGGTAAATTTCTCAGATACCTGATGGTTACATACGATTTGAACTATAACACCATCCGGCGTAAGCTATCTGGAGTCGCAGCTTACCAGCTTAACACTCTCGAGCGCATGGCTTGCACGGAGGCTATAAAAAAGGAGGACTTATGGCGATACTAAATTTTTTTGAGTTTTTCGTTACACCAGACGGCTTTGTTTACTACAAGAAGCCTGGCGAAGAGTCCAAGCGACTCACCAAGTTCAACACCGATATTGTTGATGAGCTGCACAATGTCATCAAGACGAGGTTCCCAGAGAGCTACGCAGCACTTGCTAAGCTATATCGCCGTAATACCTTCAAAATGGTTGAGCGTTTTATACGCTGCAACTTTGGCGAGCACGACCTACTGACTCAAGACATCGAGCACGATATCTTGCACTTTGAAGAGGTTCGATGCCCACTACGCGGTATGTGTGAGTTCGAGCGAGTGATATGTCGGCCTAAGACAATGGTCAACCTCTCAAAATGCGAACGAGAGATTGCCGACCTCTACCTCGAGGGGCTTACATTTACACAAATCGCCGAACGGCTCGGCAAAAATGCACATACTGTCAAAGTGCAGCTCATGCGCATCAAGGTCAAATGTGGCGTTAGTCATTGTCGCGATATCATTAGAGTCTTACGTCTTAACAACTACTAAGTGGTTCTGATCTGCGACACGTGCAAGCATAAGCGCAACTGCATTAACGGACGCTTTTGCCTAATTAAAAACAAATATGTTGAATACCTTAACATAGAGAAATGCGAATATGATAACAATAGAACAATACATAAAGCATATCGATAATCTGAAGGAGATGGGCGTGCTGTCTGAGGACTTTCATATTATCCAATATAAAGATGGCTGTCTTCTTGGTGTAAATGGTAAGTGCGAGGCTTTTGAGGACAAACCTCTTGACTTTAAAGACTACGTCTGGTGGATAGACGGTTGGGCTTTTCGCCCGGACTCTGATGCGCGGATAAGGCCCACTGTCACTTTTGATGATGATGGCGCACTTGAGCTTAGGGATGCTCCCTTTTTCAGCAAGTTTATTGCTCCGCTGTGTTTTGGAGACAATGTCTTTCGAAAACGAAAATAAAGTGTGATATCGTGTTTTGTGGCAATCAAGCGTTGCCACTATCTTTGCACAGAGAATAAACCCAAGCGAAATGATTACAGTAGAACAAATATTAAACGCAACAAACGGAGGTTTGGACATTATATTGTCCATATATCCGCAGGCGCGTGACTGCGTACACCAGAAGACCAAGCACTTCTCTATACGCAACGAGCGTACGCCGTCGGCCTCTTTACGACAATTCAACTCGAAAAGGTATGGCGCAATTTGGCAGGTCACGGACTTCGGCGGCGAAGGTCGTGGCGAAAATGCCATAGACATCTTTATGCGCGAGAATGGCTACGACCGCTCACGCTTCAATGAGGCGATACTGAAGCTGGCTGCACAGTTCGACATACGCGATGAACTCGACCGCTCGGTGAACCGTCCGGAGATTCGCCAGCGGGAGGCTCGTGCAGACGAAAAAGACGGTACACGCTCCTTCGAACTCAACGAGAAATTTACAGACGCAGAACTTAAGGTTCTTGGCCCGAAGGTTACCCAAGCAGACATTGATGCATTGCACTGGCACTCCGTCAAATGGATTACCAACGTTAAGGACCGTAAGGTGACGGTCAAGTATTCTACCGAGCACTATCCTATCTTCATGCGCGAGTGTGTTATCAAAGAGGCTGTGGGCGACCAGCCGGAAGAGAAGTTCTATAAGGTATATGAGCCTTACAACTGCGACAAAGGCTTCCGTTTCTCGTACACGCCTGCAGGTGCCAAGCCGCGCTTCTACATTAACGGGCTTGCGGAGCTCAAGAAGGCATGCCGTGACTTCAATGCCAAGGAAGAGAAAGAGTGGAACGCAGCGCACGAGGACGGCAAACCGTACAAAGAGCAGAAGCTGCCAGAAGCGGTTATCTGCTCTGGTGAACGCGACTCGCTGTGCTGCAAGTCCATGGGTTACTTTCCTCTGTGGTTCAATTCCGAGACCTATCAGCTCTCGGTCGACGAGTATAAGGAGATAATGAAGTACGTCGAGGTACTCTACAATATACCCGATATCGACGAGACGGGGCGTCGCAAAGGCAGGGAGCTTGCACTGCGCTTTATCGACATACATACCGTATGGCTCCCAGAGAAACTACAAACATACAAGGACAACCGAGGCAAGCCTCGCAAGGATCTGCGCGACTGGCTCGAGATACACAGTGAGCGTAAGGATTTCCGTAATCTGCTAAGAGTGGCTATGCCGGCAAAGTTCTGGGTGCAATACTACACCAAAGAAGGCAAGATGAAAACGGAGGTGGATACAGCCTGCCTTTATAATTTTCTACAACTTAACGGCTTCTATGCACTCCATGATGACAACTCTGCGGTGACACAGTTTATACGCGTAGAGGGTAACACTGTGATGCGCGTCAATGTCAAAGAGATACGTGAGTTCATCCGGCGATGGGTTGTTGATAGATTCGAGGACCGTAACATCCTCAACCTGGTGCTCAATACTACTAAGCTATCTCCTGCAGCTCTTGAGTCGTTGCAAGAGATTGACCTGGACTTCACCAATTACACTCCAGACTCGCAGTTCTTCTTCTTTGCTAATAAGACTGTCGAGGTGTGCGTGCCTACTGTAGCTTGTCCGGATGGGTTGAAGGAGTATGATCCAGGTGCAGATAGCTTACACAACTTCGTTTGGGAAGAGAGCGTCATTCCTCATAGATACAAGGCTTTGCCCGATATGTTCCGCATTACGCGTAAAGAGGGTGACAATGGTCAAGCGTTGTTGGATATAGATATCCTTAACGTGAAGAGCAACTTCTTTGGCTATCTTATCAATACCTCACGACTATACTGGCGCGAGGAAACGGAGTTACCCTTCGGCGATGACCGCGAGGCTTCAGCGGCATACATCAAGGCTCATCCGTTCTGCATTGATGGTGAGGGGCTGCAACCTTACGAGATAGCAGAACAAAAACAGAATCTCATCAATAAGATATTCACATTTGGCTACATGCTACATCGATACAAAGATTATGCGCGCTGTTGGGCACCAATGGCCATGGACAACAAGATAGGCGAAGAAGATGAATGTAACGGACGCTCCGGCAAATCTTTCTTCTTCAAAACGCTCTCGTTTTTGGTTAATACGGTTAAGTTGTCCGGACGCAATCCGAAGCTCATGGATAATCCTCATGTTTTTGAGATGGTCAGCCAGTTTACAGGTATCCTGCTGATTGACGATTGCGACCGATATCTCAATCTTGGCCCGTTCTACGATAACATCACGAGTGATATGACGGTCAATCCGAAGAATAACAAAATATTCACTGTAAAGTTCGAGGATGCGCCTAAGCTTGCTTTTACCACGAACTATGTACCGCAGAACTTCGATCCGTCTACTGAAGCTCGCTCTCTGTATATGGTATTCTCCGACTGGTACCATCAGAAAACCGAGGATAATGATTATCGAGAGACAAGAGATATTCGTGCTGACTTCGGCAAGACTCTGTATGACTACGAGTATAGCGAGGACGAGTGGAACGCCGACATTAACTTTTGGCTTCAGTGTTGTAGGTTTTACCTCTCACTTAAAGACTCTGGCTTAAAGCTGCAGCCACCTATGGCCAACATGGTGAAGCGTCATCTTAAGGCTTCCATGGGTGCCAATTTCGAGGACTGGGCAGAAGGCTACTTCTCACCCGACGGCGAACATCTTGACGAATTCCTGCCACGTGACGATGTCTTCAACGAGTATCAGCGCTTTGCTAACGTAAACCGAATAACAATGCAGGCATTCACCAAGAAGCTCAAGTCGTTTTGCATACTATGTCCTTGGATTGACTGTATGAATCCGCCTGATCTCTGCAATACGGGCGGTAGAATACAGCGATCAGTGATGGTGGCACCAGACAAGCGCAAAACCAAGGACATGATTTATATACGCTCTATCCCATTAGACACCAAAACGGACGCAACCGAACAAGACCTTTGTTTCTCAACAGAAGACGAGAAACCTTTCTAATATTACTTTATCATTTCGCTTTAATCTTCAATGGGTAGGCGGGCTGCAGGTTTTAAAGACCTATGCAGCCCGCCTTTATTTTTATCGCAAACTCGCTTGCATCATTTACAGACTGTTCCATTCTTCCACAGGTTTTTGTAGGCTCGACTCTCATGGTGGCCTTTTGCTCCCCGACACCCCTTTATTATTCTGTACAAAAACTTTGTGATTTTGTAATGTGATGTTCCAAAAAATCAAAAAGATAAGTAAATTAAGGGGTTACGGCTTGTTCACAAACTATCACAAAAGCCTTCACAACTTCATCACAAAAAAAATAAGTTTGCAACACCATTCGAGCCTTGTATTGGTGTCACATTCTTCAATGTGCAATCACAAAACGCAACACAAACTTTGTTTAAAGTCAAAACACTGATAGCCATTCACTTAGCCATCATTATCATACAAATCACAACTTCACAAAATTTTCTTGCAACTTTATACTTAGCCGCACGTAAGGTAGAAGAAGGAGCGCACAGAAGACATAATTATTAAGACTTTTATCTCTACAAAGTAGGTTTATTGGTAAATTTTTCCTACTTTTGTAAGGTAAACAAAATTTCATCTTAAACCAAGTATCTGTGTCAAAATATCTCGTCTACATCTCCTTCAAGCCGTTCATAGCTCAATGGCTGCGCCATCACTTCGGCGACCCTGTAGTATTCCCGGCTCAAAGTGCAGAGAATGCTTGCATCCGTCATTTTCTCACGCGCCAGCCTGGTTCGTTACCGCTGACACGTGGCGATGATGATGTTGCTATCTGCATCCCCGACTCAAAGCAGAAGCCGGTCGTCACCTACAACTACCTTTCTGGCAATGCCCGCAAGGCTGTTGCCGAGTGCATCGAGGACACATTCAGGCTCCAGCTTTGGCGTGATCTCGCCGACATCGAGCTGTGTCAGTGCACACTACTCTCTGCTGTTAGAGCGTGGTGCGAGGCTAACGGCATAGATGTCGAGTACGACTACACGCTAAAGATGCGTTTCCAACGTATGCGCAACTCCTACCTTAAGCATGGTATCGACCTCAGACGCAGATCTCGAGTGCGCGACAATAAAAACTGTTAAATATTCTATAAATCGCACGGATAAGATGCCCATTTTTGTTCGCGCCCGTTCGTCACTTATGTTCAACATATAAATATAGCTCTATATGAAGTCGATAAAGCTCGTTAAGTCTGTAGCTTATGCTTACAGCACCCAACTCGAAGGCTCGGTCCTCATCGCCAACCGCACCGTCCGCATCCCATCCAACATCTTGTGGCGCTCAATTTGTGTCAAAGATCATCCGTCTATGGTCTCGTCTACCAAGACAGATGACAAGAACAAGGTTATAACCACCACTTTGAAATTCCTTACACCTGACGATTTGAATATCAAGCGCCGTCATTTGGTGTTCAAGGTGACACTCATCGACGATCGTCAATTTCTTGTTGGCTCCTCTGAGCGGCCTTACCCGTCTGTAGAAATCACCGAGAACTGCCCCGATGCTGTCAAAGATAACCAGCTCAACGAGGTCGTTGTAACACACAAATCTCACGAGATACCCCCATATATTAAGGTATAGCAGTATTTTGTACCACAGGCTTCTCAAGCTACCTTTGTCGTAAATACTTATCATATGAAATATCATCTCGTCATATCAGGCACTATTGGCAGTTGGTGGAACGGTTGTTCTGCCGACTATGTCCGTTATGTGCTCAATAAGAATAGTGGTAAAGAAGTGCATGTCGGCTTCTGCTCACTCGGCGGCTTCGTTAAAGATGGCTTGGAGATTAACCAGGCTTTCCGTGACCACGGCAATGTACACGCTCACGCCTTCGGCATGAACGCATCTATCAGCACTATCGCCATGCTTGGCTGCAAGACTATCGACATCGTCAAGGGCAGCTTCTTCCTTATCCACAACGTGTCCACTCTCATCTACAAGTACGAGCAGAGCAACAAGGAGCAGATTGATGCTTTCGTGCGCAAGCTTCAGGCGCAGCGCGACTCGCTCAAGAACTTCGACGACGTGCTTGCCTCTATGTACGCCGACAAGACCGGCAAGTCTGTCGATGAGTGTCTCGCCCAGATGAAGAAGGGCAACTGGCTCACCGCGCAGCAGGCTCTCGACTTCGGACTTGTCGATTCCATACGCGAAGACAAGGAGGCAGAGAAGGCTGCCAACGAGTTTACCGGACAATTTACAAACTCTTACAACATATCTCAATTTAAGGATGCAGGCATACCGCCACTACCTCAATCACTTGCCTCGGAAGACGCAGCAGCTCGTGTCGCGTCAGTGGTTGACGGTAGCGGCAATCCAACTCCGAGCTTCATCGAGAAGACGTGCGAAGGGCTCAAGAACCTCTTCCGTAACCAACACGCATCAAAAACTTCAAACAAAATGATTAAAATCTTTGCTTGCGTCATGGCATTGCTCAATGCCGCTGACGGTTTCGCGACCAACGAGGATGGCAACATTACCCTCACCCAGGAGCAGATGAAGAGCATCGACGATCGTCTTCAGGAACTTGAAGAGAAAGACAAGACTAACGCAAAGGCGGTGTCTGAAGCCGGCAAGGCTGTCAAGGAACTCAAGGACCAACTCACAAAGGCTCAGGACGAGTCCAAGAAGAAGGATGCTCAGATCGCAGCTCTCAAGGCCTCTGCTGGCACCACTACTGTTGATAATCCTGCCAACAGCGAGGAGAGTTTCACCGCGCAGGACGTGTTTAACCTTATTAAAGATGTATAACTATGGCTTCTGTTAAAGTAGGCAATATTACATTCGGTGCTGAAGAGCTCTCAAAGACTTTTCAGACCTACCGTTCAGACTTCCTCATGATGCCACTTCTCGCTCTCGGCGCACTTGCAGAACATTGCTCTGTACGCACCGGCATCCGCTACCGCGAGACTGTTGGCGAGATGTCTGGCAATCTCGAACTCTCTAACTACCAGAAGACAAAGTATGAGGACGCAGCTGTTGATATTACACCGCGTGTCTTCCAGACTTTCTTCGGCAACGTGGTGGCAGGCATCGACCCTAACGCCATCTACCAGAGCATTTGGGGCTCTAACGTTACTAAGGGCGACGGCCTGAAGAACGTGCCTATCGTCGTTCAGATCTGCGCATACCTTGCCAAGAAACTTGGCGAGAATATGTTCATGAACGCCTTCACCGCTAAGCACGATCCCGCAGACTTCTCCAAGACTGCGAAGTGGTTCGACGGTTTCAAGACTGTTCTCGAAAAGGACGCTGCCGGAACCAACGAGCTGCAGAAGGTGCTCATCTCTACAACTCTCGGCAACCTCGTAGAGGGTACTGATTCTATCACCAAGGACAACGCCGAAGACATCATCAAGGAGTTCTACTGGAGTGGTACCGATGCTGCCGCTGCCAAGCTGCGCTCGCAGCCACTCAAGCTCTTCCTCAGCGACCAGGCTTACCACTGCTACACCGAGTGCTATCAGGTCAACCATGGCTCGCTGCCGTACAACCAGAACTACGACAAGCGCACTCTTGAGGGCGCAAGCAACGTAGAACTTGTACCACTGGCTAACGTTCCTGCCGACTTCATGCTGCTCACTCCGAAGTCTAATATCTTCCTCGTGTTCAACCAGCAGACCGAAGACGAGAAGTTCCTCGTTGAGAAGTCGCTGAAGAATCACTATGATGTAGACTTCATCGCCAACTACTTCTTCGGCACGCAGTTCCAGAGCGTATCGCCCGAGGTTCTGCGCTACTGGCGCAAGAAGGCCTAAGCGATAGTCGCTAACATATTTGTTTAACATTAAAACTTATCATTTATGGCAAAATGTACTGGCGCCGCATCTATTTACGGCGATATCTGTTTCACACCGGGAGCAAAGTCGCTCCCTGGTGTACGTGGCTGGGTCTTCGGTATTGCTAAACGCGACATCTTAGGATGGCCAACCATCGGCTCGGAGACACCAAAAACGATGGACGCTGTCGCTAAGTATACCGGCGACTTCAAACTGGCTTCTGACAAGAAGTGGCACAAGATTGGTCTCATACCTAACGAATCGCAGCTGCAGGTCGAGTCTCAGGGCACTTACGGCTCTAAGACATTCAAGGTCACTGGCACCGCTGTCATTCCCGGCACCGAGGAAGCTGCCACCGGCTACATCTCTCTCGCCAACAACGACGAGATGGTCTACCTCTTCATTCAGCGCAACGGCAAGGCACGCATGGTGGGCAGCGAGGCGTTCTCTCCTGAGCTCACGCTCTCGCAGGACCTCGGCAAGGCTGCTACCGATACCAACTCTACAACAGTGCAGGCTGTTGCGTCTGACGAGTATCCAGCTCCGTTCTACCCGGGCAAGATAGAGACCGAGGACGGTGACATCTCCGGCGCTACCGGCCTGCCTATCGTAGCAGCATAGCATTTTCTTTTTCGCACAATAAGTAGTTTAAATTATTGATTGGTTATTTCTGGGGCGGTCCTCACGATAGCGATCGTGTGTACCGCCCTTTTTAAATTTGCATTATAATATGATAGATAAAAAACTTACCGAAGATATGCAGGCATGGCTCAACGCCGAGAAGCACGACCGCGAGTCTGTTGCCCGTGGTGCGGAGATGGTTCTGAAGCTCACGCGCAACATGTCGATGTATCAGACCATCATGCGCCGTCCTGAGCGTTTTGAGTCGAAGGTGCGCTACGAGCTTCAGAAGTTCTTGCCTATGCGTCTCGAGAACATGACTACTCAAGATGTCAAGTTACTCGATGCCGAACTTACTCCACAGATAGCTGCTGCCATCGAGGAGCAGGCTAAGTTCGAAGCCGAGCACAAGGCTGAGGAGGACAACGACACTGAGGTTCCTGAGGGTGGCTACCTTCCGGCAGCTTCCGGCATCCGCCCCGATCACGACAACCTTCCAGAGGATGTGCGCAATATCTGGGCGGAGAATAAGGAGCGTTGGCTGAAGATAAAGAAGCTCTACAACACTCTGCTAACCTTCGAGCAGCCATGCGACCGCTACGAATATCTCAAGCAGTTGAAGGACTTGTGGTACACCTACAAGAGCGAACTCGGACGTTATGACGGCTACGTCGCTCCTTCTGACGATGCTCAGACTGAAGGCGAAGAGCCTACGCCTGCCGATATCGCTAAGAACATCGCCAATGCGCGCTCGTATATCACCAAGAACGTAGACCGCCTCGCAGAACTCCGCCGTCTGTCGCGCGAGTCCGACGATGCTACTAAGGAGCTCGACGAGTACAACAAACTGCTCGCCAAAGTTCAAGCCCGTGTTACCGTGCTCAACGACAACAACGCCCCTATCGGGGGGGATCTGAAAACGAAACTCAATGAAGCAGGCTTATCCCTTCCGTCCGCTGAGTGACGTTCCCACTCAGTACCATCTCGGTACTGGGCTGCACACGCTCGGCTTGCTCAGATGGATTCTGAAGCAGACCGGGCGTGCCGACGTTTACGTATCTACTTTCTCAACCTCCGACGCTTTCCTCTGCGGTTTCCTACGTCTGCGCCGGCGCAAGCTGATAGCAAACGCCACACTCGTAGCCGACCTTAAGGCTGCACGCAAGACGGTGCAGCTCTATCGGCTTATGCAGAGTTGTTTCGACCATGTGCATCTGGCGCAGAACCACTCAAAGATAATGCTTGTCAAGAACGAGAGCCATCAGGTTGCGGTCATCAGTTCGCAGAACCAGACCTATGGCGACCGCGCCGAGTGCACAATGATCACTACAGACCCCAAGGCTTACTACTCGTTGCTTGCCGGTCTGAGAGGCATCGTCGACAAATCACTTGAGCTAAATGGATTATTCCAACGACTTACTGACAAAGATAGAAAACTATGCGCGGGAGATGATGACCCCGACGGAGATATCCGCCCTTTTGGGTATTGACGAGCGTGAGCTGTGCGACGACATTGCTACCGTTGGCAATCCTGCACGCACGGCGTACGTGCGTGGCACGTCGACCACGGCACTTGGACTTCGCCGCACTCTGCATGATACGGCACTTGCTGGCTCTCCTTCCTCCATCCAGGAATGTCAGCGCCTGCTTGCTGTCGCTCTTTCTGCTGTCACTTAGCATTCTCAACAACCAAGACTATACATTATATATATGCTTCCAGTTAACCTCGATGAATATTCACGCTATGTCACCCTCGACGATGCTGAACTGCGTCAGCTCCGTGTCGCCGAGGGTGTATTGCTGCGTCTTCATCGCTTACGCGGCATGTATGCCTATTGGTTGCAGTTCCCGTCAAAGGTTGACAACGACCTGGTGCAGTACGATATGGCTATGTTCAAGGTGTCGCGCTCTCTTGCTTACGAGGATCTGCATCTGGTCAAGGTGCTACTCGGCAATCTTCAGCAGACTACGAAGGAGTTCATGCGCTGGAAGATAAACAAGTCTCTCGAGCAGGACATCGCTGCAGCACGCCGCGCCGGCGACTTCCGGTCGGTGGCTGCGCTCTCTAAGGTGCTCGTGGCTAACAACCGCACCGACAAGGACGACGAACCCGACCTCGAATTCGACAAGATAGTGCCTCAGAACTTCGAGCCGACAGACGACCCTACGGTTCTCGGCATCGAGCGCATCCCTGACCTGCGTGGCAAGATACGTGCTCTCTACAAGCGCTACTCCAACACTATGATACAAGATGCTGATTTCGAGGAGATAAAAGAAGAGATAAAACCCGACGAAGATGAGTGATTGCATTGAACAACCTAACCTTCAGTATTTCAACGACGCGCAGTATTACGCACTCGCCATGAACACACGCGACGAGGTAATCGTTGCCGGACGTGGTGTGGGCAAGGGTGCTATTCAGGCGCGCCGTCTGCAGTCGTGCTTTCAGGGTATGCCCGGCTCCATGGGCGGCTTCGTTGCTCCGTCCGTCAAGCGTTGCCTGACCAATATCCTGCCCTCCATGCTCATCCACCTCGAGCGATGGGGCTTCAAGCGCGACCTACACTATGTGGTGGGTCGGCGACCGTGGAAGAAGCTCCACTGGAAATCGCCTATCTTCACGCCGGCGAACTGGGAGAACACCATCAGTTTCTACAACGGCTCCGTCTGCAACGTCATCTCGCAGGACCGCTCGGGCACGTCCAACTCGATGTCGCTCGACTATCTCATCATCGACGAGGCGAAGTTCATCGACTTCGAGCAGCTCAAGGACGAGACATTCCAAGCTAACCGAGGCAACGAGATGTACTTCCGCCATTTCCCTCTGCATCATGGCATGACCATCACTTCCGATATGCCTATCACCAAGAAGGGCTCCTGGTTCCTCAACTACAAGGATAAGCAAGACCCAGAACTGGTGGAGGTCATCGAGGGGCTGGTCTACCAGATATGGAGACTGAAGCAGAAGCTGCTGAAGACTCCCGACAAGCACGAGCAGATCCAGCGACGCATAGACGAGTACAACAAGCAGCTCAACTTCTTTCGCTCGCAGTGTTTGCTCTACCGCGAATATTCATCAATCGAGAACCTCGCACTCCTGGGCGAGGAGTTTATACGCCGTGCCAAGCGCGACCTCCCACCGCTCACCTTCGCCACGTCTATCATGTGCCAGCGTGTGAGCATATCGGCTGACGGCTTCTACGGTGGCATGAGCGAGACCGCCAACCTCTATACGGCACCCAACGAGAGCGTGCTCAACCTGCACAACCTCGCCAACGCCGAGGGTGGTGCGCTGCCTAACGACTGCCGCATGGATGCCGACCGCAATGACAAGCTGCCGTTGCTGATAGCCTTCGATACTAACAACCTCATCAACTGGCTCGTCGTCGGTCAGGTGCAAGGCTCAAAGCTGCGCGTGCTCAAATCGTTCTTCGTCAAATACGAGCGCAAGATTCCTGATCTGCTCGACGACTTCAATACGTATTACCACTATCATCGCCGTCGTCAGATCATCTTCTACTACGACTCTACCATGGTGGGCACCAACTGGGGCTTGCACTACAACGACCCTCATAAAGAGGTGGTGCGCACGCTGCGCTCGATGGGCTGGGCGGTGCGCGAGGCTTATCTCGGCAACCCGATGAACCACGTACAGAAGAACGCTCTCATCAATAATATGTTTCGCGGGCGTGCCCGTCTGCAGGTGCTCGTCAACCGCGACAACAACCCCGACCTGCTCATCTCCATCACCTCTGCCGGTGTGTACAACGGCAAGAAGGATAAGCGTGGAGAGAAGCTCGCAGAGACCGAGGAGGATAAGCTGGAGGCTCGTACCGACGGCTCCGATGCCTTCGACGTGCTCTGCATAGGCGCGGAGACCAAGCCGGTGTTCCAGGGCACCGGCGGCACAACCAACACATACGGCTAAAATCTCATTTCACATTTATTTTTTGTTTATACTTTACACCGCTGGCGCGTGATGCGTCGGCGGTTTTTTATTTGTATTAAACTTTTGTTGAAAATAATTGGCGTTTTTCTTGTGTAATCAACAAAAGTTTATTACCTTTGCATTGTGATAAAAAACTTATCGCCTATGAAGAAATTAAAAAAATCGAAGGAACTTAAGAACAAAGAAAACGATTTGCTTTTCTATCTTGAGTATTGGAAAAAGTTCCCCAATACTTTTAAAAAGATAGCACAGAAAGAAATCGAACAACTTGAAGATGACATCAAGAATGACTGAAAAGACTCCTCTCCCTTAAATGGGAGGGGGAGTTTTTAAAAATAGTTCAAACAAAATATATTATGACAGATTTTAAGAATAAGATTAAGGCTCTTGCTGAGCGCAATCGCTTGGCAACGACCGATGAGGAGCGTGCAGCGGTAGTGGCAGAGATGGACGCTTTAAAAAATGAGAACGAGCAGGCTTTCACCGAAGCTCTGGAGTCTCTCATCAAGGACACAGCAGAAGACGTGCAGGTGCAGCGCATGGCTGAGCGTCTTGGCGAGATTACCGACATGGTGTCTATGGCGTACATAGCCAAAACCTACTTCAAGAAGTCGCGCTCATGGCTTGCCCACAAGCTCAACGGCAACATCGTTAACGGCAAACCGTCTCAGTTTACAGAAGAAGAACTAAAGACCTTACGCTTTGCCCTCAACGATATGTCTAACAAACTGAACTATATGAGCATTGCTTTATAGCGAAAGTTTTACGCACACCAGCCTCGGAGCCTCACGGCTTCGGGGCTTTTTTGTTGGCAATTGCCAACCTCGCACCCTTATGCCTTACCGCTGATGAGCGTCCTCGATGTGGTGCTGTCTTTCACGATGGGCGCTAAATCCACAAGCCAAAATCACATACTCGGCACAACCTTCTGCATATTCCGCTAAAGGCGAGGGCGGCAATTGCCAACTCGGCGCAGGGCGGTGTAGTGCTGCATAGACAGAAAGTCTTGCACTCTGCAAAATCGTAATGCTTAACTCGTTGATTTTTAAGCATTACGATTTTGCAGGTATGGAAAAGGTACGCGAAAACGCGCTCATTTCTCTATTCTGGGCTTCTTTTTATTGCGGAAAAGAAGCAAAAACGCTTGCGAAAACAAGTTTTCGAGTGGTATTCTCCGGTAGAGAATGCTATTTTTAAGTTTAGATCTGTCTGCGTATCTTTGCTGCAGGTTTTTAATTAGGGGATACCAATGTTGTTTAGTTTTAATTGATTTAGTTATTTTTTCACGTTTATCCTTGCCGCTGGCGCGTGACGCGTCGGCGGCATTTACTTTCTCCCTTCACGGCTCACGTATTACCGCATAGCGGTAACATCATTACACCGCTTTGGTTACATGACTGCCACATAGCGGTTACATGGTTACCAGGTTGCGGTAATCATGCGGTCGGCAAAGACTTGAGTTTTTTACCAATATACGAGGTGACGTAACTTTTCAGGTGGAGCGTGGGCGGATTTATTTGTTTCTGCGCAGAAGTCTCGCAATCCAATAATATGTGAAATTATTTTACTTTTAGTATGCTTTTTTATCATATCTATTAGTTGCTATCTCAAAAAAAAACACTTACTTTGCAAATGAAACCAATTAATATTTTTACTATGAGTCGCTTGAATTATAATATCCGAGGTTCGTTCTCCTTACTACTTAGGGAACGTCCGACTTTTATTACTGGCATGAATTCTCTGTTCGGTGTGCGACGTCGTGCAAGTTTACACGATTATATGAAGGGCAACAATGTTGACGATATGCGTCAGGATTGGATTGCTGTAGGCAAGTATATACAAAAGTCAATGCAAGCTTATGGCAGATAATAAGAAACAGAAAGGAGTGGTAAGACCGGATGTAGAGCAGGTGCTTGCGTCCATCGATCCTGATAAGCGCAGTGTCATTGTAAGTGCAATGGTTGAAATGCGCCAAACTTTTAGCGGTCCATTGCCTCGCCCTGCGGATTTCAAAGCGTATAAGGAAGTGTTGTCAAATGCCCCGGAACGTATTCTACTTATGGCAGAGAAACAGCAACAGCATCGTATCGACTCAGAAGAACGGATTATTAAAGCAGATATTCGCGAGAGTATTTTTGGTCAGGTATTTGCTGTGCTGCTCGTGGTTCTATTCCTCGCTGCAGCGGTCTACTTAGGTATTAATGGACATGACTGGCTTGCAGGTATTGTTGCCACTCTTTCTGCGACAATAAGTGCTATTTTTTACTTGAAGTCAACACCAAGTAATAAGGATTTGGACAACGTAGATAAGAAATAAATTTGGTCCTTGGAGCCTTACGGCTTCGGGACATCTAAAGAATTGACCGCTGCAAGTTTCTAATTCGCAGCATTCATTATATTAAAGAGCTTATTGGAGCCCTCGGTGCGTGACGCATCGAGGGCTTTTTTAATGTTTCGTAGTAAAATAGTTATTGTTTTGTTTGGTTATTCGTAGTAAAATTACTACCTTTGCAGTGTTGAATTATTAAACAAGCGATCTATGAAGTTTGTTTTGATATTCGACAAAGTAAGGTGGCGGTTGTGGCTGCCACCTATTTTAAGATTAACGTATAAAACAATATATTATGAACGATGTTGTGATTAAAGCTGCCCGTACTGCTGACGGCTACTGTTGTGCTTGCGACTTACTGCCGTGTTGGGTTGTTGCCTACGATGGCGACCTTGAGGGCTTTAAGGAGTATGTCCAGGAGAGTGTTGACTTCTGGCTCGAAGGCAGACGTAAAGACGGTGATGCATACCCGGAGGTGTTTGACGGTGAGTATAGGCTCGTCTACGATTTTGATGTAGCTACGTTGCTCGACTACTATCGTGGCATATTCTCGTTTGCAGCCCTTCAGGCAATAACGGGCATCAACCAGAAGCAGCTCTCACACTATGCGAGCGGCTTGTCGAAGCCGCGCCATCAGCAGGTGGAGAAAATAAAGTCGGGATTGCGCCGACTTGCCAAGGATATTGAAATGGTCACTGTTTAATAAATTCAACACCGCCGCCCGACCAAGCGGCACCATGGCTGCTGCAAGTTTCTAATTCGCAGCATTCATTATATTAAAGAGCTTATTGGAGCCCTCGGTGCGTGACGCATCGAGGGCTTTTTATTTACGCAAATCTGCAAACTATTTATAAAAGTAACAAAAAAGTTAGCTAAAAATTTGGAGATTGATAACTTTTTTGTTAACTTTGCATTGTCTTAATAAAACAAGACAAATAGTTCTTTCAAATCATGAAACATTCAGAATTAATTAGAGCTTTGATAAAAGCAGGATGCTTTATCAAGCGGCATGGTGCCTCGCATGATGTTTGGGTTAATCCTAAAACCGGAGACTTTACAACAGTTCCAAGGCACGGAAGCAGGGAAATCAAAACAAAGACAGCAAAGTCTATTTTTGAAGCCCTCTCTATTTACTAAAAAGGATGGCTGCCCGGCAAGTTCCGGGCGGCTTCCTTATCTGAATGGGTAACGGGTGAAAGAACTTATTTTGTAGACAAAATGAGTTAAATATATACAATATGGAAGTTATAGCCAATGTAGAAAGAGCACCAGGCGAGAAGAATTATTCTTGCTTGTTGACGGTAAAACCCATAAATGGCACAGTTCTCGGCTGTGGCTCTTCAGCAAAAGCAGCCATTGAGGATATGCTTAGAGGGTGGAATGAAACTACAGAATACCTGAGAGAGGAAGGCGAAGAGGTTCCTACACTCGAGATTGAGTATCGATTTGATGTCGGCTCACTTTTCAGCTACTACGACTTTGTTAACATTGCAGGAGTAGCTCGAGAGATTGGTCTTAATCCTTCCGTCATTCGCCAATATGTCATTGGCACGCGCAAGCCAAGCGTAGAGCGCAAGATGCAAATTATCACAGGGCTCAAGAGTCTTGCCGACAAGATGCAACAAGCAGTTTTATATTGATTTTGTTTCATGATACATGAAAATAAAATACATGAAAAGAACTATTTGGGAGCCCTCGGTGCGTGACGCATCGAGGGCTTTTGTAAAAATAATTAAGTTATGAAGTACACAGATAAAGAAGTAAATCAGCAGACAACAGTGCGTCAGGTACTCAATGACGTGTACGAGGACATTAATTGGGCTTATCTCGCACAGAACTATTTTGGAAAATCCCGCAGCTGGCTTTATCATAAGTTCAGCGGACGCAACAACGGCAAGCCCGACGACTTCAGCGACATCGATCGCGAGCGTCTCAAGGGTGCGCTTGTGGATATAGCAAACCGTCTGAGAATGACGGCTGACAAGTTGTAATAACTTATTATTTTGACACCAGCCTCGGAGCTTCGGTTCCGGGGCTTTTAAATTTATAAAATATTATGGGCTTATTAGATCACAAGCGTAAAATGTATATACCTACAGATAGTATATATGATATTGTTTATCCTATGTCTGACGATGAGAAGCTAAAACATTATAAGGATTTTATGAAGCGTAGGCGCAAGGAACACCGTCGCAGAGTTTGGCAAAGGATAAAATGGCTGTTGGTAGTGACTGCTGGCGCCATTGCCACGATTGCCAGTCTATTTGATATTTTCGACCATATTACTACAGGCTTTAACCTGCTGCCGTAGCTTGTGCTCTGTGTATGTGGATGTGATGGCGCAGAATGCCATTGTTACGGCTATTGCTGTCACGACCGTGGTCCATACGTTGTGCGAGTGCTCAAGTTGTCTTACTCTGCGCTGCAGGTCTCTGATGTATTGTTCTGTCTCCATATAATAATGTCTTTGATGCAAAAATACTGTTTTTCCCCCAATCCTCAAACTTTTTTCAAAAAATTCCTCGCAAATTCCTTGCACGTTTCAATCTTAATGCCTACCTTTGCCATCGCTAGAATTACAATGCGGAGCACTCCGCATGAACAAAGGGCGAGACGATATGTTCAAGCCCAACCAACTATTTTTTGATGTTGTGGGCTTATTTTTTTGCCCATAATATGCCGCATCGGTACGAGGGGAGCAAGCCCTTTGTTCATGCGGAGCACTCCGCATAGTGTGGAGAAGCAGACAGAATACGGCGGTTCGCCTTCCACGTGTTTTTATTGCCCTTTGTGGCGGAAAAGCATTGTAGTTCTAGCAGACGAGGAAGTGCGAGCCGCTTTTTTCGTACCCCTACGTCAACCCGCGCCGGGCGGATCCCAGCAATAAGGCTAGAACTACAAAATTATGCAAACATCTGCATCTATCCAGCGCACCGCTCAACTGCGCCCGTTTAGCATCAGCACCGCCTCCGTTAAGGCGTGGCTCAACGGAAAGAGCAAGTTTTACACCACAATCTGCGAGTTCGAGGTGACACGCCGCGAGGTTCTGCGCGTCCACGCTGCGCTTCTGTCTCTCGGCGCAGGTGCCGTCAGCGCAGAGAGCAGCATCCTCGCCGCCCTCTGCTGTGTAGTCCTCTCGGGCTACAACGTCTACAAGTTAAACCAGGAGGAGAAAGGAGGCGAAGCATGACACGTTTCAAAACTATGCACGGTCTGCACAAGATGCACCGCGAGACCATGAAAAAGCTGCGCTACGCTATCGGCATGAGAGTGGAAGCTACGCTGAAGGAAGTGAAGCTCATACCGCACTTCAGTTTCCGCTGTCGCGCGAGACTTTGCACATACAGAAAGAAGCTGGCAGAAATTGAATGTGCTTGCAAGGCTATTGATGCACTTGTCGAAAGAGTAGAGAAAGGAGGCGAAGCATGATAACAATAGATTGTACTCCCGTACGAGTATTGCTCGACAAGGAGAACTTAGCGAACAAGATAGATCTGCTCCGCGACACCATCGACCTCCTGCTCGAGGAGACGGCGGAGATTAGCGACACGGTAAAGCTTGTCGATGTCGCCGACCTTATGCGCAACCTTAACGAGCTGCGCCGACAGCTAAACGAAGTTTTAAAAGCACAATAAGCAGAAAGGAGAATGTTATGGAGACAACAAACAGAACAGATAGAGACGAGAACGAAGTGCGCCGCGCTGAAGCTATCATTACCGTTATGGATGCTTACCTTGCTTCGCGATCACCGGAGCCTGGCAAATCTCAGCTTGGCGAGGAGTACACGGCGGAGTATAAGACAACGGAGGAGATAGCCGACGAGCTGCACAGCATCATGCCAATACACCCAATGGAGATCGTGCTATACCTGCAGGGCGAAGGCTACGAACTGAAGACCGCTGAGGACGGTACGCTACGGTGGGAGCTCTGGCGCGATATGCACTACATGCTATAAAATAGAGCCATAAGATAAATACATTTTTTACATTTTTTACATTTTTCGCTTGCGGCGCATTCTATGTGAATAGGGTGCGCCGTTTTTGTATTCTTACGTGTCGCGAGCTTGTTATATCTTTGCCGTTGCAAACCAATAACAAGCATTTATGATTACTCTTCTTCAGTCGCTACCCACAACATGTTTCTCGTCGTGCATCCCCGACGTGATATATTCGTTCACTCCCTCCAGTGGCGACATCGACGACGCCAGCCGAATAGGCACTACCGTCACCATTACCATCGACGGCAAGGAGATATTCTCAGAACGTTTCTTCCCAATCGACGACAAGATAACACTCGCAGAGCTCGACCGCCTGCTCACTCCGTATGCTCGTCAGAACTTGAGCATCAACCTCACCATCAAGATCGAAGAAGATGACTACGCTTGGGAGGATGATGGCGGTACTGCCACCATCTCGTCGAAGATCATATACTGCGAGGCAGATATCAACACTCCTGCTACCGACTTTATCAACACGCATTTTCTAACGATGTTAGATGGCGAGAAGCAGACCGCACTAAACCGCTTAGAATACCTACACTACATCGGCACCGACAAGGCTTCCGTCATTGCCGAGTACGACGATGGCACTACAAAGGAGTTCTCGCTCTCACCCGTTGGTGGCAATAGTCGCTATACTACGATTGACGTCACTCCGAGCAAGTTCGTTAGCGATACTGATAGTTGTTTATTAGGTTTTTGGGTCCAGGCTGGGCAGCGCAAGTTCCGGTTCTCTATCGATTTAGACGAACCTGACTGCGCTCCCATCCTGGTTTTCGAGAACTCGTTCGGTTGCGACGAACTGCTCTACTGCACGGGTACACACACCGTGGCACCTACCTATAAGCGTAGCCAGGGCTACATCGGCAAGTTTAACCGCAACTACGAGATAGCCGAGACACGCACCTTCAAGGCTGACACGGGCTTCCTCACGTTCGCAATGGCGAATTGGGCTGACGAGCTCTTCCGATCTAAGAGCATACATGTGGTGAACTTCAAGGACGGACACCCAAATGTAGGCAAAGAGGTCATTGTCACCGACTCAAAGTCGGAGTACAACAACAACGACGAGTCGATGCCACGCTTCACCTTCAGCTACCAGTATGCTCAGCGCAACCACAACGTGTTCGACACGCTGCGCTCCGGACGCATCTTTGATAATACCTTCGACAATACCTTTGAGTGATGGGCGCTATACACTTTGCTGACATGCTGCGCCTGCTCGATCAGGCTTATCAGCACCGCTCACTCGTCGACATCCATGCGTGGGAGGGTGGCACCGGCGAGTTGCTGCACTACAAGGGGTGGCTGGTGCACCACGTCAACTGGCGAGGTGGCTATGTGCGCCTGCGCAACCCTCGCAACCGCGCCATCAGAGCCTTGCCACAGATTTTTATCATACAAATTAATAACAAACGTGTTTATTTATGACCAATAGCAACACTCTTCTGCCAACATCGGCGCAGCCTGATGCCGAAGGCTTCCGCCGATATCGCATAGCTCCGTCGGGCATAGGCTCTGCGGGGCAGAGCAACTCCGTGACTTCCGAGTATGGCTCCGACTCGAACACCATCTTCGACGATGATCGATTGCCGGGCAGTAATCTCGTGCGCCCCATCACCGTCGGCGGCAAGCAGTATAAGTACGTGCAGTGGGGCTACGACGACCAGCTGCCTTACCGTCTGCGCCGCGAGATAATGTCTAACATGATTACGGCGCAGTGCCAACAGTTCAATATCGTGTCATGCTATGGTCAGGGCGTGCGCTTCGTCGACCGCAAGACAAAGCAAGATGTCTCAGAACCTGACATACTGCAGTTTTGCCTACGCAACTCACTCCAGGAGGTATTCCTTGAGCAGGCTACGGATATGAAGTTCTACTCGTTCTCGGTGACGGTGGTCATCCTCTCGCGCGACGGCGAGCGTATCGTGACGGTGCGCAACAAGGATGCCTCCTACTGTCGCTTCGAAGCTGCATCGAGCACCCATAGTGGCAAGCCGGAGCACGTGTTCTATGGCGACTGGCGCTTGGGCTTCCTCGACGAGTCGAAGATAGAGGCAATTCCTCTACTCGACTACTGGGACCCATTAGGAGACCTCCTGGTGCGCATGGGTGCTGAGCCCGACCCACAGACGGGTCTGCGACGCAAGCCTACAAAAGACCGCAAATTCGCCATCGTGAGCCGCATGGCAACGCCGGGCACGCAGACATACCCCGTGCCTTACTACTCGTCGATATTCCGCGACACGTGGTTCGACATCTATCGTCTGATAGGCATAGGCAAACGCTACATGATTAAGAACACGTCGGCTCCAAGGGTGCAGATTGAGGTGCACGACGACTACTGGGATAACGTGTGCGACAACGAGATGATCTCTGACGAGCAGAAGCGCCGAGAGCGCAAGGAGCAGGAGAAGCAGAACATCATCGACTTCGTGACGGGCATCGAGAACGCCGGCAAGGCGATGATCAGCGGCTACTACGTAGACCCCAACGGCAAGGAGAACCGCATGGTGCGCATCGTACCGCTCAACGATGCCTCGAAGAAGGAGGGTGGAAACTGGAGCGACGACATGTCTGAGGCTTCTAACGCTCTGTGCTTCGCCTTCGGCATTCACCCGAACCTGGTGGGCGCTACGCCCGGCAAGAGCCAGATGAACAACTCGGGCTCCGACAAGCGCGAGCTCTTCACACTGAAGCAGGCTATCGAGAAGCCTTGCCACGACGTGATGTGCAAGCCGTATCACGTGATACTCCATTACAACAAGTGGCATGAAAAAGCCACTGTTGACGTACCGATGATCGTGCTGACTACGCTCGACGAGAAGCGAGATGCGAAGATGGTGACTGGCAATAGCAATCAAAACTCAAAATTCAAAACTCAAAATTCAATATGATAGCAATATTAAAAGAAGATTTTGAACGCTCACTGCCAGTGGGCGCATCAGCACACGACGAGGTATTCGAGGCAGTGTACCCTGCCATAGAAGCAGCACTCAACAATTACTACGACATGCTGCTCGGCGAGCCTGGTGCTCAGCGAGTTGAGTCGACCGACGAGAGCGAACCGTTAAAGTATTACTTTAAGATGTTGGTGTGCGTAGATGCCTTCCTCTCGGTGCTCAGACAGCTCGACCTCGTGCTCACTTCTACAGGCTTCGGCATAGTGTCGAACGACACTATATCGCCGGCATCGAAGCAGCGTGTTGATGCCCTTGAGGCCCAGCTGCGCACTGCACAGTGCCGTGCGCGTGCTATGGTGGTACAGCAGCTGCGCTCTGAGGAGTGGGGTGTGACAGAGCAGGCGCAGAACTTCGTGCGCCACATATACACGGAGCACTACTTCTTCTTTGCACAAGGCATCCCAAGCCGGTCGTACAAGGACTGGGAGGCTATGCAACGTGCTATCAGCGAAGCTGAGGAGCAGCTGCGCGTGCGCTTCTCCGACGAGCAGATAGACGATGTGCTGAAGGCTTATCGATGCAAAGACAAAAAGGACATGGCAGAGTACGGAGGGTTCGTGCAGCTGGTGCGCGACTTTGTCGACCTCTGGGCTGCCGACGGTGACGGAGCACTGCACTCCGCTCTCTTCCGACGCATGGAGCGCCTCGTTGAGGGCAATCCGGAGACATTCTGCATTTACCCCACTACTACGGCGTACAGCTCTGCACACATGCTGACGTTCAGCAACAAAAAAGAATCTTCAGCATTTCTCTTCAATGGATAAAATAGAACTCACATGCCCCAAGTCGTGGAGCGAGCTGACACAAGAGCAGCTACGCTACACCTTCTTTCTGCTTTCCACCTTCGCCGACAAGGTGATGGTGAAGACATATATGTTCGTGCGCTTCACTGGTATCAACGTCATCAAGAAGAACCGCTTCGGATGGCAGTGTGTCTACCAGCCCGAGGGTGAGAAGCGCAAACGAGTGTTCTATCTGCAGCTATGGCAGATACGCTCGTTCCTGGAGCAGCTCGCTTGGGTGGACAGCATAGAGCAAATGGATAATAGGTTGGATGTTGTCCAGGGGCTCGAAGCTGTCCATCCATTGCTGCAGGAGGACACCGAGCACCATCGCATCATAACCTTCGAGGAGTACCTCTGCATGGAGAAGTACTACCAACGCTTTCACTCTACGGGCAATGATGACGCTATCGATGTGCTCGCCTCTTTCCTCTACCGCAATCCCGACTTCTCGCGTCCAGCAGAACTGACACTGACACCTGCGGAGCGCCTTGCCACGCTCGCATGGTTTGCGCACGTTAAGGTCGTCATGTCGCACGCCTTCCCACACTTCTTCCGCAGAACGGAGAGCGACGACGACATATCCGAGCTGTCGATGCTGCAGTCGTTCAATGTGCAGCTGCGTGCTCTCACCGACGGCGACGTGACAAAGGAGACGCTTGTGAAGCAGACAGACTGCTGGCGTGCTCTTACTGAGCTCGAAGCCAAAGCGCGTGAGGCTGAGGAGTTCAAACGCAAATATCCTAAGCTAACAAGTTAATATACGTGATATATGAAAGACTTATTTCCGGCTCTCGACTACTTCACTCAACTCGCGAAGAGCAACCGCCTCGCCACCGAGCATGACTTCCACCCATGTCTTTGCTCTGGTCCCGACTCGATACAAGGTGTTATGGACTCGTTCCGCAAGTACAAGAACTTCATCATGGTCGACGACACCACATCGCAGCAGACCTTCAGCAACGGTGTGGGCTATTTCCGACGCGATGTGTACACCGTCTTCATCGTAGCTCACTACCGCTACGACGACATGGCGGAGCGCGAGCAGAAGTTGAACCTCTGCCGCCAGTTGTTCCGACAGTTTCATTCCCGACTGCTGCACGATCGCGATGGACTCGGCGACGAGCGTCTGACATACCTGCAGCTGAACAACATCTACTCTACCGAGCTCGGTCGCTACGCCATGAATGGCGTGACGGGACTCTACTTCATGGTGCAGAACGAACAACCTATAGATATTAGTTATGAGCAGTCAGACTGGACTTAAACCGAACATGACCGACGCCGAGCACCAGAAGTGGCTTGAGGGTTGGAGCGAGTTTATGGTTAAGATGTGGCGCGAGCGTATGATGCAGTTCGCGCCACCAGTTTACGATACCGGTGCTTTGTCGCGCTCCGTGCAGGGTGTCATACATCCAGGCCCGGTGACATCGATAGAGCACCGTTTTTTGGAGTATGGCATCTATGTGGCACGTGGTGTCGGCAACGGCTACCGCCATAACAACGGTGGCGACCTGGCATTCCTGAAGGACTGGAAGACAAACCCACGCCACCGGCAGAAACGCGACTGGTTCTCAAAGAAGTATATGTACTCGCTACACCGTCTCAACGAGTTCGAGGCTGCTTACTACGGCACTACATACAATGGTCTCGTGTCATCATTCCTACGTCAGCTCTTCACTGGTGGTTCAAGCACCATCGACCGCGCGGTAGCGCAGCTGTAGTGCTTTTCTCGTTTTTTTATTCTCACCTCCATCGCCTTATCTTTGTATCATAAAAATAACATCAGAGTAATATGTCAACAAATAACGATAGCCTACGCAAAGACTTGGAGCAGATACGCGACGAGCGTGCTACTCATGCTAACACCGCACAACGCATCGGCAATGCGCTGCTGGGGCTGTTGCAGGTCGTTGAGCAGAAGCTGGACCTAAGCCGTTTTCTGCGACGCGACATTGACGACAAGGCTGAGGGGCATATACGCTTCTTGCGCGGACTATCTGTAGGTTCTGGTACACACGGCATGGCTCAAGATGGCTCAGCAGTACTGAGCAAGCTCACATCTATGCTTTACAGCACCGAATCGCAGTCGGGCTTCGGCTTGGTAGACCGTGGCGACGGCAAGTATCGCCTTGACATCACCGACCTTATGGTGTGGGGTAAAGCCATTTTCAACGAGCTGGAGGTGCGCAAGCTGTCATACGTTGGTGGCAATATCTACCTCAGTGGTGCTGGTAGCAAGATTGTGGCTGTGCAAGAAATATATGACCTTCAACGCAACCTCACCGGGTGGAAGTGTTTCTTGCTCGCAGACGACGGCACAACGGCTACTCAGAACTATTGGAAGATTGGCGACCAAGCACGCTGCCAAACTTTCGACATTAAGCCTGGTGTGTACGAGGGCAAACAGAACCACCTCTACTGGCGCATTGTAACAGAGGTGAGCACCGAGGCTGAAGTGGTGACTAATGGTATGGGTGATGTGCTCTATGATGGCAAGTTGTTTAATTGGATTGTGCTCGCCAAAGGTAACTGCGCGGAGGGTAGCGATGAGCCAACTGCAGGAGATACCATTGTGCTTGACGGCTGCCAAGACCCAGCAAAGATGGATCGTCAAGGGGTGCTTATGTTAGAGACTACTGGACCTGACACGCCACGCATCGTTGCTTACAAGGGTGTCAATAGCTACACGCATGATGGCAGAGAGGTGTTCTGTCTGTCGCCGAATGGCTCGCGCATAACATCTACGTCGTTCGAGTGGATATCATCATCTGGCCAGACCATACACATGGTGAACTACCGCGGCGAATGGCAGCGTGGCACTACTTACGACTATTACGACCAGGTGAACCACAACAACGCTGTGTGGCTCTGCACTAACGAGAACGGTACTGCAGCTGAGCCGGTGAACGGCTCGGCGGACTGGCTGAAGCAAATCGAAGGTGAGAAGGGCGAGAAGGGAGATCCTGGCGAGGATGGCTTGGCGTATCAAATAGTGATAACGAGTAGTTCGGGCACGGTGATGATTAACGGCACCGGGCAGTTGACTCTCGAAGCTAAACTGTTACGCAACGGCGAGGACATAAGCGACACCATAAGCGATAGCGCGTGGTCGTGGCGAAGACAATCGGCAGATACGGCAGATGATACAACGTGGAATACTCTGCATGAGGGTATCGGTAGAGTCTGCGTTGTAAGTAGTGACGATGTCGTAAGGCAGGCGCAGTTCGAGTGTGAGGTTGTGATATAGTGCTTCGACATCTCATTTTTAACGACTTGAATATTATTAATTATAAAAACAAAAAAATATGGCAAAAGTATTAGCGAATGGTCAAATCACAATCGTTGACCTTAACGACGGCAAAGCCGTTCAGTGTTTCACACAAGCTTCAAGGGGTCAGACTCAAATCTTCACTCCTGATACTGATGTGTACGCTCCGAGTTACACAACGAGTGCACCTAACGTCATCACAGCTCGTGTGTATGTGACGGGTAGCTCGACCGACCAAGCTCCAACAGCGGCTTGTACCAACTGGAAGTGGACTGTAGATGGCGCGGCAGCAACACCAGTGAGCGGCAAGTCGTATCAGCTCAACATCGTCAGCAACATTGCGAAGAATGGCAGCGTGAAGAATATCGAGTGGGCATGTACCTATACCGACCCCGAGACCAAAGCTACCACGGAGTGCAGAGGCTATCTGACTATCAGCTTGGCAAAGTCGGGTGGTGCTTTACAGACGGTGCAGATAGAGACTCCTGACGGCAACACCTTCGACTCTACAAACAGTTCCAAACCATTGCGTGCTGTGGCTAAATTCTTCCGTGGCAACGTGCAAGACACTACACTGACAAGCATGACGTGGGAGGTACTCAATATCAGTGCTGGCACCTGGAGTGCAGTAGCTGCTGGCAACGTCACCACATCGGGTGGTGTGAGCACGCTGAATGTGAATGCCGACGATGTGCTGAACTTCCAGACATTCCGCTGCACGGTGAAGGATGGTGCTGATACTGCTAACGCCATTGTCACATTCTTCGATGCCAGCGACCCTTATGTCGTAGAGGTTTACTCACTCACAGGCGACAAAATCGTCAATGGTGCTCAGTCTACAGAGCTGTTCGCACGTCTATGGAAAGATGGTCAGGTGGTCGAAGACGGCACAGCTGTTAAGGCTGACAGCACTCACGCCTGCAAATATCAGTATAAGTGGACTAAGTACAACTCGAACGGCGTAGCAACAAACTGGAGCGGCACATCAAGTCCAGTGAATGCTTCTACAAAGCCGTATGTCACGGTGGCGAACGCTGATGTGGCAGTGAGAGGTACATTTACTTGTGAGGTGTCTAAATAGGGCACCTCACCCTATTTCTAAAAACGAAAAGATATGGCAACAATACTTGCACGTGGCTGGATAACCATTGTGGCTGTGAAAGATGGCGACAAGGGCGATAAAGGTGATAAGGGTGACAAAGGTGATAAGGGAACTGCTGGCACTGATGCTTACACTGTTGAGCTACAAGGTGCACCTATCACCATCTCTACTTCTGATGACGGAGTACCATCCGGCACAACATCGGGCGGCATCAACACCTATGGTTATGCTACAGTAGTGTGCCGTAAGGGTGGTGCCATCGTGAGCGCAAGTTCTATTACTATCAAAACGCCTGTTAACTGCACGGCAAGTGTGTCTGGCACATCGGTTCGTATCAACTCCATACGCACATACAACACTGGTAGCAATACTATGTACTACACCGATGGCTATGTCGATGTGTCGGTGGTGGTGGGTGGCAAGACGTTCGTCGTGCGCCTGACGTGGCACTTAGACTATACTAAGTACTTCGGTGGACTAAAGGCAGATGCGAAGAAGATGGAGTCGAAGTACACGGAGCTGACGAATAAGGTAGACGGTATGCCGCTGCAAACAAGCTCCGCACTACAACAATACTCTTCCGAGATTCTGCAGTCGGCACGCGAGATATCTCTGAAGGTGGGCTACACTCTTGCTGAGCGACGCAATCTGCTCGTTGGCTCGTTGTTCCGCAAGCAAGGCGAGGGCTGCGATCTTCTGAGGTCTAAGATATACTGCACGTCGGCGCATGAGGGTGCCAATGTGGTATTCGCGCCCGATGCCAAGGTAGGCGGTGCACGATGGGGTGAAGCATCGAACTCTCGCAACATACACGTCACTAAGGGCAAGACGTACACGCTGGCTTTCTGGGCACGCACGAAGTCAGCCAAAGTAGTTATTACGGGAGAGGTGGTGTGGCACAGCTCGGCAACCGGCACGTCGCGACCAAGTGGATATACCGGTCCGAATGGTAGTGCGAATTTAGGAGTAGCAATGATAACGCCAAGCGACGGATGGTATCTCTACCAGAAAACCTTTACTGTGGCAGCGAACGCCCCTTATGAGTGGGTTTCTGTGGCGTGCGTGAAAGTCGAGGCATCTACTGCAAGTCAGCAGGTGTACATCGCCCACCCTATACTCATTGAGGGCACAGCGGAGGATTTTGTAGGTTGGAGTGCTTCGTCCAATGATTACGACTACATTGGTGGCAATCTTCTCGACAACACGCGCACGTTCGCCAAAACCGGCAATCTGATGCGCTTGGATGCCTCGGTAGTCACTAACGAGTCGTACAACAACGGATGCTCGGTAATATATGCCAACGCTGCTTCCAAATACATTGAGATGGCGCAGTGGAACGTTAGCTCTATCATCAAGAAAGGTGAGGACTATATGTTCTCGTTTATGGCAAAAGGTAGTGGCAGCATCGACGCATTCATGTGGAGTGGATCTAATCTAAGCATATTCGCCGAGGACAGCGAGCGCGATACAACAACGAGCAACGCCGACGGCGGACGTCGCTTCTATCTCACAAGCGAGTGGAAGCGCTATTGGGTACATTGGCGTTCGGATGGCACTGGCATACCTAATTATGTCCTCATCCGTTGTATACAAGGCGGAAAGGCGTGGGTGACGATGCCGAAGTTGGAGGTGGGTGCAACGCCTACCGACTGGATAGAGTCTACAAACGGATATGTCGAGGACAGTGGCATTGTAGCCAAGCTGCTGCGCACTGGCTTAGACCTCGAGAACGGCAAGATAACGGCAACGGCAGATAAGTTCGAGATACGCAACAACAGCGGCGAGGTGACGGCGAGCGTGAACGAGAATGGACAGCTGGATGTCAATGAAGGTCTGTTTAAGGGATTTGTGTGTAAGAAGCTAACAAGAATAACATCGGCAAACTTACATAAATACATCTTAAATCAATATGTCGGTGAAGGACATATAAGCTTTGACTTTACAAAAACGGGTAGTTTTATAGAAATTGTTGATGGTAGTTCTTTCGGTGCAACGCCAGTAATAGTGTTACCGTTTTATTCATCAGACAAGAAACATACGTTCGCAGCCCTAAGTGCAAAAGACGTTAGAGACGTGCTGCCATACTACGGTCAGGATATCATCATTATCAACAGAAGCGGAAAGGCGTTCGATATGATAGGTGGCTATTTGCAAGATAACACCTCCGGTTCACCGCAGAACGTTATATACAACAATACGGCTGTCATATTAACATGTGGCTGCAGCGGCACCATCTCGAAAGTAGAAGCACAGTGGGTAGGCAGAAAGCTATCGGGCTTCAATGGAGTATATGATGTATTGGCTGGTGGCAAGGCAGCCGACGAGGCTACTGACGGAGAAACAACAACGCTGAGTCCTGAAGACGAGCCAACAGAAGTTAACGACTTAAAAACATAAATCATGGAAGTAAAAGTAAAGAGAATAGCACGACGTGACACCTACACTATAGGTAAGATGTACGTCGACGGCGAGTATGTCTGCGACACTCTTGAAGATAAGGACAGAGGACTGACATCTAATATGTCGGTGGCGCAGATATGCGGAGTTAAAATCAAGGGCGAAACCGCAATTCCGACGGGCAGATACCTCGTCGACATGAAGACGGTATCGCCGAGGTTCGGAGGTCGGGCGCAGTATCGTTTCTGCAAGGGCAGACTACCAAGGTTGTGCAATACACCTGGCTACCAAGGTGTGCTGATACACTGCGGCAACACAGCGAAGGACACGGATGGCTGCATCCTTGTCGGAGAAAACAAGGCCGTCGGTAAGGTACTGAACTCAACGGCAACGTTCCGCAAGGTGTTCGCGAAGTTGAAGGCTGCTGACGAAAGAGGAGAACAGATTTGGATAACAATCGAATAACACGGAAAACACAATATAAAATGGCAGGAAATATCACTACAAGTACAGGTAAGGCTTTCGTGGTCGGTACCATGAGCACGGAAGCGCTTACCGCTCTGTTCGATTTACGTTGGATGCTCGTTCTTATCGTCGTTCTTATCGTCGCCGATTTTTGGTTCGGTGTGTCGGAGAGCATAAAAAGGCACGAACACTTCCGCTTTTCGAGAGCTGGGCGCAGAACGTGCAATAAGGCGGTGGACTACGTTACATACCTCATACTCGGCTCCGTGCTCGGCTTGGCTATCTTCGAACCGCTGGGCTGGGCTAACCACGTCACAACGGCGGCTATCGGCTTGGGCTTCGGGTGCATCTGGGAGGTAGATAGTATCGTCGGGCACGTTTGCGCCCTGCATGGCATAAAAAACACATTCTCCGTGAAACGCCTTATCATCGCACTCATCAAGCGGAAGAACGCAGACATCGGCGAGGCGGTTGAGGAAGCAATGGATAACAATTAAAATTAATGAATATGGATATACGAGGAATATTAATGTTACTGAACTGCATCGTCTTAGGAGCGACAATGCTCTTTGTCTTTTACAAGGCTGACAAGCTCGATGTCGTCGATGAAGGCTACGACGAGAACAAGCAAAACCGACAAGGTGCTATCGGATGGTTTATCGCGTCTATATTCGTAGGCGTTCTTGCACTGCCAGTAATGGTGCTGCGTGAGGTGTATCAATGGTTGCGTTACAAGCTACCGAGTATTGAATGGGATGATATATGTCGCTACGGCTTCGCTATTGTCATCGGCTCTATGCTGCACGTGCTCTTGCTTGTTATGACAAGCTGCACAACTCCGAAACCTATTGTGTTAGAGCGAGTGATTAACAAGACGGACACGCTGTATAAGACCAACTACAAAGCCGACACGTTTCGGCTGCACGACTCGGTGTATGTTGAACACTACACTCTTGGTGATACAGTGTATAGCCAGAAGAGCGTGTGGCGATGGCGTGACCGCATAAGCGTGAAGACCGACACTATATATAAAGCAATGCTCCAGACCGACACAACACGCCTTCCCATACCAGTGGAGCGCACGCTATCGACGTGGGAGCGCACGCAGATGCACGTCGGGCAGTTTACTATCGGCGCGGTGGTGCTTGTAGTTCTGTCGCTGTTGTTGTGGCTGATACATCGCCGACGATGATGCTCCGCCACGCATACCAAAATATTTTGGCTCTATACTTTGCAGTCTCAAATATTTTGCGTATATTTGCGGTATAACCAATTAAATCGTCTGCAATATGTTAGCAATACTTATTTTCAGCTGGATAGTATCAGTCCTTTTTGTAATCTTAGCAGAAAGAAATAATGGCTATTCTTCATCGTTGAGTCACGATGAAAAAATAAAAAGAATTAGAGAAAAAAGGCGCAGAATAGAACAAGAATCGGCTGAAATTGATGCAAAATGGAGGGAATATAAACTTAAAAGAAAAGAGTTTAATCAATTTTTAAAAGATCTTCATAAAAGCAAACAACAATAATGTATTTTTTCAGGTCTTATGTAAGTGCTACTTTTGGTTCACAAACCAAAAGTAGCATTTTTTATGGCAACAACTCAAACATTCGAGACCATCGTCACGCTCAATGCACAACAAGCGAAAGACGAGATGGCAGCACTAAAAAAGACTCTCGACGATCTAAAGCAGAAGAAAGCCGAGGCCCTCAAAGATTCTGGCACGTCCGTAAATGATATCAAGCAGATAAACAAAGAGATACGAAAAGCAGAAGATCATGTAAATGCGTACAGATCGAGGGTTAGCGATACAATAAATACGCTTCAAAATCTTTCGACGGCTTCTATCGGCGAGATCGAAAAGGTATCGCGTGTGCTCAAGCAGCAGATGAAGTCGGCAACAAATCCAGAGGACTACAAGCGACTTGAAGAACACCTTGAAAGATGCAAGGCACGCATTAACGAACTAAAGCAGCCTATATCGGCTACTCTCAGCCAATACAATACGGCTATAGCTGAAGCAACACGGCGAGCTGAGAATTTTGAGCAGGAGAACGCTCTGATAGACCGTACTCTAAAAAACATCAGCGGTTCGACTGCGCTTGAATTGGAGACATCGCTTAAACTCGTAAACGAGCAACTCGCCAATACGCATCGAGGTACCGAAGAGTATCGCGAGCTGACAGAAAAGGCGAAATCGCTAAAAAAAGAAATAGCAGCCGTCGGTGCTGAGCAAGATTTGACAAAAAGCAAGTGGTCGAAATTCGTCAATATCTTTAACACCAATTGGGGAGCTATCACTCAAGGTCTTGCAGCTGTCACTGGCTTATCTGCGACTGTACGCGACTGCACCAATAAGTACGCCGCGATGAACCAGGAGATGTTCAACGTCACTAAGTATACGGGGCAGGCCATCGGGGAGGTTGAAGAGATGAACGAGAGTTTTAAGAAGATGAACACCCGTACAGCGCGCGGTGAACTGAACAGACTTGCTCAAGATGCAGGTAGGCTTAGCATCACCAATAGAGAAATGGTAGAGGAGTTTGTCGATGGTGGTGACAAAATCAACGTAGCACTTGGCGACGACCTCGGCGATGACGCTGTTGCCAAGATTGGCAAGTTGGCGCAGATGTTTGGCGAGGATAAGACAAAAGGCTTGCGTGGTGCTATGCTTGCCACTGGTTCTGCTGTCAACGATCTTGCGCAGTCGTCCTCAGCTAATGCCGGTTACATCGTTGACTTCACTGCCGACTTGTCTGGTGTTGCCCGTCAGGCAGGCATGACACAAGCGCAAATCATGGGTCTCGCTTCGGCACTCGACCAAAATATGCAAGACGAAGCTACATCTTCTACCGTCTTCTCACAACTTATCACTAAGATGTTCCAGGAGCCGATGAAGTTTGCAAAGTTGGCTGGCGTAGAGGTGAGCACATTCACGACCATGCTGAAGACAGATGCGAATGGCGCATTATTAGAGTTCCTACAGGCAATGTCTAATCGCGGTGGCTTCGACCAATTGGCACCAATGTTCTCGCAAATGGGACTTGAGGGTACACGTGCTGTGGGCGTTCTATCATCAGTGGCTTCTAATCTTGATCAAGTGCGAGAGGCACAAGCTACAGCTACGAAGTCATACAAAGATGGTACAAGTGTTCTCAATGAGTTCAATGTGCAGAACAACACTGTGCAGGCAGGTCTCGATAAAGCGAAAAAACAATTTGATGACATGTGCATCGAACTCGGTGAAAAACTGATGCCCATTGCTAAATATAGCGTATCTCTGACTTCAATAGGCATAAAAACCTTGTACGTTCTTATAGAATACGTATCAAAACACATCGTTGTTTTGGCTGCACTCGCAACAACCATGCTGTTTTATAACAACGTCCTCACTGTCACAATGATAAAAGAGAAAGCATGGTCGGCGGCACAGAAGGTCGGTAATGCCATAAAGGTCGCTACTGTGGCTACTACAAAACTTCTCAACGCAGCCCTTACCGCCTTACAACTTACCTATACAAGACTAAGGTACGGTGCCGATGCCTACAGACTGGCTATGGAGAAGGCAAAACTTGCGAGTATCACCAACCCATGGGCTGCCCTTGCCATGGTTCTTACCGTTGTTGGTGTTGCTGTGTATTCTGCGGTTAAGGCTTGGCAAGCGCACAAAAAGGCTATACATGACAACCTACAAAGCGTTAAAGAAGCCAACGCAATAAAGAAGCAGCAAGAAGCCATTAACAAGCGAGTAGCAGAGAGCTACATTGACGAGAAGACACGCGTGCAGCAGCTTACTAAAATAATCCGTTCAAACGCATTCTCTATCGGAGAGCGACGGAGTGCTATTGCCGAACTGCAAAAAATAATTCCGGACTACCATGCTTCAATCTCCAAAGAAGGCAAACTTTTTAATGAGAATACAAATGCCATCAATGACTACATAAAAAAGCTTGACCAGGCTGCTATGGCAGAAGCCATCTACGAGCAGAAGAAAGAAATAGCAAAGAAAAGGCTTGAGCTAAAACAGACGGTGAGACGCAAGGTGAATAATATTAAGTATGTTAATGCAGAGCTAAAAGCTCACCCCAAAGCATATCGGTCACGAAAAGAATTCTCATCATTCGGTTTTGGTAGTGGACAAGTGACTGAAGGTAATAGACAACTTGCAAACAAACTTATCGAGCGTGCCGCACATGAAAAGGCTCTCAAGGCGGCACAAAGCGGTTTACGTGTCTTGGATGCCCAAGAACGCGAACTTGCCAAGCTCATAAATTCCGACGAGGGCTTACGCAAAGCGTTCTCCAATCTAACCATAAATGGTGGTGGTACAGGTGGTAATGGTGGTAATGGTGGCACCGGTGGTTATGGCGGCAATGGCGGCGGTAATGGTGGCAACAGCAATACCACTAAGACAGACCCAAAGAAAGAGAAGTACGACAAAGAGAGCTCCGCACTCAAGCATACGCTTGACACCGATGAACTGGCTCTCAAGCAGCAGCTCGAACGTAAAGAGATAGACGAAGACGAGTATGCTAAGCGAATGTATGAGAAGAAACAACAGTATTATGTTAAGCTTGTAGACCTCCAAACAAAGTACAACCAGGACACAACACAAACACAGCAATCGATGGTAGATGCAGCTATCGCCGAGAGCGAACGACTTGTTGATGTTCAGGAGCGACAGATGACCGAGAGCCTTGACGCAAAGACGCGTGCATACAACACAGAACAAATGTCTCTTCTCCAGCAACGCACACAAGGGTTGTTGACCGAAAAGGAATATAACGAGAAGCTAAAAGAGGCAGAGATACAATATCATCGAGACCGTCTCGCCATCATTCAGGAGCACGGAGGCGATGAGTACGACGAACAGAAGTGGTTACTCGACAAAGAACTGGAGTCCGTACGCCAAAATGAAGAGGATAAGAAGAACGCACAAATGAAGGTACTCGAGGCGCAATATGACAACGCAAACAGTGCGAGTGGCCAAATGGCAGCTGTGCAAGCCATGTACGAACAACAGCTCATTACCTACGAGCAGTACCAGGAGCGCATGACGGAGATAGCGCGAAACAAAGAAGAGGCACGCAAGGCTATCATGCAGCAGGCTTTCAATACGGTGAACACTATGTTGTCGGCTGTGTCATCATATTCGCAGGCTTGCTCGGATCTCGAAACGGCACGCATTAATGCCAACTACGAAAAACAGATAGAAGCAGCTGGCAATAACTCTGAGAAAAAGAGAAGGCTCGAAGAGAAGCGCGACAAAGAACTTGCTGCGGCCAAGAAAAAGGCCAACAAGCGCGCTATGGTGATACAGATAGCTCAAGCAACAGCGCAGACTGCTCAGTCGGCCATCAATGCTTATAGCTCTGCAGCTGCAATACCCATTGTCGGTCATATCCTCGCCCCTATAGCTGCTGCTACTGCAGTTGCTGCCGGTATGCTGCAGATTGCCACTATCAAAAAGCAGCAGCAAGCGCAGGAGGCTGGCTACTACGAGGGTGGCTTTACGGGCGGTTCAAGCTATCGACGCAAGGCGGGCATCGTGCACGAGGGCGAGTTTGTAGCTAACCACAATGCGGTGAACAACCCGCAGGTTCTGCCAGCTCTGCAGCTCATCGACGAGGCGCAGCGCAACAATACGGTCGGTTCGCTTACTGCAGCTGACATATCGCGCTCGCTCGGCCAGGGCGGTGCTACGGTGGTGTCTGCGCCATCGGTGACGGTCAACACCGACAACTCAGAGCTGAATGCTACCCTCGGCGAAGCTCGCGATGTTATCGACCAACTATCGCTGGTGCTCGCGCAGGGCATACATGCGGAGTGTTACATCGACGGAGAACTCGGCATCGCCAGGAACCTCGACCGTTACAATAAATTAAAATCGCATACATAACACAAAAGTATAATATGATACACTGCACTATCAATGGAGAGGTGGGCTACCCGTCCACCTCCGACAAAATAAAGTTAACGTATAACAACCCGTATGTCCAGGATTCGGGCGAGTATTCCTATGATATCTCATTCCCGATGTCAATACATCAAAACGCGGTTCTTTTCAAACACATAAACCGCTTCGATGTGAAGAAGCGCATGTCGTCGTTCGATGATTGCAAGATATATGCGGATAATCGGCTCGTCATATCGGGTAAGGGTACAGTCACTTCTATTAGCGATACAACCGTCAAACTTCAAATTGTTGGCGGCAAATCGCGTATCAAGTATAATTCTGCCTTCGAGAAACACTTCATTGACGATATAGACTATTTTGAGGATGATGATACTCTTTTTGGTCTCGATAGCCGATTTGAGAAAACCGTACACCTAAAAGACCGGCCAGGTATGGTTTATATTAACTTAAAAGACAACCCTACGGTTTCATGCTTCTCCGGCGTTTTTAATCCGGTTTGGGACGAAGCGAATAGCCGGTTCGTCAATGACATCTACTATCTTAGACAGGTCTTGGTAGATAAGCATGGCGCATATCTAAATGACGGGAATCCTACGACGTATGTTGAAATGGTGCGCCTGGCTATACAACCACGCCTGCAATATGTACTGGAGACGGTCTTGAAGCATGAGGGCTATGGGGACTATACATTTAATTTTGATAGGTCGTATTTTCGCAGGATGTTTATCGTCAATGCGCACCCGACATTTAAGATCAAAGAGGCCTTACCGCATTGGTCGGTTTACACGTTCTTAGAGGAGCTTAGCAAATTGCTGAATGTCAGATTCTTGTTCGATGATATTAAAAAGTCTGTTAATGTCGTACCTGTAGAAGAACTTTATTCCTCCGCAGCTGTCGCTTACGAATGCCTCGATGAGTACACTTGCGAGTTCGACGATGATGGCGCAAATCTGCTTGATGCCTCGAATATTGAATACAAGTTTGATGATACCACAAGTCGCTCTTGGCGCGATAGCATACCACTTAACGTGCAGCATATATACGCAACGAAATATTATAAAAATCGTGACGAAATGGGGGCGGCGTTAAAGCTCATGCCATTAAAAGAACAACGACAAACGATTTTTGCCGCACAAGCCGATGGTTACTTCGTTTATGCAAAATGGCCCAACAAATGGAATTCTGACAAACTAACAGAGTCGCTCGTACCATGCGGCTTTTTCAGCCCGATAGTACGCGATGCAGATTCTACAGACTCCATTGAGATTAAAATAGCACCAGCAAGCATTAGCCGCAGAAAACGGTCGCACAAAACAGATGTCGTAGATGGTAATCATTATGTGGTATGTCCGTCGGCAACCGATGACTATACAGGGCCGTCTGGCTCGTATGAAGACGAAGGTGGAGAGCCTTATTCTTCAGTACAAGAAGCCATTGAAGGCGATGCGACCGAAGATACGCAAGAAGAGAACAGCGTAGAGTCAGATAAGACCATGAGTGTCTTTTTTACGAGTTCGGAGAAATTCTATATGATGGAAGGCAAAGGCTCGTATTACGAGAACATCAAGGTGCCGGGTGGTCTTATGCCCGTCGATACGAATTTGTATTGCCATTTCCCCGTTTCATTTGTCGATCATCGTGCATATCCAGACTGGACTGGAGCAAAGGAGGCTATGTCGATGGATTTGCACCAGCTCCACCGCTTGCAGTATTCATCACCTGAAGACCTGAGAAAGGATATTACCCATCCAGATATAGATACACACAACCTGCGCTGCATCAAGTTCCTGACAGACGAGATTCCCGATCCTTCGAAAATATATGTCTTCCGCAGTCGGCGCTTCGTCTGTCAGAAGATAGAGGCAGAGGTCGTAGATGGTTGCGTCAGCCAAATAAAGACCGGCTACTTCTACGAGATACTATAAGTCGCCAACAAAGTGCTTTGTACTCTCGTGCGCCACCTTCGGACTCTTCAGATACCTATTGGTAACAGATATGTCCGAGTGTCGCGCTTGGTCGCGAGCTACGACAATGCCTTCGGCGTTGGCGAGGTCGCGAATTCCGGAGTCCTTCAGGCTATAGAACTGGTACGTGTCGGGGAAGCAGAGAGCTTTCCGGACGCGTACCCACTCTTGCCTAAAGCGGTTCACCGCTATCTGCTCACTGCCCGGACGTATGTGCTTGCCAAAGAGATAGTCTTGCGATGGGTGGCTGAACACGCCCTGCTCGATCATCACCTTCAGTAATGTGTCGTTGAGTGCTACCGCCTGCTCCTTGCCGTTCTTCGCTACCTCTGCAGGTATCGTTATGCACTGCTCCTTTATTGATATGTCGCCTATCTTGATGTGACGCAGCTCTTCCGGTCTGATAAAGGTATAATATTCCATCAGGCAAGCGAGGTAGAACGCCGGACGCTTCTCCTTTGTGTACTCCTTTAATCTCCGAAGATCCTCGGGCTTGATGCTGTCGCGAAACTTCTCGGTCTCCTTCATCATCTTGATACTCTCAACGAAGTTCTCAGTGATGTACTGCCTATCCACAAGCCACGTGGCGAAGGTTGACAGCCATGTGCGATAGTTGTTGCGAGTCGTGGCAGACCGCTCCTTGTCGAACACGATGTAGTCAAGAAAATCAATGACAAGGAGTCGGTCAAACTGGTGTACGTACTTTATGCAGGTCTTTGCCTCGTCGATGTAGGAGAGCAATACCGCCAAACGGCTGCGATAATCAGTAGCCGTCTTCGACTTTATCATACTCTTCTTCTCAGCTACCTTCAGATAATCGGTGTAGCGCTTCACCACGGCTTCCCATGTTGTGTAGCTACGTGCCTTATCATTATTGACAAATGGGTTCCAGCCGGCTGTGAGCTGCTGTGTGAGGTTAGTGATGAGCACGGTGGCGATGTGCTTACGCTCCTTTAGCTTGTAGCCATCGAGCATATATTTCTTGCGACGGAGCCCGTCAATAATGGGGTCATAAGCATAAAAGTCTACATACCAGTGTTTGCCAGTATGTAACCGCGGAAGAGTATATCCTACTATATCTCTTACAGATAAAAGTTTTTTCGCAGAAGTGTACATTTTTTTACATTGTTCGCCAGATGGCAACCAATGCTATTAAACAATCAGCGTCCGAGCTACCGTCCGATTCTCCGCAACGCCCATAAACGAATTATGGTCGAAGTTCCTTTGTATAAAGGAATTTCGACCATTTGTAGTTGCGGAGGCAGGACTCGAACATGCGACCTCCAGGTTATGAGCCTGGCGAGC